>TARA_R110002073_G_scaffold6084_2_pt1 | contig 45389 bp, 31 predicted proteins | sample TARA_R110002073 | Tara Oceans TARA_R110002073 (sample SAMEA4397174) | marine metagenome | biome: Polar Biome; feature: [DCM] deep chlorophyll maximum layer (ENVO:01000326); material: water (ENVO:00002006), including particulate matter (ENVO:01000060) such as... | depth 40 m
ACCGGACGTGAACCCGGCCTCCTCCGAAGCGTCGGCAGCCACGCCCAGCGCTTGCACGCTGGCGGCCTGCTTCTGCAGATAGGTCTCGACCTCGGTCAGGCGGTCCTGAGCAGCGGTCAGTTCGGTACGGGTGGTGGCCAACTCGGTGGCCAAGCCGTCGACGCGCATGGCCAAGTCACCGTCCTGCTGCGTGGGAGCAGCGAGGCCGGCGGCGAGTCCAAGGGCGGAGGCGATGAGGGTCTTGCGCATGACGACCCCATTATCGGCACGGGTCCGCGATCCCTGGAACCGGAAATTCGCGGCCCTGGCGAGAACGGGAGAGACACTCGGAAACGATTTCCGGGTGGCCCCTGCGAGGGACTCTCACCTAGGAAGTCGCGTGCATCCAATTCGAGTCAGGCCGCCCTGTCCGCGCCCCGCACGCCCGCCAGCAGCATCAACGGCAACACCATCACGACCGCCGCGGTGACGTACGGCGACGAGCTCCCGAACCCGAAGAACAACAGTCCTCCCAAGAGCGGGCCGATCGCGCGGCTTATCGATCCCAGGGATCGGAAGATGCCCAGCGCCAGGCCCTGGCGATCCTCCGGCGCCAGATGACTGACGAGCGCCGACAACGACGGCATCACGCACGCCGAGCCGGCGGCCAAAGGGAAGAGCCCCGCGTACATCATCGCGCTCGAGTGCGCGAAGCCGACCAGCAGGAATCCGGGCACGGTCAACGCCATGCCGAACAGTCCCAGCTTGCGCTCGCCCAACTTGGGCGCCAGGCGTCGCACGAATCCTCCCTGAACGACCGCGATCGTCAGGCCGACCGCGACGAACATCCACGCGATGTCGTGCGGCTCGTACTGCAGTCGCTCGACGGCCAGGAAGCTCAACGTGAACTCCATCGCGGCGAACGCCAGGAAGTAGGTGAAGTAGGCGAAGTTCACGCGCTTCAACGCCGGCGAAGCGAACTCGTTCAACGAGCGGAAGGGCATGCGCGTGCGCTCGCTGCCCGTGATCTTCGCGGGGCGCGTCTCGGGGAACTTGCGCATCACCAGGACCAGATTCAACACCGCCAACCCGAGCGCGATCGCCGCGCAGCCACTGAACGGGTTGATGCCGAACTTCGCCCACTCGGGATGCGACTCCAGCAGGTTCCAGCCCGAGGTCATGCCTCCGATCGCCGGGCCCATCACGAAGCCCAGGCCGATGCCCGCGCCCAACATGCCCATGCCCTTGGCGCGCTCCGGCCCCGGGCAGATGTCCGCGACGACCGCCGACGCCGTCGAGATGTTGCCGGCCATGATGCCGCCCATCATGCGCGCCAGCACCAGCACCCAGAACGGACCCGCGTAGATCCAAAGGACGTACGACAACGCCGTACCCGCCAACGTCAAACGCAACACGGGCTTGCGTCCGACACGATCCGAGAAGCCACCCCAGAACGGCGCGAACACGAACTGCAACAAGGAATAGATCGAGCCCAGGATCCCGCCGAAGAACGCATAGACCGCGATCTGGTTGACCTCGCCCTCGCCTCCGATGGACAGGCCACGCAACCACGTGTCCAGCTGGCCGACCATGCTGTCCGGGCCGTCGTTCGCGACGTAGTGCTCGAGCATCTTCGGGAACAACGGGAAGATGATGCTGAACCCGACCATGTCCAGGAACACGGTCAGGAACACCAGGCCGAGGATCGAGCGCCGGCGCTTGGGATCGAAGGTGGGGTCCGTCATGGGGCGCTTGTTCTACGGGCGCGGGGACTCCGATGCCAATGGGGAAGGCTTGGGCGTACTCTCTTCGGTCATGTCGTCCCTGCGATTCGCCCCGAGGGTGCGGGCCTTGCCGTCCGTTCCCGACACCGAGCGCCTGCTCGCCTACTGCGCCGCGCACCGTGGCGTGGCCCTGGACAGCGCCAGCGGTGAGCCTCGTCGTGGGTCCCTGTTCGCGTTCGATCCGCTGGACGCCGGGCCGCTCCCCACAGACGTGGTCGGGCTGCGCGCCTACGTCGATCGCTTGCAGGTGAGCGAGGGCGACGCGATCCCCGGTCCGTTCGCCGGCGGGTTCGTGGGTGCGCTCAGCTACGACCTCGGAGTCGTGGGCGAAGCACTCGACCTGCCCGAAGATCCCTGGGGCTGGCCGCCGATCCTGGGCGGACTGTTCACCGACTTCGTCTGGGTGGACCACGCATCCGATCGCGCCTGGCTCGTCCTCGGCGAATCACCGGGCGACGGCCGCACAAGTGTGGCCGAGCGCGTGGCTCAGTTCTCGGTCGCGATGGACGTCGCGCTGGGAGAACCCTGCACCGAACCCGCCGGGCCCTTGGTGCGCCACACGTCGGCCGATGAACACGAGGCGCGCATCGAACGCGTGCGCCAGCGCATCGCCGAGGGCGAGGTCTATCAAGTCAACTTGGCGCATCGCTACACGCGCCCGATGCACGGCGCGCCGCTCGATCTGTACCGCCGGCTGCGCTCCGTCAATCCCGCTCCATGGATGGCCTTCCTGGCGAGTGAGCACGGCGCGATCCTGTCGTCGTCGCCCGAACTGCTGCTGGAGTCGCACGCGGGCACCGTGCGCACGCGTCCGATCAAGGGCACGATCGCACGCGGCACGAACGCCCAGGACGACGCCGCCGCGCGCGCCACGTTGCTGGCCAGCGCCAAGGACCGCGCCGAACTCGCCATGATCGTCGACCTGGAGCGCAACGACCTGGGGCGCATCGCCCGCACGGGGTCGGTCCATGTGGACGGCTTCCCGACGCTCGAGACGTACGCCTCCGTGCACCACCTGGTGGCCGACGTGCGCGCGGAACTGGCGGACGGTCTGGACACGGTCGATGCGCTGGCCGCGCTGTTCCCCGGAGGCTCGATCACGGGCGCTCCGAAGCTGCGCTCGATGGAGGTCATCGCCGAACTCGAGGACGCCGGCCGCGGCTACTTCACCGGCTCGCTCGGTTTCCTGGACGTGCGCGGTTCGGCAGCCTTCAACATCCTGATCCGTACTCTGATCTGGCGCCCGCGACCGGACCTGGGCGAGCGGGCCGGCGAGGTCAGCTTCCACGTCGGCGGCGGCATCACCTGGAGCTCCGATCCCACGGCGGAGGAACTGGAGACGCGGGTCAAGGGTGCGGCGCTCGCGGCGTCTTTGTGCGCGCTGGGCTCGGATGCGGACACCTTGGGCGTGGACCTGATGCATCCGAAATAGGCGGCCCCTACGAACGCCATTCGTGGGCCTGAACCCGCTGAATCCCGGTTCACAGTCTCGATACATCTGCGTTCCTGGAAGTCGATCTGTCAGGAGGGACCAGCAGATGGTGGGGGACTAGGACCTTCGGGACTATGCTGTCGTTCACCTGGCGGTAGCCCCACGGACCACACCACCGCCGGATCTTGGCCCAGCCGATCGAGATATCTCATGCTCAACCTCCTTCCGACCCTGTTCGCGCTGCTGTCCACGACGGCTCCGACCTCGCCCGCCCCGAACCTCTCCACGACTCTGGCGACGACTCTGGCGGTGGCGCCCACCGTCGTCGTGCCCCAGGACGATCCGGACTCCCTGCCGGACAAGCGCGAGGAGGTCGCCGAAATGTTGGTGGCCCTGAAGGACCACGCCGGTGCGCGCAATGGTGCCGAAGATCGCGAGGCGATCGCGGTCATGGAGAACCTGGTCAAGGAGTTCGAGAAGAGCGGGCCCAAGGATCGCAAGGCGATCGTCGGAGCCGTGTCGAACGCGTTGAAGGAGAAGCGCAAGGAGGACAAGGACGGCAACCGGGACAACCGGATCTTCATCGGTGCCGCGGAAGCTCTCGGCCAGATGGGTCCCGAAAGCGTCAAGCCCTTGGAGAGTTGGATCGGTCACAAGGCTCACAAGAAGGACCTGGCGCTTCAGCGCAAGCTGATCCTGGCGCTCGGCCTGACCAAGGACGAGAAGTCGATCGACACCTTGCTGGACCTGTTGAAGAACAAGGATGCCACGTTGCAGGCGGCCGCGTCCGAAGCGCTCGGCAACCACAGCGGTCGCGACGAGAAGGCGCGCAAGGAGATCTTCGAGGAGGTCCTCAAGATCGTCACGGCCGCGCACAACCTGGTCGAGCAGAACGTCACCGACAACATCGCCCGCGAACGCTACGACGCGATCAAGGGTTCGATGATCACGACGCTGCAGATCATGTCCGGCGAGTCGCTGCGTGAGCCCAACGACTTCCGCACCTGGTGGAACAAGAACAAGAAGAAGAACTGGGACGAAGACTGAGCCTCGGTCGTCGGAGGAGCCTCCTCCAAAGGCCGCCCACCTGGCGATTGGCCTCGAGCCGAATGCCTCCTTCTGGTCTTCCCCTCTGAAGGGCAGCCTGGCACACCTCCCATCCCGTCCTTCCTCCGTCAGCCTTGTCCGTCGAATCCCATTCCGCAGCCCGCAACGGGCTCCTGGCCCTCCTGCTTCCGCTCGCTGCGGTCGTCGTTGCCCTGATCTGGCAGTCGACCCGCGGTGGTGGTTCGGACAAGGATCGCGCCGAGCCTCCGACGGATGGAGCTTCGGAGGTCGCGGCCTGGACCGGGCATGCGGATGCGGGGGATCGAACCTGGTCCGCCGTGCTCAGTCGCATGCATGCTTTCGACGAGCGTCAGGCTTTCGAGGCGCAGGCCCTGGGCGAACGCTTCGGGCGTCGTGATGGTGAGCCCTGGCGTTTGCAACTGCGCGCATCCGATGCCGCTCCCGTGGACCTCGCGGGCATTCGGATCCTGGACGCAGCCGGCCGCGAACTGGATCCCCTCGTTCGCAAGGGCGACACGGTGATGCGAGCCGGACCGACCGCCGTGCTGTTCGCTCCTCCCGCCGGAGCCGTGCCCTCGGACGGCCGTCGCACGCTCGTGCTCTGGGGTGTCGAGCCCGGACCTGACGTGCGCGTCGTCGGTCTCGAACACGACGGCCAGCCGTGGAGCCTGTCCCTGGATCCGGACAGCGTCCCGCTCGATTCGGTCAACGGGCCGATCATCCAGATCGGGGGCGAGCCCCGATGAAGCGATTCCTGATCGCCGTCGTGCTGTTGGTCGGACTGGGCTACGCCCTGGGCGGGGGATTCACGTCGAACGCATCGCAGGCCGCGGACGCCGAGGCGGTCGCGCGCGCAGCACACGAACGCGAGCAAAGTCTGCAGAGCGACGTCGCGCGCCTCGAGACGACCAACAACGACTTGCGCCGCATGATGGCCGAGATGGAGGACCGTCGCCTCACGCGCGAACAGCGCTGGCTCGAGTACACGAACCTGGTCGCGGAGCTTCCGATCCCGGACGTTCCCGAGCGACCCGGCTTCTTCCCCGTGTTCGAGCCCGAGGTCCAGGCGGTGAACACCACATCGGTGGACCCGCGCCAGCAGCGGGCCGATCGTATCCTCATGGACCTGCGGGCCTTCCTGACGGTCGAGCACGTCGGTGCCCTGGATCTGCTCGAGATCGGGCTTCCCGAGGAGGGCTGGACGGGGCCCGTGGTCGTGCGCTTGATCGACAACCGTGGCCGACCGTCCGGCATGCTCGCGGCGGATCGGTTGCATCTCGAATGCTCCCGCGCCGGACATTCCGTGACCCTCGTCTTCCAGAACGGCTACGAGATGCGGGACGGGCTGAAAGTGCCCTTCGGACGCACCGCTGGGCCGACGGCCGAGCGCGGTGGCGTGCGGCGCGTCCCGCTGTTCGGCATCGACCCGGAGCCCTGGCTCGAAGCCCTGCCGGAACTCTTCGACCCGTCCGAGATCGACGTGATCCAGGACGATGGACGCTGGGACCTGGGTGCGGTGCGTGCGCAACTCAACCAACTCCTGGCCAGCGACAACACCACCGGTCACTGGCGCTTGGCCGCCATGGGCGGTGTCAGTCGCGACGTCCTGACGGATGTTCAGTTGGTCGAACTGGGCCAGGACGACGCCGTGGTCCGGCGCATCTTCGCCGACGACCTGACGCTGCAACCGCACGGAACCGGCGTCTCGCTGGTGTGCACCGATGGCGTCCAGATGCGCGGCAGCACCAGCACACCGTTCCTCGAGGGCCGCTACACGCTCTACCTCCCGCAGGCCGACGTCCAGGAATGGCGCCTGGCCGGTTTGCCCGGATTCGTCAGTGGCCCCGTCCTGTTGGGACGCAAGGACCGCAAGCCCGCCCTGGGTGCGATCACCGGATCCGGCACGCCGCTCGAGGCGAAAATGCCCGATCGGAACGAGTCGAGCGCCGACGGAGGTTGACCCGCGGAGGTGTGTGCGGCGAGATGGGGGCGATGGACCTCTTCGATCACGCCGCACGGGAAGCCGCCCAGGAAGCGGCGCGCCAGAAGGCGGAGCGTGCGGCCCAGGGCCAGCGTGCTCCCGTGAGTCGCGCACCCGCAGGTCGCAGCGAGGTGGATCCGCGCGCCCACGACTTCGACGAGGAACCTCCGGAACCGGACGAGCGTGACGCCGGTGTCCTGACCGTCACGCAGTTGACCGGAGAGATCGAGCGTCGGCTGAAGGACCTGGGCCGCGTCGCCGTCGAGGGCGAGATCAGTGGTCTGAAGAAGGCGGGCTCGGGCCACGTGTACTTCACGCTGAAGGACGGGCAGTCCGCGGTGTCCTGTGCGATCTGGCGCAGCCGTGTGGCGGCCGCGACGCGCACGCCGCTGGAGGAAGGTCAACGCGTGGTCTGCCACGGACGTCTGGACGTCTACAAACCGCGCGGTTCGTACTCGTTGATCGTCGAACGCGTCGAGCGTCGAGGTCTGGGCGAACTCCTGGCTCGCCTCGAGAAGCTCAAGGTCGACCTGCGCGAGAAGGGTTGGTTCGACCGCTCGCGGCCGGTGCCCGACATGCCCAAGTGTGTGGGCGTCGTCACCAGCCGCGATGCCGATGCCTGGCGTGACTTCCTGCGCACGCGCTCCCTGCGCTGGCCCGCCTATCCCGTGCGCTTGCGGCACACGCGCGTGCAAGGCCCCGGTTCCGCCCAGGACGTGGCGCGCGCGATCGCCCACCTGGCGAGCACCGGCGTGGACGTGATCTGCGTCGTGCGCGGCGGCGGCAGCCTCGAGGACCTGTGGACCTTCAACGAAGCCGTCGTGGCCGAAGCGGTCTGGGCCTGCCCGGTCCCCGTGATCTCGGGCGTCGGTCACGAGTCCGACCACACCTTGATCGATCTCGTGGCGGACCATCGCGCGCACACGCCGACCGACGCGGCCCAGACCGTCATCCCGGATCTGCGCGAACGGCGCACCCAGCTCGAACGACACGGCGCGCACCTGGACGACGTCGTGGACCGATTGCTCGAAGGTCGTACGCGCCGGCTGATCGACCTGTCGAAACGCCGCGTACTGCGCGACACACGTTGGCTCGTCGAGGATCGCGCCCGCGCTTGGTCCGACCTGTCGCGTCGACTTCGGTTGGCCGGTGAGTCGCGACTCGATCGGGCCGCCCGCACCCTGGCCGGGTTCCGCGTGCGCTTGGCCGATCGCTCGCCGGTGGTTCGCGTCGGACGCGCGCGCGAACGTCTGGGGCGGGTGGGACCGGCCCTGCAGCGCTCGGCCGAACTCGCTCTGTCGACGCGCGCCACACGGCTCGAGATCGCCGGCAAGGCGCTCGAGGCGATCAGCCCGCTGGCCGTGCTGGAGCGCGGTTATTCGATCACGCGCACGGCTGAAGGTCGCGCGCTGCGGTCCGCGGACGAGGCGACGACGGGCCAGGAGATCGAAACGATCCTGCACGCCGGCCGCGTGCGTTCGACCGTGACCGGCAGCGACGCAGGGAGCATGGACGGGAAAGGAGCGGGCGAGTGAGCGTCGCCAGCATCTCGCCGGCCACAGCGGACGTCTGGGCCGACGTTTGGGCTGTGGTCGTGAACTGGAACGGAGGCGAGCGCGTCGCCGCTTGCCTCGCATCGCTGGTCGCCGCCGGCGTGCTCGCCGAGCACATCGTGTTGGTCGACAATGCGTCGACGGACGGTTCGTTGGAGCGCGCGACGGCGGCTCACGCGGACGTCGTCGTGTTGTGCAACGACGCGAACCTGGGTTTCGGCGAGGGCGCCAACCAGGGCGCGCGCTACGCCCTGAACCACCGTGCTCCGTTCGTGATGTGGATCAACGACGACGTGACGCTGCCCGCGGACACGTTGCCTGCGCTGGTCGCGGCCCTCGTGGCGCATCCGAAGTGGGGCATGGTCGGACCGCGCGTCGTCTATCCGGGGCAGCCGGTGCGTGTTTGGGCGGCGGGCGGGCGGCTCGACTGGACCCACAACCTGTCGACCTTGATCGGCCACGGTCGGTTGGACGCACCCGAGGTCCAGATCACGCGCGACGTCGACTACATCCCCGGCTGCGCCTTGCTTGCGCGCCGCGAGTGCCTGGACGACGTCGGGCTCTTCGAGGAGAGCTACTTCGCGTACATGGAGGACGTCGAGCTCGGGCTGCGAGCGCGGTCCAAGGGCTGGGGCGTCGTCGTCGTGGGCGAGGTGCACGCGGTCCACGATGCGAGTGCCTCGACCGGTGGCGGCTACACCGCGAAGCGCAAGTACATGCAGGCGCTGAACAGCGTGCGATTCCTGCGCGAACACGGCTCGGCGGAGCGTTGGATGCGTTTCGCCGTTTGCGACGTGCTGACCTTGCCGGTTCTGTTCGGCGTGGGACTGTTCACAGGGCGAGCGCGCGCGGTGTTGGCGAAGGCGCTGGGCCTCTGGCACGGCGCGCGGGGTCGCGTCGTGACCGCGGCATGCTTGGAGCCGGGCGGCACACGACTCTGGTAGCGCGCGGCACGGGCCACGGTGTTGGTAGCGATACGTGCTCTGCAGCGGGAACCGAGTTGGGACTCGAGTCCGGCACCGAATAGGGCCACAGATAGGGCCCCGAATGGAGCGCGGTGTGGAGCGCAGGGTTGGGCGAGGCGATCGACGCAGAAGGGGCCGCCGAATGGGGGCCTGTACCGGAGCGCGTCACACGTCCTGCATGAGTTCGTCGGCGCGTTCGGCGACCGCGGCATGCAGATCGCCGATCAAGGCGTCGCGCTGTTCGTAGAGTCGCGGTCCCGCGGTGTCGCGTAGGTAGCCGGCAGCTTCGGGGTGCCTCTCGAGCAACGTCTCGGCGCCGAGTTCCTCCTGGAGCCGCGCGAGCCGTTCGCGCTTGTCGAGCAGGGCCTTCGCGAGGAACGGCATGACCATCGAGTAGTCCGCGTGCAGGGACTCGGTCGTCTGGCGATAGACCGCGGCGTCGACCTTGCCCCACGTGACCGCTTCCGCGGGCGGGCAGGACGACAGCGAACCGTCGGTGATCGGGGCGGTCGTGATCTGGATGTCGTAGAGGTAGCCCTCGACCTCTTCGAACCCGAGGATCTGCGACAGCGCGGGCTCGGGTTGCAGGTTGAAGTTCTTGGGCACCCCGCCGCCGAGGACCAGTGTGCCGATGCCCTTCGTCGCCGTGCCGTGCTGACCCCACCAGTGGTACGCACAGCTCTCGAAGACCTCGAGGTGCAGGTCGAGTTCGAACTTGTGCTCGAGCTTGCCCGCATGCGCGAGCGCCCAGAGCTTCATCGAGTTGAGGAAGGTCGATCCGTCGGCGGCCGCACCGACGAAGACCGGAATGGCCTTGCGGTGACACAGGGCGAGCAGGCCCTCGGGCGCCTTCACCTTCTGTTCCTGCTTCGCGTACGCGGCACCCAGCAAATGGCGCATCTCGGTCCCCGACATGCGGCGTTGGAATTCCTTCCCGCGCAGCAAGCGGGTGAGGAAGGTGTCCTGGTCGAGCAGCACGTCCTCGTCGAAACCGATGTCGGTGATCCGGATCGTGCGATCGTCACGCAACGCCCCGTCGTCCCCGTGGATCGGAACCTGATGGAAGGGATGCTCGCCGGCGCTGTCGAGCGAACGGTGTCCGTCGTGATAGCAGACCGCGTCCGTGGTCGAGACCAGACAGAACCAACCCGTGTCGAGCAGGGGATTGAGCCAAGCGATGTGCTGGCCGCTCGCGGTGACCGGTCCCGAGATCGCCAACGTCATGGGCACGCCCCGACCGATCGCTTCGTCGAGCAGATGGAAGACACGCCGCAGGTAGGCGCCTCCGAAGCTCGGCAGCGAGTCGAGGAAGACGCGATCGAGATGGCGCGTGGCGGTGACGGGCCGGTGGACGAGGGGGGCGCCCGAACCGCTGGTTTCGGCGGGGCAGGCGGAGAGCTGATCCTTGCGTGTGGGGGACATGCGCGGAGTGTAGTGCGTGCGCGGGTCGGCAGATAAATCGGCTCCGGGTTGCAACCGGATGCGTTCCAGATCAGTTCCCCGGGGGTGGGTGGCCCTCGGGAAGGGGCGGGCCGCGCGCGCGCGTGGGGAGCCTGTTCTTGCATGCGGGGGCCCTCCCTGGACCCCGAGAACGCCCCTCCCCACAGGATCTTCCCCTACCCACCCGGATCGAATCCTGCGCCTCAAGGCCACTTCCAGCCGGGTCGATAGTCCAGGAGAAGCTCAGGTTCCCCTTCGGCACGTCCCCGTCCACGGGCCAGAATGCCGCGCCACCTGCCATCGCAGCGAACCCGAGCCCGCGCTAACCCCTCCCCATGACCCAGTTCAACGAATCCGCGTCCGGCGCCTATGGCGTCCAGGACTACTCCGCCCAGCCCACCATCGACGGCGTCGAGATCATTCAGCTCCGTCGCTTCAACGACGACGGGGGATCGATGACCGAGCTCGGCCGCCTCGACGGCGGGATGCACAAGCTCGTCCCGGGCTTCGAGGCCAAGCAGATCAACTACTCCGTGATGGACCCCCAGGTCATCAAGGCGTTCCACCTGCACAAGCGCCAGACCGACGTCTGGTACGTGCCGCCCAGCGACAAGATCATGCTCGTCCTCGCCGACGTGCGTTCCGGGTCCGCGACCGAGGGTCAGGTCAAGCGCTACGTGCTCGGCGACGGCAACTCGTTCCTCGTGCGGATTCCTCCGGGCGTCGCGCACGGTGCCAAGAACCTGCGCACCGCGGCGCCCAGTGCGATCATCTACTTCGTCGACGTGCAGTTCTCGGTCGACGACGACTGCGACGAGGGTCGCCTTCCCTGGGACTTCTTCGGCACCGACGTTTGGGAGGTCGAGCGCGGTTGACCGCACCGGAGCGAGAACTCCAAGGTCCGGATCTCCCTCTGGCCGCCCGCATCCTCCCCAGTTGGGTCGAGACCGCGGTGACCACGCCGCTCGTCGAGCTGGCGCGGTGCTTCTCCGATCTGGACGGGCGCGTGCTCGCGAAGCTCGAGATGGCGGGCCCGGGAGGTTCGTCGCGCGTGCGCGTCGCCCAGCGATTGCTGATCGACGCTCGGATGGCGGGACGCCTCTCCCCTTACCAGACCTTGCTCGTGCGTGGTGATCAAGCACCCGGCATGGTGCAAGCGGGTCTGATTCTCGGGCACCCGGCCCTGGTCGTGGTGGGGCCCGATACGCCGAACGAGGCGCTGGCCCAGTTCGAGGTCTTCGGCGCCGACGTCGAAGTCGCCACGGATCACGACCTGGACGCGTGCATCGCATCGATGGTCCGCTGCACCGGCGGGTTCCCGGTGGACGTCGACACCGACCCTTCGAACTATCGGGCGCATCGCCTGGGCACCGGTGCCGAGATCGTGCGTCAATCGCGAGGTCGCGTGAACGCGTTCTGTGCGCACGTTCATTCGGGGGGGACGTTCGAGGGATGCGCCGCGGTGCTCGAGGAGCTGGATCCCAGGATCCGTTCTCACACCGTGCGACTGGCGGGTACGCCCGGACCTCTGCCGGGACAGATCGACCCACGCCGGGTCGCGCGTGCGTTCGACATCGAGGCCAAGGCTGCCCAAGCTCAGGTCCAGCGCATGGCTCGCAAGGAGGGCATTCTGATCGGCCTCGAGGCCGGCGCCGTGCTCGCTGCAGCACGCAGTCTGCTCGAGGGTCCTCTTCCGGGATCGACCATCGCCGTCGTGCTCGATGGGGACTCCCAGGTTCCGGGTCTGCGAGCCAAGCAGACTGCGGACGACGCGGCTTCGGATTCCTTGGCAGACGCCGCTTGAGCCGGCCGGGCCGTGACTGGTCGACCCTGATCGGCGTGACCCAGGACGCTTTCCTCTAGCCGAGGGTCGGCCGCTCGGGCACTCCCGACTCGTCCGAACGGACGCGCGGGACGATCTGGATTCGGGACCTCCGAGAATTCGCCGTGCTGGGCCCGGGATGGGTGCTGAGCGAGCCAACGGGCCGGCACTTCCCCTAGAATCGAAGGATGCCGGTGAGCGAGGACGAACCCGGAGCGCATCCCGGCTCCACACACAATGGACGCAGGAACCGCCGGGTCCTGCTGCTCCTGTTGCTGCTCTCGTGCGGGCTCCGCATCGCGCCGGCCCTGTGGGGTTCCAAGCTGTGGAACGCCCAGCAGTACGCGTTCCACACCGACGAACCCAAGCTCGTGCGCTTCGTCGACGAGTTCCCAGGTTCGCTCCAGACCTTCCACGACTATCGCTATCCGACTCTGGTGCCGATCGCGCTCGGGGCGACATGGACCGCGGTGGGTGGGCTCGGTACGCGCGAGGAGGGCAAGAGTCTGCCTGGCAACGACGAGTACGAGGCCGCGCTCGTCTTCGGGCGCGTGCTGCTCGCTCTTCTGGCGGCCATCGCGGGTGGGCTCTGCATCTGGGGCGCCGCGCGCCGGATGTTCGGTGAGGAGGCCGCGCTCTGGGCCCTGGCCGCCACCAGCTTGATGGGCCGCCCCGTCGTGTCCGCCGCGCTCGTCCAGATCGACATACCGGCCGCGTGGTTGATGGCGGCCGCGCTCCTGGCCGCGTTGCGTTGGAACGCACGCGGCGGGCTGGACCTGAAGGGTGCCGTGTGGTGCGGCGTGCTCACCGGACTGGCCGCAGGGGCGAAGTACACCGCGATCGTGGCCGGCATTCCGGTGGCTTGCGTGGTGTTCGCCGCCTGGCACGCGAAGACCGTCACCCTGGGCGTCGCGCTCGGCCGGACGATCGTCGTCGGCGTCGCGTGCCTCGTCGCGCTCCTGCTGTCGGTGCCCGGGATCCTGTACGACTGGGCAGCCTTCCAGGACTCGATCGCCTATGAGTACACCCGCAAGATCGTGACCTCGGAGTTCACCTGGTCCTCGGTCTGGGATTCGGTCGCCGAGAACTTCCCGTGGTGGTTGCTCGGCCTGGCCCTCGTCGGTGTCGTCCAGGCGGCGCGCGCCACGACCGTCAAGTGCATCCACGTCGGCGTCGCCTTGTCGGCGGGACTGTTCCTCGCGACGTCGTTGCGCTCGTTCAAACCCGACTACGCCTTGTTCCTGTATCCCCTGGTCGGGATCTACGCCGGCGCGGGGATCGCTGCCATTCGGGGGTGGAGTCCCGTTTGGATGGGGCCCGCGTTGCTCCTTGGCGTTCTCGTGGGGCACGGGCACTCGGCCTACGTCGTCGCCCAGCGTTATCACGGGGACACGCACTACCGTTTCGAGGAGTGGGTGACCGAGAACCTCGAACCCCAGGAGTTGGGGCTCGCGCCGCGCACGCTGCGAGCCGACCCGCACAGCCCGAAGCCCGTGCGCGGCTATCCATGGACCAGCGCGCACGACGAGCCGGAGTGGGTCGTCGCACCAGAGCGTTGCTACTGGTACGCGCAACGGTTCTTCGAGGACGCGGACTGGTTCAAGGAGCGCATGGACACGCCCGCGAAATTCTCGGTCGAGCCCGGCAAGCGCAGACTCGCCGGCCTCCGCGAACGGGACTTCCGGTGGTACGAGGACGTTCTTCTCGGAATGGGAAGGCACTTCACCTACGACCTGGTCCACACGCTCGAACCGGTCAGCGGTCCTTTCGACGATGCGGGGCTCGAGATCCGCATCTACCGCAAGCGCTAGGCGAGCCGGGGGCGTATCGGGACGGCGCACGCCGGACCCGCGATCTGCAACGGCATGCGGCGAACGGTAGAATCCTCGCATGACTCCTTCCTGTCCTGACGGTCCCCGTTCCTGGGCTCTCGTCCTGCTCGGTCTGGTGCTGGCTACCGCGTGTGGGGATGCCGAGCCCGTCGTGTTCATGCCGATCGAGCGCATCCTGGTCGACATCCCGGCCGAGCCGGATCGGCGCGTCGTCGAGACGGAGAACCCGAAGAGCCCGGTGGAGGCGACGACCATTCACCCGTCACCGTTCCGGCAGTTCGACGCGGGCGCCATCGCTGGACTGTCCATGGTGCCGCCCGCGCGCGTTCGGCTGAATCTCGAAGGCTTGCCGCGGGACTCCGAACTTCGATTCGGAACGGGGTACGACCAGCTCGCCTACGAGCTCGAGTCGGAGGGCACCGTGCGGTTCCGCATCTACAACGGCGAGACGCTCCTGCACGAGAACTTCATGCCCTTCGGGCCCGGCATTCCGGATGCTCGCAAGATCTGGCGACGCGCCGCGGTGCCGCTGGGTGGGATGCAGAACGTCGTCCTCGAGACGCACTTGATCCGAGGGGATCCGGACCTGCTGCCGCCGGCCGGGTTCGGTGGATTGAAGATCGCCAGCGACGAGGAACGCCCCCGGGAGCTCGCGACCGACGACCATCCCAACCTCGTCGTGGTCGTGATCGACACGCTGCGTCCGGACCGCACCTCGACCTACGGGTACGACCAGGAGACGTCGCCGCACCTGAGCGCGCTCGCCGAGCGGGGGACCAAGTTCGAATCCGCCTGGGCGCCCTCACCTTGGACCTGGCCCTCCACCGCGTCCCTGTTGACCACGCTCGAGCCGCCCGAGCATGGCCTCATGGGGCCGACGAACGCCGTGTACTTGACCCAGTCGTTGTACACCTTGCCCGAGTGCCTGCAAACGGAAGGCTGGACCACGGGTGCGTTCTCGACCAACCCGCTGATCCAGGTGGGCAAGGGGTTCGACCAGGGGTTCGAGTCGTTCACCGAGTACCGTTGGAAGCCTTCGTATCTGCTCATGGACGAGGCCGACGCGTGGCTCGAGCAGAACTCCGAATGGCGCTTCTTCCTGTACTTGCACCTCACCGATCCGCACGAGTACACGCCGCGTCGTGCGACTTCGAAGTCGCTGATCGGGACCAAACCGGACGGCTACTCGTTGGCTCGCTTGCAGACAGCGCATACGCGCATGCTGCGCGGCAAGAGTCACGACATCGATCAGTTGAGGACGGACGTCGCCTATCGTTCCACCAAGTACGACGCGACCGTCTTCGAGTCCGACGAGGCGCTCGGCCGGTTGCACGACAAGCTCGCCGCGCTGGGACGGCTCGAGGACACCATCATCGTCGTGACCTCGGATCACGGTGAGGCGTTCATGGAACACGATGTGCTGCATCACTCGAGCACGCTGTACGACGAGATGGTCAAAGTTCCGCTGATCATCGCGGGGCCCGGTGTGCCGTCCGGCCGCACGATCTCCGAGCGCGTCCAGAACCGCCACCTCGCATCGACTCTGTTGCAGTTGATCGACGTGGAGCCGACCAGCAACCTGACCAGCGGCATCGACCTGTTCGACGACGCCCGTCGATCCAGCGCCTCCGCGGAGCCCTTCTTCTTCACGACGATGCTGGGGTACTGGGCTGCGGAGGGGGAACAGGCGGAACTCCGCCAGCAACCCTTGCACGGGGTGCGCGTGAACGACGAACTGTTCTTCCACACGCCAGGCCTCGATCGCCCGATGCGCCGCTACTTCAAGTTGGACTCCGATCCGACGGCCCACGAGGACCTGAGCGAGCAGTTCCCGGAGCGTTGCGACGACCTGGCCGGCATGATCCAGGTCTGGATGGAGACCCTGGTGGCGCGTTCCCCCGTGGTCGTCGGTGGTGGACGCAGCACCCAGGACCTGCTGCAGGGGATCGGGTACGTCGGGGACGATGACGAGTGAAGGATCCCCGTCAGCAACTCCCGCGCACGGAACGACAACCAGCAATCATGAACTCCTCACGTCTAGATGCCATCGGATCCTGGGCGCTCGCTCTTCTTGCCACCTTGATGGTGGCGAGCTGTAGCGATGCGGAGCCCGTCGTGAACATGCCGATCGAGCGCATCCTGCTCGACTTCCCGGCCGAGCCTGATCGGCGCACCGTCGAGTCCGAGAACCCGACCCTTCCCGTGCAGGCGACGACGCTCCACCCTTCGCCGTATCGTCAGTTCGATTCGGGTGCGATCGCTGCGCTGCAGATGGTCCCGCCGGCGCGTGTTCAGCTGGACCTGAACGACCTGCCCGGGGACGCCGAGCTGCGCTTCGGAACGGGCTACGACCTGCCCGCCTACGAGGGTGAGGCCGCCGGGTCGGTGCGCTTTCGCGTCTACGACGGCGACACGGTGCTGCATGAGGCGTTCATGCCGTTCGGGCCCGGTGAGCCGCCGGGTCGTCAGATCTGGCGTCGCGCCGCGATCCCGATCGATGGCTTGACCTCGGTCGTGCTCGAGACGCACCTGCAGAAGGGCGACGCGGATGCGCTTCCGCCCGCGGGATTCGGAGGACTCCAGATCGTGCGCGCCGAGAAGCGTCCCCGCGAACGCGCGTCCGCCGATCAGCCCAACCTGGTGGTCGTCGTGATCGACACGTTGCGTGCGGATCGGACGTCGGCCTACGGCTACGGTCGCGAGACCACGCCGCACCTGGCCGCTCTGGCCGAGCGTGGGACCCGGTTCGCTTCGTCCTGGGCACCCTCGCCCTGGACCTGGCCCTCGACCGCGTCGTTGATGACGACGCTCGAGCCGCCCGAGCACGGGCTCATGGGGCCGACCAACGCGTGTTACCTCTCCCAGTCGCTGGTGAGTCTGCCCGAGAGCCTGCAGTCGGCGGGCTGGACCACCGGGGCCTTCTCCGCGAATCCGCTGATCCACACGGGGAAGGGTTTCGACCAGGGATTCGAGTCGTTCCAGGAGTACCGCTGGACGCCCTCGGGCGCGATCATGGACGACGTGGACGTGTGGCTGAAGGCCCAGTCCGAGTGGCGCTTCTTCCTGTACCTCCACCTGACGGATCCGCACGAGTACCGGCCGCGTCAGGCCTCCTCGAAGTCGCTGCTGGGGGACAAGCCGCAGGGCTTCACCCCGACGCGGCTGCAGACCACGCATGCGCGCATGCGCCAGGGCAAGAGCCACGACATCGGCAAGCTACAGGCGGACGTCGCCTACCGATCTTCGCAATACGATGCGACCGTCTTCGAAGCGGATGAAGCGCTCGGTCGCTTGCACGCCAAGCTCGCGGAGTTGGGGCGCCTGGACGACACGATCGTCCTGGTGACCTCGGATCATGGCGAGGCCTTCCTCGAGCACGGTGCGCTCAACCACTCCAGCACGCTTCACGACGAGATGGTGAACGTACCGTTGATCCTTGCAGGTCCTGGAGTTCCCACGGGCCGCACGGTTTTGGATCGCGTCCAGAACCGCCACGTCGCGTCGACCTTGTTGCAGCTGCTCGACGTCGAGCCGACGGGCAACCTGTTGCACGGGATCGACCTGCTCGATGACGCGCAACGCAAGGCCGCCTCGAAGGAGCCCTTCTTCTTCACGACGATGCTCGGGTACTGGGACGCGGAGGGGGATCTTCCCGCGCTCCAACAGGTGCCGCTGCACGGCGTTCGGACCCAGGGCGAGCTGTTCTACTACACGCCGGGCGCCGATCGTCCGGCGCGGCGCTACTACCAACTGGACGCGGATCCGACCGCGCACGACGACCGGAGCACCCAGAATCCCGAGCGTTGCGACGATCTGGCCAGGATGATCCAGACCTGGATGGAGGATCTGGTGGCGCGTTCCCCCGTCGTGGTCGGCGGCGGCCGCAGCACCCAGGACCTGCTCCAGGGGATCGGCTACGTCGGCGACCAGGACGAGTGAAGTGTCGGTGGGTTCACCGGCCGAACCGTTCGCGAAGTGCGTCGACCTGACCGCGGGCCAGGAGTGACAGTGACTCGCATAATGCGAGTGACTTGCATTTGCAGTCGGGCTTCTAGCCCGCTTCGGTGATCTCGATCATGCGCTCGAGCGAGGCGCGCGCATGCCCGATCAGTTCGGCGCGCTCCGCTTCGGACAGGCGATCGCGACGCCCTGTGCGCTCGTCGACGGCATCGCCGGCAAGCACGTGGTTCAAGCTGGGCGCCTCACCGCGCCGCAGAAGATCGAGCATGCCCGCCAGGTGCGGCGGGTCGTTGCGACTCATCGTGGCGCAGCCACAGCCACCGCTGAGCCGGCCCGGGATCTCCGCCAGGTGGCGCACTTCGACGCCACGCTTCGCGCCCTCGCGACGCGCGTTGCGGACGAAATGACCTTCGGTGCCGATGACCAGTTTGTCGCCGGGCTTGGCAGCGAGCAGTTGATCCCACAAGTACTTGGTGCTGCCGACGCCGTCCGCGGCCAGGACCGGCTCGAGCGGCGACTCGGGGTGGATCAGGACGCGCCAATCGCGCGCTTGCCACCAACGCACCATGTCCGCGTCGAAGATCGTGTGGACGCCACAGGATGAGCCCCAAAGGATCATCTCGGCCTTGTCGAGCGCAGCGAGTCCGCCGTCGACCTGATCGAGCGTCCAGTTGCCACCGTGAACGGAAGGGTCCGGCAACGTCACCAACGCGTCGAGGTCCATGCCCAAGCGCGACGCCGTGTTGCGACCCAGGTGCTGGTCCGGCACGAACAGGATCTTCTTGTTCTGCTTGCGCGCCCAATCGACGACCAGGTGCGCGTTCGAGCTGGTGCACACCGCTCCGCCGGTGGAGCCTGCGATCGACTTGATGCGACCCGACGTGTTCATGTACGCGATGACGAGCAGGTCGTCGCCGTAGCGCTCGATCAGCTGGTCCGTGGCCGGGAGCACCATGTGGTCCTTGGCCAGCATCTCCATCGTGCAGCCGGCCTTCGGATTCGTGATCCAGACGTCCTGGTCGTCGTGCGCGAGGATCGCGACGGACTCGGCCATGAAGTGAACGGCCGACTCGACGATGACCTTCTTCTCGGGGTTGCGCGCAGCCTGGAGCGCGAGCGCGTAGCTGTCCGCCACCGCGCCACCGTAACGCTCGACCAGCTGCACGATCTCGCCACCCATGTAGTAGTGGGCGAGGAGCAGCAGCGAGTCGCCGAAGTGCTCCTGCGCAGGACGCACGTACCCGTCGAGCCAGGGCAGCACCGACTCCGGCGTGCGATCGGGCAACGCCAGGTACTCCTCGGCGTAGGGCTTCAACTCGTCCTGGTACCAGTCGAGCGGAAGGTCGGTCTGGCAGATCGGAACGCCGGGCTCGAGCGTGAGGCCTGAGGGCGTCGGGGTCGTGGTCGACACAGGTGGGAGCTTGGGGCTGGAGGAGGGGAGGGCAGCGTGACGGGGGGGACCGGGCGAGTGCACCGGTCGCAAGGGCTGCGCCTGGGCGCCGAGGATAGCGCCCGGGGACCGCGGGCGGGGGCGCTGCCGGGCGGCGAAGGGCATTCCGGTCTCGCTGGACAGCCTGCCGCGGGTGCCCTCGTGGACCTCTCAAGGGTGATGTTCCAGGTGTCCCGGCGCAGATCGGACCGATTTCGGACGCAGGCCTTCGGGAGCCCGCGTCCGAATCCCGATGAGACCCTGGACCACCCTCGATCCCCGACCCCTCCGACCTAGATGCTCCGTTCCCAAGCCTCCTCCCTGACCCTTCTCGCCTTGTCCGCCGTCCTCGGTGGCTGTTCCAGCGCCGCGCTCCAGCAGGAGCGCCAGGCCGCGCTGGTCGCATCCATGGGACCCCAGGCGGGCCAGGTCTTCTACGTCGTCGAGGGCACCCGCTTGCCCGCCGGTCGCCACCAACTTCCGCCTCTGGGCGATGGGGGTACCGAGGGTGTGATTCGCCTGGAGGGAGCACGCGGCGTCGAACTGGACCTGCGTGGCGTCGAGGTGCGCGGCCAGTCGAACGAGACCTGCAACCCGGATGCCTTCGGCTTCGGCATCGTGCTGGTCGACTGCCAGGACGTCGTCATCCGTGGCGGGACCATCGGTGGGTACAAGTCGTGCATCGTCCTGCAGGACAGCACACGCATCACGTTGGACGGCGTCACCTTCGACGGGTGGTTCGGTCAAGAGCTCGGGAGTTCGCTGACGGGTGAGGATCCGGCGGACCAACTGGAGGCCCTCGAGAACGCGGGTGGTGAATGGACCGAGCGCTACGGCGCTGCGATCCACGCGACGAACTGCTCGGGTCTGGTCATCAAGGATTGCAGCGGACGCCATGGTCAGAACGGCATCGTCTGCACCAACGTTACCGACAGTCAGGTCTACGACAACGACTTCAGCTTCCTGTCCGGATGGGGCTTCGGTTGCTTCGCGGGCTCGCGGAACATCGTCAGCCACAACCGGTTCGACTACTGCGTGCGCGGGTACGGCCACGGTGTCTACGCCGCGGACCACGGCGCGTCGGGCATGTTGCTCGCGGGTCACTCCAGCGACAACGTGATCCGCTCGAACAGCGCCACGCATTGCGGAACCGGACTGCGCATCCACGGCGGCCTGGATCTGCTCGACGGGTCGGCCGACGGCATGGGGGACGAGGGAGGTTCCGATCGCAACCTGATCGTCGAGAACGACCTGCGCTTCGCCGTGACCGCGGGGCTCGATGCCGCATTCTCCCGTCAAGGGATGGTGCTCCGCAATCGCATCGAAGGCTGCCGCGAGGCCGGCGTCCAGGGGCGCTACTGCGCGGATTGGGTTGTCCACGAGAACGAGATCGACAGCGGGCGCGGTTCCGGGTTGAAGCTCGATCACAGCCAGGGCTGGATCGTCTCGGACAACACGCTCACCTACAACGAGATCGGCGTCGAACTCTCCTGGGAGCCCGAGCCCGACATCGAATCCGGCCCCTTCGCCGCGTCGTACTCGACGCGCTCCGAGGGTCACTGGATCCTGGGCAACACGTTCGAGTCGAACGACCTGGACCTCGTCTTCGCGCATTCCGAAGGCGTGACCCTGCATGGCAACCGGTTCGACGGGGACGGTTCGCGACTGCACGTGTCCGAGGTCATCTCGGCCGACGACCCCGATCTGGATCTCGAGACGGTCACCTCGTGGCTGCAGGGATTCGACGGCAGCTTGCCCTCGGGCCACGTGGGCACCTGCTCGCTGAGCCCCTGGCAGGACGTCGAGCCGGAGGCCCTGACCCAGGCGCGACGCATTCAAGACCCGCCCTCGATCGGCGACCAGGTCGTCAACGCTGAGGTTCTGGGCGTGCACAAGGGCGGCCTCGAGACCATCGTGCTCGGCTCCGTCGGCCCTTGGGACTTCCGCAGCGGCGAACCGATGCCGACCGCCGCGCGCCCGGGTGGGTTGCTGGGCGGCTTGCGTTGGGACGGACGGTGGTTCTCCTGGAACGCTGAGACCCACGACCCGCGCGGGAACTTGGAGGGCTGGCTCGCGTTGAGTGAGGAGCCCCTCGTGCGCCGGGAAGTGGGCAACTTCGTGCAGCCCTGGGGCACCGACGACGTGCGCCGCACGGTCGGGACGAAGCAGTTCGGACTGGTCGCCACCAGCACCCTGCATCTGGATGTCGGCGGCACGTTCCGTCTGGCCGTGACGTCGGACGACGGAGTGCGGATCTTCGTCGATGACGAGGTCGTCTTCGAGGACTGGACGTGGCATGCCGCACGTCGCGACGAGATGCGCCTGGACCTCGGAGCCGGTGAGCACGGCCTGCGCGTCGAGTACTTCCAGGTCGACGGCGCGAGCGCGTTGACCTTGGGGCTCGTGCGCGACGACAAGTAGCTCGAATCCGAAGCTCCCCGCGACGCGGACGCTGCGCGAACGGAAGGAGGGCGACGCCGTGCTGGCGCCGCCCTCCTTCGTTCGCTTGGGCTCGGCCCGGCTTGTTGGGCGGCTAGCCGAGGAAGGGGTACTTCCAGTCCTTGGCCGGGTCGAACGTCTCCTTGATCGTGCGCGGGCTGACCCAACGCTGCAGGTTCAGGATCGAGCCTGCCTTGTCGTTCGTTCCGGACGCGCGCGAGCCTCCGAACGGCTGTTGGCCGACGACCGCGCCCGTGGGCTTGTCGTTGATGTAGAAGTTGCCCGCGGCGAAACGCAGGCGCTCCATCGCACGGCGGATGCCCGCACGGTCGTGTCCGAAGACCGCACCGGTCAGCGCGTACTCGGACGTGTCGTCGCACAGGTCGAGCGCTTCGTCCAAGCGGTTCTCGTCGTACGCGTAGACGGTCAGCACGGGGCCGAACAGCTCGGTGCGCATCAGGTCGTGCTTGGGGTCGGTCGTCTCGACGACGGTCGGCTGGATGAAGTAGCCCTTGCTGTCGTCGCACCCGCCGCCGATCTCGACCTCGCACGTCGAGTCCGCGTTGGCGCCGTCGATGGCGCCCTTGAGCTTCTGGAAGGACTTGGCGTCGATGACGGCGCCCATGTAGTTCGAGAAGTCGCGCACGTCGCCGACCTTGATCTCGCTGATCATGGCGGCCATGCGCTCCTTGACGTCGGCCCAGAGAGCCTTCGGGACGTAGGCGCGACTGGCGGCCGAGCACTTCTGACCCTGAAATTCGAACGAGCCGCGCACGAGCGCGACGGCCAGCGACTGGGCGTCCGTGTCGGGCAGAGCGAAGACGAAGTCCTTGCCGCCCGTCTCACCGACGATGCGCGGGTACTGGGCGTAGCCCGAGATGTTGTTCGCGATGGTCTTCCAGATTCCCTGGAACACGGAGGTCGAGCCGGTGAAGTGGATGCCGGCGAAGCGGCGATCTGCGAGCACCGGGTCTCCGACCGTAGCGCCCGAACCGGGCAGGAAATTGATGACGCCGGGCGGCACGCCGGCCGCCTCCATGAGCTTCATCATGTAGTAGTTCGAGAGCACCGACGTCGAGGCGGGCTTCCACAGGTTCGTGTTGCCGAGCATCGCCGGGGCGGACGGCAGGTTGGCCGCGATCGACGTGAAGTTGAAGGGCGTGATCGAGAACACGAAGCCGTCGAGCGGGCGGTGCTCGAGGCGGTTCCAGACGCCGGGGCTCGACACGGGCTGCTCCGCGTAGAGCTGCTCCATGAAGCGCACGTTGTAGCGCCAGAAGTCGGCGAGCTCGCAGGCCGAGTCGATCTCGGCCTGATGAACCGTCTTCGACTGGTTCAGCATCGTCGACGCGTTGATCGTGTCCCGCCAGGGGCCGCACAAGAGGTCGGCAGCCTTCAGGAAGATCGCGGCGCGCTCCTCCCAGGGCATCGTGTTCCAGCCGTCGCGCGCATCGGTGGCGGCGTCGATGGCTTGGGCGACCTCGGCCGCGCCCGCCTTGTGGAACACGCCCAGCTTGTGGGCGTGATCGTGGGGCATCACGATGTCACCGGTGTCGCCGGTGCGGATCTCCTGGCCGCCGATGATGATCGGTACGTCGACCTCCTCGTTGGCCATGCTGGCCAGCCGAGTCTCGATGGAGGCTCGTTCGGGGCTGCCGGGCGCGTAGTCGCGAACGGGTTCGTTGGTGGGTTCGGGGGTCCGGAAGGCGCCGTGGGTCATGGTCTGGAGTACGTAGGGAGGGAAAGGAAGCCAAGGAGTATCCTCGCCGACCCCGTGCGAGTCCACCGCTGCGCCGAGGCTTCGTGAGATCGAGGGCCGAGTCGGTCCTCGGACTTCCAGCGGGGCCCTCCGCCGCGCATGATGGGGGGCCGATCCCAGCCCACTCGGCCCATCCGGCCCTCACGGATCGCACGACCTGCTCCCCGAACCTCACTCGCGGACTCCCATGAAATCGCTCCTGATCCCCTCCCTGACCCTCCTCGCCCTGGCCAGCTGTGCCTCGAGCCCGAAGTCGGGCGTCACCCCCGACCAGGGAACGACGCCCACCGAAGTCGCCAAGGAGGACGCCAAGGACCTGTCCGGGCTCCAGAACAAGGTGGATTACGCTCACCGTGAGCTGCGCATCGCCGAACTCGAGATGGCCGCACGTCTGACGCGCGCCCAGCAGGCCGTGGTCAAGGCGGACCATGGTCTCATGCTCGCGACCGAGGAGTTCGAGACGTTCAAGGCGCTCGAGATCCCGAACGAAGAGGCCGAAGCAAAACTGCGCGTCGACCGCGCCGATCACTCGCGCATCATGGCTCAGCAGAGCAACGACGAGTTGATCCGCATGTTCGCCAAGGAAGGCGAAGCGTCGTCCGAGGACTCGGTCCTGCAGAAGGTGGCGCGCGAACTGGACTTCGCCAACCGCGGTCTCGCTCACGCCCAGCGCGCGAAGTCGATGAAGCTCGACATCGAAGTGCCGCGCAAGCAACACAAGTTGGATTGGGCCAAGCGTCAAGCCGAAGAGGCGCGTGATGCCGCGCGTGCGGACCTCGAGAAGACGCGCCTGTCGATCGAACTCGAGTTGCTGCGCAAGCGGCACGCTGTCGAAGAGGCCGAGAAGGCCCTCGAGAAGGCGGGCGGTGAGGAGCAGGAGGACTGATGCTGCTGCTCTCCACGATCCTGTGGTCGGCTCTGATCGTAGGTGCCCCCGTCCAGGACGAGGTGCCTGCCGAGGTGCCCAAGGTCGAGCGCCAGGACGACACGGTCCAGGAAGGCGAGGGCACGGAAGAGTCGCCCACGGCGGAGGAGCGCCTGGACGTGCGGATCTCCCGCGAAGAGTCCTTCGCGCCCCAGGGCAAGGCGGTCCAGTACCTCGTCGACGACTTGAACGACGACGGTTCCTGGGGCACGCACTTGCCGGTCAGCATGCTCGAGGCGGGGTTCGCGATCGAGACGTACTACTCGTGGCAACTGGCGGCCCACAACCTGAACGTGATGGCGCTGGCAGCCGTCCCCGAGACTCCCGAGGTCCGCGCGGCGCTCGATCAAGCCATCGACTGGATGGTCACCACGAAGGTCTCGACGCGTCGCTCCGACTGGGACGTCGATTACGTCTGGAGTGCCCTGTACGGCCTCGTGTCCTGCATGCAGTTGCTCCAGGATCCGCGCTTCGCCGCCGAGGGTGAGGCGACCGAGGTGCGCGCCAAGATCACGGCTCGTGCCAAGGAGTACCTCGAGATCCTCGAGAAGAACCAGTCGTGGTCCGGCGGTTGGGCGTACTACGACAACCCCCCGTTCATCGAGGTGCCGACCTGGGCGACCTCGTTCTGCACCGCCCTCGTCCTGCCGACCCTGATCGACGCCAAGGCGCTCGGGTTCGAGGTCGAGCAGCGCATGCTCGATCGCGCACAGACGTACGTGAAACGCTGCGCGTTGCCCGGCGGCGCGTTCACCTACGACTGGACGCCGATCACGCGCATCCAGGGGGTCGAGCACATCAACAAGATCGAGGGCAGCTTGGGACGGACCCAGGTGTGCCATTGGGCGTTGGCCAAGTCCGGCGACAAGACGATCACGCCGGACGTGATCCGCGAAGGGCTGGAGGCTCTGTTCCAGCACCACGGCTACCTCGACCACGTCCGCATGCGCCCGGTCCCGCACGAGGGTTTCCACGCCAACGCGGGCTACTTCTACTTCTTCGCGCACTACTACGCGGCCAAGGTGATCAACCTGCTGCCCGCCGAGGAGCGCGAGTCGTGGCACGCACGTCTGCGTCATCACGTCATCAAGACGCAGCGCGAGAACGGCAGCATGTCCGACTTCCTGGATACGAACTACTTGGTGAACGCTTCGACCAGCTTCATGGTGCTCACGCTCGAGGAAGGTCTGACGCGTTGATCGACCAGGCCCGTGATTGGCTCGCGTCGGCACTCGCTTCGCGATTGCAGGGCCCTGCCGCTGGTTGGTGGGCGAGCACGGCCGACGAGATCGCTGCAGGCGTCTCGGACGAGGTCTTCGTCGCGCGGTTGTCGATGGCCAGTCGCCACGTGCGCGGCACGGCGATGCTCGCACCCACGGCGGACGAACTCGCCCAGGCTGCGGCCTTGCAGCCCGGTTGGAACCCCGAACGCTGGACGTTGCAGGAGACCTTGCGCGTCGCGTTGATCCTGGCGCGGACCGACGTCCTGGAACCTTCGTTCGTGGCGTCCTTCGAAGAAGCCTTCCGCACCGCCGACGAAGGCGAGTGCCGCGCGCTCTATCGTTGCCTGGCGCTCTTGCCGAACGGCGAGCGCTTCGTATGGCGTGCCGGCGAAGGCTGCCGCACGAACATCGGCACCGTGTTCCAGGCCGTCACCTGCGATTCGCCCTATGCGGCCGCGCACTTCGACGACGTCGCCTGGAACCAGCTGTGCATCAAGGCCGTGTTCGTCGGTGCGCCGCTGTGGCGCGTCCACGGATTGGACGGCCGACTCAGCGCGGACCTGGCACGCATCGCCCTCGACCTGATGGACGAGCGCCGCAGCGCAGGCCGCGACCTGCAACCCGACCTGTGGCTGTGCCTCGGGTCCCACGGAGGCGAGCGCGCCCGCGCCGCCATCGAACTCGAACTGGCCCAAGGACCTCGCAGCGGCCGCATCGCCGCGACGTACGCCTTGGGCCGCTGCCTCGACGAGGACCGCTTGCGCGAGCTCGTTGGTGGCAATGATGCCGACGTCGCAGACGCCGCAACCCGCGCCCTGGCTGGCCAATGTGGCCAGGACGCCTGGGCACTTCTCGATCCTCTTGCGGCCGCTGCCGCGCCTCTCCCCAATCGTTGACCCATGCGCTTTTTCGATCCGCACATCCACATGACCAGTCGGACCACCGACGACTTCGAGGCCATGGCGGCCGCAGGAGTTCGGGCGGTGATCGAGCCTGCGTTCTGGCTGGGCCAGCCGCGCACGACGGTCGGGGCGTTCCAGGACTACTTCGCCAGCCTCGTCGGTTGGGAACGCTTCCGCGCATCGCAGTTCGGCATCGCGCACTACTGCGCGATCGGATTGAACTCGAAAGAGGCCAACAACGAGGGCCTCGCCAAGGAGGTCCTCGAACTTCTGCCGCGTTACGCGTTCAAGGAAGGCGTCGTCGCGATCGGTGAGATCGGCTACGACGAGATCACCGACGCCGAGGAGCGCGCGTACATCGCCCAGCTCGAACTGGCCGTCGCGAACGACATGGTCGTGATGGTGCACTCGCCGCACCGCGACAAGAAGCGTGGCATCCAGCGCTCGATCGCCGTCGCCCAGGAGGTCGGCGTCCCGATGGAGAAGCTGATCATCGACCACAACAACGAAGAGACGGTCGAGGACACGCTGAACGCCGGCGCGTGGGCCGCCTTCACGATCTACCCGCACACCAAGATGGGCTCCGAACGCATGGTCGAGCTCGTCCAGCAGTACGGCGCCAATCGCATCTTCGTCGACAGCTCGGCCGACTGGGGCGTCAGCGATCCGCTGTCCGTGCCGAAGACGGCCAAGTTGATGCTCGAGCGCGGGCTCGACGCCGAGACGGTGCGCCTGACCACGTGGCAGAACGCCTTGACCGCCTATGCGCAGTCGGGCCAGATCGACGTCGAGGCGCTCGAGAAGGCTCCCGTCATCGACCAGAGCCAGTTGTTCTCGGACAACTCGGTGCTGCGCGGCCAGCAGCCCCGCGTCGACGCGCCGATCCCCAACTGATTCGGTTCGCGCGGACTCGCGGCCGGATTGGACTCGAGGTCTTCCGAAGGTGCGTTCGTCCCCAGCGGACGTATGCCCGCGCCGCTCAGCCCAGGTTCAGGATCCTCGCAGCGTTGCCCGCGAAGATGCTCTGCTGATCCGCAGCGTCGATTCCGAGGTCGTTCAGGATCTTGGTCTGCTCCAACAACCGGTCCTTGCGCCAGCCCGCCGGGAACGGACCCGAATCCGTGCCGAAGACGATGCGCTCGGGGCCGAACACGTCCAGCGCGCGTGCGAAGACGTCGGTCAACGTCGGTGCGTCGGGCTGGGTCGTGATCCAACCGTTCGAGGACGACGTGTCGACCACGATGTTCTCGCACTGCGCGCCCGCCATCAACGTCTCGCGGAACATCCCGGCACCGAAGTGCGGGATCACGAAGGTCACGTTCGGGAACGCGTTGGCCGCCGGGATCAGATGCAGCGGGTTGGCGTACGTCAGGTCGACCGTGCGCGGAATCCCCAGCAGGTCCTTGAGCTTGACCACCAGCAAACCGCAGTGGACGTAGCAGACCGCGCTGCGCTCGTTCAGGACCTTCAACACGGCGTGCGTGCGTTCCTCGTCGATACGGAAGTGATGTTGCGCCGGGAAGCACAAGATCCCGCGGAAGCCTTTCGTGTCGAGCAGGGCGGCGACCTTGTCCGCGGCCCCCTCGGCCGCCGGGTTCGCGATCGACATGCCGATCAGGCGCCCGTCGTCGTGGGCGATGGCCTGGGCGACGGTCGGCACCTCCTCGGGCAAGCTGGCGAAGGTCACCATGTGATCCACGTCGGCCGCATCCATGGCCTCGATCCAACGGGCTCTGTGGACCTTCACGTCGGCGTCGGGAACCTGCAGCCCGGTTCGTTCGGACAGCGCCGCCAGCTTGGCCTCGGGCTCACCCGACAGCGGGCTGGCCGCGGCCAGCGTGTCGAAGAACGGTCGCGCGAAGAAGTGGCTGTGGAAGTCGATCAGGGGCATGGGGCAGAGCCTACCCCGAACGCCGACCTCCGCAACGGGGCGGTATCAGTGCGTCAGGACCGGTCGCACCGGACCGGCCGCGTTGCCCAGGATCCGGTCGAGAGCCCGAGGACCCGGGGCTTCCTCCGCAAAGGGTGCCGGACCCTCGAAGGCAGCCGGAACGGGCTCCACAGCGTGATCCACGCCCGCCGCATGGAACTCGGGCGAGACCGAGGCCCGCGGTCGGTCGTCTCCGATCCGCTCGTCCGTAGTAGCCACCCACAGGCAGCCGAACACGCACAGGGCGAGAACGCAGGTGTGAACTTGGGAGCGGGGGCGGCGCATGGGGAAGGCCCGGACTCGATTCCGGCACCCTTCCAAGGATCGGCCAGATGTGGGGATCGTCTGGAGTCCGATCCCGGGTCCGCGCTACCCTGACGCGCCTCATGGATACGCAGCCGACCGAAACCTGGGGCCTCGAGATCGCGAAGGAGTACTTCAAGTTCTCCTCGGCCCACTTCCTGATCTTCCCGGACGGGACGACCGAGCGCCTGCACGGGCACAACTACCGGGTCTCCGTGGACCTCGAAGCCGCCCTGGGCGAGCACGGCCTGGTGATCGACTTCCTGATGGTGAAGCCGATCGTGCGGGCGATGTGCGACGAGTTGGACGAGCACTGGCTCGTTCCCGGTGAACACCAGGAATTGACCTACGAGGCCCAGGACGACGGGCACACGCGCGTCCAGTATCGCGAGCTGCGCTACCTGGCACCGACCGGGGACATCCTGGTGCTGCCGATCAACAACACGAGCTCCGAGAACCTGGCGACCTGGTTCGGGCACGAGCTGAAGCGACGGCTGGCGGAGTCGTTCCCCGACATCGCCGTCGACATGCTGCGCGTTTCCGTCGAGGAGACCAGCGGACAGCGCGGCGTGTGGCGCTTCCAGCGCCGCGGCTGATTCCACCGGTTCCACTCGGGGGTGCGCGGGCCGAAACCAATTCGGCAGAGCGACCTGTCGGGCGGAGCAAGCCTTTCGGCAGAGCGACCCAGCGGGCAAGGTCAAGCCCGTTCGGCAGATCGACCCGTCGGGCAAAGTACAGCCCCTTCGGTCGATCGACCCGGCGGGCGGTGCGCTCAGTTCGCCGCGAGCGCGGTCTCGTTCGCAAGGCTCTGCAAGCGCAGGGCCTGGCGGTCGCGGACGTCATCGATCAGGAAGTCGAGGCGGTCGAGCGAGATCGTGGGGCCCTGGTCCAAGGAGATGTCCGCGACGAGATGCTCGGGCCAGCCGTTCGAGAGGTCGGCGTCGCCGACGAAGGCCGTGATCGAGTTCGCTGCGAAGTCGGGGTACATACGCACCAGCTCGACGAGTTCGCGCTCACCCATGGCCGCGGCCGCAGCGGTGCGCCAGACGTTGGCATCGTCCGGCAGGTCGGCGGCTTCCAGCAACCAAGGGCGCGGGACCTGGCTGTGGCCCAAGGCCGCGGCGCGCTCGCAGAGCTCGTACAACCCATCCATGCCGATGCGGTCGATCGTGCGCTCGGCGAGCAGGAAAGCCATGCCGTAGAAGCCGCGCTTGGTCGAGGACGAGAGGCGTGTGGAGGACAGGCCCGCCTGGATGCGGAAGACCTCCTGCTGGGGGTTCTGGACGGTGTCCTCTCCGGTCAGGCGCACGCGTGCGGTCCAACCCTTGTTCGTATCGCTCATCGACAGGTCGAGGTGCAGACCCAGGCCGCCACAGGCGAGCGCGGCGCTGGACAGGCGTCCGGCGCGCAGGCGAGCGGCACCCGACTCGACCAGCGAGGCGGAGACGGCGTCGCACAGGCCTTCTTCGATGGTGCCGGGCAGGCGGTGCCACGATCCATCGAGGGCCGCGTGCGTGAGTTCGTGCGCGAGCGTGCGCTCCATGTCGTCGGCGTTGCGGCCGAGCATGACGCGGTGGTGGCGTTCGGACCACAGGCCCTCGGCATCGGCGACGCCCGCGCCGGGCATGGCGTAGAGGCGCGGCGTTTCCTGGATCCAGACCTCAAGATCGTCCGGCAGGACTCCGCCGGGGATCATGGCCACGACCTCGGGGGCCAGACGGTCCAGCAGGCGCGAGACGCGGTCGGCCTCGGCGTAGCTCGCGGCGCGCACGTTTCCGTCCGCAGCGCGAACGTAAGCGGCCGGAGGCGTGGCCATGCAGGCGACCAGAACGAGACCCAGTCCGAGACCGGGAAGAAGGACGTTGGGTCGCGCGAGCGAGAGTGAGCGTTTCTCCACCCCAAAACGTACCCCGCGTACTCAGCGCGGCCGGTCAGCGGTGGATTCTCGGGTGGAATCCCGGAACGGACCGCGATTCCAGGGCACGCTCGGAAACGTGTTCCCGGTTCTTCGCTTGGGCGTGACTCGATTCGAGCACCCTTCGCGGTCAGGGGTCGCCGACCTCCCGCTCGTCTCTCGAACGCGCAGGGATCGACTCGCCCGGATGCCTCACCAGGATGCACCGTGAGTGCGTGCGATCCACGGATCGCGATGCCGTGGGAACGTGGCCATTCCCGTCGCTGCCTCCGGTCCTGCGCAGGGGCGACCGTGGACGCACCGTGCCGTCCAACGCACGCGCCTGCTCGGCTTCCTGTGCCGCCCCGAGAAGGGTACAGGCCAGCTATTGGTGAAGCCCGCTGCCTCGAACCGTGTCGAATGCAGCGCACTGCGGAATGGCTCGTACTTGGCCGAACCCCTAGGTGCCCTGGCGCAGGACGACCGTCCGGATCGTGCTGGCGAGGATCGACAGGTCGAACAGGAAGCTGCGGTTCTTGATGTAGAAGAGGTCGTACTGGAGCTTCGCCAAACTGTCCTCCTCGGTGTTCCCGTACGGGTGGTTGATCTGGGCCCAACCGGTCAGCCCCGGCTTCACGATGTGCCGGTGGTGGTAGTAGGGGATGCGCTCGGCCAGGCTGTCGACGAAGTGCTGGCGCTCGGGGCGCGGTCCCACCAGCGACATGCCGCCGGACAGGATGTTGAACAGCTGCGGGAGCTCGTCCAGGCGCGTCTTGCGCATGAACCTGCCGACCTTGGTGATGCGCGGATCGTCCTCGCTGGACCACACCGGGCCCGTGGCCTTCTCGGCATCCGCGCGCATGGAGCGGAACTTGGAGAGCGTGAAGAGGTTGCCCTCCAGGCCCACGCGCTCCTGGCGGAACATGATCGGTCCGGGCGAGGAGACCTTCACCGCCAGCGCGGTCAGCAGCATCACCGGCCACAGGAGGGCGAGCAGGATCAGAGCGCACGAGACATCGACCACGCGCTTGCCGAGGTCCGCCCAAGCGTGCATGCGGAAGCCCTCGTTGAAGATCAGGTACGAGGGGCGCATGGCGCTGACGGCGATGCGGCCGGTGATCTCCTCGAAGACCTCTTCGCGCTCGCGGACCTCGAGTCCGGCCAGGCGGCAGTCCATCAGCTGGCGGGTCGGCAACGTGCGACGTCGGTCCTGCAGGGCGACGACCAGCAGGTCCGCGCGCTTCTCGCGAGCGATACGCATCAGCGCGGTGCCGGAGCCCGGCGTGGACATGGCGACGTCCCGGTTGCCGCCGTCGTCGCCGAGAATGGTGACGTCGTCCAGCACCAGGGCCAGGGTCTTCTCGGTTGGCTGATGGTGGGGATCGTTCAGGATGTTGGCGTTGCCCTCGCGGCCCAGTTCGATGCCCTCGGGGATCATCCCGACGACCTCGTACCCGGCAGCGGGGTGATCCAGCACCTGGCGGGCCAGGGAATGCGCGGGACCCAGGCTGCCCAGCACCAACAGGCGTTGGTTCAGGTTCACGCGGCGCATCAGCCCGTGATAGAGGTGCCGGGCCATGTACGCGCACGTCAACCCGATGACCAGGCTGGCCACCAGGTGTTGCACGGACTGGCTGGTCGAGAGGCCCGGGAAGTCGAGCACGCGCTCCAGCCCCCAGCCCCGCGCCAGCAACATGGCGAACAGGCTGAGCCCGAGCGCTGCACCCGCCGCCTCGACGAAACGCGCGGCGCGGCGCACGCGGCTGCTCGAGGTCGAGAACTCGTACAGGCCGCTGAACGCAATCACGATCTGCGTGAGGATCACCACCGTCGCGGTCGAGACCAGGCAACGCGCCAGACCCTCGTTCGGTCGCAGGTTCCCGCGCAACATCAGGATGCGCATGATCTCCTGGGTGTCCGCGCTGCTGCGTCCGTCCAGGAGCTCCCACAGATGCTGCGACATCCCCGCGCCGACGACGGCGGCGAGGATGAGGAAGTCGCCGAGCACCAGAAGGGCGGTTCGGACGGGCAGATAGTGCTGGAGGACGCGCAGCATGGGAGCGGGAGGGGACCACCCCCTTCATCGGCCCGGAACCACTCCCGGGTGAACCGGGACAGGTGAACCGAGACGGTGAGGATCGGTTCCGCGGCGGGGCGACAGTCTAGCGAGGCCCGGTACGGTGGTCGTGGCTTCGATTTCGGAAGAGATCCCAGGTACGGACGACCTGCAGGGGCCACAGGAGGGCCACAAGTCGGCCAGCGAGCGGGCCCTGAACGGACGGCGGCCGGACGGCGGCCGGACCGTGGGCGGACCGTGGCCGGACGGAGGCGGGGCGGCGAGCAGTCGGTCAGTGAGCGAACAGCGGTCGAGCTGCCAGCAGCCACCGCCCACCGCCCACCGCCCAGCGCCCAGCGCCCACCGCCCACCGCCCACCGCCCAGCGGCTAGCGGCTAGCAACCGCCGGCTAGCGTCGGATGTCGGAGGGGAGGGCGGGCGGCCTTCGGTTGGGTGGCCGATGATCTCGACGCTGCAGGGGGGCTCCGGCCAACCATCGGGCTCACTTCGGGTCCCGAACCGCCTGGGCCGAATGGGAGGCGGGTCCAGCGCGCCGGGCTGGGTTCGGGTCCCGTCGATCGGGGCTTGGGTTCGAGGGGCCCACCCAGGCGCCGGACCTTCGTTCTTGGTGAGGAGCATCCTTCCGCGCACGCACGTCGGTCTGGTGGTGGAGTTCCAATCGGCTGCGAGCGCCGACCAGTCGAACCTCGACCAGATCGACGCGTGACGTCCATGCGCCCGTCGTGCGACGCGCCAGCCAGGCGGCGGCCCGGCGCTGACGTTCGAGCGTCGTTGGATCCAATCGTTCGCCAGGTGTCCAACGTGGCGTGCCCTCCGGGACGCGCCCGGTCTTGACCTCGACGGCGACCAAGGTCGAGTCCAGGAGCGACACCACGTCGAGTTCACCGAACGGCGTGGAGCAGCGCCGTGCCAGGATCGTCCAACCGCGACGTACGAGGTCGCGCGCGACGACGGTCTCGCCCAGCTGACCGAGTCGGGCCCCCGTCGGGTGTCCGAGCCGCAACCACGAGTACGGCCAACGGTCCGCGATGGCGTTCCGGAGGCTCGCACCGATGCGACGCAACGATTTCATGGAGACACCGCCCCGCGATGTCTGGGAGTCACCTGGTGCAGGTGGTCCCCGTGCTTCCGGCAGCCGAAGCCGCCCGCGAGCGTCAGTTGCCCGGGGTCTCGGGCAGGTCCTCGTTCGTCTCGACGATGCCCTGGATGGCCTGGCGCGAGAACTCGATGCGCACGCCCTCGGCGACCATCAGCTTCACGCGCGTATCGGTGATGAGCACGATCTTGCCGATCATGCCGCCCGTCGTCATGACGTCGTCGCCCTTCTTCAGGTCGGCGAGCATGGCTTTGCGCTCCTTTTGCTGCTTCGAGCCGGGGCGGATCAGGAGGAAGTAGAAGGCGGCGGCCATGAGCGCGAACATGGGGAGCATGTCCATGATGCCCCCAGGTTTCGTGTCGCCCTCGCCCGCCGGCGGCGACCCGTCGGACGTCGTGAGCGACGAGCCCGTCTCGCCCGGGGCCGCCGTCGAGACTCCACCGCTTGCGCCTTCGCCCTGCAGAATGGCCAGATCGAGAATGGGGGTGGTGGAGGACATCGTGCGCATCGCTTCGGGGTCGGTCGCTGGGGTCGTGGGGGAGCGGGTGAGGGGCCGAAACGGCCAGATGCTCCCTGGAAGAGCGCAGGAGGGTAGTCGAATCAGGGGGGCTCCGGAACCCGCCCCGTCCGCGTACCGTGGGCTCCAGCGGGTATCTTGTGCGCTCGCGCATCCGCCGACTCCGATCCAGCGACCTGGGCCGGTGTCCGTCATGGATCCGCGAACCCCCGTCCGCCTGGTCCGTTGAGGGCCCGGCGCTGTGACGCGTTCCCTCCACCGCTCCCCGCCGCATCCATCGCGGGGATCCTCCCCAACACTCGATCATGTCCTCGAACTCCACGTATCAGCCCTTCGCCCACGTGCCCAAGGGCTCGCGGCTCGTCGTGGCCATGAGCGGCGGCGTCGACAGTTCCGTGGCGGCGTGGATGTTGAAGGATGCGGGCTTCGATCTGGTCGGGCTGTTCATGCGCAATGGCGTCAAGGTGTCGGCGGACGAGGTGCAGAAGAAGTCCTGCTGCTCCCTCTCTGACGCTCGCGACGCGCGCATGGTTGCAGCCGGCATGGAGATTCCTTTCCAGGCCGTCGATCTGAAGAACGAGTTCGGCTCGGTCATCGACCTGTTCGTCAGCGAATACGTCGCCGGCCGCACGCCCAACCCCTGCGCCGTCTGCAACCGCGACCTGAAGATGGGCAAGCTGATCGAGATGGCCGACGACCTGGACGCCGTCGCCGTGTCGACCGGTCACTACGCGCAGCTCGAGATGCAGGACGGACGCGTGCACTTGACCCGCGGCGTCGATCGCAAGAAGGACCAGTCGTACCAGCTCTTCTGCGTCGACGAGGCGAACCTGGCGCGCACGGTGCTACCGCTCGGGCACCTCGAGAAACCGGTCGTGCGCGAGATGGCGGCGAACGCGGGCCTGCGCACGCACAAGAAGGCGGATAGCCAAGAGGTCTGTTTCGTCCCGTCCAACGACTACCGCAAGCTCCTGGCCGAGCGCGGGGTCGAACTGCATCCCGGCGACCTCGTCGACACGACCGGCAAGGTCCTGGGCCAGCACGAGGGCACCGAGCACTTCACCGTCGGTCAACGGCGTGGATTGCGCGTCGCCACGGGGCGTCCGATGTACGTCATCCAAACCGTTCCCGACGAAGGCCTGGTCATCGTCGGCGACAAGGAGGAGTGCCACAGCCCGGCGATGCACGTGGGCGAGCTGAACTGGATCGGGGTCGACCCGCCGGAGTCCAAGGACGGCGAACCCGGTGTTCTCGAATGCACCGTCCAACACCGCTACCACGCGGAACCGATGGCCTGCACCGTGCGCGTTCAGGGCAGCGAGGCGCGTGTCGACTTCGCCGAGCCGTTGCTGGCGGTGGCCCCCGGCCAGGGAGCCGCGTTCTACGTGGGCAACCGGTTGATCGGGGGCGGATGGATCCAGAGCGTCGAACGACTCGGCATCGATGCGCCGCTCGAGGGCCTGGCCCACCAGCCCTGAGCGCTCGACTTGGCCTCCGGACCCAAGGATCGCCCGCCCGGGGCTGCTCGTTCGACGGGAGGTCCGACCGTCGGACCCAGCGTAGGCACCTCGGCAGGCGCGCGGCGCATCACCGCGGCCCGCAGCGCCTGGCTCGCGATCGGCGCGTGCCTGTGCGCGTTCGGCGCATGGTTGTTCCTTCCGGCGCGGGCCGGTTCTGCGCCTGAGCTCGGGCCCGCCCAACGCGTGATGATCGTGGACGCTTCGGGCTCCGCGGTCGGGCCCCGTCCGCGGTGGGTCGGCGGCGCGCTGCGGTTCCTCGAGTCCGAGGCCCACGCTGCGCAGGAAGCCGGGCAGGAGGTGCTCGTGCTGCGCGTCGGTGCCCACACGCGTCGGCTCTTCGGTCCCGGTTCGGCGCGCGACTTCCAGCGTGCGCTCTTCGCCGAGGACGGCGAGCCGCTGGCGTTGATCCCGGAGGCCAGAGAGGCGTTCGGGACCGACCTGGCTGGAGCCTTCGGACTGGTCGACGAGTTGCTGCGCATCACCCCGCGCGAGCCGAGCGAGATCGTGCTCTTCGGGGACGGCACGTGGACCGGGGAAGACCCGTCCCCACGGCTCGCGCGACTCGCTGCGCTCGGGGAGGTCCTGCGCTTCGAGCCGTTGCCCGCAGCGCCCACCCATCGCTTGGCGGTCCGTGGACTGCGAGCGCCGGAGCACTTGGCCGGCGGCGCACCGTTCGCAGCCGTGGTCCAGGTGTCCTGGTGTCCGCCGCCGGGGCAACCTTGCGAGGGGGCGACCCTGCACGCCGTGCTCGAGGGCATGGGGACGCGTTCGGAACGGAACTTGGTCCTCGCGCCTGGCCCGGAGGCCATCCTGAACCCGGACGGGAGCCGCACCTTCGAGGTCCGCCTCGACTGGCCCGCGCAGCTCGCGGGGAATCATCGCCTGCGCGTCGAGGTGCACCACCCCGACGATCGCGTGCCGTTCGACGATGCGGCGAGCACTCGCCTGCGGGTAGCGGACGGGCGCACGCTCCTGCTCGTGGCGCGGGACCTGGAGGTCGCGCGAGCCGAGGCGCGACGCTGGGCTCCGTTCCTACCGGGCATCGTGTTCGAACCGATCCCCCTCGATCAACTTCCGCGGCGACTGCCCGATGCCGCGGCGGTCTGGACGCTGGATCTGGGTCCGATCGACCTGCCCCAGGAGCATCTGCTCGCCGCCGTTCAGTCGGGTGTCGGGTGGTTCGCGACGGGCACGGGAGGGTTCTTGCGCGGCTTCGGACGCGGCCCGCTCGCCGAGGCACTGCCTCTACGACTGCGCGAGCACCCGGGCGGACCGCGCGACGTGGTGCTGGCCGTCGATGGATCGGGATCCATGATCGGCGAACCGTTCACGCGGGTACGTGCTGCGATCATCGAGCTGTTGGTGGGGTTGACCTCCCGGGACGATCTGGAGCTGCGGCTGTTCCAGCAGCGGCTCAGCGAACCGATCATTCGCGCGCAGGGCAAGGATGCCGCGACCCTCCAGCGCGCGATCCAGGACCTGTTCCAGGCCACGGTGCCTGGAGGGTCGACCGGGATCCCCTCGACGGTGGACGACTTGATCGCGGTCCGTGGAACGGCGGGCCGCCGCTCCTTGGTCGTCTTCGTCACCGACGGGCATTCGAGCGTGGGGGAAGGACATCTGACCTCCGCACATCGTGACGCCCTCGAAGCAGTGGACGTCGAACTCGTGATCCTGACGACGGGTACGGCGCAGCGGCCTCCGAACCGGAACTTCCTGATCCCGTTGCTGCGTCCGGGCGAGACGATCGTCGACGCCGGCGACCTGAGCGCGCTCACCGAACTGCTGGTCGAGCGCGTGCGTTCCGAGAGCATGGCGCAGGCCGCCGACGTGGCTTGGGTGCCCGCCCGGGAGTTCGTCCCCGGGACGCTCGCGCACGACTGGATCTCGGCGGCGATCGGGTCCGCGCGTCGCAGCACCGTCGGTCGCTCCGGGGAGCGTCTGGACGTCGAGATCGTCCCCGGCGCGGACGCGATCTGGCGCATCGAGGACGAGGCCCTGCTCGCCGTCCACGAGGTCGGACTGGGCCGCGTCGCCGCGTGCGGCACCGACCCCACGGCCTCGCCCGAACTGTTCGATGACGTCTTCCGCATCGCTCCGTTGCTGCGCGCCTTGACCCAGCCGCCCGCATTCGACGCGACGCCGCGGGTCACGTGCCGGAACGGGATGCTCGAAGTCACGAACGTCCCGCCCGGTTGGCCGGTGGCGGTGGAGGCCACGGTGCTGGTTTCTCTTCCGGGCCTACGATCGGGGCAACCTTCCGGGCTCACCCCTTCCGAGCTTCCGCTGGGAACGACCGAGTTGCTGTTGCCGGTTGACGCCTCCGGGGAAGATCCGCGCTCCGTGCGACTCGGCGATCTTCCGGCCCGAGCGCGAACGCAGCCCGCAGGGCAGACCTGGACGGTGCGAATCGGGCCAAAGAGCCGGCCCCTCCTGATCCAGGCCATCGGGTCCCCGCCCGTCCTGGAGCATCGGGCCGCGAGCCTCGGAGCCTGGCCGAAGGGGGTCCAAGGGGGGCGAGACCTGGCCACCGTCCGCGAGGGACACCCCGCCGCACCCTGGTTCCTGGGGGCGGGATGGCTGATTCTGACCCTGGCGGGTCTCTTGCCACGAGTCTCCGGTCAAGGGCTGACCGGAGTGCGTCGATAGGGGACACGCAGGCCCACCCAACCCGATTCTCCAACCGATCGGGCCCTCTGCACCCCGCCATGAAGCGATCCCTGAACCTCCGCGTCCTCGTCCCCGTCCTCACTCTCCTGGTCGCCAGCTGCGTGACCGACGACCCCTCGCGTCGTGGGAACCAGCCCATCGACGACTCGCCCTGGGTGCGGCCCGGCATCCAGCTGAAGGGCGAACTCGATCGCGAAGCGGCGACCTTGCCCTACATGCGTTCGAAGGAGGACCAGGTCCGCGTGATCCAGTGGTTCGTCGAGCAGGGCGAGCTGGGTTTCGAAGTGCTGCTCGAGGCCGCCGCCGGTGAGGACGATCACGCCGCCATCCTGGCCTTGACCGCCCTGGCCTCGTCCCGCGACCGCCGCCTGGTCGAGCACCTGCGCGAACTGCCGTTCCCCTCGGCAGCGCACATCAGCCGCCGTTTGGCGCATGCCCGCGCGCACATGGTGCTGGGGGATTGGACCCATGCGGACGTGCTGATCGAAGGCCTGCGCTCGGAAGATGTCTGGAGCCGAGCCCTCTCCGCCGCGGCTCTGAAGAGCGCCACGAACAACTCCTTCGGATTCCAGCCCACCGGCGACGTTCAGGTGCGCGAAGCCGCTGCGATCAAGTGGGACCAGTGGAACGAGGCTCGCAAGGGCGACCCGTTGCTGCGCTGAGCCTTTCGAGGCTTCCACCCACCGATTCCCACCCCGCTTCTTCGTCGGGAGGGGTCGAACCGCCAGCCGGATTCTCCTCGGAGGATCCGGCTGGCGTCGTTCGGGGGTTCTCCCGACGCGGGGCGGAGACCAAGGAATCCCACTGCCAGGGCCTTGGGGCGGCCATGTCGTGACCCTAGGAGTCGGAAGGGGTAGGCTCGTCTTCCACCCCAGCTCGCCCGGAAACGCCACACGAACCCAACGAGGCGCATGGAGATCTTCTTCTGCGATATCTGTAACGAATCGGTCCCCGAGGGGGATCTGAACCATGGACTGGCCTATCGCCGGGGGAACCGCGTCGTCTGCGCTCCCTGTGATCGTGCGATGAGTCACGCCGATGGCGCGGGGGGATCCGTCGGCTTGCTGACGAAGCCACCCAAGGTCGGAACGGACACCGAGGTCGAGGCCGCGGCACCGCCGATCCAGGATCGCAAGCTGGCGCTGGCTCCGACGGGAGCCGGTTCCGCCGCGAGCGGAGCGGGTGGCATCCTGATCGCGCTGCTCGTGCTCGTCTTCGGAGCCGCTGGGTTCGCCCTGATGCTCGAGAAGCTGGACGAGCTGGACGAGCGCACGGACAACAAGGTCGCCGGTCTGCGCGGCCAGTTCGGCGGCATCCGTGATTCCCTGGGACAGCACGACCTGCTCAACCAAGAGCGTCTGACCAGCGCCGAGGCGCGCATCCAGGCGGATCGCGTGACGGCCTTGTCCTCGATCCAGGCGGGCATCGAAGGGTTGCGTGCCCAGATCACTGCGAACGACGGGCGCTTCGAGTCCATCGCCGGCGACCTGCAACAGATCCGCGCGGATCAGAGCGCTGGGCTCAGCGTGCTCGAAGGTCAGGTCAGCGCTCTCGGCCAGCAGTTGCTCGATGTGGAACGCAGCGCACGCGACACGGGGCTCGCGCTGGCGAACCTCGAGGAGTCGTTCGAAGCGTTGCTGCTGTCACCCGGAGCCCTGTCCGCGCCGGCCATCGGTTCGGGCGAGGTCGATCCCGATGGGGGCAAGCCGCCCTGGGACGGACTCCTGGCGGACCTGGCCCACTCCAATTCCGGCCTGCGCCTCGACGCGGTGTACGCGTTGGGCGAGACCAAGGACTCGCGCGTCGTGCCGCACCTGCTGCCCATGCTGAAGGACGAGGACCTGTTCGTGCGCATGGCGACGTCCCACGTGTTGGTCGATCTGAACGCCAAGCTGGCCGTCCCCAACTTGATCGACACCCTCGAGGACGACTCGAGTCCGGTGCGGGAAGCTGCGATGGTCGCGCTCCGCGACCTGACCAACCAGAACTTCCAGTTCGAGCCCCTCGGGTCCGAGAGTGCGCGCAAGAAGCGCGTGGCCGAATGGCGCAACTGGTGGAAGCGCAACGGGGACGACTTCCTGACCGGGTCCGCTTGATCGGGCCCGCCTGACCGGATTCGGCGGAGCGAGCCGCGATGCTCGCCCTGCATCGGAGCATGGTGGTGATTCCGCGCGACGGCCCTGTTGGTTTCGACGGGGCCGTGTCGGTCGTTCCTTCTGGGAACGCCGACTCCACGCTTCCCCGTTGCACATAGGTCGCGGGCTCAGGCGTCGAAGCCGCATTCCGCGGGACCGATCGGAGGACCGTGACGTGCGGCTCCCGATTCGTCAGCGCGGTCCAGAGTTCCGGCTCGACCGTTCGGTCCACGGCTTCGCGCCGGAACGCTCCGAACGACCGTGTGAATTCGATGCTCAAGGTGCATGCTGGAGTTCTCCCCTTCCGCGAGTCCTCGGAGTTCCCATGATCCTCACGCTGCCGGCTCGCCGCCTGCTCGGGGCCAGCATCACGGCCCTCGTCCTGTTCTCGTTCACTCCTGCCGCCGTCGCGCAAACGCTCGACCGCCTGGAGGCCGTGCATCCCTACGGGACGCCGCAAGCGGTGTCGGGGTCGAACAACGGTCAGTTCCTGTACCTGGGTGAAGGTGGTTCGATCGCCTTCGTCAACGTGGCCCAGGGTCAGGCCGGGTTCGACACACCGGTCAAGCGCGTCCCCGTCGGACGCTTCGGCGTTCGGCCCACCGAGCTGAAGCTGGACCCGGGCGCGGGCTCCCTGATCGGTGGGGACCGGCTCTACGTGGCCGGGGGACAACAGGGCCTATGGGTCATGGAATCGGGCGTCGCGCCGCAGCTGCGGAACAAGGCGGCGCGCGTCGACGATGCCCGCCGCACCGACAGCTTGGCGCAGAACAGTTTGCGCTACTGCAACGCGGTCGACGTGATGACCGTCGCGGGGACGCAGTACCTGGTCGCACTGTTCTCGGCCAAGTACGACACGCACCTGCGCGTCTATCCGCTGGCCGACGTGCGCGCCGTGCTGGACGCATCCGACGACGACGGTCTGGGCGCCGAGCTCAGCGCCGCGTGCGACGTGCGCCTGATCCGTCACCCGCAGGCACCGACCGAAGCGCCCACCCAGGCCGCTCGTCCGTTCGGACTCGGCATCGCGATCGACCCCGTGTCCTCAACGCCCGGTAACCAGGTGGCGGACGTGTACGTGGCGATGGGACCCCACGGCGTCGTGCGCGTGCGTTACGACGCCACGAGTTTTCCCGCACCCGTGCTGGATGCGTTCGGGAACAACTTGGCCGTGTGCAATCCCGTGTTCGTGCAATGGGGACCGCGCTTCGGTGACGGGACGAGCTACGCAGCCGGCAATCCGCTCTACTCGCACTACGCCTGGGTCGATCAGTTCGCCACGCCGAACGTGACCCTGCGCGAGGACCCGCCCAACTTCGTGGACGTGGCGATCCAGAACGACGCGCGCGGGCACTTCCTGTACTGCGCCGTGGGGCACTTGAACTGGGTGCAGTTCGACCTGGCGAATCCCTGGAGTCCCGACATGCCGATCCGGCACCACGAGGGCGTGGAGGTGCCGACTTCATCCCATCCGTGGGGCGAGCGCATGATCCAGGCCTCGCCGTGGGCCGATCCGGTCAAGCCGTGGAACTACTGTCGTGTGCTCGAGGTGCTGTCGCGTGGAGCTCGGACCGTGCTCGTGTCGAGCCTGTCGACCGACTCGTTCGCGCGGCGCCCCGATCAGATCGCCCCTGGGTTCAGCCTGGACAACAGCTGGGGGCACATCGGCGGCGTGCACCTGAAGACCCATGCGGCGTGCGGCGGGGATCGTCCCTGGACGTTGATCCACGACACCGCCACCCTGACCAGCAGCTTCACGTTGAACGCTCTGCAGGGTGTTCCGGCAGGTGGTCGCAACCTGTTCCTGCCCGGCAACCAGACCAACCTGCACGCGCTCTCGTTGCAGGTCGGCCAGGACATCGCGGACGACGTCCTGATCGAGTTCGTGCACAACAACGAGGAGAACTTCGAGGACACCGGCACCACCTACGAGATCGCCTGCTACTCCGCGTTCAACCTGGGCAGCTCGAATGCAGGTGATTCCGAGGGCGTGTTCATCCGAGGTGCGGAGGACCTCTACGCGCGCTTCACGAACGGCATCGCCGCGACGCTCGTGAATCCGGACGTCCTGATCACGGCCCACAACGATGGCAAGGTGTCGCACGACGGGATCCTGGTGACCGAAGAGCCGCAACCCGGAGTCACCCAGGTCTCGACGCATCAATTGCCCTTCGTCGACGACGACCGGTTCGAGACCGGCGCGACGATGGACGGCCGTTCCCAGTGGCATCACCCGACGGCGACCTCCAAGCAGTACGTCTGGGGCGGCGGCAAGGAGGGCGTGTTCGGCCAGGACGACGAATGGAAGATCATGCGTCTGGACATTCCCCAGAACCAGATCCAGACCTCGCCGATCGAGGAGTTCCGCTGGTTCATCGAGATGCCCGTCGATCGCTGGAACCGCGAAGGGCGCGCGTTCTACATCGGAGGCAGCCTCGACGAGCGCTACGACGAGTCGGTCGGCGGTGGTTGGGTCTGGGGAACGCGTCAAAGCGTTCCGGACGGCCTGATCATGATGAACCGGGACGCGATCATGGACGTCTTCGACGGCGTGGGCGGACCCTTGCCCGACCTGACCGAGGTGCATCCCTCGACGATTCCGAACCTCGACATGCTCGAGCTCGGAACGCACCCCGAGTTCGACAACTTCCCGTGGGGGACCCAGCCCGGTGCCGGGGTCGCCCAGAGCTGGTGGAACAACGTCAACAACACCGAGTTGCGCGGCGGCTTCAACACCTTCCCGCCCCGTCTCGCGCGCGTGCGTTCGGACGGGTCCGACGACCTCGATGCGTGGGTCCTGATCGTGCCCTGCGGCAAGGTCAGTTGCAGCTCCTCGTTCGACATCTTCCAGAGCCAGCCCGGCTGGGTCCCGGACGCCGAGTTCGAGGATCACTTCGACCACTCCATGGTCCAGTTCTGGGATGTGACGGACCCGAACAACGTCCCGATGGCACTGCCTCCGAACGACCCGAACTACCGCGGGAACAGTCCATTGCCGCGGCTCTTCGGTCCGGAGCCGGGCGGCCTGAACTGGCAGATCAAGGCCTTCGTGCACGGCGAGAAGACGCTGCTGTTGACGGCGGACTTCGGTCTGGGATCCGTGCAGCTCTACGACATCTCGGACATCCTGCAGAACGGCGGCACGGCTCCCGTTCTGTTGAACCAGCTCGTGATGCCGCGGTGTCTGTTCGACGACCTGCCGAACAACGCGCGCTCGCTCGCGGTCGATCTCGAGGACCCGCAAGGCGTCAAGGTCTACATCGGCGTACCGCGCCTTGGGATCCTGGTCGCCAAGATCGACGACTCGGCGCCGAACCACCCGCGTTTGCGTCGCATCGGACTGATCGAGACCTCCGGCGAACCGTGGTGGCTGTCCACGCGGTATCTGCGCGACGGGACCCGCCAGCTGATGGTCGCCGATGGACCCTGTGGGATGCGCTTCTACGGGGCTCCCGTCGAGGACGTGCCGCAGCACGGACACCACTAGCGATCGGCGCCCTGCGCGCCTAAGATCGTTCCGCGCAACGCGCCGTGAGCCCGTGGGGCCTGCGGCGCGTCGTTCCAGCTGAATCTCGCCCACGCCCCGGCCCACGCGTCGGACGCGAGCGAGCGTCCTCCGCGATCACCACGCCGCCCAGCCTCTCCCCAACAGCCCCCCGGATTCCATGTCCAAGATCAAGGTACAGACCCCCCTCGTCGAGCTCGATGGCGACGAGATGACCCGGATCATCTGGGCGTTCATCAAAGAGCGCTTGATCCTGCCCTACCTCGACGTCGACCTGAAGTACTTCGACCTGGGCATCCAGGAGCGCGACCGGACCGAGGACCGCATCACCGTCGACGCGGCGGAGGCGATCCTGGAGCACGGCGTCGGCGTCAAGTGCGCCACGATCACGCCGGACGAGGATCGTGTGAAGGAGTTCGGTCTGAAGCACATGTGGCGCTCTCCGAACGGCACCATTCGCAACATCCTGGGCGGCACCGTCTTCCGCGAGCCGATCACCTGTCGCAACGTGCCGCGCCTGGTCCCGGGCTGGAAGCTGCCGATCGTCATCGGTCGTCATGCCTTCGGCGATCAGTACCGTGCCACCGACTTCGTGGTCGAGGGGCCCGGCAAGCTGACGATGAAGTTCGAGCCGGCCGACGGTGGGACGCCCAAGGAGTTCGAGGTCTTCGACTTCAAGAGCGGGGGCGTCGCGATGGGCATGTACAACCTGGACGACTCGATCCGCGACTTCGCGCGCGCATCGCTCAACTTCGGTCTGCAGCGTGGTTGGCCCGTCTACCTGTCGACGAAGAACACGATCCTCAAGGCGTACGACGGTCGCTTCAAGGACCTCTTCCAGGAGGTGTTCGAGGCCGACTTCCAGAAGGATTTCGAGTCGCGCGGGATCACGTACGAACACCGGCTGATCGACGACATGGTTGCGGCGGCGCTCAAGTGGGAAGGCGGGTTCGTCTGGGCCTGCAAGAACTACGACGGCGACGTCCAGTCCGACACCGTGGCCCAGGGCTTCGGCTCGTTGGGACTGATGACGAGCGTCCTGATGTCCCCCGACGGCAAGACGGTCGAGGCCGAAGCCGCGCACGGAACCGTCACGCGTCACTTCCGCCAGCACCAGGAGGGCAAGGAGACGTCGACCAACCCGATCGCCTCGATCTTCGCCTGGACGCGTGGTTTGGCGCATCGCGGTCGCATCGACGGAGCGCCGGACGTCGTGGACTTCGCCGAGAAGCTCGAGAAGGTCTGCGTC
>TARA_R110002073_G_scaffold97812_1_pt1 | contig 45220 bp, 33 predicted proteins | sample TARA_R110002073 | Tara Oceans TARA_R110002073 (sample SAMEA4397174) | marine metagenome | biome: Polar Biome; feature: [DCM] deep chlorophyll maximum layer (ENVO:01000326); material: water (ENVO:00002006), including particulate matter (ENVO:01000060) such as... | depth 40 m
ATGCGCCACGAGCTGCGCAAGCTGGAGAAGGAGTATCCGAAGCGCATCCAGCAGGTGCGCAAGGACCTCGCTGAGCTCAATGAGCAGATGCGACAGCTCAACCAGGAACGCGCCATCTCGGATCGCGTCGTCGATCTGGCCGAGGACGATCTGGCTCTTTTCGAGTCCGGGATCGAAGCCGCCGGCCAGAACGTTCAGCGCAGCAACCTGCGTATGGCGTCGGTCGTGGTCGAGAACCGCGTCTACAGCTATGACCTGGCCGTCTCCAAGGTGCGCCAGCTCGAGCAGATCGTGATCGCGCACCGCAACCGCGCGGCGGATTCGGCCCATGACCTGACGTACCTGGACCAGCAGTCCAAGCGTTTCGAAGAGATGCTCGTTCAGCTCGAGACGGAACGGACCCAGTTCCAGGCGCAGCTCTTCCAGTTGGAGCGTCAGGTCGATTCGATCCAGCGCAACAACCGCTTGATCGATCTCCTGGAGCGTCGCCAGCGCACGCTCGACGAGTGCTCGGCGTTCGACGTCGGTTCCCTCGATCAACTCACCGGTCGCTTGAACCAGTTGCGTTCGACGCAAGAGGCTCAGCTGGACGTGCTCTGCGCCGAGCGTGAAGCTGTTGACTACGAGTCGATGGCACGCAGCCAGGTCGTCGAAGAAGCTGTCAGCTATCCGATTCGTGCTCAAGCGGCCATCGAAGGCGACGAGTATTGATCCCACGGGCGGGTTCGATGGGAACACCTTCGAACCCGCCGCATCCGGATCCCCGTACCCGGGGAGCCGGTCCGGAGTCCATCGCCTGGCAGAAGCGGTGGGGGGATCCGGACTGGAGCTCCGAACAAGAGGCCGCCGCACTCAGCCGAGCGCGGCGGCCTCGCTGTTTGCTGAACATGTGATTCGTTCATGAAATGTCGTGAGTGCCGCGTCTGTCACCTTCCTCCCGGTTGTGCACGACCCGCCATCGGCAGCGAAGCTGCCGATGGCGGGTCGTGCACAACCGGGAGGAAGGTGACGGACGCGGTACTCACGACAGACCCCGTTGCATGAACATGCACTAAGGTGTTCGCATGACTCGCATCGTCTACGGGGTGTCCGGTGAGGGCTCCGGACACTCGTCCCGCGCTCGCGTCGTGCTGGAGCACCTGGTTCAGCAGGGCCATGACGTGCGGGTCGTGACGTACGACCGAGGCCTGCGCGCCTTGCAAGGCGACTTCCACGTGCACGCGTGCGAGGGACTCTCCATCGCTACGGTCGACAACGAGGTCTCGATCACGAAGACGCTCACCCAGAACGTCGCCAAGCTGAAAGGAGGCTGGCGCATGGCGCGCGATGTGAAGCGCGAGGCCTTCGAACGGTTCGATCCCGAGGTCGTGTTCACCGACTTCGAACCCGTGACGGCTTGGCTCGCCAAGCACTTTCGGCTGCCGCTCATCTCGATCGACAACCAGCATCGGATGCGCTACATGGACGTTCCGATCCCTGCCGAGCTGGCGGGGGCAGCGCGCGTCACTCGCGGGGTCATCCGCTCCATCGTGCCCCGGCCGGATCAGGCTCTGGTCACCACGTTCTGGCGCGGACGGTTGCGGAACGATCGCACGTTCCTGTTCGCGCCCTTGTTGCGCAAGGTCGTCCGCGAACTCGAGCCTACCGACGGGGATCACGTGCTCGTCTATTTCACCCATGGCTTCGATTCGGCGCTCGATCGGCTTCGCGCCGAGCCTGGGCAGTCCTTCCACGTCTACGGCACCGGGCGGGTGGGCCAGGAGGGGAATCTGCGTTTCGAACCTCCGTCCGGGGATGGCTTCCTGCGGGATCTCGCCGGCTGCCGGGCGGTCGTGGCAACGGCTGGATTCACCTTGATGACCGAGGCGCTGCACCTCCGAAAACCGATGTTGGCCCTGCCGATGGCGGGGCAGTTCGAGCAGGAGCTGAATGGACTCTTGCTCGAGCAGGGGGGCCTCGGTGCCCAAGCGCGACAGTTGGACGAAGCAACCTTGCCCCGATTCCTGGCGCATCTGCCCGCATATGGCCCGGCTCTGGCGGAGTACGACTCCGGGGACGAGTCGGCGCTCCTCGCTCATGTGGACCGACTCACCCGGAACGGGGGGGAAGGCGCGCGGGCAGCCCGGGAGCATCGTCGACGGTCGGCCGAATAGGACGAGCCTCGCGGGGCGGGCTTGCATGGTGACATTCCGCTGCGGATGGGTTTGGGAATCGTCGAGCCGCGTGGAGCGGCCTCGGGTCGAGTGGTACTCTGCGCCGCATGTCGCCCGAAGACATCCCCCCGGCCCCGGCCGATCCGCGATCCAGCGCGGACTACGAGAGCACGCCGCTCGCTCGTTCCGAGTACATCGCAGCGATCGTGCACCTCTATCGAGGTGAGCTGCACCGGGCCAACGCCTGGCGCATCCGGCTGGACAACACGACCAACTGGGCCGTGCTCACGACGGCCGGACTGCTGACCTTCACCTTCGGCGAAGGCTCCCACAGTCACTGGGTCCTCCTGATCGGGATGGCCTTGGTCTCCGTGTTCCTCGCGTTCGAAGCGCGCCGCTATCGGTTCGCCGACGTGTGGCGCATGCGCGTGCGCAAGATCGAAGAGAACTTCTACGGGCCGATCCTGCGTCGGAACCCCGTGAGTCCGATCGAGGACTGGGGCAACCTCGTCGCCGACGACCTGTTCAACCCGCACTTCAAGATCACCCGCATGCAGGCGGTGCGCGCACGATTGCTGCGCAACTACTGGGCGATCTACGTGGTGATCATCGGGGCCTGGATCGTGCACGTCCTGACGTTCTCCGGAGTCCGTGGTACTGCCGACACACAGACCTGGGACGAGGTGAAGACGAGCTTGGGCGGCGGGTTGTTGCCGTGGTGGTTCCCCGTGGGACTCGTGATGGCGGTCATTCTGGCGCTTCTGGGGATCGCGATCTTCGTCCAGCGACCAACCCGTTCGGATGAGGAAGCCTGGCTCGATCCCGAGCTCACCTCGGACGATCGCGTCGGCGACCTTTGACGTGAGCACCGTAGGCGTTCGCCGTCGGAGCGGACGTCGTACCTGCGTCGCCATTCGGCGAGTCCTGTGGAGCCTTCCTCCTTCGCTGGACTTCGCGTGCGGGACCGCGGTCGACTCCTGAGTTCTTGCCAAGCGTGTTCGCACGCAACGCGGCTCGGGCGCATCTCTGCCTTCGAATTGCGAACGTCGTGACTTGGCTTTGCAGGTCCGAGGACCTGGAGCGCGCTGAGACCGAGACTCCGGATGAGCGGTGCTCCAACGCCCGACATGCGAGGAGCCCGGCTCGCGTCGTGCGAGCCGGGCTCCTGTTCGTCGGTCGAGGTTCGCACCTCAGGTCAGGACCCTCTCCGGAAAGGGGAGGGCGGACCGTGGACGACGCTCGAGTCCTACTGGCGCCAGTTCATGCCGAAGGCCGACAACATCGGGCTGAGCCCCGTTTCGGCGTTCGAGGTGAACGTGATGCGGACCTGATAGAAGGAAGCTCCATCCAGGGCGGTCGCGGAAGGCTTCCAGGTGTTGTCGCCGTTCAGGAAGGTGATCGGCGTGTTGACCTGGGGGGTGGGCGTACCCGTCTGCAGAAGGTTGAAGTTCGGCGAACCGTCGCACGGCGAGATGTTCAGCGCCGGGTCGTACACGTCCCCGTAGGGGTCCATCATGATCGCGGCCTGGCGGGCCCAGAATGCCGGGTTGGCGAGCAGGGCGTCGCCAGCCGGAAGCTGGCCATTCACGTCGGACGGAACGTCCGGGTGGGTGGCTAGGAACGAGGCGGCGCGGTACTCGATCTCGATGTTGGTGCCGTTGGGCTGCAACTCGATGCGCGGCGCGAACGTCGCTTCCGAGAAGAGCGGGTTCGTGATCTGGGCCCCGGCGTCGAGGTTCGTCAGGCCGTTCTTGTCGACCACGTCCCACCACACCGAGAACGTGCGGCTTGTCCGGACGACGAAGTCGACGCCACCGAGATAGACCCGCTGGTCACGACCGAAGAGCGGAACGCCCGGGTTGGGCAGTGACGTGGGGTCGAAGCCACCGTTGGCCAGCAGCTCGAGGTCCGGATCGCGCGTGATGTCGTTCAGGGACGTGTCCGTGCCACCCGAGGAGTAGGCGCGGAAGTAGGGCTGCGTCGAGGTCGTCAAGGCCAGCGACACGTCGAACTGGTTGACCCCGATCGCGCCGTCGTCGGGATAGCAACGGAACTCCATGAGCAGGGGCAAACCCAACGTCTGCACGTTGTTGGCACCGTAGTACCGGTTCGGCGGATCGATGGTCGGGTCGCAGGCGTTGCCGTACAAAGGCTGCGCATCACCGGTGGTGGTGTACCACTGGTTCGGGAGGACGCCCGTGATGTTGGGGCCACCGCGTGCCTGGATCGTCGTGTCGCGGTAGGTGTAGTACCGGTGCTGCGACGGCGGGATCGTGCGGTTCATCGGCCACGGCATCAGGATCGTGCTGTTGCCGACCTGGACGCGGTCGCCCGGGTTGACGCTGTAGCCGAGTCCCTTCTCGTGCACGATGCGGTAGGGGTCCTCGGTCGCACTGAGGATGTTGTTGTCGAACGTGCCGAGCATGCCCGACTGCGGGAAGATCGGCAGCATCGGGGGCGGGACCGCGATGACCTCGTCCGGTGCGAGTCCACTGTGCGTAAGACGCATCTCGAACTGCGAGAAGTTGTCGACGACGACCTGGCCGCCGATGGGGGACCAGCGCAGGCCTTCGACGTCGAGGTTCGTGTGCGTCGTGATCGGCGCGAAGGTCAGCGGGTCCTGGAAGGGCAGACCCATGTCGACGAAACGCCAGACGGTCTGAAGGCGTGAGCCCAACGGGTTGAGGGGCTCGTTCGTGCCCAGCGGGACCGCGGTCATCGCGTTGATCATCTGGTCGCCACTGAAGGCCGGGTTGTTGCCGACCTGAGCGATGCCTTCGCGGCTGACGACGCCCATGAAGCGGGTCAGCGGCCGGGGACGGATCGAACCGAGTTGCGTCAGGTAGACGATGTCGCCGCCCCACTCGGTCCAGAGGTACGGATCCTCGGGCAAGGACTTCTCGAGGTCCTCGTCAGCGCGGTTGAACAGGCTGACGCGGCCCGAGGTCACTTGCGTGGCCGCGGTCGTCTGCAGCGTGGTCATGACCGTGGGAAGCGTGGCTTGCAAGGAGTTGCCGGCCAGGTCGGTCGGGCCGGCGAGGCCGTCACCCAACATGAAGAAGTACGGCTCGGCCTGTCCGGTGGTGTGGGCCAGGGGGAGGTTCGGGATGAGGCGGAATTCGAGCAGGTCGAGGGAACCGCCGACCTGTCCGACGACGTTGTCGTAGGCCGCGAAGGTGGGATCGGTCGGGTCCTTGCGCGTCACGCGCATCGTCTCGAAGGCCTCGATCGACTCGGCGGCCATCGGCTCGTCGAAGCGCAGACCGAAGGACGAGTTCGTGAAGAGGTTCGCGACCGGGTCGGCGTTGACGTTCGCCGGGGTCGGGAAGATGTCGAGGAAGCAACCTTCCTTGCCGGCATCCGCGATCGGGTCCCAAGCGGACAGCACCTCGACCGAAGCCGGTTGGGAGGCGGGCCATTCTTCCGGCGCGTCTCCGAACGCCTCCGGCCACGTGAGGAGCTGGACCGGAATGGAGCTGATCGATCCGTTGAACGGCGCCGTCGAAGGTCCGACCACGCGCGCGAGGACAGTGCCTTGGCGCAGGACGTCACCGGTGACCAGTTGCTGCGCGCAGGGCGCGCTGGAGTAGAGGATCGTCGGGATCACGAACCGCGTCGCATCGCCGGGCGCGTTCGGGTCCGGCAGCGGAACGACCGTGATGTCGGCGTCCAGCCGTCCAACGATGCGCGGCGAGACGTCGTCACGCAGGAATCCGTTGTAGGGATCGCCCGTCAGGTTGTTCGGGCCACCGGAGCGCATGTTGCGAACCACGTCCCGGGTCGAGCTTCCGAAGTCGACGGTGCCCGAAAGGTGGGTGGCCAGCGGGTGGTTCGTCACGTTCCGAACCACCTGCTCCTGGCCGATGATCGAGTTCTCGAGGGTGGGGATGCGGATCGAGAGGTTCGCCTGGTTCGTGTCGAAGCTGGGCGGGGTGCCCAGGTTGTTGGGCGAGAGCGGCGGATCCGACTGGAACGACTCGAACTCGCTGACGGAGAAGTCGAGCAGGACGCGAGACGTGTAGAACTCACGCACCCCGTCGCCGTTCTTGTCGATCAGGTCGCCGTAGTTCGGGTCCGGCAGGATGCGCACCTCTTGGGGCGTGATCGCGGGCAGTCCCGTCGAGACGCGAATCGTGCGCTCGTCGATCGAGGACGCGAGCAGCAGGTCGTCGAACTGGATCTGGATCGCCGCGTTGCGCGGGACCATGTTGAAGAAACCCGAGCCACCCAGACCGACGTCCTGGATCGGGCTCAGTCCGTTGCCAGCCGAGAGCAGCAGGTTGCGGAAGTTGGCGTCCGACTGGGGACGACGAACGACGAGTCGATCGCGACCGGTGAGGGTCTGCGTCTCGACGCGGTAGTTGCCGTTCGTGATCAGGTTGGGGTTGATCAGGAAGTCCCGCATGAGAAGCGGTTCCACGCCGGGGCTCTCCTCGGAGTAGACGTCGACCAGGCGACCCCAGCCGAACTTGACCAGGCCCAGCTGCGAGGCATTGCCTGCGGTGGTCGGGTCCACGATGACCAGGAAGCCGCTGGCCGGGTTGGCCAGGAGGGAACCGGATGCGTTGGCGCCCACCGCTTTGGGGGCTTCACCACCACAACTGGCCACGAGGGGCAGGGCAGCGAGACCGAGCAGCGCCGTGCGGGCGAGGGTCTTCAGCGTGCGTCCGGGGGAGTCCACACCGGAGGCGGGAGTGTTCGAGGGACGACGAAGGATCGAGTCGTTCATGGGTGGGCCAAGGGGGAGAGGAGCCGGTGTGAGGTGAATCCCAGCGTGAGGTGAATCCCAGCGTGGGGTGGACCCCAGGATGGGTTTCCAGTCGGCGCGAGCCGGCTGGGACATGCCATCGGGGAATGGGGGACGGACCGGCTCTCCGGGGGCTCCACGGACACCGCAAATGGCGTTCCGAGGGAGCGAACCAGGGTCGGGGGGCGAATCACTTTAATCCGCCCCAACACCTCCGGCAACGCATTCTGCCTCACCTTCCTCAGCAGGAATCGAAGCGGGGCATGGCCGCGACCTACCCGGGCCCCCCACATCCGGGATCCGGCCCCTGGGGTCGCGCACCCCAGAGGGACCAAGATGTGGCCTCATGGGTCCTTCAGGCCGGTTCTGGGCCCACATTCAGGTCATGGCCGTTGCGTTGGTCCAGGTTCGGTGCCTGGGCCTGAATCGCTGGCTCGGGGCGCAGGGGAGATGCGAAGCCCCGTCGAATTCCGATTGGAATCCCGGATCGGGCGACCGGCCCGGAGTGCGGAACCGCTCGCTGGCTCTCAGCTGCGCACACCCCGGAGTGATCCCTGGCTTGGATCCTTGGACCGGGGTCGCTCCCTTGGGATGCTGCACAGGTGAGTGAATCTCCCAACGAACCCCTGGCGATGCGCACGAGAGACATCCAACGGCAGGACCCGAGGCCCTCGCCCCAAGTCCCTCTCGATCGAGGCCGGAGCACCGCACCGAGCGGGGATGCACCTGCGGCTGGGTTCTTGAGCCGCTGGTTGTTGGGTCTGTTGCTCGTCCTGCCCCTGTCCATGATCGCACTGGTCGGCACGCACCCTGCGAGCACGGACGATCTCTTCATCGTGCTCGTTCACGCGCAGAACCTCGTCGAGCACGGAGTCTCCGCCTACAACCTCGGCGAACCGCCGGTCGAGGGATTCACGAGCCCCGCCGACCTGCTCGTCAAGGCGCTCGCCATCGCGTGGTCGGGCGACGATGCCCTCGCCACCGTGTGGCGCGTCAACCAATTCGTGTTGCTCGCTGCGCTCGCCGCAGGCGTCGCACTGCTCGTTCGCCACACGCGCGGGTGGGTACCGATCGTCTTCGGAGCTCCCGCGCTGGCCCTGATACCAGGCTTGATCGAAGGCGCTGCGATGCGCTTGGAGACACCGCTGTACCTCGGGGTGATCTGGCTGAATCTTCTCGCGATCGGCAGTCCAGCTCGCGGTGTGCTGCGTGAAGTCGTGATCGGACTGTTGGCGCTCGCGCTCGTGTGCGTTCGTCCGGAGGGACTCGTGTTGGGCATCGCGCTGATTCTTTGGCGTGCGCATTCCAAGCGGGTCAAGTTCACGAGCCTCGTCGTGTTCGTGATCGGGGTCTTGACCCTGATTGCGGCACGATTCGCGGTGTTTCTCGCATGGCTGCCGAACACGTTTCGTGCGAAAGCGTCCGACGATCGAATGCACGAGATCGCCGACGGACTCGACTACGTGACGCGCTTCGCACTCACCTGGCCCGGGGGCGCCGTGCTGTTGATGGGAGTCGCCATTCCGCTCCTGCTCCGGCACCGATCCACGCGCTCCGACGAGGTGGCCCTCGTCAGCGGCGGACTTGGATTGCTGGCGTTGGGCATGACGATCGTGGAAGGCGGGGACAGCTACCTGGGCGCGCGGTTGTTGGCGCCGATGTGCGCTTGCATCGTGCCGGCCTTGTGGTGTGCGCGGGAACGCGTTCGAGGCTGGAAACGCGTGGTCGTCCCTGTCCTGTCGTTGGCCGTCTGGGTCCCGCCGATGATCACCGACGGTGTGTTGGATCACGCGAGCGCCAAGTGGAACGCGGCGCTCGCAACGCCGATCGGGGCCGACGAGTTCCGGGTCGAACGTGACGTCAGCGACGCACTGGAGGGCGTCCTCGACGAGCTGTGGGTCGCGCAGAACGACTTGCAGGCGTTGAAGTACTTCGCACCCTCCATCCGCGTGCTCGACACGACCGGGCTGAACCATCCCGAGGTGGCTCGTCTGCCCGCACCTGACCCCGTGAAGTTCGGGAAGGCTGGCCTGGCCTACGCCGCCCGTGCAGGGGTTGATGTGATTCACCTGGACTTCCTGCGCGTCCGCCATGAACGCTGGTCGGCGTTCCGGGTGGCCGAGCTGCTGGAGAGCCCGGAGGTGTGGAACCGGTTCGCCGGAGGCGATCCCCCGGATCCGTCCACCTGTCCGGAACTGCTGCGTGACTACCGAACGGCGAGCCGCTCCATCTGGGTCGACGACGTGGGGATGTGGTTCAACGTGCTCGTGCGCGCGGAACACGTGGACACCTTCCGTACGGCCGGGTTTGTGATCGAGGCGCCCTAGTCGGCTCGCGGTCGGCGGCTAAGCTGGGCGCATGTCCCGTGAGCGCCGTCCCGATCCCAAGGTCGACACCAATCCTCTCGCCGGAGGACTGACGCACAACCCGTTCGCCGCGCTGGGCGGCGGAGGCTCGAAGTCCGCTGCCGAGCGGACTTCGGTTCCGGCGTCCTCGAACGCGAAGAGTCCGACGGCGCCTGCGCCCGCGTCGGGGTCTCGCCCGGTCGCCAGCAAGGAGCGCAAGGGACACGGTGGGCGCACCGTCGTGCGCGTGACGGATCTCGCGGACGCTGCCGATTACGCGCGCACGATCGGGCGTGACCTGGGCACCGGAGCGCGCCTGGACGGACCGGATCTCGTCGTCCAGGGCGATCAACTCGAGCGCGTGATCACCTGGTTGACCGAGCGCGGACACGCTGTGATTCGCGGGACGCAGTGAGCGCCGCAGGTTCTTCGTCGACGTCGATCGCGGCACCTCCGGCAGGTACGGTCGAGCGCTGGGCGTTCGACCTGATCCGTGCCGAGGACCTCGGGTCCAAGCTCGATCCGGCCGCGTGTCCTCGGCAATTCGAGGACGGGGCCCCCGTGCGTGACTTGCGTTCGCCCGGTCGTCCGCCCGAGTTCGCTGCGATCGACCGAGCACCCAAGAGCCCCAAGACCGGCGCGCTCGTACGGGACGCGGAGCGTGCGAAGCTGCTGCACACCTTCCTGCACCACGAAGTCCAGGCCGCCGAACTCTTCGCCTGGGCGATCTTGCGCTGGCCCGACACGCCCCGTTCGTTCCGTCGTGGTCTGACGGCGTTGGCCCAGGAGGAACTGCTGCACGCGCGCCTCTACGCCGAGCACCTGACGCACCTGGGCGCTGCGGTCGGCGACCAGGGTGTGCGCGACTGGTTCTGGGAACGCGTACCGAGCTGCGCGACACCGGCGGAGTTCTGTGCGCTGGTCGGTTTGGGTTTCGAAGGCGGCAACCTGGAGCACATGGCGCGCTTCGCCGACGTGTTCGACGGCGTCGAGGACCCGGTTGGAGCACGGTTGCTCCGCCGCATCGCCAAGGACGAGGAACGACACGTACGCTTCGCGCGCCGCTGGTTCGTGCGCTGGACGGGACCGTTGGCGTTCGATCGCTGGCGCGCGCACCTGCCCGCACCCCTGACGCCCACCGTGTTGCGCGGAACGCCTTTGGCACGTGGCGCGCGGCGTCGAGCCGGGCTGGACGAGGAGTTTCTGGACGCCCTGGAACGATGGAACGGCGCACCGTCTGGATCCTGAACCTCGACGCCGAGCTCGAGTGGTCGGGGCAGGCGGTCTCAGCCGACGTGCTGTCCGGACTGCCTTCCGTGGCGCGTGCGGCGGCGCTGGATCTGCTGGGCCCCGGAGACGTCCTGCTGGGCGAACGAGTCGAGCCCGGCGATCTCGGGCGAGCCTGGTGCCCCACGGAGTCCACGCGCGCTCGGTTCTTGAACGCGGGGATCACGCCCGAAGCGTCCCCGGACCTCCATGTCGTGCGGCGCGCCAACGAACGCGGGACCTGGTCGCAGCACGGTCTGGTCCAGGACGACTCCCATTGGGTGACGGAGGCGAGCGCGCTGGACGGGCTCCTCCAGTCGTTCCCCGTCGGTACACGGCTGCGCGCCAAACGCCTGTTCACCGTGGCGGGTCGCGGCCAGTTGAAGATCACCACCGGTTCCCTTTCGGAGGCCAACCGTGGCTGGTTCCGGCGCTCCCTCGCAATGGGCGGGCTGACGGTGGAGCCGGAGCGCGAGGTGCTGCGCGAGTGGTCCATGCACGCTTGGCTCGAGGCCGGCGGCTCCCTGAAGCTCGGCTCGCCGGTTCAACAGATCCTCCAGCAAGGACACTGGCTCGGTTCCATGCCGGCGACGGAATTGGATCCGGACGATGCGGCGAAGCTGTTGGCCCGGTCGCGGGATGTCGCCGACGTGCTGCGGGCGATGGGCTACTTCGGACCCTTCGGCATCGACGCGATGCACGTCCGCGAGTCGAACGGGGCCACGCGCTTCCTGCCGCTGACCGAGGTCAACGCACGCTACACCCTCTCGCACCACGCGAGCGGGCTGGACGAGCGTTAGGCACAGAACGCGGCCAACGCCGCGCGCATGTATCCCGGGTCGTGGCTGCCGCCGAACTCGCGGGCCGAGTGCATCGCCAGTTGCGGGCAACCGACGTCGACCACGGGCATGCCGAGGTTCATCGCCGTGATCGGGCCGATGGTGGATCCGCAAGCCAGGTCGGAGCGCATGACCCATTTCTGGTACGGCACGTCCGCCTCCTGGCAGGCGAGTTCGAAGCGCGCCTCGGTCAGGCCTTCGCTGGCGTAGCGCAGGTTCTGGTTGGTCTTGATCACGGGCCCGGCGTTCATCTGGACGTGATGGCCGTCGTCGTGCTTGTCGGGGTAGTTCGGGTGCACGGCGTGCGCCATGTCCGCGGACACGCACTGCGACGCGACGAGCGCGCGATGGAAGGCCTCACGATCGCCTCCACGACCCAGCACGATGCGCTCCAGCAGCGTGCGAACGAGCGGACCTTCCGCGCCGCTGCGCGAACCGCTGCCGACCTCTTCATGGTCGAAGAGCGTGACCATCAAGGTGTGCCGCGGGGGCTCCGGTCCATCGAGCGCGTCGAGCATGCCGCCCAGCGTGGTCCAGCACGAGTGCAGGTTGTCGAGGCGTGGCGCGGAGAGGAATTCCTCGTTCGGCCCCGACAACGTCGACGGCGTCAGGTCGTGCGTCATCGCTTCCCAGGTGAGCATGTCCTTGCCCTCGACCCCGATCTCGTCCGCGAGCCAAGCGCGGAAGTCGCCTTCCTTGGACGAGCCCAACCCGAAGACGGGGGACATGTGCTTCTGCGCGTTCAGCTTCAGGCCGTCCGTGCGGATCTCGCGGTGCAGATGGATCGCAAGCTGGGGGACGCGCAGGATCGGGCGGTCGACGCGGAACGTGTGACCGACCGGCGCGTCGTCCCCTTTCAACCAGACGCGGCCCGAGAGACCGAGGTCTCGATCGAGCCAGGAGTTCAACAGTGCGCCACCGTAGATCTCGACACCGAGTTGGCGCCAACCTGCGCGGCCGCGGTCGGGCTTGGGCTTGAGTCGCAGGTTCGGGCTGTCGGTGTGCGCGCCGAGCAAGCGGAACGGCGTCGCGACGTCGGCGCCCTCGGGTTCGACCCAAGCGATCAGCGAGCCGCCCCGGACGACGTAGTAGCGCCCAGCGGTTTCGGACCAGGCCGCGGTCTCGTCACGGGCGGTGAAGCCCGCGGCCTCCAGGCGACGCGCCGCTTCGGCGCACGCATGATGGGGCGAGGGGGAGGCGTCGATGAAAGCCGCGAGGTCGCGGGCGGCGTCGAGTTGAGGGGCACGCATGGCCAAGAACCTAGCGCAGCCCGCGCTCCGGGTCAGCCTTGGAGATCCAGGACCTTGCCGAGGACCCTGGATTGGGACCTCGACGGGCTCAGTTCTCGACCTGGACGCGCGTGACGCCCAGCATCTTCTCGAGAGCCCTCATGCGGCGCCCGAGGAAGGGCACGTGCTGGATGCGAGCCACGACCTGGCTCTCACGTTTGATGACCAGCGTGCCGCCACCGAAGGTGAGCAGCAGTTCCAGGACATCGGGGACCTCGCGGGAAACGGTGCTCCCTTGCCGCGGAATGGACTGGTCGCGACCCCAGGGCTGGATGTAGTGCACGAACTCGTTGGGCTCGAACTTCCAGTAGTTCAGGCGCGGGTTCAAGAGGCCGATCCCCAGGAAGAAGAACAGGATCGAGAACAGGAGGAAGAGCGTGTGATTCCCGTAGGTCGGCCGCATGGCGCCGATCCAGCCCGAGACCGTGCTGATCAGGGCCACGTCCTTGTCGTGCGAGATCCAGAGTCCCACCGCGCCGAGGATGACGAGCAGCGAGACGATCAGGAACTTCTTCTGGTCCAGGTCGGTCACGATGACCATCAGGTTGAACGCCAGGGAGCCCGTCACCCACCAACCGGCGGTCACGTCCGACGTCCAACCCCAGCTCTGGAAGCAACCGGCGAGCAGGAGCACGACGATCGACGGCCAGAAGTAGATGATCATCGGGAACGACGCGATCGGAACCGATTCGAGGTCGCCGTCGATGTTGCGCGGGTAGTAGACGTCCCAGATCGAGCCCTTGTCGTGCTTCGACCGGGACTTGGCCCCCGCATCGGAGGCGGCGCCCCCGGGGCTCGAGGATGCGGACGGCGTGGCGGCGGGCGGGATGTCTTCGGTCATGGCGCGATTCGGTTGGCTTCCGGAGGCAGCTCGGAGGGGGGCCTGCAGTCTACGCGGGGGACCCCCATCCATTCGAGGCCATCCAGGATCCCGCAACGTCGGTCGTTCGGGGTTCCTGGACGGTGCTCACTCGAAGCTTCCCTGGTGCCGGTAGAAGAAGCGGTGGATCGTGTGGTTGCCGCGCATCAGCGTCCCGTCCGTCAGGTAGTCGGGGACGCGGGTGTCCCCCGTTTCCCTGCGAATGGCGCGCATGCGGACCTTCAGGATGTCCCCGACCTGGGCTTCGAACGGACGGACCGGGAACCAGGATTGGCGCCAATGGGTCTCGGTCTCGTTGGGGGAGCACGACAGGGTCACGTCGCCTCCCAGGTCGACCTCGAAATAGCCGCCCAGCCCGTGGACCGGTCCGTTGCAGTCGATCGCCATCTCGACCTCCTCGTCGAAGAAGAAGTCTTCGCTGGTCGAGGTGTTGAGGTCGATCTCCATCAACGTGACGTGATCGCCCAGCGCCGCCGAGCGCGGCAACGTCGGGTTGGTCGTCATGGGGTCCGCGAGCTCGAGTTCCAGCATCGGCGTGAAGTCGAAGCCGTGAACGGAGTCCTCCCACATGCCGGTGCCGTGGACCTCGTGCACGACGTCGTCGCTGACGGGGAAGAGCTTCAACCGGAAGACCCCGGGCAGCATCTTGCCGTCCCGGTGCATGTGGCGATCCCGCGCGATCAGCACCGACTCGAACATGAGCTCGGCGAGGCCGAAGTAGCCCATCCACTCCGAGATGATCAGATCGACCGGTTCGTCGAGCTCCAGGTCCTCGACCAGCGTGCGGTGCACGATGATCGTGTCCGCGAAGCCGTTGGCCTCGGCCAGTCGTTCGATCACCGGGCCGATCGGGGAAGCCTCGATCGCATGGACGCGTTTGGCGCCCGCCCGGGCAGCGAACAGGCTGAGGATGCCGGTTCCCGCGCCGACGTCCATGACGACCATGCCGGGTTTGACGACGGCCTCGATGGCGTCACGGTACGCGTCGGTGCGCGCGTCATCGGCGATCATCAGGCGGTGCACGCCCGGGTCGCCATAGCTTGCGAAGTAGTCGTCCATGGGGGGGGACAGAATGGGGACCGGGCCGCCCACCCGCACCCGTCAAACCCCGAATCTCGTGCAGATGCACCAACTTCAGGCCGTGATCGATCCGTTCCTGCGGGGCAATACGGAGATGCGGTTGGATGATGGGCCGGCATTCGCTCCAATGGCTCCCATGGCCGCCCGCCCCCTGGATCCCTCCGCGCCCCTCTCGATCGAGAAGGCTGCCCGACTGGCTGATGTCAGCGAGGATGAGTTGCGTGGACGCATCGAGGCCGGCGAGCTCCTGCACGAGTCCTCGCGGGGACGCTCGTCCAGCCGAAACGGCGGAGAAGGGGACGTACTGGTGCGCGCCGTCGACCTGGCGGCCCTCTACCCCAAGGTGCGTTTGAAGTCCGCGGGCGTTCCGGTGATGCGCGCGAAGCCCCAGGTCGGGCGAACGCGAACGACCGCGACGGCGGCCGAATCTTCCGATCGCGACGGGCTCCCTACGCCCGCCGCTCCGGCCTCGGCCGCTCCCGCAAGAACGGAGATCACCGATGCCCTGGCCTCACGTCTGGACGCGATCGAAACGGCCAACGGTGATCTACGCACCCAACTGGTCGACCTGCGCTCCCAACGCCAGGACCTGGTCTCGCAGTGCGACGACCTGCGCGGCCGACTCGATCGTGCCGAACGCGAGCGTCAAGCCAGCACCGCCGGGCTCATGCTCGCCCAGAAACGGCTGCACGAACTCGAGGCGCCCGTCGTGACGCTTCCACCGCCGTGGCGACGGCGGACGACGTACGGCCTGGGCGTCGTCGTCGTTCTGCTCGCGTTCTTCCTGCGACAGCAGGTGGTGCAGGCGAGCGCCCTTTCGGAGCACGTCACCGGTTTGTCCGGCGACGTGCAGGAGCGTGATGCCCAGATCGAGGAGTTGGGTGAGCAACTGCCGGGGTTGACCCGTGCGCTGGCCGAACTCGATGGACAGTTGGCGCGAACCCGCACCGAGGCCGACCGCGAGCGCAGCGCATTGCTGGAGACGCTCGAACAGCAACGCCTCGAGCGTTCGGCCGCCGAGGCGAAGGCCCAGCAGGAACTCGAGCGATTGGCGCAGGAACAGCGCCTGGCTCGCACGACCCTCCAGGCGGAGCGCGATGCCCTGGCGGCCGACCAGCAGCGTTGGGCGTCGGAGCGCGAGGCCGAGGTCCGGACCCTGGCCCAGCGCGAGTCCGAGATGCAGGCCCTGGTCGAACAATGCATGGCCGCGGTCGAGACCCTGGCCAACGCACCGGTGCCCCGCGCCGCGACGGGGTTCGTCGGCCGGATCGTCGAGCGGCTGGAAGGGCCCGATCCGGCCCCGCGCGTGTCCCAGGACGCTCCAATCGACGGTTGACCTCAAGCCGGCCCGCGGGCCTCGACGAAGGGGGTGCTAGAGGTGGTCCCGCACGGGACCTCCCACCCCGAACCGATGTCCAGCCGACCCAAGACCACCTCCACGAAAGTCGTTTGCCCCGATTGTGGCGAGGTCTTCAGTTCGCGGGGCATGGCCGCGCACCGCCGGTTCAAGCACCCCGAGTCCTTCGTGAAGGCGAAGCCCCGGAACGCTGGGGAGACCGAGGACGAGGGACCGCGCGGCCCGCTTCCGGCCGCGACGCACGTCACGGCCGAGGCCTGCGTGATGCAGGTTCTGGCGCGGATCGAGGCACGCTTGGCGCGACTCGAGATGCAGATGGCGCAACGCAACACGGTTGCGGAGAGCCCGCCCGCTCCCGGCTCGGAAACCACGTCCGTTCCGGATCCTCCGAGCCTCGTCACCGACGTGCGGCGAGCGGAGGAGAAGGAGTCGAGGGATGCTCAGACCGAGTTGGACGAAATCCTGCTCGAGATCGCTGCCCTGCGGACGAGTCCCGAGGAAGCCGCCGAGGGCGACGACGAGCGCGGCGTGCGTCATGGCCGTCTGGGCGAACTACGTCGACGTCAGGCCGAGTTGATGTACGGCCTGGGACGCGACGACGCTCAGGAAAGGCGCAACCTGCTGGACGGATTGCTCAGCGACGCGCCGATCCCGGATCCCGCCTAGGGACCGGGTCTCGGTTCGCGGATCGGATGCAGGTGCGGTCCGCCGCGCATCGTTCGAAACGAACCGACGGGGCTAGAGCGACTCGGTGTAGCTACCACCGTTCTCCCGCGCGAGTTCGCGCAGGAACGGGGACGGCGTGCCGATCGAGATGCAATGGATCACCACGCGTCGCGTGCGATTCAGACGCAGGATGCGGCGCCGGATCTCGTTCGTGTCGGTGATCTCCCCGGCGCTCGGACCGCCGTCCGTCAACAGGTAGATGGTGTCGATGCGTTCGTCCTCGTACGCCTCGAGCAAGGCGCCGTAGACGTTCGTGCCACCCGCAGGAGACGTCTCCCCAGCGTACTCGGTCGCTTCGGCGCGCACGTCCTCGTCGAGATTGAGCAGCTCCTTCTTCCAGGCTTTCACGCCCGTTTCGAAGAAGATGACGTTGAACTCGATGCCGTCGGCGAGCGCGGCGAGGGCACGCCCGAACTCCTTGGTGGCCACGTCCAGGCGGGTCGGTCCGCCCCCGGCGCCACGCGAGCGGTTGCGACCGGCGGGTGCGGCCATCGAACCGGACTGGTCGATGATGAACATGATCCGGTCGCTGACGATCTCGAGTCCGTAGAACGAGGCCTGACTCTTGTTGTCCTGGCGCCGGGAGCTGCGCTCCTTGTCCAGGGCGAGGGCGTCCTCGTAGCTGGGCAGCCGGTAGTCCTGCCCCTGATCGTTCCACCACTGGTTCCAGCGACGCCCCGTGCGGCCGTGGTCCTCGCCGGTCATCAGGCGCAGCACAGTGGCCACGTCATGGCCGATGCGACCCGACTCGGCATCGAGGCGTTCGATCAGGACCGGGATGGAGATTTCTCGCCGCAGATTGCCGACCTGTTGCAGCGCCTCGCTGCGCACTCTCCAGTCCTCGTCCGCGAGCAAGCTGTGCAAGATGTCCACCGCTTGCGCGCTGCGCAGTTCCAGCAACGCGGCGGCGGCACCCATGCGTGCGACGGGGTTCTTGTCGTCCGCGAGTGCGAACAACTGATCGACCCACATCTCGTCGGCCTTCGACAGGCGACCCATCGCCAGGATGGCATCGCGCAGGATCGCGTCGTCCTTGGAGCGCAGCAGTTTGGAGATCGGCTCCGTCCATTGGGGGTCGTTGCTGGCGCCAAGAATCTCGAGCGCACGCACGACGATGTCAGGATCGGCGTCCCGGAGGCGGGCTGCGACGAGTCGGTTGGCATCCGAGTCCTTCCAGGAAGCCAGGACCTCGAGCAGCATCTTCCTGCGGTCGACGCCCGTGTTCTTGTGGCTCAGGACGTCCTCGTAGAGCGCGAGCACCTCGGATCCACGCGCCTTCTCGAGGGCCGTCTTCAGCTGGTCGCCCGCGCGCCGTCCCGTCGGCCCGTAGCGCAGCAGCAAGGTCAGCGAATCGGAGTCGCCCCGTTCTCCCAACCTCGAGATCAACGGACGAATGGCGATGGACTTCAACTCGTCGTCGGCACGGCTCTCCAGGATGGCGGTCAGTTCGTTCTCCGCCTTCAGTCCCCAACGTTCGAGCGCCCTGGTGGCGCCTTTCTTGTTCGGGTCACGGCGAGCCTTCAACGCCTCGTTCTTCAAGTAGTCGAGTGCGGAAGACTCGAGCTCCGTCCCTTCGAACTCCTGGAACGCGGAGTACGCGTCGTAGAGTGGACTCGGGTCGCGCAGCATCGCGACGGCCTTGCGCAAGGTGAGGAAGGCTTTCTCGCTCTTCACCTTCGCGATCCGAGAATAGACCGAGCGCGGCGTCTGGTCCTCTTCCTTCTTGACCGTGCGCAGCAGGTCGTCCAGTTCGTCCCATGCAGCGCAGGCGCTGAAGGGCGTGACCGAGGTCGTTCGTGCGGGGATCGTGTTGAGTGGCTCTGCTTGCGCGATGGACGCTGAAGCGAACAGAAGCAGAGCGGCCGGAATCCGAGGGGTCGCCATGGGGAGAAATACCCGCCGAGAGGGGCGGGTCACATGAGAGATGCCGGCCAGGGCTGGAGAGAGCCGAGGCCGGAGTTCGAGCTCAGGGACAGAAGGTGACGACGAGCACGTCGCTCAGGTTCGACGTCGGCGTCGGGTTGGAGTCGCGGTGCCAGCACTGGAAGAACCACTGCTCGCCGGGCATGACCGCGACGGGCGGGGTCATCGGAATGGCCGTGATGTCGACGTCGATCTGGTACTCGCCCGCGGGGCTGATCGCACCGACGAGGGTCTGGTAGCGAGCGAACGGAGTGCCGAGGCAGAGGTTGCCCTGGCCGCCCGCGGGGAACGGCACGAAGCCCTGGCTGGGCGAAGCGACGAAGAACGCGAACTCACCGGGCGGGAGGTTCGAGGCGACCAGCGTGAGGTCCTGGTCCTGAATGCGCGTGCTGCCCAGCATCGAAACGGTTCCGCCCATTCCGCTCGAGTTGGCCGGGTTGGCGCAGGTGTTCGTCGGCCCGGGGCAGTCGTGATCCCCGACGAGGTTGCCGACCAAGGAGACGTTCCCCGTCACACCCGTGCCCGGGTCGGTGAAATTGATCGCGCCGGTCTGGGGCGAATCGATATGGATGTTCAGAGCGGTCTGCAGGACGTTGCCCGTGACCGCGACCGGGGAACCCATGATGCCGGCCAGGTTCGTGATCGTCGTCGTGCCACCCGAGGGCGTGACGATCAGGTTGCCGGTGAGCACGTTCATCGTGACGTCCGTCGAGAAGTCTCCGTTGGCGGCGATCGCGAACGGCGGCGACGTGAACTCGAACGTCAAGTTGGTCAGGTCCGCCACGGCCAGGTCCGGCAGCAGCGGAATCGGGTTCGGCACGGTGGCGCTGAGGTCCGGCTGCACCAAGGCGGTCCCGCCCGCGACCATCTGGCCGGTCGAGATCGGGTTGGCGCCCGGCGTGATCAGGACGTGGAAGTCCCCCGACAGCTCGAACGTGTTCGAGGGGTTGGGGACCAGGGTCCCGCTGAGCAGGCCCAGTTGCCACGTGCCGTTCCACTGCCACTGGGACGCGGCGGCGTCGATGGTGACGACCATCGGGTCCTGCGCGGAAGCCTGGGCAGCGAGGAGGAGGCCAGCGACGGGAAGCAAGGCGCGAGTCAGGAGTTGGTTCTGCATGGTGGGTGCGGGGGTGGAGAGGTCCGGTTCCAGCCTACACCTTGAGGCTGCCCATGGGAGTCCACAGCATGTCCAGGGGGCGCGCGCGCGGGCCGGATGGCCGGTTCCGAGCGTCGGGGACCTCTCCAGGAAGCGGGGCCATCCGCGGACCGCTCTGGAAGGCGGCCCGGCAACCGTGTATTCCTGGGGCATGACCGGTTCGTCTGCAGCAGGGGGGGAGTCCTATCTCCTCACGTTCGGGGAGGCCGCCGACCTCGCGGGTCTGGCTCTGCTCGACCTGCGTGCCGCCGTCCGAAATGGCCGCATCGAGACACGGACGGGCTGGCAGTTCGGTCATCCCGTCGATCTGATTCGGCTCGAGGACCTGGTGCGCGAGTTTCCGGCCGCTGCGGAACGCACACCGACGGGGCCGTCCTTGCAATCGCGCGGCATCCGCCTGGATCCGAACGCCGAGGGCTTCACGCCACAGCCCCGCCAGGTCACGCCTCCGAGCGCCGAGGCGGACGATCTGCGCGCCGCATTCAAGCGAGCCCGTGTGCGCAACGAGGAGCTCGTCCAGGAGCTGAACGCGAGTGGCGCCCAGATGCGCGGCCTGTTGGAGCGCATCGAAGATCACCCGCCTGCCCCGACCGTGGCTTCGACCGACACAGAGGCTGCGACGTCCCCGGATCCCGCGACCGGGTCGACCCGCTTGTCGTCCCTCGCGCCCGCCTCGGAAGTCGAAGTGCTGCAAGGGCGCGTCCGTCGCATGCGGACCCTTGCGCTCGTGACGGGCGGACTCGCGCTCCTCCTCGCAGGGCTGGGACCCTTCCTCTTCGGGAACCGCAACGTGCACGCCGGTCCGCAGACACCGGACGACGGAACGCCGTCCGAGGTCGATGGCGAGCCTGCTTCGACGGCGGCGACCGAGGACACCGGAACGGATGCACCGGCCTCCCTGGATCCTACCGGCGCTCCGAATTCGCTCGTCGAGGTGTCCGGCCCGTCGACGGAACCCGACACCGATGGGGGACCTGGCGAGGCCACCGATGACGCGGACGTCGCGAACACCAACGTCGACCCCACGCTCGCATCGGCGGAAGTCGCGTCTCCCACAGCGCCGCTGTCCGAGGTCGACGCGTGTTCCTGGTTCTCCAGGACGCAGTCCGGTTCGGACCTGCGCGAGATCCTGGGTCCCTGCGAAGGTCCCTGGAACCCGGACCTGCAGGCCGTGTCCGGCATTCACGTTCACGAGGGCGAGCGCTACTGCCGCCATCACCTGTTCTTCGGTCGCCGCCTGGGCGGTGCGCTGGCGGAGCAACGGGACATCGCCCGTTTCCAGGCTCGCGAAGGCCACCTGGCACCTCTGATGAAGATGCGCGTGGATCGCGCCGCCCAACACGAGGTCCGGGGTCGCACCGGCGGTTGGCTGACGTCCGGGTTCGAAGCGCTCGACGGTCACAGTTGGACGCAAGGCGACGCCGAGAACGTCTGGGTGCTCGAGTCCTGGGTCCACCTGGTCGATGCTGGCGCGCGGCGACACTTTCGCCTGCGGATGGTGATCTCCGATGGGGCGACCGGCGACTACACCCAGTCCTTCGATTGGCTCGACTGAATCGAGCGAGCGCTCCTCTCCCGGAACTCGTTCGACGAACGCACACCAACGTTCGAACCCGCGGGACGTCTCGCATCGCACCTTCTCTCCACCTGCGAACCTCTCTTCGTATCCACTCATGTTCCTGACCAGCCAATCGTTCGACGACGGGGCTCCGATCCCGTCGAAATTCGCCTTCGCCCGCCCCGCGACCGAAGGACACGTGGAACTGTCCGGCAACCGCAGCCCGCACCTGGTTTGGGGCGACGTTCCAGCCGAGGCACGCAGCCTCGTGCTGCTCTGCGTCGACGTGGACGTGCCGTCCGTGGGGGACGACGTGAACCAGGAAGGACGCAGCGTGTCCGCCGACCTTCCGCGCGTCGACTTCCACCACTGGGTCATGGTCGACCTGGCCGCCGAGGCCGGTGAGTTGGTCGAGGGCGCATGCTCCGACGGCGTCACGGCCCGCGGCAAACTGGAACCGGTCGGTCCCGCAGGTGCCCGGCAAGGCGTGACCAACTACACGGATTGGTTCGCCGGCGATCCGGACATGGCGGGGACCTACCGCGGCTACGACGGACCGGCGCCGCCCTGGAACGACGAGCGCTTGCACCACTATCACTTCCGCTTGTTCGCGATCGATCTGGAGCGCTGCCCCGTCGAAGGTGAGTTCGGTGGTCCCGAGGTGAGCCAGGCGATCGAGGGCCACATCGTCGGTGTTGCGGAGTGGGTGGGGACCTACACCCAGAATCCCGCGTTGATCGGGGTCTGAGCGTTCCCATGGGCTGCGGCCCAACCGATCCCACCTAAGGCCTTCGGATTCCGTAACGGGGCCGCTCCGCGCGGTAGGCTGAGGGCACCATGACCCCGGACACCACCCCCGAAGGCAAGCTGGTCGACCTCGAGTGTCGGTTCGCGTTCCTCGAACAGACCCTCGAGACCTTGGACGAAGTCGTCCGCGGCCAGTCGATGGTGATCGACCGACTCGTTCACAAGGTCGACGAGTTGATGAACACCGTGCGGGAGGGCCGGCCTGGACCGGGCTCGGACGCAAGCCAAGAACCTCCGCCGCCGCACCACTGATCCGTCATGCGTTTCGATTCACGAACCCTCGGCTCCTGGGCCCTCGGTCTCCTGCTGTCGCTCGGCCTCGCAGCCTGCGATGGGGAGTCCCCGGACGCTTTGAACCCGAACGGCTCCGGCCCCGAACCCGCGCAAGGTGGAGTCGACGGCAACGGCGTGGCCAACCTGCAAGGTCCCTCGGCTGGCGGGAACGAGCGCATCGCGCAAGGCTTCGAAGCCGGTGGCCCCATCTCGGACGAAGCGCTCGGCGACTACCACGTCCGCATGGACATCGCGATCGACGACGAGGCGGCCGGTTCGATGTACTTCGAGTTCTGGCCAGAGGCCGCACCCCTGACCGTGCGCAACTTCCTGCGCCTTGCGGACGAGTCGTTCTACGACGGCTTGACCTTCCACCGCGTCATGCGCGACTTCATGGTGCAGGGCGGCGATCCGAACGGGGACGGAACCGGCGGGAGTCCGCACGGGATGATTCCCGCGGAGTTCCAGACGCAACTCGAGTACGGCCATCGCTACGGCGTGCTGTCCATGGCGCGGCTCCCGGGCCAGCCCGACACCGCCTCATCGGGCTTCTTCGTGTGCTGCGTCGAGGGGCCGCCCGTCTGGAAGCTGGACGGGGACTACACCTCGTTCGGCCGCCTGACCCAGGGCGTTGCGACGCTCGAGGCCGTCAAGAACGTGAAGGTCGGACCCACGCATTCCGGTGCGGGCGCTCCAGCGACCAAACCCAAGCAGCGGATCGTGATCCAGAAGGCCGAGGTGATCCGCGGGCCCGCTCCCCGCGGCGAGACCATCGCGCCTCCGAAGGAGCCGGGCCAGGAGGACGAGGTCGCCGTCGTGCGCAAGGTCGTCCTGCGGCAGATCGTGATCGGCTTCGATGAGTGCACGATCCCCGGCATCGAGCGAACCCAGGCCGAAGCGGCTGCCCTGGCCGAGTCCGTGGCGGCTCTGGCCAGCGCCGAGGACGCCGACTTCAAGGCGCTCGTGATCGAGTACAGCGATCTGCCGCGCGCCGACTTCGCCAGCGATCCCGGGCGCGTGCGGCTCTTGAACGACGGCGTGCGGGACTCCAGCCACGAACGTGGCGAGCACGAGTTGAACATGGAGGTGCGCCGCCAGACCGACGATGCGCGCCAGCGGCTGGACCAGGGCAAGATGACGGCCGAGCAGTTCCAGGCGCTCTCCATCTCGCTGAACCAGCAGCGCAGTGAGTTCCGCAACGAGCACTATTGGCGTCCCTTCGGAGCCGCCGAGCGCGGCGTGGCGGCGACAGTGTTCGGCATGCGAGTCGGCGAGGTTCGCGTCATCCCATACAGCCTGACCGAGTCCCCCAAGGGCTACACCGTCCTGAAGCGTTTCGAGTGAGCTGCGCGTGAACGCATTGCATTGCCAACGCTGTGGCGCACGCACCACGCGCGCCGTTCCCGCGGACGACAATCGCCTGCGCGATCTGTGTGGTGAGTGCGGTTTCGTCCACTATGAGAACCCGCGTCCGGTCGCGGCGTGCTTGATCGAATCGGAGGGCGGCATCCTCTTGTGTCGCCGCGCGATCGAACCGCGCGTCAACTACTGGACCGCTCCTGGTGGCTATGTCGAGGTCGGCGAGAGCTTCCAGGAAGGGGCACGTCGGGAGTGCTGGGAGGAAGCCGAAGCGCGCGTCAGCGTGGACGCGTTGCAAGCCGTGCTCGACATTCCGCACATCGGACAGGCCTACGCGATCTTCCGCGGCACGTTGAGCGAGCCCGGTTTCGGCGTCGGTGTGGAGAGCCTCGAGACGCGGCTGTTCCCGATCGACGAGTTGCCGTGGGACGAGCTCGCCTTCCCGGTCCTGCAGTTCGCCTTGCAGTGGTACGTCGAAGAGCGCGCCGCCGGAACGCCCCACGTCCACGTCGCGAGCATCGCCTGGAAGGGATCCGGCGATCGATACGATGCGGCGAACTACGATGTGGGCGATCACCTGGCGACGCCCGTGCATCCCTGATCCCCAGCGACGACCATGAACGACTTTCGCGAACATGCGGGCTCCTTCGAGCTGGACCTCGACGCGGATCCCCAGCGCGCCTGGGTCGCGTTGACGCAAGAGATGGGGGACTGGTGGACCGCGGACATGACGGCCGCAGGTGGGCGCATGGCGCTCGAGGCCCAGCTCGGAGGCCGGCTGTTCGAGACCACCAGCGACGGCGGAGGCATTCTTTGGGCGACCGTCGGCGTGCTCGTTCCGGGCCAGAAGGTCGAGTGCTTCGGTGAGCTGTCTCCCGCGTTCGGGGGTCCGGCGCGGACCTGGCACAGCTTCGAGATCACGCCCTCGGTGGCTGGAAGGTCGACTTTGACCTATCACGATCATGTTTGGGGTTCGGTTGACGAGGGCCTGGGCGCCACGCTGTTCCAAGGCTGGAAGGCGATCCTGGGTGGTCTGCAACGACACTTGGCGACCTGAGGATCCCCGCGCAGGGCTGGGGGCGGGCTATCCTGGAACGCCCAAGGAGGCCCCCATGACCCAAGTCCTGATCGAAACCCGATTCGCCGCTCCCGTCGCCCGCACCTTCGACGTGTTGACGGATCTTCGCAACGCGGAGGCCCGCATCAGCGGCCTGGAATCCCTCGAGGTTCTGACGGACGGTCCGATCGGCGTCGGGACGCGCTTCACCGAGGTGCGCATCCTGATGGGCAAGCGCGCGACCGAGACGATGGAGATCACGAAGTTCGAGCCTGGGAAGGGCTACACCGTGGAAGCGGAGTCCTGTGGTTCGCACTACACCTCGACCTTCGTGTTCGCGCCCGACGGCGACGGCAGTCACGTCAGCATGAAGTTCGTCGCCAAGCCCTTGACCTTCATGGCCAAGGTGATGACGCCGATGATGTTCATGATGAAGGGGTTCATGCGCAAGTGCATGTCGAAGGACATGGAGGATCTGCGCGTCGTGATCGAGGGCAACGCGGGCGCCTGAGCCCGACCGATCCTTGTTGGGCCTTCCACGCAGACCGCTGACGCGCTGGCTCGCGGTCCTCGCGATCGCGTGCGTCGCGCATACGTGTGTCGCATCCCTGGGGCTCCTCCAAGACGCACGACCTTGGCCAGGTCGCCGCGTCGTGCCCGCGATGGCGTGGGTCGAGCAAGCGGTCCGAGGGCAGGCTCGCATCGGGTGGGTGATCCCCGAGGACGCCGACTACGACTGGACCGAGTTTCGCCGGTCCAAGGTCGAAGCCGCGATCGCGCCGACGCGACTGATCGAAGGCGAGGCGGACGTGACGCTCTTCCTGTTCCCTCCGAACACGTCACGAGCCACGCGCCGCAAGACTTTGGAGGATCGAGGATTCCTCGACGTCCGAACGCCGGAGGCCAATGTCCTGGCGCTGGGCGCGCGACCCCGTGACGCGGCCGAATCCGGCACCGAATGGCGGTTGCAGGACGCGCAGGGCCTGGGGCCAGGTCCGGTCCACCGCGAAGGGAGTCCGTGGCGCCTGGTGCTCCTGGTCGGCCTCCTCGTGGGCTCGATCCTCAGCGCGGGGCGTCACGCATGGGGCGCGGCGGGTTGGATGGCGGTCCTGGCGGCGCTCAGTCTGGCGCTCGTCGCGGCCTTGCAGGATGCGCTAGGTGGTGGGGACGCAGTCTTCCTTCTGATGTGGTTGCCCGCGCTCGCCTGGTCCCACGGTTGGGCCGTGCGCTTGTCCCCGCCGCCGGGCCCGCGGTCGGAGGAGAGTCGCCTTGCTGCCTGCCTGATGTGGTTGGCGCTGGCGGCCGGCGTAGCTTTGTTCCTGCTTCGCTTCGGGTACGAGCCCGAGGGCATGCTCGACGCCCAGGTCATGTTCAACCTGCGCGCGCACTGGATCCTGACCGAGCCCTCGTTCTGGGCGCCGTTCGTCGAGCCCACCTCCTGGCCGCAGCAGCACCTCGACTATCCACCCTTCCTCTCCTTCGCCGTCGTCGGCGCCTGGCGCGTCCTCGGTTCCGACGCTCCTCTGGGAGTGGCTGTCGTTCAACTGTGCCTCTGGCTCGGTTCCGCGGTGGTCGCCGTCTCCGTGGTGCGCCGCCGATCCCCGTGGGCGGCAGCCGCGTTGATGGGATTGCTCGTCGCATCGCCCTTCGCGGCGCGCGTCGCTGCCTGGCAGGTGGCGGACGGGCCGCTCGCGGCATGGTTGGTCGTGGCGTTCGTCGCTTGGGAGATGGCGGACCGAGACGACCGGACCTGGCGCGGCTCCCACGCCTTCATGGCCGGCGTGTCCTTGGGAGTCGCCGCGTGGACCAAGAACGAGGGACTGGCCGTGGCCCTTCTGGTCGTCGTCGGCTGTGCGGGCGTCCTGTTGCGACGGCGGGACGAATCCAGGACCAGGTTCCTCACGGCCGCGGTGCCCTTGGGCGCGGCTCTCGTCGGCCTGTGGATCTTCAAGTCTCGGGTCGCGGCGAACGACCTGATGGCCTTGGCCGGTCCCCAGCACATCAGCCTCGAGCGCCTGGGGCACGCGATCCCCCGGTGGGTGGCGGCCACGTCCGGACCCTGGCCGTTCCGAGGTGTGATCCTGGCAGCCGTCTTGATGGCCTTGCCGCGACGGTTGCGTCGAGCGTCCGCCGGAGCCGTTTGCGTCTGGGCCTGGATCCAACTTGGGATCACCGGGTCCTGGTCGTGGGCTCTGGTCGCGTTGGCGATGGGGGCGGTGGCCACGTTCGTTGGCGAGGCGTCCGACTTGGAACGCACAGGGATCCGACGGTGCGCCATCGTTCTGCTGAGTGTCCTCGTCATGTACGCGGGCGTCTATCTGATGACCCCGTACGACATGTCGTGGCAGATGGACACTTCGCTGTACCGCGTGGTCGCGCATGTGCACGGAGTCGCGGCGGTGGTCTTGATGCTGGCTCTCTCCGGCGTGAAACCCACGCGAACGAACGAGCCTGACCGCGAGCCGATCGTGTTGAGTCCCCCCGTGTCCTCGGTTGAGTCACGGTGACGATTCCGTCAACTGGGTAAGGAGTCGAGGGGGCTTTGCTGGCGATCTAGGGATTGCCTGCCCCAAGTCCGGAACACTTGCGTGTTGGGGGGGGTGATGTCTGCCATGGGAGCTGCGGTGTGCGCCGCTTCCAGTGACGCAGCGTCGTGTGCCCGGACTCGAGGAGCTTTCAATGGGCAAACGTCCCCCCCTGGCGTGCATGGCTACGGCTGTGTTCGCATGTTGCGTACCTGCGTACGCACAGCATCTTTGTTCTTCCGATCTGCATTCCGGCGATGGCCTGGGTCATGCCCTCGCCGTATCCGGCGAATTCGCGCTGGTCGGCGCACCCGAATCGGATGCCGTCGGGCCCAGCCGTGGTGAAGCCTGGCTGTTCGAGCGAGTCGGCGGTGCCTGGCTCGAACGCGAGAGGCTCCTTCCCGAGCTATCGCAATCCACGGTTCGATTCGGCACCGAGGTGGCGATGAACCACGAGTTGCTCGCCGTCCTGGCCATGGGCGAGACCGTTCGCGCTATCGATGGTTCACCGATCAGCCTGCCTGGCCGGATCTGGGTCTACCGTCGGGTCGGCCGGAGCTTGGAGCGGATCGGTTCCGTGCAAGCGCCTGCTGGTGCACTCGGTTTCGGAACCGAGCTGTGCTTCCTGGGCAACATGCTCTGCGTGGGCGCGCGCCACGACTCCCAGGGGCACACCAATGCAGGTGCCGTCTACTTGTACGATGTCCGTTGCGATGGCTTGGACTTTCGGGACACCGTCCGAGGCGCGAACATCGGGCCTTTCGATCACTTCGGAACCTCACTTTCCGGCGACGATGGCTGGCTCGCGGTGGGTGCACCGGCGGACGACGATGTGGGGCCGCAAGCCGGGGCTGTGTACATGTTCCAGCAGGTGGGGGACCACCTGGTCGAACGCCAGAAGCTGATCCCGTCCCAGGCGGAACTCCTGAACTATGCGGGCTCCGAGGTGTCGGTGTTCGGTCGCTGGCTCGCCGTGGGCATGCCCGGCAGTGACCTGGCCGGAATGGACGCGGGCACCGTGACCGTGTTCGAGAACCAGGACGGGACCTGGAACGAAGTCAGCGTCCTGACCGCCTCCGATGCAACCCCGGGTGCGGCGTTCGGCCACTCGCTGGCGGGCCACGACGACTGTCTGTGCATCGGTGCGCCGCTCGATGGGGAGCGCGGTCCGGCCTCGGGTGCAATCTACGGCGCGCAGCACTCGACGACGCAGGGGTGGTCGGTCGCTGGCAAGCTCCATAGCCCTACTACCCAAGCCTTCGACTACCTCGGACTCGAGGTCGCCGTCTCGAAGGGGTACCTCTTCGGCTCCGCGCGAAACTCCAGCGCCTGCGGAATGGCGAGCGGCGCGGTCGCGTATTTCCCGGAGAGCGACCTCCAAACCATGGAGTACGAAGAGACGTGCTTCTGTGACAGCAGCCCATGTCCAGGTGATGGAACCGGCGGATGCGCGAACTCGATCGGGCCCGGGGCCGTGCTGTCGGTGTCCGGTGGACCTTCGATCCTGGACGGAGATCTCGAGGTCGTGGTTTCAGGTCTACCTCCGAGCCGCATGACCGCCATCCTGTTCGGACCTCAAGGTCCGCCTTTTTCCGTGGGGGCCGGCATCCTTTGCTTCGACGGCCCCTACCACCGCGTCGCCAGTGGCCGGGCCAACTCGAACGGAGTCCTGGAGACGCACAGCTTGATGAAGGAGCCTCGGATCCAGCGCGATGCACTACCGGGAACGACGTGGGGGTTTCAGGCCTACTACGTCGATCACCAAGGGCCCTGTACCGGGCAGGTGAACACCAGCCAAGCGATCTGGGTCACGTTCGAGCCCTGACGCGCCACGCGATTGCCCACCGACCAGATGATGCAGGTGGGGAGCGGCGGTATCCTCTGGCGCCCCTGTCCGTGACCCACGGTCCGGGGCGCCGATCATGGAACCGAACCCCAACACGACCGAAGACGCGCCCGAGCGCCCGCACCGACACTTCATCCAGCAGGAAATCGACCGCGATCTCGCAGAAGGACGAACGCAAACGGTGCGCACGCGCTTTCCACCCGAGCCCAACGGGTACTTGCACGTCGGTCACGCCAAGGCGATCTGCGTGGACTTCGGCCTGGCCCGCGAGTTCGGCGGGACGTGCAACCTGCGGTTCGACGACACGAACCCGACCAAGGAGGAGACCGAGTACGTGCTTGCGATCCAAGAGGACGTGAAGTGGCTCGGTTTCGATTGGGGCGAACGACTGACGTTCTCGTCCGGGTTCTTCGACGAGCTCTACGGATTCGCCGAGCACCTCGTCCAGAACGGCGATGCCTACGTCGACGACCAGGCGGTCGAGACGATTCGTGAAGGTCGCGGGGGACCGGGACGTCCCGGTGTAAACGCGCCGAATCGTGACACGTCGCCCGCCGACAACTTGGCCAAGTTGCGCGGCATGCGCGACGGCGAATTCGCGGCCGGCAGTTGCGTGTTGCGCGCGAAGATCGACATGGCGCACGCCAACCTGCTGATGCGCGACCCCGTGCTGTATCGCATTCTGGACGCGCCGCATCACCGCACGGGCGACACGTGGCGCATCTATCCGACGTACGACATGGCGCACGGGCAGTGCGATGCGTTGGAGGGGATCTCACACTCGCTGTGCAGCCTGGAGTTCGAGAACCACCGACCGCTCTACGACTGGCTCATCCAACGCCTGCCGATCGAGAACCCGCCGCGTCAGATCGAGTTCGCGCGACTGAACCTGGGCTACACGATCCTCAGCAAGCGCAAGTTGATCGAGTTGGTGGACGGCGGACACGTCGAGGGCTGGGACGATCCGCGTCTGCCCACGTTGCGCGGCATGCGACGGCGCGGGTACACGCCTGCCTCCATCCGCAACCTGTGCGAGCGCGTCGGCTTGGCCAAGTTCAACAGCTTGATCGAGCTGAGCTGGCTCGAGGACTCCCTGCGCCACGACCTGAACCAGAATGCCCTGCGCCGCATGGCCGTTCTGGATCCGCTCAAGGTCGTCATCACCAATCTCGCGGAGGGCGAATCGATCGAACGCAACGCCGTCAACAACCCCGAGGCCGAAGACGCAGGCACGCGACCGTTCCACCTGACGCGCGAGATCTGGATCGAGCGCGACGACTTCCAGCTGGAGGCGCCGAAGAAGTTCTTCCGCCTCAAGCCGGACGGCTACGCGCGCCTCAAGTACGGCTTCATCATCCACTGCGAAGAGGTCGTCCAGGACGCGGACGGCAACGTCACCGAACTGCGCTGCACCTATCTGCCGGACTCCGCCGACGGGCAGACGCCCGAGGGCATGAAGAAGGTCAAGGGCATCATCCATTGGGTCTCGGCGGCGGATGCGGTCGATGCCGAAGTGCGCCTGTACGAACCGCTCTTCAGCGCCGAGGTCCCGGGCGCGGACGACCGCGATTGGCTCGACGATCTGAACCCGGATTCCAAGCAGGTGCGCATGGGCTGCAAGCTGGAGCCCGCGCTCGCGCACGCGTCGCCCGGGGAGTCCTTCCAGTTCGAACGCCTCGGGTACTTCTGCGCCGATCGCACCACGAGCGCCACCGCGCCGGTGTTCCACCGGGCGGTGACGCTGCGCGATTCGTGGGCGAAGGTGAAGGACCCGAGGCCCGTCAAGTCCTGACGGGATCGAGCCGCAGGTCCGGCGCGGCTCGCGCTCGGGCGCAGTTCTTCTCGTCGCGGTCACGGGCGATCTCCAGCAGGTCGCCCACGACCGCCTCAGCGGTGGGCCAGCGGCCAGCACCCTTTCCGAGCACAAGAGCATCCGGACCTTGCTCGAGCTCGACGTTCGCAGCGTTCTGGACGCCGTGAACGTCGCGCAGTGGGTCCCGCTCGCCCAGCACCTCCAACCTCACCCGCCCACGAGCTCGGCCCTCAGGTCGGGCATGGTCGAGCCACAAGGTGGAGACCTGGCGCACTGGAGCTTCCGGGGACGTCACGATGTCCGGATGCAACGCTTCGCAGGGGATCGACCTCGGGTCCAGCCGCCATCCCAGCGTTCCCGCGATCACCGCCAGCTTGTCGGCAGCATCCCGACCGGACAGGTCCCGCGAAGCGTCCTGTTCCACGAACCCGAGGCGGCGCGCTTCCGCGAGGGCTTGCTCGAAGCTTCGACCCTTGGACATCTCGCTCAGAGCGAAGTTCACGGTGCCGTTCAGGATCCCACGCAGGCCGCGCACGGATGGAGGGGCGAAACGCACGCGCTCGAGCACAGGCGTGGATCCTCCAACGGCGGCGGAACACCGAAGAGCGCTCCCCGAACGATCCGCGGCCAGCTTCAGCGCGTCCAGGGACCTGGCGATCACCGCCTTGTTCGCGGTGACCACGTCCGCGCCACGATTGAGAGCGACTTGCAAAGTGGAAGTCGCTGGCTCGAGTCCTCCGAGCGCCTCGACCACCACGTCTGCGCACGCGATCGCGTCTAGCACATCGCTCGTGAGCAAGGTCGCCGGGACGGGAACGTCGCGCACACGATCGGGTTCGCGCACCGCGACCGAGGTGACGACGAACGTATCGGTCAGGCCTTCGAGCAAGGAGTAGACACCGGTTCCCACCGTGCCGAGACCCAACAGGGCCACGCGAAGCGGCGGTGACTCCGGCGCAGGGTCCTCGAGCCGTGTGGGACCCGGCCCGACCCGCGTCGGGAACGAGCCGTTCCGACGTCCGAGTTCGAACTCGACGCCGTACTCCTGCGCGTAGCGAACAGCCTTGTGCTGAACGATCGTCCCGTCCGTCTCGAGCGCGTCGTGCCAGGAGATCTGGGCGTACCTCTGGGTCTCGGCGCCACTGGTCCTGGGGTCCGACGTGTAGATGCCATCGACGTCCTTGATCAACCGACAACGCGTCGCGCCCAGCCGGTGCGCGAGGAAGAGGGCGCTCAGATCGGAACCGCCGCGCCCCAACAGCATGGCGTTCCCCAACTCGTCACAAGCGATGAAGCCAGGCATCACCACGACCTCTTCCGCGTCGAGAGCAGCGTGCAGGGCGGTGGCGTCCAGGTCGTTCGGATGCGCGTCCAGGACGGGGCCGGTGGCGGTCAGGTGCAGGGTCTCTGGCGAGAGCACGCGGGCGGGGATGCCCGCTCGGTCGAGCAGCATGCCGAGCAGCGCCGCGGCGTGCCGCTCGCCTCCGGACAGCAGGGTCGCCAAGCACGTCGGGTTCACGTCCTCTTCCGACGTGTGCGTGCGTGCGATCCATGCGTCCGTGGTCCCCGCTAGGGCGGAGACGACGGCCACGACGCGTTCGCCTTGACGGCGCCAACGGTAGATCTCGTGGACCGCACGGCGCAGTGTGGTCGCATCGGTCAGCACGGAGCCACCGAACTTCAGGACGGTCAGGCCGGGGACTTGCATGCTTGCACCTCCTCGGTCGGAACGGAGGTGGGGGACGTGCCCGAGGCGAGGCCCCGTTCGAGGTCCTGGAGGAGCGCATCCAGGGGTTCGAGCCCGACCGAGATCCGCAGCAATCCGTCGGTGACGCCGACACGAGCCCGGTCCACGGGCGCGACCGCGGCGTGCGTCATCGTGGCGGAGTGCGTGATCAGCGTCTCGACGGAGCCCACGTGCTCGACCAGTCGGCATAGCTCCAGTTGCCGGACGAAGGCGCGCGCACCTTCGCCACCGCTCTCCAGTTCGAAGGACAGGACGGCCCCGTGTGCACCGAGGTGCTGGCGCGACGCGACCTCCTGTTGCTCGGCCGAGGCCAGGCTCGGGTAGTGCACGCGCGCGACCTCGGGCCTCTCCGTCAGCCACAGGGCGACGGCTTCCGCGGTGGCACTCTGCCGCTCCAGTCGGACCCCCAAGGTCTTCATGCCCTGCAGCGTCAGCCATGCGTGGAACGGGGATTGGATCCCGCCCGTGCAGGTGCGGACGAAGCGCAAGCGTTCCAGCAGGGCCTCGTCCCGCGTCACGATCGAACCGCCGAGCGCGGCGGAATGGCCCTCGAGGAACTTGGTCGTCGACGTCACGGTGAGGTCCGCCCCGCAATCGAGGGGCTGTTGCAGCAAGGGCGTCAGGAACGTGTTGTCGACCGCCACCCTCACGCCGGCCGCATGGGCCACATCGGCGACCGCCCGCAAGTCGGTCACGTCCAACGTCGGGTTGGACGGCGTCTCGAGGAAGACGAGGCGCGTGTTCGTGCGCAGGGCATCAGCCACCAGCGCCGGGTCGCGCGTGTCGACGAAGTCGGTGTGTACGCCGAAGCCGGTCAGGATCCGTTCCAGGATGCGCGTGGTCCCTCCGTAGAGCGCACGCGAACAGACGACATGATCGCCCGCCTGCAGGAGCGTGAGGAACAGGGCGGCCTCGGCGCCCAGCCCCGTGCCGAAACAGACGGCGGGAGGCGCGTTCTCCAAGGAGCCGAGCGTGCGCTCGAGTGCCGAGACCGTCGGATTCGATTGTCGTGAGTAAGCGTGCGCGGAGCGGCTCTCGATGCCCTCCCTGCAGAAGGTGGTCGTCTGAGCGATCCCGGGGATCAGCGGTTCGCCGTCCAGGGTTCCCTGGCCGGCGTGGGGGAGCAGGGCCTCGAGTCGGGCCCGCGTCGTGTGCGTCGTCATGTCGTTCTCCGTTCCGCACATGGCGAGGGCCGGAAGCGACGTGGACGCACGGCGACAGCGCCATGCCTTTGTGCCGGGTGCCGTTCGTGGCCCCGACCGCATCGTTCCCCACGTCGGGGCTGACCTCGGCACCGTGGCGCGACCTTGGGTCGGGCTCGGTTGCCGCCCGGGACCTTGGAGGCTTTCCCGGGACTCTGGATGCAGAACAGGAGGAGCATCGGCTCGCCGTCTGACCAAGTCCAACCAAAACAACGAGAAATACGGATATTTCGATCTGTCGGCCTTGGGCGGTGACGGACCTGGAGCCCAGGGCTCGCCACGGAGGAAGGTCGTCCAGGTGCGCGAACCGCGCGAAGGGTGCCCAAATCAAGGCTCTGGCTGAGCCGCCCGGATCCTCGCGAGCAGCCCAGGAGTCGAGCGGCGCTCGAAGGAGGAGCGTGATGTCGAGGTTCGGGCCTGGGAGAGGCTGCGGTGCGGCAACCTGGATCCTCCTCTGGCTTCCAGGATCGAGGCAGGGGATCGACTCCTGAATCGGCTCTGCGGATCCGCTCAAGGAAAAGAGCGTCGGCCGACCTCGAGATTGCGTACGTGCGAGGGCGGCCGACAGGAAGCGATCAAAGGAGAGCCGGGCCACCACGTCGACCCCTACGGAGATCGGGGTGGCCTTGCGGTGTCTTGGACGGAAGGTCGGGATCCGAAGTTCCGTGGATTCGACTCGCGTCGACCGGCAGGGCCGCGCGGTCCTACGCTACGAACGGTTCCGAATCGATGCGGAGCCTCTTCGCTGGCCCCGTACCATCGTTCGCCGCTCGGGTCGGCCGATCAGAACTGGACGGTGATGCCGTTCGACAGGTTGGAACTCAGGCCGTCCCGGAACCACATCTGGAACGACCACGTGTCGCCGGGCGTGATGAACCCGCCGGGCGTCGAGGGCAGTTGGAAGGGGACGTCGAATCCGCTGCCGACCGACGAGTTGCCGGTGATGCTCTGGAACGTGCCTTGGGCATCGAACGCGCCGAGGCTGTTCCAAACGCCTCCCGCGTTCTGGTTGTAGCGCCCGATCGGAAGCTGCAGGCAGAGCAGTCCGTTGCCGACCGAGATTCCAGGGCTGCTGTATGTGGCGGCGACCAGGAAGAACCCGAACTCGTCCTCGGGACCGCCCGTGCCTTCGAGGTGGTATGCGGTCGGACCGCAAACGCAAGAACTGGAGAGATCCACCGATCCGCCACCGACGTGCGTCTGTCCGGGATCGCAGAACAAGCCGGCCTGCGGGTCGAACGCGCCCGAGACCGTCATCGAGTACGAGTTGCAATCGCTCGAGAACGTCGACGGCCACACGTAGACCTTGACGACCACGAAGCGCGAGAGCCCCGTCGTGTTCATCCAGATGAGCGACTCGTCGTCGTCGAAGCTGGCCGACGCGTCGATGGAGTTCAAGTTGCCGACGTCGCCGTCCGCGAACGTCGCGCACGCCACGAGCGGATCGTACAGATACGCATCGATGTCGCCGTCGAGGTGCACGAAGTCCAGGTCGACGCTGAGCACGCCTCCGTTGGGCACCAGGATGCGGTAGTAGTCCCAGTCCGTCTTGCTGACCGTCAGTCCGGGCTGGGTCCCGTTGCCGATCGTCACGGCCTGGTCGCAGTCGTCGTTGTCCTCGAACCCGTCGTCGCCCAGCACGGAGCACCGCTCGAAGTCGATGTTCAAGAGCCCCGCGCCGCTCGGACTGCTCGCCGTCCAGCTGCCGACCTGGAGAAGGTACGTGTCGCCCGATTGCACGCCCGTGACGTCGAAGCTGGACGACCGGTTGGGAGTCGAACCCGAGTCGTCGTCCGAACCGACGCACGTCGCACTGCAGTCGCCACCGAAGTGCACGTTGAGTTTCGTGTCGGTGTTGCCCGTGGAGCCCTCGGTGTCGAAGGTGTAGTCCCCGTCCGCGTTCGCGGTCCACGCCCAGAACAGGTCGCGGTAGGGACCGTCGTCGAAGGCGGGATTGGCCGGGCTGAAGCAAGCCACGGAATCCCCGCCGTCGAAGCCGGAGGTCGTGGCGGCGGCGTTGTCCCAGGTCCAGGATCCGGTGCCGTTGAGGACCGTCGGGGAGAGGCAGTCGTCGGTGCCGGTTTGCCCGAAGGTCGACCCGGCGAGAAGAGGAACGAGCCCAAGGAGAGAGAGGCTGTTGCGCATAGGGAGCTGGGTCCGCGCCGAGAGAGGAAGGCGGGTCCCGCGCCCCACATTGTATCCAGATCCTCCCGCTGCGCCGAATCGCCCGTGATCACGGCGGAAAGACCAATTCGTCTCATTCCGTACCGGGACCCCTTCCGATGATCCCTCCGGTGGCCCAAGGACCTCCCGGGACCTGCGTGGAGACTGTTGACTTCGCGCCTCCCAGGCGTATCCTTTGCCCCCGCGTTCCCCGATAGCTCAGTTGGTAGAGCGTCCGGCTGTTAACCGGATTGTCGCAAGTTCGAGTCTTGCTCGGGGAGCCACTCCCTCCTTCACCGTTCGGTGGGGAGGGCATCAGGGTGCGCGAGGCCATGCCGGCCCGGAGCCTAGGCTGGGTGACCAGCAAGCCGACGCAAGGCGCGTGCTGCCGCTCGCCGCATTCCTAGTTCGGACACGCGCGACGAAGCGGGCTGTGCGACGGCTCTCGACGGTGAAGTATCCGAGGGCGCGCCTGTCTCACCTAGGTCTCTGCTCTCGGGTCCTCGTGGGTCCCCAAGCTCCCTCCGCCACCCTGCGGGCGTGTGCGAGATTCGGCGAAATCGAACTGAGGTCCTCCAAGCCGCGGGTCGAGGTCTCGGTGGGCGAAACCTGATGGCCTGATCGGAGCCATGCACCAACGCCCAAGCCAGCGTATCCGTTGCAGAGTCCTCAGGACGTGCCGGCTATCCGCTGCACTGGAGGAGATCCATCGACGCCGACCTGGGACGAGGCCGAGTTGATGGCCTCGCGCGGACGGACCTGGCTTTCGGGACCCGCGGCCCTGTCGGTCGCGTTTCGCCGGCACGAGCTCACCGCAACCCGAGGCGCGCGGATAGGCTCCTCGCCAAGATGGCGGAACGCATTGTCTATCAGGTCGAGAACCTGCACAAATTCTACGAGCAGCGAGAGGTCCTCAAGGGCATCACGCTGGCTCTTCACGAGACGTCCAAGATCGGTTTGATCGGCGCGAACGGTGCGGGCAAGAGCACGTTGCTGCGCATCCTCGCCGGCGTGGACAAGGACTTCGAGGGCATCGCTCGCACCAATGGAAACATCAGCGTCGGGTACCTGTCCCAGGAGCCCCAGCTCAATCTCGAGAAGGACGTCAAGGGCAACATCGACGAGGCCGTGGATCACCTCCGGGAGACGGAGGCGCGCTATTACGAGGTCATGAGCCTGATGGCGGATGCGGTGGAGCCGCAACTCGACAAGCTCTCGCGCGAGTTCGATCACTTGCAGCACGAGATGGACGTGAAGGACATCTGGAACCTGGGGCAACACCTCGAGCAAGCCATGCACGCGCTCCAGGTGCCTCCGCCTCACCGTGACGTCGAGAGTCTCTCGGGCGGCGAGAAGCGGCGCGTCGGACTCTGCAAGCTGCTCCTCGAGCACCCGGACATGTTGCTCCTGGACGAGCCTACGAACCACCTCGACGCGGATTCGATTCTGTGGCTCGAGACGTATCTGCTCGAGTACAAGGGCCTGGTGGTTCTGATCACCCACGACCGCTACTTCCTCGACAAGGTGGTGGACTGCATGGTCGAGGTTGCCGGCGGCCTGGCCACGGTGCACCCTGGCAACTACAGCGCCTACCTCGAGTTCGAACGCACGCGCCTCGACATCAAGTTCAAGCACGATGCGCTACGCGACAAGCGGCTCAAGCAGGAGCTCGAGTGGATCCGCCGCACGCCCAAAGCTCAGACCAAGCAATCCAACTCGCGCCTGCATCGCTACCAGGTCATGGCCGATGCCGTCAGCGCGGAGGAGCAGGTCCAATCCGTCGAACTGCGCATCCCTCCGGGTCCGCGCTTGGGTGACAAGGTCGTGCACGTTCGCGGCCTGAAGAAGGCCTACGGCGACCACGTCCTCTTCGAAGACCTGACCTTCGATATCCCGCCCCAGGCCAAGCTTGGCGTCATCGGCGGCAACGGTCGGGGCAAGACCACCCTCCTGCGGCTCATTCTTGGTGAAGAGGAGCCGGACGCCGGTCACGTCGAGATCGGCTCCACCGTCGTGACCTCGGTCATCGAACAATCCCGCGACTCCCTCGATGACTCGAAGACCGTCTTCGAGAACGTCACCGAAGGCAACCAGATCCTGCCCTTCGGTCGCACGACCATGGACGCGCGCGCCTACGTGTCCCGCTTCAACTTCAAGGGTGAAGACCAAGCTCGCAAGCTAGGCGAGTGTTCCGGTGGCATGCGCAATCGCGTACTGCTCGCGCGCATGCTGCGCAAGCCCGCGAACCTCGTCATCATGGACGAGCCGACCAACGACCTGGACCTCGAGACCTTGCGCGTCCTCGAAGAAGGCATCACGCACTACCCGGGCTGCATGATCATCGTCACGCACGATAGGTACTTCCTGGACAAGGTCGCCACGCACATCCTCGCGTTCGAAGAAGATGGCAACGTCATCTTCCACCAGGGCGACTACCAGTCCTACCAGCGCCACAAGAGCGAAGCCCTCCAAGAGCCCGGCGGTACGCACCGGAAGTTCGCGCGACGCTAGTTGCAAGACGGGGTGTTGGTGTAGGGCGCGGGCCACGGATCCGCTCCGGGGATTGCCTGATCGGGGCCCTGCACCAGCCCTTGCTGGATCGGAACTTGGGGACATCCCCAGAAGTGCGCCTGGACCGATCGGAGCGTTGCATCCACATCACTCGGAGGACAGCCGAGCGGCTTCGCTTCCCACAACTCGAGGTCCCCGTGCTATCGTCGAACTCGCGTTGAGCGGATCGGACGGTCCGAGTCTCGAGACTCACCACAGGACTCGTCCGCCTCGATCGATGCGCGCCCGAGTCTTCCCACAAGGAATCCTGCATGCACGAGCTCCGTTCCCAACTCGTTCGTCACGGCGCGCTGCTCCGGCGACTTGCGAAACACGGCTCGATCCGAGAGGGGGACGTTCAGTCGTACCTTCGGGAGGCGACCGAGGTCGTCGCTGAGGCCCTGAACATCGCGCGTGTCAATGTCTGGCTCTTCGCGCCGGACCGCTCGAGCATCAAGTGCGTGGAGCACTACGATCTTGCGACGGGGGAGCATACGACCGGGTCCGAGATCCTGGCACGCGACCACCCCCGGTACTTCCAGGCGCTCGAGGAGGAGCGCACGATCGTCGCGAACGACGCGCGATTGGATCCGCGTACCAAAGACTTCACGAGCGGCTACCTGGACGTTCATGGGATCACGTCCATGATGGACACGCCCCTCCACTCTGGAGGAGACGTGGTCGGGATCGTCTGCCACGAGCACATCGGCCCCATGCGGATGTGGACGCCCGAGGAGCAGCAGCTTGCCGGGTCCATGGCGGACATCGCCTCGCTCGCGTTGGAGTCCTTCGAGCGCCAGCAGGTGGAGCGGGCGCTCCGGGGCAGCGAACTGCGTCTGCGCGCGATCCTCGACCAGGCCTTGGATGCGATCCTCAGCGTCGATGAGCAAGGCGTCATCATCGACTGGAATCCCCAGGCCGAAGCGGTGTTCGGCTGGTCCAGCGAGGAGGCGATCGGAAGGACGCTGTTCGAGACGGTCGTTCGGGAATGCGATCGAGACGCACTCGAGCGGATCGGTCGAGGGTTGGTCGAGAACGGCGATTCAGAGTTCCTGGGCCGACGCATTCATGCGACCGCCAAGGACCGCGGTGGTCGTGAGTTTCCCATCGAGTTGAGTGCGGTGGCCCTCGACGTTGGTGAGCACAGGACCTTCAGCGTGTTCGCCCGCGACATCACCGCCCGGGTGGAGAGCCAGGAGCGCCAGGAGCTCCTCATGCACGAGCTCGACCACCGGGTGAAGAACAACCTCTCCTGGGCGCTCTCGCTCGCCGCTCTGACGGGGGCGGAGTCGAACGACGTCCCGGAGTTCTTGGAGTCCTTCGAGGGTCGCATTCGCGGGCTGGCTCGCCTTCACGAGACGTTGGCTCTCGGCAGTTGGGGCGATACGGATCTCCTCACCGTCGCTCGCCTCGCCTTGAACGCCCACCTCGAGGCCGGTACGGGTCGCGCGAAATGCACCGGCCCGGAGGTGCTCCTTCCCCTGCGCCTGGCCTCGCCCGTCTGCATGGCGATCCACGAATTGACGACGAACGCGATGAAGCACGGGGCCTTGTCCACGCCTGATGGAGTCGTCGAGTTGACCTGGGAGGTCGACGACGGCGACCACGTGTCGATGAAGTGGGTCGAGACCGGCGGGCCGACGAACGGCAGGCCGGGAGACCCGTCCACAGGACTGAAACTGATCGAGGGCCTGGTCGACTACGAGCTCTCCGGCAAGCACGGATACGAGTTCACGCCCACCGGGTTCGAGTGTTGGATCCGGTTCCCCATCACGTCATGAACGTGAGTCGTTCCTGACGTCGGCCATCCAACGTCGCGGACGAGACGTCCTCGTTCATCGGTCAGCACTACGATGCTGGCCGAGCGTGGCGAATCGTTCACCTGGCCGACGCGAACGCGTCGATCAGGCGCTCGACGTGAGGCCTTGCCGCCTGGGCGGCATCGTCCCGGTCGTGGACCTGACGTAGCACGAGGGCGCCCTCGAAGAGCATCGTGTAGGCGTCGGTGAACGCATCGGGATCTCGTGTCTCCGCACGTTCAGCGAGCTCGCGGAACCACGCCCGATTGCCCTGCTTGTGCTGAACGGCTGCGCGATGAATCGGATCGTGTGGGTTGGGGAACTCGGCTGCGGCGTTGATGAACTGGCACCCGCGGAACTCGGGCGCGTTGATCACCAGGTCGAGCACATCGAACACGGCCAGCAGCTGATCGCGCGAGTCCTTTCCGACCAGAGCCTCCACCGCGCGAGTCCAGGCCGTCATCTGCCATGCATCGCGCATCTCGATCGTGGCTACCACCAGCTCGTCCTTGCTCTCGAAGTGCTTGTAGAACGTCGTCTTCGAGACGTCGGCCTCCGCGAGGATTCGATCCAAGCCGATCGGGGTGATGCCGTGGTAGTAGAACAGCGCCATCGCGACGCCGACCAATCGACCCCGCCCCTGCTTCGGAATCGGCGGCAGGGTGAACAGCTCCAGAACGGTGCGCTCGAGGTCCTTCGAAATCATGTCGCGGCCACTTTGAGCGGGGGATGACCTGGAGTCAACGGGGGGGGTGACCCCGAGTGAACTGCGCGGTGCTGCGAGGCCTCCTAGCCTCACCCGTGTCTGGTGAAACCAGCAACACCCCCAACCCATCCACCCACCCCAATCATCATGAGCACGCAAGCCACCACCACCATCAACGGCGTCGACGTCGAGGGCCTCGGGGCCCTGATCGAGAAGGTCCGCCAGAACCCCGCCCTCGGCCAATGCCGCTTCCGGGCCAGCAACACCTGGATCAGCGGACCCCACAACCGGACCTCGATGCAGGGCTTCTACGCATCTGGAGAGGAGGACCAATCACGTGAGGAGCCCATCGTCCTCGACTCGGACGTGCCGCCCTTCCTCCTCGGTGAGAACCGTGGAGCGACTCCCCTCGAGATCGCGCTCACGGCCCTGGCCTCGTGCATGACGGGGACCCTGGTCGCCTACGGCTCGGCCATGGGCATCGAACTCGAGGAGGTCTCGGCCGAGTTGGAAAGCGATCTGGATCAAAGGGGCTTCTTCGATATTGACGCGTCCGTCCGCAACGGCCTCCAGCACGTCCGCGTCGATTATCGAATCCAGTCTCCGGAGCCCCGCGAGCGCATCCTCGAACTGCTCGGCGTCGCCCAGAAGTTCTCCCCGGTCTTCGACATCATGACCAACCCCGTCCCGGTTTCGATCCGCCTCGTCGAGGCGTGAGTATCGGTCACGCCGCGGCGCCCGACGCTGTCTCCGCACCGAGCGGATTCGCGTCGGGCGCCGGTCGCGATGTCTGGCGAACGGCGAATGGGTGCCCTACCAGCCCTCTTTCAGCTTGAATCCCGCCGGGTATCCGGTTCGCTGAAATCCCGCCTGTAGCGCGCGCGCTCGCCAGACCTGGAGCATTCGAGCATGATCCGTCAGCGGTCTCTCTTGGATCGAGGCATGATGCAGGTCACCTGGAAGTCGCTTTGCTCGAGACCTCGGTCGCGGACCCACATGACACCGATTCGATTCGCAGCAGCCGCCATGATCCTGACCGGAACGGTCAGCGCCTCCATGCAGGTCGATGTCATCGTCCTCTCGCACGACGACAACTCGCTGCACCTGGTCGACCCGACCCTCGGATCCGTTCAGATCGGGCAGATTCCGGTCGGGATGGACCTGGTCGAACTGGTTTGGGCGGACGAGGACAGCCTCTACGTGATCGATCGCATCACCGACGAATTGCTGACCATCCACGCATGTGACGCCTCGCTCGAGAGTGCGGTGGCTCTGGATGTCGACCTGCCGACCTCGCCGCGAGGGTTCGATGTCGACGCGGCCGGGGTCCTGCACGCCGTGACCCAGGGTTTGGAACTGCGCACCGTGAACACCGCGACCGGAGTCACGACGTGGATCGCGACCCTCTCGGGCGTCGGGCAAGTGGAGTCCCTGACGTTCTCACCGACAGGAGAACTCTATGCCTCCGGCGCTCCGAACGCGGCCGCAGAGAGTCGATGGCTGTACACGGTCGACCTGGGAACGGGCGTGGCCACGCAAGTCGGATTCATCGGCACCAACGACATCGACACGATGACGTGGGGGAGCGATGGGTTTCTCTACGCATCCGAGTCGAACGACGGGCTGCCCGGACTGGTCTTTCGCATCGATCCCAGCACCGCGTCCATCCTGCCCCTCGGCGTGACGACCGTGACGGGGATCACCGGGATTGCTGCACGTGGACCGGTGGCCGATGCCAACCTCAACGGGCTCGCCGACGAGTGCGAGTCGATCGCGTTCAACTACTGCTCGTCCACTCCGAACTCGACCGGGACGGCGGCACGCTTGAGCGTGCTGGGTTCGGCGACGGTCTCGGACAACGACCTGGTCCTGGTCGGAGATCGCTTGCCGCCCCATGAGTTCGCGTTCTTCCTGATGGGGACCAACCCGGGCGCCGTGATGATCGGTCCGGGAGTCCTGTGCATGGCGGTGCCCATCGTGCGGCTCGACGTCGGCGCCGGATCGATCTTGAACAGCGGTCCTGGAGGCGTCATCTCGCGGCCCCTGGATCTGACGAGTCTGCCCCAGTCGACGACCATCCAGCCTGGGGACACGTGGAGGTTCCAGGTGTGGCATCGGGACTTCGACCTCGGCGGTGGAGGTCCCACGATGAACTTCAGCGAGGCCGTACAGGTCTCGTTCCAGTGACGCGGAATTGCACCAGCGCCACGCGGCTCCACGGCTGGCGCAGGCCGACTCCCTAAAGGCCAACCCACCCGAGCAAGCGTCGGAAGAAGCCCTTCGGAGGTGTGCCGCCGCGCGTGACGATGCGGATGTGGCCTTGCGATGGCTCGCCGTCCGTGGCTTCGACGAGTTCGATGCGAGGAGCGCGCTGACTCATCCGCTCGAACGGAATCTCCTGCGCCAGCAGTTCACGCGTGAGCGCATCCAAGCGCGTGCGAGCGATCGACAAGGCGGCGTCGCGCACACGGCGTTCGCTGCGTCCGGCCGATCCGTTGCGTAGCAGCGCGGCCACGCGGTCGATGCCGTCCTCGACGAGGCCGAGGTCGCGGGCCCTGTGGACCAGGTCGGCACGCGTCGCCGCATACCGCTCCCGCTGACCGAGCAGCAGCTGGGCTCGGGCGACGGCGTTCAGTTCGTCGCGTCGCTGGACCAACTCGGCTTGACGGTCGCGCAGGGAACTCAAGAGGTCGCGCGCTTCGTTCGCCGCCGGTGATGCCAGGCGTGCAGCACGTTCGAGGTCGGCCGGGGCGAAGGTGTGACTCGCTTGCAGTTCCAGCAACGGATCCGCGCGCATGCCCTTGAGGATCGGGGCCAGCGACGCCAGTTCCGGCGGGCCGATGTGAACGCCCCCCGCGCTGAAGGGCAGCGTGACTTCGAGACCGGCGTACTTGGGCTTGCGATCGGAACTGCCGAACAGGCCGCCGAGTCCCACCATGTCGGTCACGCCGCCGACAGCGCGTAGGGGAGCGCTGGCGAGGGCTTCGGTGATCAGGCCGAGCAAGGCCGATGAGGCCTCCGCAGCGATCTCCGACGTGCTGACGCCGCCCTCGGAGTCGACGCGGAACTCGAGCGGCAAGCGGTGGTCCCCTTGCTCGTTCTCGAGCGCGAAGAGCACCGTGTCCAAGGGTGCCGGCAACTTGAGATAGCGCGAGATCGGTCCGCCGTCGGGTTCGGACAGCGACAGGTAGGACACTTGCGATGTCGATGTGACCCGCGTGCCGCGTTCCGCGTCGAAACGCAGGTGCAGGTTCGTGTCCAGCAGGCCATCGCCTATCTCCACACCGGACCCGCGAGCCAGCCCGCGAACGCCCAGCAGTTCGAACGAGGCGAGGGACGTGCGCACCCAACCTGTCGGCTGCGGAGCGAGCGTCAAGCGCGCGTTCAACGTGGCCTCCTGGAACAACGGGCGCTCCTCCAGGACCACCTCTTCGTCCGATCCGGTCAGCGCCGTGAGGCCGCCCGTCGCGAGACCGCGCAGCAACGAGGCCTGCGCCATCCGCTTCGGCACCGCGACCGGACTGGCGCCCAGGGAAGCCGTGATGCGAATCGGTATCGGTTCCAGGAGCGCGCGTGTGCTGAAGCCGCGCATCTCCAGATCCAGCTGGTCCAGCGGCAGGTCCGTCGCCGGCTCGGTCATCGAGTCCTGGAATCGGACATCGATCCCGTGGACGATCAGGTTGTCCAGTCGGAACTCGATCGCAGGCGGTTCCGGCACGATGGGGGCGAGATCAGGGTCGAGGTCGGTGCCCGAATCCTTGGGCGCACTCGCTTCCGCGATGGTCCCGGTCGATTCGAGGCGGTCTTCTGCGCCTTGCAAGTTCGACGCATCCGGATCGACCTCGATGGGAGAGGTCTCCGGAGCTGGATCCAGCCACACCAGCCCGGCCACTTCGAGCCCCGCGCTCGTTCGATGGACGTGCGCGCGCGGCGTATCGATGTCGATCTCGGCGACGTGGATCAGACCCGCGCCGGGCGCGACGCGTCGCACGATGGCTTCGATGGCGTCGACTCCGAGCGCGATCTCCCCGTCCGGGGTCGCGCGCAGGGCGAC
>TARA_R110002073_G_scaffold142403_1_pt1 | contig 45094 bp, 41 predicted proteins | sample TARA_R110002073 | Tara Oceans TARA_R110002073 (sample SAMEA4397174) | marine metagenome | biome: Polar Biome; feature: [DCM] deep chlorophyll maximum layer (ENVO:01000326); material: water (ENVO:00002006), including particulate matter (ENVO:01000060) such as... | depth 40 m
GTTGATAATGAAAACCGTATGTGTGAATTAATAAAACTTTTGTAATTATGAATAGAGAGGAAGAAATACAAAAAATAGGTAGACTAATACAAAAAAAATTAGATAGACTTAAAGAATTAGATGTCTTGTTAGATAATTCTTGGCATCAAATGGGGTTATTTGATAATAGAATTGAAGTAAATAAAAAGGAACACGATTTAGAAGGCGATGAACAACTTGTATTTGTCTTTAGAACATCAATGTATAGTAAAGAGGAAGGTGAGCGTAGGCAAAATGAACTACAAAAATTAACAGACCAAGCACAAGATTTAGGCTTAGGATATGATGATTAGTAGCTCACAAATAAAAAAAGAAGAACTAAAAGAAGCGTATAGCATTACTATTGATGATTTAGAGATAGCAATTAGAAGTTGTGGACTATTTGATTTTAAGCAACGAAAAGAATATAGAAAACTTATAAAAGAGTACGAAAGTAAACTTTATGATTTATAACAAAATAAATAAAAGAAATTATGGTGCATATAGAATTAGTAACTGGAAAAAAGATGGGAAAATTAATAATAAAGAATCAATTAAACATGAAATGATAGAATTTTATTATGATCCAATTTTTGGTTGCACTGGGTGGAAGATGGAAAAACCAAAAACTAAAACTCGAAGTAAGAAGAGAAAAACTAGTATTCAACCTAAAAAAAATAAGTGGTAATGAAAGATGTAGACCGCAACACAGATTGGTTGATGAAGCGTCGGATAATCTGGCGAAGAGACCCTACCACAGATATCCCTACCGAAAAACATTCATGGGGAAAGTACTACGGGAATGGTACATACCAATACTTCAGACTGTTTGCGTCTAAAGCTAAAATACGTACGTTTAAGGCGCTTTATTGGCATTTACGTGTGTTATGGTATTTAAACCCACAAATGGGCCAGAACGAGTTCAATCGACTTGTGGAGCACATGTGTGACGAGAATAACGGTTTTGTATTGTTTACAATTCCAAAGTACATGAAACAAGAACTGATACTAAAGATAAGTCTTGAAGACTTAGAGGAACCCCCAAACAATGCTTTGAGGAAAATTGTATTCAAAGAATACAGTGGATTAACTAAAATAGAGAAGCAACAAGTTGTTGGCGCTTACAGTAGAAAAGGATCAGGTGTATCACCTGCAGGCATTTACGATGCAATGCTACAGTTAAATGAAGACAATGAGAAAATCACTATCAACAGGCTTGCTGCAGTATTAAGCTGTACTAAGCGCACCATTCACAGGAATATGGACGATGCTCTTCGTAGAGAAAAGCAACAACTAAACGCAGATTTATAACACCAACTAAAGATGAAAAAATTTAATGTAGACAACTACAACAGACACAAAGCGGATATCAAGCAAGCAATTAAGCGGGTGCCTGACTTCCCTTTGAATACCTTAACCAGAGAAGAGATCATAACTAAATACATGCCTATGGTAGAAATGATAGCGAGTAAGTTCTCAACATCAGACACCGCTTCAGGCGTACTAAGTATCAACGACTTAATGCAATGTGGGTACATTGGTTTGGTTCAACAAGTGGACAAACTCGATATGAACATCATCAATGACTCCCCTCACCCAGAAAAAACATTAAAGTCATTCCTTGCTAAGCGTATCAAAGGCACTATTAGAAGACACATAAACATAAACAGGGGTGACATGAAAATCCCTGAATGGAAATTAAATGAATTGAGAGGATTAGATCTTGAAGAAGATGAGTATGACCCACGAGTTGCTCTATTTTTCAGTCAAGTGTTCCAGTCAACCGACGAATTTCAGGCGTCAGAGGCAGGGGGCTTTAATCCGTTTGATAAACCAGACAACTCCAAGCCATACAATATTGATATATTGAATGCGTACTTGCTAGGAGTAATGAGGGAGTATCTAAACTCAACTCAATACGATGTTCTACGATTGTCTTATGGGCTTGACACCCCAAAAATGACAGCAGTAGATATTGCAGCGTACCTTGATATGGGTATGGCAACAGCGCAGGTAAGGATATCCCAAATAAAGCGGGATGCTATACATACCTTAGCACAAAACGTATCACCTGAACAAATATTCGAGCTCTAATAAGCTATCCCTCAACACGAACGAGTAAACATATTAAGAGTAATCAATTAAATTAAATTAAATTAAATTCAAACAAATGAAAAAACTACATGTATTATTAGCAGTTGTAATCGTAATTGTATTCGCAGGATTAGCCTCTTGTACAGACGCCACTAGGTCGAAGCTGGGAGGTTATGGTAATCAATTCAAAGTAGAAATGGTTAGTTGTGATGGTACAACAACCCACCAATGGATTAGTACTGGTAAAGTGATAAGTGAGGAATACTCTGACGGTTATTATTTCACTGATGCAGCTTCTGATAGGCTTATTGAAGTAACTGGGAACTTAATTATTACAAAACAATAGTTATGGGAGAAAAAGAACTAAATATCCACGACAAGTTATCTCAGATCCAGACGGAACTAAAAACAGCGAAGTCTCGCTTCAACGGGTTTGGTAATTACAACTACCGATCTGCTGAAGACATTTTAGAAGCAATCAAACCTTACCTAATCAAGTTAGGGTGTACTTGTATTATAAGCGAAGAATTAATACAATTCGATAATACACCCTGGGCAACTAAGAAGCTAAAAGATGGGGCTGAAGTCCCAACTCTTACTGCTGTACCTATCTTAAAATCAATTGCGACCTTAACCGACACTAGTACAGGTATGATTGTCCAAGCAGAAGCAATTGTAGGGGTAGACTTAGCACAAAAAGGTATGCAAGTACCTCAAGCGTTTGGGGCCGCTTCCAGTTATGGCAAAAAGTATTCATTAGGTAATTTATTTCTTATTGATGATACCAAAGATGCAGATGGGATTAACACCCACGGAAAATCTGAAGCGGCTAAAGTTCCCGCAGTAGTAGCACCGAGGAAAAAGCCTACATTAGCAGGAACAGCTTTAGAAAAAGCAAAGACTGCAATTACCGCAGGCACATTTACTTTAGAAAAAATAGAAAATAAATACACTATTTCTGCAGCTACTAAAGTCATGCTGCAAGGCTTAACTGTTAAAGCTTAACACGAATCTAATTATATAATAATCGTATATGAGCAAAAACACAATGACAAAGAAGCAGATTGAGGGGATCTTAATTAAGCTTCAAACAGACGAAAATTATTATGGAGAATTTGGTAGACAATTTTTAAGTAACTCTAACATTCGTACATTACTAACAGATCCTTTAAATTTCGGCAATCCGACCGAGCCACATTTGAATCTAGTCAAGGGGCAATACTTTCATAATATTGTATTGGAACCCGAGAAGAAAGATGATTTTTTAATTATCGATGCTTCCACTAGAAACACAAAGATTTATAAAGAGACTGCTGGTAATGAAATTTGTCTATTGACAAAAGAGCGTGATGAATTAGAAGACCTTGTTGAGATTATGCTACGAAACCCAACTGCGCATGATTTGATCAGAGATTTTGACGTAGAATACGAAGTCCCAGGACTAATCAACTTAGAAGGTGAATGGTGGAAACTGAAAGCAGATATTGTAAATAGGACTCAAGGTTTTATTGTTGATATCAAGACAACAGGGGACATTGACAAATTTGCATCGAGTGCATGGACTTTTAATTATGACTCACAAGCGTATATTTATTCGGAATACTTTAACTTAGACTTTATCTTCGTGGTAATGTGTAAGAAATCTAGAAGACTAGGTATATTCGATTGTTCACCAGAGTTCCTCGCAAGGGGGAAACAGAAAGTGAAAGAAGGCGTGGCTGCTTACAGAAAGTACACTGATAAGAGCTTCGATCCCAATACTTACTTTATGTCTAAGACGTTGTAGTAAGTAGAATTTTAAACAGTAACCAATTAAATTAAATTAAATTAAATTAGAAGAGTATGGCAAGTATTATTAATTTTTCAATCGATTTGAACAAGATTCCAAAAGACAAAATTATTATTGGAAAAAAAGGGAAGTATCTTCCTTTAACTTTGACTATAAATGATGAAGTAGATAACTACGGAAATCAAGGACCAGTGATAGTAGCGATGTCTAAGGAAGAAAGAGAAGCAGGAGCTGAGAAGCTTTACTTAGGCAATGCAAAAGTGATTTGGACGAATGGTACCAATGTAGAGAGGGCACCATTCCAAGAAAATGGGACACCAGCACCTGGTGTTGTACTAGCTGCAAATGATGCACAATCCCAAGAGCACGATGATTTACCATTCTAAAGCGAGAGGGCCCCTTAGTTGGGGCTACGCCGCTTTATTAATAAAATTATTGTTTAATTCTGAAAAACCAAATCAAATGTCAAAATCAAAATCAACTAGTAAAGCAGTAGAAAGTAAACAAGCTTTCCAACCAACGGGACCACAAAGCACCTCACGTACCCTGGATAATTCCACTACAGATGTAGCTAGAGCGCAAGTATCTGACTTGAAAATATGGGGAGAAGACGCTTGGAAACTTATCAGCAAAGCCTCTTCAAAAAGAGGAGGCTGGTTCAAGTCCACCAAAGCAATGGAAGTTCCTACAGGGTGCTTCATCCAAGTAACTACATATGAAGACGGCCAAATAGCAGAAGCAGTTGCTTTCGCACCAGGTCTTAAAATTGTAGCTATTAAAGATGAAGACGGTAATATCGTAGGCAGAAAATTCAAATAAATCAATTAGAAATTAAGGGCGCATTATTGCGTCCTTAGTTATCTTCTAACACCAACTATTTTTATGGAAGTAGAAAGAAATGATATAAACGGTTTTGAAATCGATAACTTTAATGTTCATGGTTTAACCGAAGGAAAAAAAGAAGGGACGTGCCCATTGTGTTCCGACACAAGAAAACCTGCAAATAGAAAACAAAAATGTGCAAGTTATGATTGGATGAGGGGTATAGGGTCATGCCACAACTGTAATTCCACTTTCCAACTACACACATTTAAAAGAAAAGGTAATCCATTAAAAGTTTATGAGAGGCCAGCCCCTATTGATGCGCTGGCAAAGAAGCCTACAGATAAGTTTGTTACATGGTTTGAATCCCGAGGGATATCAGAAAAAACGCTCACAGACTTAAAAGTTACGACAGGTAGAGCGTGGATGCCGCAGACCCAGCAAGAAGAAAATGTAATCGAGTTCAACTACTATATTGGTAATGAATTGATCAACATTAAATCTAGAGATGGTCGCAAGAATTTCAAGCTCCACAAAGGGGCAGAAAAAGTATTCTATAATATTGACAGTATTGTAGGTCATGACTATTGTATTATCGTTGAAGGTGAAATGGATGTGCTTGCACTACATGAGGCGGGAATCGAGAATGCTATATCTGTTCCAAACGGCGCCACACTAAATACCAACAACTTAGAATATCTCGATAACTGTATTGACTACTTTGTTGATATGACTAAGATAATTGTGGCAGTCGATATGGATGAGCCTGGTGACGCCTTACGACAAGAGTTGGTTAGAAGGTTAGGGGCTGAGGTTTGTTATATTGCAGATTTCGGGGACGACAAAGATGCTAATGATTGTTTAATGAATTCTGGAGTAGAGGCTCTTGTCGATGTTATTGCTAGTGCAAGGCAAGTACCATTAGAAAATGTAACTACGTTTAGGGATGTTGAAGACGAAGTAACTGACTTTGTAGAGAATGGTTTTAAGCCTGGATTTCAAATAGGGTTAAGAAACTTTGATGAAATATTTTCAACGTACACCTCACAGTTCATTGCAGTAACAGGAGTGCCTAGTTCAGGTAAATCTGATTTTGTAGATCAAATGTGTGTAGGTTACAATAAAAATTATCAATGGAAGACGGCGTATGCTTCCCCAGAAAATCACCCTACTTTCTTGCATGCCCACAAACTAATGAGAAAACATTGGGAAGGTATGCCAAAGAAGAGTGACATTGGGGGCGACAAATGGAATCAAATAGCGGACCATGTGAATGATAGTTACTTTTTTATTGATATGGATAAGTATTCTTTAGATGAAGTCCTTAGAAAGGGCGCAGAGCTTGTCAAACGAAAAGGGATCAAAGTCTTAGTGATAGATCCATTTAATAAAGTTAGAGACAAAGGTGGATCAGATGATGTGAATCGTTACACTATGGAGTACCTTTCTAAAATAGAAATCTTTGCTAAAAAATATGATGTATTAGTAATTGTGGTTGCTCACCCAACCAAGATGTATAAAGATAAGGACGGCAAAATGGAAGAGCCTACTATGTATTCAATCAAAGGTGGTGGTGAATGGTACGATGCTAGTTATCATGGATTACTAGTTCATAGGGATTACGTTAATAACACAGTGAAAGTCAAGGTGTTAAAAGTAAAATTCCAAAACCTTGGTAAGAACCAGGCAGAAGCGCACTTCAGATGGGACAGTCCTTCAGGATGTTATATTCCTGAAAATATTGTAGAGGAAGTTAATAAGGAAGGTAAACTTCCTTGGGAATAACAAATTATTTTAAAAAACCAAATAAAGTATGAGCAAAAAAGAAAGAGGTACCAAGCAATGGGAAATGAGGTACCAAGACATATTACGGAGCGCATTAGCTGTGGGGGTCTATCGGGATGACAGAACCGGTGTAGGATGTTATTCACTGTTTAATCAGTCGATAAGCTGGGATATGTCTCAAGGAAGGTTCCCTATGATCACAGGGAGAAAGATGTTTGAGAAATCGTTTCGAACAGAATTTGACTGGTTCATAAATGGTGAAACCAATATACAACGCTTCAAAGATGCAGGCGTTAAGATATGGGACTCATGGGCACGCCCAGATGGCGAATTGGGGCCAGTTTATGGCTACCAAATGCTGAACTTTAACAATCAATCAGTTAATCAATTAGAAGCTGTTATAAGCAGCTTAAAGAATAACCCTGATAGTCGTAGGCACATTATTAGTTTATGGAACCCAGCGCAGATCCACGAGATGCAGCTGCCACCGTGCTATTTATATTTTCAATTCTTTGTGAATCAATATAGAGAAATTGATATGTTCGTAGTACAGAGATCAGGAGATTTATTTTTAGGCATCCCTTATGATGTTGCCCTGTTTTCTCAGATTTTGCTATACATAAGCGAACAAGCGGGATTCGATCCAGGTGTGGTTGACTTACAAATTGTTGATGCGCACGTTTACACTAACCAGAAGGATGCAATAGAAAAATACTTAGGTTATGTAGTGGCGGAGCCGCCAACATTTACTTATGAAAAAGGAAAATTAGCTATTAATAACTATTTGCATGGTCCTGTAATTTCAGCACCAGTTGCAGTTTAAAACCAATTAATATGAGTGATATTTATATTTACCACATCCCTGGTAAAAAGATTGGAGTAACTAGAAATTTATTTAAAAGAGTTACCCAGCAACAAGGTTACAAGCCTGGAGAGTACGAAGTTTTAGTAACTTCTCCTGATATTGAATTTATATCAAAAGAAGAGAAGCGCCTTCAAAGGCTGCATGGTTATAAAACCGATTTTAATACTTACGCCAATATGGCAAAACAACACAAAAACAAAGGACGTATGCAAATTAATGTAACAGACCAGACAGTAACTTTCCCCGTAGCAACTATAGGGTTGGCTGCTTATTTGAAAGATAACTCTGGATTTAAATTTATGGTAGACGATATTGAAGTCCGTGTAGACGACAAAGTATCTACTTGGTTAGTTAAAAACGCTAGAATATCCCACTTCAGAAAGACCAGATCTTATGTGTATAACCAATCATTGAAGTCGTACATAGGAGAATTAAAATCAGAGTTTGATCTTAAAGTGAGGTTAGAAAAAGAAAAATCAGCACCAGGCGCAATTCCTTTTTATGCACCAAATGAAGCGAATGTTTTCGATTTAATTAGAGGATGGGCGCAAGTAAGAGGGATCTACAAGCAGGGCGATGTTAAAACTCAGTATGTAAAACTGATGGAAGAAGCGGGTGAGTTAGCGCAAGCTCTATTAAAGAATGACGAGCCTGAAATTATCGATGCAATTGGTGATATGGTAGTAGTATTGACAAACTTAGCTAAGCTTAAGGGACTTGATATAGAAGACTGTGTTACAAGCGCTTATGATGAAATCAAAGCAAGAGAAGGGAAAATGGTTAACGGAACTTTTGTAAAAACTACATTATAATGGCTAAAGTAAAATTAAAAATTAAAGACCCAGTAATTAAAAAAGTAGTAAAGAAAATCGTAGGGCGGTCCAAAGTAGGCTTAAAGAAGTATGGTGTCTCTTTGAGAGCTGATCCTACAAATCTAGATGGGTGGCTAAACCACTTGCAAGAAGAACTCATGGATGCTGTAAACTACATTGAACGGGCCCGGGAAGCAATTAGCTCTGAGCCTCAACAACTGATAGAAGGTCCAAAGGAACAGGAACAGTATCCAGGCGGGATCGCATTCTCCGCGGGACCCGTAATAAGCAGCACTAACACCGTTCGTAGCTGCAGCCTACCGATAACTCCTGAAAAATGTTGTAAAGATGGCTAGATATACTAGACCAAAACGCGTTGTAAAACAAGCGCAACAAGCTAGGAGCGGTAAAAGTCATGTTTTCGAGGGGATCACATTCCCCTCGGGGCTTGAGCTTTACATGTGGAAAGCCTTAAAAGTGGCTGGAATCAAAGCAGAGTATGAATCTGAGAAATTCTCGTTAATGTCCCCATTCATTTTAAAAAATGAAGTATGGGAGAGAAAAGCTAACGGGAAAGGGGATATGTTAAAAAAGACAGATGCCAATATTCGTGGTATGATGTACACCCCAGACTTCATTATAAGAAAACCTAATGGTACTATACATATGATTATAGAAACAAAAGGTTATGCAAATGAATCATTCCCGTTGCGATGGAAACTATTTAAACAAGTGGTACACACGTCATTTCCTGATGTTGTATTGTTTAAACCCCAAAAGCAAACGGAATGTGACTTTACAGTTCAACGAATATTACAACTACAAAATGATAGGTAAACGGTTATTAATCTCATGGACACTAGAAATAGGACCTTACCCAGGTGTACTACTCGGGATGAGAGACTACGCTAATGCAGAGCCCGAAACAGAAGAAGGTTTGGTATTCTCTGTCGTAGATAGAACATTTTATGTACCATTTTTTATGTTCATAGTATCTTTTTACTATGTACAATCCACTAAACACCAGAACAAATGAAAGAAAGCGAAATAATTAGAAAGTTTGCGGAAAGCAAAAATCAAATATTACAAAACAATAAGCTGCTACAGTCGGTAATACAAGACTTCCAGGATCTCCAGCAGACGTTTGCAGGGTTCATCTCTGTGATCAGGCGTTTACCTGGTTATGACGATGTTATCAAGGAGATGGTTGCAGAAAGAGCTCAGGCTGAAGATGATAAAAACTATAATGACGGACTAGACTTAAGAGAAGACAAAGATGCAAGTAACTAAAAGAGATGGGACAAAAGAGGAAATGCAATTCGATAAGATCGCAGCACGTATTTCCCAAATGAGTCAAGGGCTAACAATGAATATCGACCCACACAAACTGGCTATCAAAGTGATGGATAGTCTTTATGATGGAGTTCCAAGTAGTGAAATAGATAAAGAATTAGCGCAGTCGGCAGCAATGTTGTCGACTGTGCACCCTGATTACGAGCAATTAGGCGCAAATATTGCTATTTCTAATTTACACAAAAACACTAGTGACAATTTTACAGATAAAGTTGACGCTCTATACAACTATGTTAACCCAAAAACAGGGAAACACAGCCCAATTGTAAGTCTTAAGCTACGAGACATCGCAGTAAAGTACGAGAGAGTAATCACTGATATGATTGACTATGGGTATGACTTCACTTATGGTTATTTTGCGTATGCTACATTAGAAAAGGGCTATCTATTAAGGGCTAACAACAGGATCGTAGAAAGACCTCAAGATTTGTTAATGCGAGTGGCTATTGGAATTCACGGGGAAGACATGGCTGCAGTAGACACTACTTATAGGATGATGCGTGCTAAACAGATGACTCATGCTACACCTACTCTATTTAATGCCGGGACACCAACACCACAATTAGCATCTTGTTTCTTGTTGCAAAACCAGGAGGATAGCATCGAAGGAATCTATGACACGTTAAAACAAACTGCTAAAATCTCGCAAGCAGCAGGTGGAATTGGGTTATCAATTCATAATGTGCGCGCTACAGGATCTTACATAAGCGGTACTGGCGGTACTTCAAATGGTATTGTCCCGATGCTTCGTGTATTCAACGACACTGCGCGTTACGTAGACCAAGGGGGAGGAAAACGTAAAGGATCTTTTGCGATTTATCTAGAGCCTTGGCATGCTGACATTTTAGATTTTCTAGACTTGAAAAAGAATACTGGGAAAGAAGAAATGAGAGCAAGGGATTTATTCTATGCATTATGGATCAACGATCTATTTATGGAAAGAGTAGAAGCTGACAGCTATTGGTCTTTAATGGACCCAAGCCAGTCACCTGGATTAGCTGAAGTAGACAATCAAGCATTTAACTTATTGTACACAAGTTATGAAAGAGCAGGCAAATTTGTAGCACAAATTAAAGCGCGCGAGTTATGGGAGAAGATCATTGAGTCTCAAATCGAGACTGGGACGCCATACATGCTTTATAAGGATGCTGCTAATAGGAAATCAAACCAAAAGAATTTGGGTACGATACAAAGCGCTAATTTGTGTGCTGAGGTTATTGAATATACTTCTCCTACAGAAGTTGCAGTTTGTAATCTGGCCTCAATTGCTCTACCAAGGTTTGTGAAGTTAGGTGAGACGGGACTAGAAGTGGATCACTCTAAACTTTACGCGGTTGCCCTTGAAACTACATTTAACTTAAATAAAGTTATTGATGTAAACCATTACCCAATTGAAGAGGCTAAGAATTCGAATATGAAGCACAGGCCAATTGGTATAGGTGTGCAAGGTTTAGCTGAATTACTCTTTGAATTACGATTACCGTTTGAATCTGACGCAGCAAAAGTGGTAAATAAAGAAGTTCATGAAACAATTTACTATGCAGCTGTAACAGCTTCATGCCTAATTGCATCCCGCCAGGGACATGCTTATTCATCTTATGAAGGATCCCCAATGAGTAAAGGTTTGTTCCAGTTTGATTTGTGGAGAGGAGCACCTTCTGAAAAACTAAGTTACAGATGGGATTGGGATGTGTTAAGAGAGCGCGTAAGGGAGCACGGAATTGCTAATTCTTTGTTAACTGCTTTGATGCCAACTGCGTCAACCGGACAAATCCTAGGGAACACGGAGTGCTTCGAACCAATCACTTCCAACGTTTACACTAGAAGAACTTTAGCGGGGGAATTTATTGTAATTAATAAGTATCTAGTTAACGATTTGTTAGCACTAGGGCTTTGGGATGAAGACATGAGACAGATGCTAATGGCGCACAATGGCTCGGTACAGCAATTACCAATCCCTAAAAATCTTAAGGAGCTGTACAAGACTGTGTATGAAATGAGTATGAAGAACATTATTGATATGTCTGCAGATCGTGGATTATTTATTGATCAATCGCAGTCTTTGAATTTATTTCAAAAGGATCCTAATTATGCGACACTAACATCGATGCACTTTTACGCCTGGAAGAAAGGATTAAAAACAGGAATGTATTACCTAAGAACTAAATCTGCGGTAAACGCTATCAAGTTTACTCTTTCAAAAGAAAGACTAGCCGCTATGGAAGCCAAAGCAAAAACGTATGATGACGAGGCAATAAAGCCAATGAGTGTAGCTGATTTCAGAGCACAAATTGAAGCCTCCAGAAACGCGGCGGAAGGTGATGATGACGGTGATTGCTTAATGTGTGGAAGCTAAGCCTACCGTTTTAAACAAAGAAACCCTACTGATTAAGTTCAGTAGGGTTTTTCTTATTTAAGGGTGTTACCATTGTTGAAGTACGAATACTGAAGTAGTAATCATATAAATTAACCAACAGATAAGCGCCAGCGTCCGCGGATATTTTACAAGGTAGCAAGGCGTAATACCTCCCATCAAATATAAGGTTATCAGTATTATAGTACTAAAGGTCGAATAGATATACTTTTGGATTGTCTTCATAATATTTAGTATCAATGTGGACCCAGGTAATAGGCTTACCGTTTAGTTGTCGTTCAAGTCGGATTTTGCAAGGGAATATTTCTGCATTCTCTTCAATCCAGGTGCGCACTTCACATGCACTCCACCCTTTTACTTTAAAATCAAACGCGCAACCGAGTACATGCCCACTTACATATAACTCACCACTTACAGTTTTTCCTACAACGATTGGCCCGAGATTATCTCTATAACCACGCTCGTCGTATCTCCCACCTTTGTGCCAAGTGTTCACTGTTATTGGTTTACCGATGCCTACTCTAATTAAAAGCAAGCAAACAAGGGCCCCAGTCTGTAGTACAAACCATGAGGCATCCCCATACTTTTCATATACTTCTTTTGACACCAATTCCTGGATCTTGAAGTACACTTTTACTTGTTCAATTATTTCACCTCGGCTCATTTCCCTTTCTTGCGTTTTTCTATGCGGTCTTGTACTAGTGCCCATGTTTTTATCGATGTGTAGATTATGGAAACCCCTAACAGCGTTATTTTCATTCCTGCATCTATTGAGGAGAATGTCGACACAAACGCCAAAGCATTTGCACCGTACACTTTTATACTGTCGAGTTGTCCCATTGAGTGTGATATTTTTTCAATTGCTTCCATATTACTACTAATTCTTTCTTCGCGCTGTAGCAGCATCTTGGGCTTTTTGCCAAAGAGCTCTGTTCTTTGCAGATTTATTTTTACGTCGAGTTGCAGCCGCTTTTTTACCAGCAGCAGACCTATCTCTTTTTGCTTCAATTACCGCGGCCTTTCTCTCGGCTGGTGTTAATGAGCTGTTTTTAGCGTCAACTTTTAGTTTTTTAAGATCTTTATCCATTGCTTTTTTATCCGCTGTGGCATCTTTCTTCTTAACTTTTAACTCCTCTTTAATGCGTTCAAATTCTAAGTCTTTTAACCCCATATCATAAGGTGACCATCCTAATCCCATCATTGCTTTTTGTGATGTTGTACCATCACCTTGAGTTATCTGTTTGATGATTTCAATCTTCTTTGGGATCCAATCTCCTGGAACATTTGCGGCAGTCTTAAGACCTAGCCCAACTGTCATCCATCTTGGAGAATCATACGACCATCCCTTCTCTGCTATTAATTCTGCATTGTATCTCTCGTTAGTTAACATTTTGTTAAAATCCCGAGCTTTTGCCCCGAGTGGTGGGGAAATACTCAACGCTGATAGAAGAATCTTAGTAGTATTATATATTGGCTTACCAGGATCTATCTCAGATAGTTGTTTCTTTAAAAGAGCTTCTCCTTCTTCAGCCTCATCTATAGTAATATCACCCGATAATACCTTATTATAAAGTTTCATGATCTCAATATTACCTTCTTTTTCCGCATCTTTGAGTGCTTGGCGGTTATCGCTTTGACCGAGTATCTCTACTAAAACATTTTTCAATGTTGAAATCGCAGCACCTCTAACACCTAATCCTCTAAGTATAGTATCAAGCATTCCATTCACAACCCTATCTTTTTTCTCTCCAACACGATCTGCTAAACCTTTGTTAAAATCCATTACTGCTGCATCCGCTTTCGCTTTTGCTGCTTCAATAGTATTTTTAGGTTTTGTTGAACCTTTCCTTGGCTCCCTTGCATTAGCAAAAGCATCGTCATAGACTTGTTTTCTATATTTCTCATTTCTTTCTTCTTCGTCATCATCAGCAAAAATACCATAAGTAGTAAGTAATGCAGTTTGTAAAGAAGAGAATATAAGATTTTGTAAGAACCCATAATAAGCAATCGTAGATAGATTAGTTTTTAAGTCCCCACGCCCATTCTTAATATCCAGGGCAGCCTTTTTCATCAATCTAGTATATTGAGCTGGGGTATTCGCAAAAGCTAATATAATTCGTCCTAAACCTCCCGACTGCTCTGCCGATGTTAACATCTGATCAGAAGACTGTTGTGCCTCATCAGAAATTCTTGCGAAGTCTTTCCAAGCAGTAGCTTCAGCGTCTTGTAAAGTCATACCTTGTTTTAAATAAGTATTCACTCTATTTCTATACATTGGTGCGCCTCCTATTGCAATAGCAAGCCCATCAAATATTTGTGTAGGAGCAAATCCTATTTTTATCATTCTTTTGTAGAATACACCCCATGCACCTTCTATTCCACCAACATTCGCTAATTCAGCTTCTTCAATAGAGAAACGCAAACCATTTCTTCGTTGCACCATTTTAGGGGACTTCAAGATATGAACCATATCTTTCCAAAGTTGTTTAGGATTGGCCATTGCTTTCGCCATCAGCAGAGGGCTATTATCTGTCCAGTTCACAAAGTTACCTACTGATAATAACTGTAATAAAGCTGATCTTTGATTTAAGAACATAATAGGGGCAATTGCACCTGTCAACCAGAGAGTAGCTTTTGCTGTAGTAGCGTCTGATCCTTGACTTCCGCCTTGGTTTGTACCAGACTTCATTCTTTTGATAGCACCTATTAGTGCTTTTTTAAATTTAGTACCATAAATAGATTGAATCTTATTTAAATTTTCGGGACTAAACACAATGTCGGTGTTATCTATAAATTGTTGTAGCAAATGTTTTCTGTGTGCGTCGGTGATCAATCTTTTGAAATCTGTTGCAATACTTTGAGTCAACCAGTTATCCGCATCAGGCTCAGTATATCCGCTTTCCTGTCTAGACGCAATACTTAATGCGTCCGCAAATATTCTGAGTTTTTTATCAGTCATTACAGTTTTCATCAACTTCATACCGTCTCTAGCACTTACATTCCCTTGCATCATTTCCCCATGACCCGATCTTTCATATAAATAATAGCGGATCGCCATATCGTAAGTGTACTGTAACCCTTCTATTTTTTCATGTAGTATTGCACTAACTTCAGGGTGATTTTTAATCAATGCTTTATACTCTACATTAATCGTAGTATTCATAACATCAAGCCTCTCTACTCCTGTTATATATGGATCAACTAAGTTATCCATTAGCCATTGCTTATCTAAGTTACCTTGCTTACCTTTTCCTAAGAATTTGTAAAGTAAGCCCATGAAGTCTTCTGCAGAAGGTGGTACAAATAGTCTTGGCTTTAACCTAAATCGAGTATCAACCAGTTTTCCTGATTGGTTAGCCTCATCAGCTTTCACCTTCCTTTTTGTTAAACCTTCCAGTTTATTAGTTCTCTCTAACATTGCATTAAACTCATCGCTCAACACAACGCTTTGTTTCATTCCCGCCTGAACAACATCAGATTTAACATCGACATCTTTAAGTACGTCTTTAACTGCTGATACATTTCCGATATGGTCATCAGCAAAATAGAAATCATTATAGCCCTCAGTTACTTTCCCTTGTACCCAACTAGCTTTCGCTTGTGGTGAACTATCTTGTAACCCTGTAATATTTTCAATCCTGATATCTAAACCAATCCCTTTTAAAAACTCATGTATAGCATGTGCAGAATTCTGTGGCCTAGCCGTAAGGATGAACACATTCTTATTACCAAACTTCTCGTTACGTTTTACAGCAACATCAAACAATGGGCCTTTCTTACCTTGAACTACTTTAGAGAATTCAGAAAAGTCAAATTCAATTCCCTGGTCCATAAGTGCGTCACCTTTTTCCGCAAACTCTGCTGGAGTAAGTTTCTGAGGTCTCCCATTAGCATCTGTATATCTAACCTTTGAGTTAGTCTTTGCGAGGGTATCATCAAAATCCCACACGCTAATTCCTTTAGGGACTTTGCTGAATTTCATTGATTGTCCTACAGTCTCAACTGTCTTATTAAATTTAATCACTGCTGCTTTACCATCCAAGTTTGCAACTCCAATAGTAGACGCGGTTGCTAGGTTAGTAAGATCGATTTTTGGGAGATCTACCTCTTTTAACTTAGCATTGATCTCTTTTGAATCAAAGTTGTTGTTTGGAGTATTATGGTGAAATTGCTCTATAATTTTAGCGTAAGTTTTAGGCATAATCGCTTGAGAAGCCCCTCCTATTAAGGCTCGAATGTCACCTAATCCTTCGCCAGTCATTACGTATTTCAATGAAGCTAGACTTACGTATTTAGAGGGTACGGATGGTACCATACTGTAATTCTCAATCCCTTCTGCTTGTTGTACCAACATTGCACCTTTTAGAGGTATCATCACTTGGGCAACACTCCTTCTACTATTGCTAAATCCTTTCATGATCATTGCAACAGTGGTAGGGGATAATCTAGCGTAGTTAGTGTTTAACCAACTTAGATAATCTAAATAAAGATTTACCGCAATCTTTGCCTCTACCGCCCTCTCGTCGATGTTTATTCCATTAGTAAGCACCGCAGGATTTTCAGCTAAAGCTTCAAACATCCCGAAGGTGTCATCTGCGTAAACCCCTCTTGCGTAGTTAGTAGTAATCTTTTTCCCTTTATGTGTAATTGTGGTACCCCCATCAACTTCTGTTAATGCAAAGTCTGAAGCCTTGATACCGTGAGCGTTAATCATTGGTACTACAACATGCTGGTAAAAACCAGGGGTATTGTGGTATAATGCGCCACTCTTAGAACCTGAAACTGCACCAACCAAAGTTTGTACAATCCTTGCTAAGGCGTCACCCCTTTCTTTTCTAGGTAAGGCATTTAGGGTTTCATTTATATAAGTGTCAATTCCTTCTCTCCTAGTAATCGCTTTTGTGCTTTCATTCTTTATTCCTAATGATGCCTGCACCGGAGATACTCCTAAGATACCATTTACAGAATTATTTACTTGCCCAAGGGTATGAGCAACAAACGCATTGAAATCAGAAAACTTTTTGTCTTTAAAAGCAATAGAGTAATTTTTTAAATTCTCTGCCCATTCTTCTTTATAGGACTGCATTCCTAAATACATGTCGTAAGCATCTTTCATTTCAGTATATAACCCTTTGTAGTCTGGACTTTTAATAGTACCATCTACCACACCACTCCTAATATCGTTGTTTTCTAATCCAGCCAAGTAACCAGTCATTGCAATTCTAGGTGAGTCAAACCAACCGAAACCAGTTTTATTCACTTTAGATTGCTTAATCCCACCTCTTTCAAGATCTTTTAGAGTCTCAGCAATTCCTTTATCTGTTAAAACAGTTGCCATACCTTCCCTAATAATCAATTTTTGCTCATTGGCCGCTTTTACTTGCTCAGGCGTCATTTCTTCAGTTAATTCTACACGAGTCTCTAAGACGTCGAATATCGGGCCTTTTCTCTCGTTTAGTTGTTCAGCAAATAATTCTAAACCAATCTCTGCCGAAAACTGGGATGCTAAAGCCTGCACTTTTACTTTATTAACTTTGGTGCGTTTTGCACCATCTTTATAAAAGAAATCAATAAACTCATTATCAGAAATAACATGTTGCAGTTTCGGGGCCTTTCTAAATTTATAATGCCCTGCAGTAGTACCAGTCTCTGTCAATTTATCCCTATCCATATCTGGGTGTCTTGCTGGATAAACCGAACCGTCATCTTTTAAGTATTCATAAGAAACTTTACCATAAATAGTTACAGCCTTTCTACTTTTCCAAACGCCTTTAAACCTCTGTTGTACCGCTTTCTTGAACAACGGGCTCCTTTGTAAATCGTTTCTTTGGGTATTCGCTAAGAACGCCACTTTATTTTCCGTTAAGAAATTATCTAACCCTTGCCCCATGATATGGTTAAACATAGTCCCTGAGGCCTTCTCATCGTCCTTAATTCCTTTTCTAGTAGCTTTAACAAAAGCATCTATCTTTTCATTCTTAGTTTTAGCTTTACCGAAAAACTTGATAGCAGCACTTACATTACGTCCTACTCTATTTTCAATATCTGCTTTTACCTCTGGGGCCTCCTCGATTTTGACAGCATCTTTTAATTGCGGGTGTTTAGAAACTACCACTTCTTCTGCAGCTCTAGTGTCAAGATTTAGAGTGTCCTCTGCGGTTTCAGACGCGGTAAGATCCACCATATCGCTAACATTGATAGCAAACCCACCTTCGTCTTTAGCTTCACCAATACCATGCTTCCCTAAAGCAGTATTGATGTAATTAGGTAAGTACTTATTAATATATCCTGCTAACGACACCTCAGCACCGCCATCTTTAGTCTTTGTACCAGGTTTGTATGAATTTACTAATCCAGGTATTCCTTGGTTTGCCGTCATTACGTAAGACACAACGTCTTCGATGTTTACTGTATAGCCCGGTAAGTTTCTGTATTTCTTAGTTAATTTCTCAATTTGATTTTGCCACTCCATACCGATTAAGAAACCAGCAGTGTGCTTATCATCTTTATATTCATTGTATAAGTCATCAGTACGCCCGTAAAGATCTTTCGCCCCAAGAGACTGCTTCATACCACCTTCTGGGGCAGTAATTACAAAAACTTTATCCCCTTTTGGCATATAGCTTACCCTCTTATCCAAAACTACCGCATTAAAATTTAATCCTAGTTGCTTTGCGAGTGTTGCACCCATTAAAGTGTACAAGCGCTGTCTGTTCCCTGTTTGATCACCAGTAAACATAATTTGTTCAGCACCAATTGCAGCTAACTTATGCTTCATACCATTAACTACTGTTCCAAACACCTCTAAAGGCGCTCCGCCGTCAGTAGGTTCAAATTCAGTTATTCTGTCTTTAAAGAAAATATTGTAAAGAGGTTTAGCTGGATTAATTCCTAACTCTGGGTGTGACTCTGCTAGCTTTTTGTTCGTAGTAGCCTCAATCCCTAAAGTAATCTCGCTATCACCTATTAATACAGGTTCAGTTTCATATGATCCAGTACTAGTTTCATCCCAGGCTAATGGAATATCATTAGTGTCTAGAGATTGTTTTATTTTGGAAGCGTTAATCTTTCCGCTCTCCATTATTTTTTTGGTAGACCTACTGAAACGCCCTCTAGCATATTCTCTGTTGTAATCCTTAATAAACTGTAAAACGTTGTCTCCATCTAATTTAACACTGGTAATTCCCATGTCTAAGAAGGAGCGTCTTACTAATTCTTTTACATTTCCAAAGAATGACTTATTTGCTTCTGTTATTTTGATATCCCCATTAGTTAACGCCTCAGAAAGGATTGTAATTAACTCCTCAGCTTGTATAGAGCTAGATTGCCCTTTATATTCGTCTAATCGCTCTTCAAGTCTACTTTTTCCAGTTGCTGGGTTTATTTTTCCAGTTAAATCCCCGGACTCAATTAATTTTTTAAGAGTCTCTTTCACAGCACCACCCATTTTTATTGCTAAAGAAGGATCTGCATTAAGCACTTTATTAAGCACCTTGTGTAGGAATTCGTGTTGGCCCGTTGCAGTCAATCCAGCTTCTTTAGATAAAGACTCATTAATAACAATATGTTCTACTCCATCTTTTACCCAGAATAAACCCGCAGATTCTTTTGCAAATTTATCTAACTGTTCTTTAGAGTATGGTTTTCCATTTTCATCTGCTGCCCCTTCGATGCTTTTTCTTACGTCGACCTCTGAAGTATGAGATTCAATCTTTAAGTTTGGCATATTTTTAGCTAGCTTCTGGGCTAGTTTAACATCAGATCTAATTTTAGATAAATCGATGTTTGCTTTTAAGTCTGCAATGTCTTGGCTTAGTTTTGTATTTCTTGTGTTTAGTTTTCTTTTCGCATAACCTGCTTCTTTCTTGGTAATTTTACCAGAAAGTATGTCATTCTCTATTGTAGTTAAATCAGCAGCAATTACATCCTTCTCTTTCATAATAGAACGAAGTTGACCGTTTTCTCTGTCAGTCATATACTTAACCAAGTTGTTGTTGTCTTGTATTACCTGCTTTATGTTGCCTTCAATAGTTTTAATGTCTCTATCAATAACATCTCTAGTTACCTTAGATTTGGCTTTTAGTCTTTGCTCTTTAAGTGAAGCAATATTAGCGATACCCTCAGTCACTATGTTATGCCCGTCTGGGTCAGAATGCAATGCCCTAGAAATCACGCGTTTAGCTGCACTTGGCGCAGTATGAATACCTGATCCAAATGCCCCTTGTAAATATTCTTCAAGACCATCCTCAGAAAACATGTGCTTTGAAGCCATTTCTATAGCGTACCCAGTAGATTTACCTTTTGCAAATTCAGTGTTCATCGCCTCTAATCCACCTTGCAACCATTCAGTCCCACCTTCTTTATTCGCAGTAAGCATCCAAGCCACCTTATTTTTAGCAAGTCCCATGATAGAACCCCCTACTTTAGTACCCGCCATATATTTAGAAATACCTTTAAAACCTACGGATTCTAGAGCAAGAGCCCCAGCACCTAAAGCTAAAGGTAGTGCAAACTCTGTATCTTCTGCCGCAATCATTGCAGCAATAGGATCATCCGCATCTGCATATTTAGTTTCTGCTTTGGTAGTATTATAGTCTACCCACATTGGGGCTATTACTTGTGGTGCTAAAGTTGCACCTCCCGTTGCCATTGCTGGTAACATAGTAGCAGCTAAACTAGAAACTGCATTTACTACCCCTCCAAATAACTCTACAGGGTCACCTTCTTTAAATCCTTTTACTATGGATCCGGTTTCCCCAGTGGTTTCATTTAATTTCTTGATACTGTTTAATTTCTCACCCACCCAAACATCAGCTGCTTGTCCTGGTGTAAGTTCAGTACCTTTATAATAACGCTTAACCTCATTCTCAGGGTTTCTAGCTAAAGCTGAAAGCGCTCTATATCTTTTCTGATCGCTTTCCCATGATACTCTTTTATCAGTAACAGGGTCTACGAATTCCATTTTTCTACCAAATGTAGAGTTTCCTGAAAGAGCATCGGCTAAACCGCCACCACCTTCAGACTCACCTACTCCTGCAATTACCAAGGCTTTTGTGCCCTCCCAAGCAGCTTCCCATTGAACTGGGATATTTACAATAGTTGCGTTAGTAACTTGATTAAGCATTTTTCCCGCAGCATCTACTTCTTTTTTAGGCGTGTCAGCTTCTAGCGCTTTTACATAGTCTTCTAGACCATCTAAAGTAATTGTATTACTTTCTGAAACTTGCGCTTCAAGGTCATTACCATATAAAGCATTAAGTGCCTCAGCCTTCTCAATAGATCTGGCTGGGGCTTTGCTTATAATATTTTCTGCTTGTTTTTGTTTAGCTTCCGGTCCTGGTAAGACCCAAGAACCATCTGCCGAAGGAAACCCCGTACTGTTTTCGGCCGGCTTGTCTCGGGGCTGCTGGTCGGCCAATTCCTTTCCCTCTTGACTTGCAGCATCTAATTCTGCATCTGTGATTTCTATGCCATTCTCTGTGTCCCAAGTAGGATCATTTTCTCCGAATGTGTATACAAAATCCTCATAATCGAGTGAAGTTAATTGTTTTTGTTGTAAATGCTTATGAAAATCTACATTCCATCCTGGCGTGTCCCATTGTTCACGGAAATCAGCGTAAGAAATAGATAATTCCCCTGCATCTTTTAAACTGTTGTAAAGGTCTTTTGGATTTGCTGGCATAATATGTGTGTTTAAGCTTGTTATTCCTCGTGTTTTTTCTTAAAGAAGTATTTGTCTAAGTCGTATTTTGGTGTTTCATTTTTAACAGGGTGTTTCATTTTCCATTCGGCATCCTGTTGAGTTTTACCCATCGCTGCGCTCTCTGTAATAGCACCTACCCAGTTTCTAGTAACTAACTCCACTAAGGCATCATATTGTTTTGGGTCATGTATCATGGCATCTGGGATTCCTAAGCTACCATCAGCAGCTAAAGACATAACTCCAGGCCTACCACTAGATTTTATTAACGCTTCAACTTCTACTTTTAAGTTATCCGCTAAAGGGCCCGTCACCGGTTGTGCTGTTTTGTAGTACTTTGCATTCAATTGCGTCAATGCCATTGGAATTGTGTTATTCTTTTCGATCCATTTCGGAAGATCATTAAACGATTTACCGCCAAATGAGATATGACCGTCTGCAGAAAACTCCATTTCGGTGGCATCGGTGTAAACTCTTGAAAGCTCGTCGATGTCAGCTGCAGAGTTACCCTTAGAAATACTATCTAGGTCAACGCCTTCCATGAAAGCCACTTTGTCTGAGAGTAAGCTGTCAAATTGATCGTTTAGGGTGGTCATAGAGTGGGTAATCCTATTCATCTCACTTATATGTCCTTGGTAAGAAGGATCTTGAGCGTCTAAGTCTCTAGTGGCCCTGGCGTGATCTCCGTATTGTTTACGAATATCTTTTAACCAGACTCCTACTTTATCTTGTGCATACGCAGGTACTTTTGGGAGACTCTGATGCGTTGGCATCTTTTCCATGAAGTCCACAACCCTAGCAACACCTGCTGCTCGTTTATCCTGTTGAGCTTTCTCAATACCTTTTGCTTGGTCTACCCATTTCCCGAAACTTTGCTCAAAGGCTTTACCGACATCATTAAATCCTTTAGATTTTCCGATGTCTTTTGCCATTTGTATTAATTGCGCGTTTGCCATATCTTTTTATATTTTTCCCATTGCTACTGAAAGTGCTCCACCAGCAATATCCCCTAATCCACTAAATAGTGCACCAGTAGCATCTGCCCTAGCCTGGTTAGCGGCAGCCACTCTCTGGCCGCTCATGCCGAGTAATGTTTCAGTTCTTTCCTGTTCCTGTGCTCTCTCCTGGTACTGCCCTTGTATATCTTCTGCTTGAATTCGTCCAGCGTCTCTTCTTGCAAGTAGTTGATTTGCACGCTCTTGTTCACCTAGGTTCACAGCAGAAGTTACTAAGTTTTTAGATTGTTGATTAGCAAGCGCCTGCGTTAAAGCGGCGATTCCGCTGCCCCCTGCTGCGGCTTTATTAGTCTGTAACGCGTTAGAAAGTCCTTGTTGTTGTTGGTCTGCTAAGAATTTTGATTCTTGTTGGTTGACTGTCAAGTCTTCATATATGTTCTCTTGGTTACCTCTAAGATTTGAAAAATCTAAATCTTTATATTCTTGCTCCATTTGATTGTACTGATTCTTGGCTTGTCTTTGCTCTCTCCTTCGTTTTCTCCCACCAACTAAACTACCAATTGTTTTAAAAAGCCCTTGACCAATGGCCCCGGCCCCGCCAGCGCCCCCTAAATTAGATAATCCCGGTAAATTTGATTTTTCCATCTTTTCTTTTTGTTTACTATATTAATATCACATTAATTCTTAATTACTTAACTGCTCTGGAAGATCTCAGTGCTTACTGCAAACAGCTCTTTCTTAGCAGCACCACTCAGCTCCATCTTTACCGATGCGTAATACCCAAGTAATCCAGATTTGTTTACCTCAGAGCTTTTAGCGAAGAATATAAAGTCTCCTGCAGTGGGCCTAGGGGTAGAGGTAGCAATATCACAAGTAATAGAAGTTGCAGTTTTACTAGTAGCAGCACCAATTTGCCATACCTTGTCAGAACTGTCTTGGAAAAATACAACGTCCCCTAAGTCAAAGGAAACGTTGATGCTTATGTCGAAATTTAAAGTTATTGTGTCCATTATGGTGTTACTGTTATACTATTTATATTCCAAGTTGATCCTGTTACTGCTGATATGCGTACCGTAACTATAGTCGAACCCCCTACAGGTTTTGTAAAGTTTATTTTAAAATTACCACTCGCGGAGTCATTAGCATCAGGTAAAAGTCCGAACTGAGCCCCGCTATTTGCTTGCACAGATCTAAGTGTGCCAGTGGGTGCTGCTTCTGTAGCGTCATAATCCACAGTCGCTGGAGGTTTGTAAGAATCCCATGCGGCTGTTTGTCCGTAAAGTGGTCCGTTACCCCCAGAACCTACATGTGTAAACTGCGTCAAAAAGATCTGATCTTCTATTACTTTTATTGCACCAGCCCGTCCTGCTCCTGACAAATCGATACCAACAAACATCGAATCTGCTACAACTATAACTGGGGCAAAGCCGAGCCCCTTATAAAGAAGCTCAACTCGCTGGGGACCTGAGGTACTAGAAAAATCTACTTCTATATTTGAAGCAGTAGCCCCTACTTCTATGTTCATTCTAAATATACCCACAGTACCCGAGGCAGGGGTAGGTGCTTCTCCCGTTACTAGCATAGAGCTCGTGCTCACATTACTTTGGTTGTAACCATCAGTTACTGCATATGTAAATGCATCCGCTAGGAATGCCTCATTAGTATGTGTGTAGGAAAACCCAAATCCATCCACCACTACCGTACCGTTTGCAGGCTGTGTAATAATAATAGGTGTAAGGGTATCACCGTCAGCATCACTAACAAAAGTGGTTAATGGAATGCCTAATGTACCCAGTAACGGCAAAGCTGCTGTCTGCGCTGCTGTAGAGATATCTGTCGTGATAGGGATTGAATTTATATCAGCAGCAAGCGTTAACGTGGAAATAACGTCAGCTAAACCAAACGCGGTTACGGTGGCGGAAACGCTAATGTAAAGGGAAGTAGTACCATTCCCAGATACCCCTACGCTGTTACTGTATAAGAGCTGAGTCCCTCCGTTAGTAGTGGGATCCAAATTATCTATGTTTGTACCCCAAGTAGGATTAAGTTTTAGTTGTATAACAGCACCATCATCTTTTGTAATGATAAACGCACCTTTTATCGTTGTGGTTGCAGTTGCACCAGGTAGTACCGGACCAGATAACCCTGCTACTGAAAGTGTGCCTCTAGGGGTAATGGTGTACCCCGCTATAGCCGCAGCAACTAGTGTGTAAGATATGTTTGTTTGTATATTTATCTGAATGGGGTTGGGTTGTGCAAATGCGAGGTCGATATCCCCTGATAAGAGAACCGCCCAAGTAGTGGAATCTGCTTCGCCTGGTAGATCAATTGCAATTTTAGTATAGCCCCCCATGAAGGTTATTATTTGGTCTGTAACTACATTAGTAGCTAGCCCTCCATCCTTAGAGAGGTCCACCGTGACCTTAGCCCCAATATCCCCATAGACTGTTAATAAAAGCTGGGTAGCGTCCTCATTAAGTGTGTAATCCCCTAGGGCGCTAGGCGCACCTGCACCAAAGTCTGGTCGGTAGGAATAATATTTTGGTGTAGTAACTACTAAGAATTGTTCTGCATCCGCATAAATAGTTATGCTTTCCTCAAGTGCATCCTGCCCTGACCTATTAGTATAAGTTACTGCATAGTCTACTTGAATTAATCTCCCATCCCCATCAAGAGTGTTAGAGGCTACAATAGCGTAGTCATCTGGATAAGCTGTTCCACTTTTAGAAAGAGAAGGGGTATCTTTAAAATAGTGCTCTGCATCTGCCGTTATAGTAAATCCTGTCCCAGAAAAAATATCAGCGGAAGCACCTAGTTCCAACGTCCGAGTATAATAATAAGGGGAAGTCTGTATGTTTAACCCCGTAGCAACTACGCTACCTAATATGGTATTTTTGAGGATGCGTGCGGTGCCATCAATGTCTATTGGTAGATTAACATCATTGAAAGGCATTATAAATCCTGCCGCGAAAGTAACCGTACAATCTATTGTACCATCTAGAGCATCTACGAAGGCGACAGAGGTTACCTCCGTAGGTAAAGCCTCCCCTACTGTAAAATCAGCGGCGGTTACGGTGTAGTCTGGATCAGCTGTAATTTTTAATAATACAGTGGGTGTGGCCAGGTTTACTTGGTCGCCGGCATCTTCTAAAAACGCCTGGGAAGTTACTGTGTAGTTTAACATATTTTTATTTTTTTTTAAAAAAAGACCCTATGAAAGTTCTTATGGTATTTCATAGAGTACGTTTATTTCTATCTTTCTTCTATAACCCAAGCTGAATCTAACTCGAGGGTTACATCACTTGCGTCCGTTAAATTTAATATTCCCCAAACTACAAAGTCATTCTTATTCATTCTAATATTAAATGTTCCTGTAAAATAAGCTACATCTCTACCACCAGCACCTTGTAGATTATTAATTACTCTAGTCTGTCTAAATTCGATAGTAGGGGTCGCTCCTGATACTTTCGTTAATTCAATAGCTATTGTGTCGTTCTGACCTCCTTCTACAACAAAATTAAAACTAACTCTAAAATCTTTAGGGTCATTACCTAAGTGTCTAAGAATGTTTGGAGACGGACTATCAAAGTGTTGTAAGTCAGAAGCGTCCCAAGTACCAGCCATGTCATAGTCCTCATTTACTGTAACTATAGATGTTTGAGCCTCTGCTGTATTTGTAATAGCCCCACCTATAAATGTATTATTCATACCTATATTATTATCCCAATCACAAGCTAAATCCGATGCAGATAAATTGGGCGTTAGATTAGTATCGTCACTATTAGATACACCATCTCTAGTCATTATGACACCTTTAAATTGAACAGTACTCTCATTAGGGAAATCAGCAGTTATAAAATCACAGAAAGGAGCTAATGCTGGTAAATCACAATTTATATCAGTTAAAAAACGTGAATTCATTTGAAACAAAGTACCTGCTTTAAATAAGGGCTCGGTCATTGAAGCACTTAAATTTCTAACAATAGAGGTGGTTATTCTAAAACCGCCACGCCAAAGACCATGTAAAGTTAAAGATGGTGAACCTCCAAACCTCCCTGTTCCACCCTCTAATCCTTGCCTGTAGTCATAAATATCGCCTAATGATGTACAGTTATTATAATTTATTCTTTGAAACTCAAATGCATTAAATCCAGTAGCATCATATAATTCATAAACTTTAGAGTTTGTACCCGAAACCTCTATAAGGTAATCGGCGCCCAATAAGTCTCCACTACCTATTGCAATACTTTCAGAAACAAACATTGTATAATTGTCTGCACTTGAAGTTAGTCCACTTACATTAAAAGAAAGTCCTAAAATTGTTAGTCCTGTGGGGGGTACTGTTATTTGAGTTGTTCCCATATCTATAAATCCATCTAAGAAATATTGTCTAGTGGAATCTATTGTTCCACCTAAAGTTGTTGCTACATTTGATTGTGTAACTGTGATTTGATTAGTTAACTTAGTACTTGCATTTAAAGCAGTCGCAATAGCGTTTCTATCAGAAACCCAAGTGGCCCCTGCCCATAAATACAAACCAGCAGGGTAGTAACTTCCCCCAAGTCCGCCGGGTAACCAAGCGGTCCCTTGTGCGCTCCCTACATATGCCAACTGTCCAATAACGTCCCCTGCTACTAAATTACTATAACTAGCTACTTGCTGGGTGATCACGCTATCCCCAGGTGCCCCTGTAGCAATAGGCCCCAGTAAACCTCCTATGTAAGTACCTATCGATGCTTCATCTGAAATAGGTGTGCCTGCCCCATCCTGGAAACTATCTAATCTAATTTCTACTGTTTGTTTTAAATTCTCTGTACCAATAATAACGTAAGGTCCATAAAACTTTACGGACACCCAACCCTTATGAAAATAAAAGGTGTCGTCCGGAGTTTCTACTTTTAATAATTGGGTTAACCCACTAACTTTTGTTGCCATTCGTTTTTATATTAAGCTATCGAGGTATACCACGATGGTGTCTTCTGTGTTGATAGCAGTACCTGCCCCATCCTGAAATTCTGAAAAAGCTATCTCAGTAGATATCTCTAGGAATTCGGACTTCAATTTAACAGTAGATCTCGGAGTAAATTCTACCCCGAGTTCTGCTCTATTTATATAATCTGTGTGAAGAGGGCCCTCAATTTTTACTAGCCCCCCAATTGCACTAACTTTTGTTGCCATATTCTGCTATTTATTATTAGGGTACTTATATAGTATCACCTGAATCCACTTGTTACTAATGATCAGAGGGGTCATCAAACACATTAATTGTGAACTCACTAACTGTAAGATCCCCTGTAATTGTAACAAGATTACCAATACCCTGCACCGCAAACTCTTTAGTGTCCAGATTCCCAGACTGGCTCTGATTACCCCAAGCTGTTGCTACTCCTTTTATGTAGTTGTAGTGTTTACCTTCTCGAGTAACCCAAGTAGTTACTGTGCCTGCTTCTTGATCTGTTTTAATCTCCGATGCTACCCATCCAGTGTCACCCTCGTAAGAAAGTGTTTTGAACTTCTTAATCGTTGATGGGGAATTATTGTAAACAAACTGAATTGAAGAAACTTGTGCCGCGCCTCCATACCAGGAGTTCCTGTTAAGCAAGTCTGAGTGCTTCCAGAGCCTCCCCCCTTTAGTAGTGTAATAAGTGTTATTTATTGTGATACCGTTCTCTGGGTTAATACCCCAACGGGATATCCACCCTTTAGACTTCTCACTATACTGGAGAGTTCCTCCATTCATGGTTACATTGTAATAACCTAATTCATCATCATAACTTCCGACAATTGCATCGGCAGACTTGAATTGTAATTCCAACTCGCTCTCATAACCAACTACAATAGGGGTGATACCATCCCTAGACAACCTAAGGACAACGCCCCTTCGTTTATCTGTAAAATAGGATCTAAATCCGTATGATGCAAATGATGCGGGGTCTTTAGAAATTCCAAATTCCCCTGCAAATGGTCGTATAGAACCTAGCACTGAGGTACTCAATGCTACATTGGATGAGCCATCCGCATTATATAAAGCGTCCTTGTTTGCTAAAATCTGTAAGATCTTATCTTCGCAAGCCACAATCATATCTGAGTCCCTAGCGTGAAGTTTTTGGATAGAACCATACAAAGGGTTTACTTCTTTAGTAATTCTTTCTGCAATCAAAAACTGATTAAGATTGTTTACACCAGAAGTAGAATTATAAAGGCCACTGAAAATCAACCCGTTAGGTATGTGCTCTTCTACAATTGGCTCATCTAGTACTGTAGATACTTTTGGCCCTTTGTCAATAGTCACCGCATTAAAGTCGTCTCTTATTCTATTTGACTCCACCCCATTTCCAAATGCGAAGCAGTTGTAGTACTCCAACGTTTTTAATGTATTGTAATCAGCAATATCAAAAGCGTTACTTGCTTCGTGGTACACGTCAAAATCTGCCTGTTCTACAGGTTCAGTCTCAAATATTGCAGGAGTCTTAGAAGTAAAAGCGGCTAAGTCTTCTACGCCTACAATCTCAATAGTTATATCCAGTCCGGTAACATGAGGTGAAACACTCTCAGTTAATCGCTTGTCAAACTCAGTGAAGTATCTAGTATAATTACCACTAGCGTAACTAGTATACTGAGATCTAGACTCTGTAATTGTGTAGACTGTGACATGATTAGAGAACTTAATTTTAGTCCCCACTGTGTTTATGCTCGCCACAAAACTATTATCTAACGGCGTCCTATGCCTTTTTTCAAATACGATATCATAAATTGTATCATTAACATCGTCGTCAGCCCATACAGGGTTTCTGGCTATGTCTAGCCCCCCTTGCTCGAAGCCTATTGTATACCCTTTTCTTGGGAAAGCCCCGCCAGCGTGGATCTTGAAATTTACGTCGCCATTTGTATACCCACCGGTATAACAGTTAGCAGCATTTAAAGTTACAAATACGTCACTAGCAGGGAATACGTCATTTAAGACTACATTCGATGCGAGCTTCACAAAAAATCTACCGGTAAATTGTTCCTGATCTGCGACTTCTTGGTCAGTGTAGACTGCCAAAGTCACTCGATCATTTACTAAAGTAGGGTTTACTGCAGTAGGATCGGTATATAAAAAGTGTATGTCTTCACCAAACGCCTCTGTCACATAGACTTTAGCATGGATTTCTGACCTATCAGTTAACCCGAAAAATACGCCAGGTGTCTCCTTACTCTTTAGTACACTTGATATTTTGTAGTATTTTGAATAAGAAGCCCCCCCCGCAGCAAATCTAATATAAGATCCCGACACAAGTGTGTCCAGTAATATTGAGGTAATCCCTGCACCCGCATCTTCCTTGTCAGACGCGATTAAGAATACCTTTGAGTTAGGGACAGGGGTAGATCCTACATTCATAACTGTTTGGGCGTCCCCATCACCAAAATTCTTATCAAACCAAATTTGACGCTCAGCTACTTCTTCTTTTACCTTTGCAATTTCTGCAGGTGCCTCTGATTGGATGTCTATAATTTTAAACCTGTTATTGGTGTCAGTCACTGCCACTTCTTCATCATGGTTCTTCTTCGCTATAAGGTAACTATCAATTGTTACTTTATTTCTCTCCGAAGACGGGAATGATATCCAGGTTGCTAATTTATCTTCAGATTGATATAATCTATCTGCAGCAAGGTTATAATATTCATTTGCAGTATCTTTTATAAAGTATTTAAAGTGAGTAGCCCACGTCGGTGCGTTACCTAGCATTTTAAATTGTAAGCGGTTTACTGTCGATGCATCTTCCAGATTGGTTTTCACCACGCCAGTAGGAGAAGATATCACAGGAGTTTCTCTCCCCATTGCATCTTTAAACACCACACCTGCTTGGTAAGTACGAAGCGATTTCAAAGATTCCTCTGGTATGCCAACTTCAGCTACGATAGTTGAGGTTGCAAAAGCCTCTGCAAACTTTATATCCCCAGAAACATCATATCCTTTTTTATAATTTCCGAGAACAAATCTGTTACTGATAGCCTCTAACGCTAATGCTGACTTTGGTACTGCATCCCAAGGACGTAGTAACTGACTGGCTTCTATAGCGTTACGTAAAAGCTCACTAGTGATAGTAAACTCTGGTGCAAACCCGTCAATTGTGTCAACCACATAAACCGTTGGAGAGTTAGATTCTTTGTAAAGGATATCTAATTCTGCCACATCCGCAGGCGCGCCGTTGCTAAATCCCGACAACGTAATCTTTCGGACGTTATTAGTCATTCCTACGTTATACCCCTTTTGGGAGTTAAACAAAAACTCACCCGGTAAGAATGCTGTTTTAGTAAATGGTGAAATTGTAGAATACTGCCCATTTTCGTACTTCCATCTATAGGCAAACCGTGGAAATACTAGCTCATACAAAGGCTTAGCGTCTACTAAGTCCACGTCCCAGGCTAGCGCGTTGTCTTCCACTAATGAAGAGGAGTTAGCTATTTTCCCAGCTAACACAGAACCACTTACTGTTACGGAAGTAAGAACCACAGTAATTTCGTAATCCCCTTCCTCCGCATTTTGTGAAGAAGCTGGGGTAATTAATTTTACTTTGTCACCTACTATAAAAGCAGATCCAGCGCTAATTGTAAAGGAAACCGCGGTGCCTGGTGCGCTCACTGCAGCCAGTGCCCCGTTGTTCACTTGAGTAGTTGTAAAGTTTTTGATAGTAACTGCAGACACCACTCCACCCCTCTCAGAGGTTGCAAGCGTCATTGAAGGCGCATCTAATGGTGAAAGCTTCATCATTGTTATACTACTAAGCTCTGTGACATCCCCGTGTTCATCATCAAAAACTTTCTGGGAATCTACATTAATTATACAAGGCTCTTGCCCTTTTACACACCAACCTAGCTGGTTCTCAATCATTTGGATTCCAGTTATCTTCGTAGACGTAGTCCAACCGAGTAGACTAGTAGTCGCTGATAATACTTTTGTAGTGATTCCGGTGATTGAGTTATACTCAAGAATAGCCCCTGTAGTGGCGCTTGCTATAAAATAGTAGATGCAATCTGTAGGGGTATTTTTAAATATACCCACACACTTTGGTGTAACCAGTCCGAAATCGAGGTCTACTAAAATGTTCCCTTGTTTGTTTCGAACTACTCCACCGTCCCCACCCTCTGAGTGGAGAATATCAATATTAAAAGCATCGACATAATCACCTGCTGCGACAAAACGCTCATCAGAATCTTTATCCATCTTTGCTCCAACAAATAACTTTTTCAATTCAGCCATTATCTAGTGTTTTATAAATTTTGATTTCCCACGCATAAGTTGAGTTATCATTGTAGACTTAAAGTTACTCAGACGTATTTTAGCGACCCTTTTAGCTGCCACGTAGCTTTTCTTATATCTACGGACTAAATACTCCTGAGAGTTGTCCGTAACAGCTATGATAGAGTACAGGATGTACTTGTAGATCGCATCTTCTGCAAACTTGTGTACAACCATCTCTGCGTCGGATGCATTCCCGTCTGAAATATATTGTATGTTAATGATTGCCCCATTTAGTCCCCCAGTAAAGTGAATCAATCCAGTTTTTTCATCAATGTAGAATCCACCGTTAGAATTAGCAAATTCTGGATCTAGTCCAAACCGTTGCCCTCGCTCCGCTGCTTTAAACGCCTCTGGATCACCAGTCTCACTTATTTCATTGGTATCGCTTGCATTTGCTTTATTCCTTGTCCAACCCACTGACTCATTTGCAGTGACTAGGTTACCCTCATTATCATATGTGTAATCTAGGCTGTTATCCTGAAGTATAGAAGAAGGGTTTGAAGTAATTCGTGTTGGGTATAAAGGCCGGTCTACACCTTGGTTGTCGATGTAAGATATCTTAACCCAGTTCACGTAGTCATGCGGTAATGGCATAACTAAAGTTGGAGGCAATTCAATCTCTTGAGATTTATACGATTTAAAAATATCATATGAGAACTCTTGAATAGCCCGTCTACCATGCATCTGAATCTCAGTTCTACGCGCTTTGGGGATAACTTTCCCTTCACCGGTAAACATAAGTATGAAGTTATTAATAATATCTGCTAATGGTATATACTGGTAACCACCAATATTATCCCCATTGTAATAGCTTTGCTCGTTTTCAGTTATAAATCCCATTTATTATATTTTTTCTTGTTGCTCTTCTGTTAGGTTTTCTCTGTTAGCTACTTCATAAACGCTCAAGTCCCTAACTTCTAATCCTGCTAATCTCAGTATGTTTATAACCAGGTCTGTTTCTTCACTAGGGTCTAAATCAAAATCAACAGAGTTCGATGCATTATATTGGGGAGTTCCTAATACTGAGGTGTAAGCCCATGCAACTGTGGTGGGGATCTTAATGTAATCCACACTACACACTTGGCTCCCATCATAACTCGTGCTCCCAAAAATTGTTAATCCTTGACTATCTTTAGTGTAGACAGGGCGGGTTTCTGTGGGCTGGGCTAAAGGGGTCTGAATCACTGTAATTAGTTCTTTCCTTGATATTCGGTAAGCCTCATTCAAATTCGCAGTTGTTACTGAAGTAATTCTATAAAGATCGACAGGGACAATATAATGTCCATTAGCGAAAGTGAGGGTGGCTGACTTTTCAAATGTACTAATTTTATCTTCCAGAATATCAATTACATCCGCGTGCACGCTAGAATTACCAGGACGAGACAATTGTAAATCTAAGTCATAAAAGTACTGCTCGAGTGTATCAAGCTGTACCTGGTTAGCAAACAGATTAAATTTCTGTGGAGTTAAAAACCCACGCTGTTCTTTGTTTAGTATAGCCAATACTCTTTGGTATACTGTATCTACATTTATTGCCATAATTTATTTTGTTTATTATTATTGACCCCCCCAGTCAGTACCAATTTTAGGCATAGTCCTTTATTTTTTGTTTTTGATCTTGATTGCTTGTTTAATAGTCTTTGCAGGTTTTTGTTTCTTACCTGGTGACATTGTTACAGAATGCCCTTGACTGTCCGTGAGACTGTAGCGGTTAGAGCCTTTGAGTTGCCTAACCGAATGCTTAGGGTATCTTTTCTGGATTGTAGATTGTTGGGAAGATGTTGTCTTTACAGGAGCAGACGTCCTCTTTGGTGGAGCGCTCCTTTTAAGTTTCTTTGCTACTGCACTTTTTGCTTTAGTAGCGGCTTTTTTCTTTTTCTTTGGATCTGTTGCCATTGTAGTAATGTATTATTACAACAATAGCCCCTAATTTAAGGAGCTATTTGCTGCAGTGATTAATATGAATTATTTTACTGTTATCCTAATCTTTTTGCGATGCTTTGGTAGATTTCTACCCCATCGTCGGTTTTAAAGAATGCGGCTAGCGCTGAATAAGGGTTTTCCCCGAAAGGTACAGTCATGATCTTTCTATTAGTTGCTTTCCACGTAAAGGTCCTTTGATCAGCGGCGAGTTCCAAAATGTTTACTTCTACTGCTTTTACTCCTACGTTTCTTACTTCGATGTTTTCGTCATTGGCTAACTCCAAGAATAATACTGGGTTATTTTTTGCCATTACGCGGACATCTCTCCTGATTTCTTTTGATTTCATCTGTGAAACTGCATTCCCAATTTCAACTCTAAGAATTGCCTCGGCTAAATCTATTTCCATATTAGCTGCGGCGTTTGACGCTTCTAGCTGTAGGTCCATATAATCTAACTCATCCATTGCATTCTTAACTTCATCTAACTCTTCGTAGATCACTCCATTAAGTGGGTGATACAAAGATAGTAATTTTTGCAGAGCCTGCTTCGCCTTTGGTACGACTAAAGTCCCATCTCTAAACACGATATGTGCTAAGGTAACATGGCCTTCTTGTTCGTCTACAAAGATCGATCTTTGATTAGTAGCATACCTGATTTCTCTCTCGTAACCTAGCGCTTCATCAAACCATAACAACGGGCGTTTTGCCGTGTGCCTAGTTGGTAAGGTCATTACTATTGGAGTTTTTCTTGTTGCTAGAATATATACTCTGTCTTTTATTTCCCAGTTATCTTTAGGAGCGCTTGCTATAACTTGAACTTCTTCAAATGCTTGCACTTCAACTTCTTGAACTGGGGTTGGTACTGTATTTTTAGCTGCGGGTTTTTTCGCGGCTGGTTTTTTAGCTACTGCCATGATATAAGATATTATAAGATTGATAAAATTATTAAGAAAATAATACGACTGGGGCCCGTAGACCCCAACGTATCATCAATATTTATTCGATTCTAGCTAGTCGCTTTGAACTCGATGAAGTTGTTTGCTCCGTGAACACACAAACATCTTTCAGATAACATCTGCACATTCATCTCATCGATGTCTGATGTAGAAGCTCCTACAGATCCAGTGATCCAAGATTTCATTCTTCTGTTATCAGCCTCTGAAGCTCTATAACGTACGTGTAAGAATGGTCTTGAAATGTTCTTACCAAGATTTTGATCGTAAACAGTTTTTACACCAGCTGGGATCAACATACCTTGAACATCTGCGGTTAAACCTCTAGTAGAAGCATCGTTAAGATATTTCCAGTCAGTTTTATAGAAATCGTAAGAACCTCTACGGAATCCGCTAAATCCTAAATCTAATGCCATATCCTCTTGATTGTTGAATACACCGTAAGATGTACCGCCAGCACCATAAGAATTTGCACGAGATAACATATTGTCAATATCTAAAGACGTTCCTCTGTCTAAGTATAACATGTTCTCTTCAATAGCACCTTGCTTGTCTAATTCACCTAAGATTAAATCAAACTCAGCTAAACCAGTCAAACCAGTAGCGTTGTTGAAATCTTGATCGTTGAATACTAAACCTCTAGATTCTACAGCTGCAAAAAGTCCCTCAGTACCTTGTACTGTAAATGTACCACCTGTTTGTGGATCCGCTGCAGAAGTAATTGATACAGCTGCTTTTTCAGCTTCAATCATTTCCATCTCTAAGTAATCTTCGAAACGTAATCTAGTTTCGTGCTCAGACTTCAAGTACCATAAGTAACCTGACGCCCCGTTTTCAGTAGTAACCTCTACCCATCCGATCTGAGCTGTGTCAGAACCATTGATGCTGTAAAGATCCTTGATGATTACTGGAGAGTTAGAAAACTTCTGGAAACCTGCTTCCAAACTACCTCTTTGACCTGAAGTACCTTTTCCATGCTCAGAACCATAAACGAATACAGTTAAGTCTGGATTAGTGCCTGCAGCTACGAAAGATGTTGGCCAAGTTGCTGAATCATATGGGTATGCTTCAACTGTGTCCGCTGTAATAGACTTTACAAATGCTTTCACACTTATCGGTCCTGCAGATACTACAATTGTTTGGTTCACTTTAATCGCGTGACCAACGATGTCTAACGTGTTGTCAGTCGCTACGTTTAATGTAGCAATCTTAACATCGTCATATGCAATGTGTAATCTACCTTGCTCAGACCATACAACTTCATCAGAAGCCATAGGAATCTCTGCAGATACCATTCTTAAGAAAGATCCAATAGACCTATTCCCGTAACGTTCAACCTCTTTTTCGTACACTTCTGGAAGGAACTGTTTTGTAAAATTGAAGTCATTCGATCCAATCGCTAAGTAGTTACCGTTAAATAACGTCTTAGTAGGCGATGGAGTTAAAGATGCCGGAAAGGCACCACCTGTGTTAAAACTCATAATTTTTGTTTTTAATAATTAAATTAACCTTTTTTGAAACTTTTAAATTTCAGTTTGCCAGTTGATTGTCCTTTATCTGCGGTTACAACTCTTGCTTTCATTTTCCCAGTGCTTGGAACATTTTTATCGTGAGCCTTTCGGTTCCCCATATCAATATTCTTTTTGTTTGCAGCACTGTTCTTAACTGCATCTGCTCCACCTTGTTTATAAAAGTGTTCCGCAATTGCATCTGCGTTCATTGCCGTAAAAATAGCCTTGTGATAACCTTTTTCATCATTTAGAGCATTATCATCGCCTAAGTACTTCTTAGTAAAATTCTCTATAGAAGATTGGGTTTTCTTTGTACCTGCAACATCTTTTACATTGTACCTATAACGCTTCTCACCAACTTTGAATTCAAAACCTTTGAAATCTTCATTGAATAGTTTATCGGTTTTCTCTGTAAAGACTTTTTGTTTTTGGGTACGACTTTTAAGGTCAGTTTCCTGGACTTCACTGTGTCTATTGAAAAAATCAACTGCCTTCTTTTGATCCGGCGTAAGCGAAGATCCTGCTTTGATTTCCTCATAGTACTTGTCTTTGATCCCTTGTAAATGCTTTTTAGCTTTAGTAAGGTCTCTCTTTTTTGTAATTCCTTTCTTTTTTATCTCACGCTCAGAGTCTTCATCCTCGTCTGAATCATAAAGATCTTCCATAATAATATCCAATTCTTCAGCATCTAAACTAGGCTCTAAAGATTGGTGATATTCACGGAGTAATTGACGTTCATCTAGACTGTCGATGTCTTTATTAAGTTTAACATAGTCTTCGATTGTCCCGCCAGTGTCGTTAATAAAATCTGCTAACTTCTGAATATTCTCTGGAAGCGCTGGTGAGTTATCGTTCTGGTCATCATCTTGACTGGTGTCATCCGCGTCATCCGCGTCACCCGCATCATCTGCATCATCAGCATCATCAACATCAGTGATGTCCTCTAGCTGGCTGTCATCGTGGCTATCATCGTCATCGTCCGCATCATTATCATCCGCAGCATCATCAGCGTCATCGCTGTCATCAGTACCGCTTTGGTCATCGTCGTTTTGGTCATCATCTTGGTTGTTATTTTGATCGTTGGCATCATCAGCCGCAGCATCATCTTGATCGTCTCCTTGGTCACCATCCCCACTAGGTGGTTTTGACAAATCCACTTTGTGCACAGTATCATCTGTTGCGTCAGGTTGGGTCGTAGCAAGGTTCACCTTGTGTACGCCGTCATCGTTGTTGTCTTTCATTGATAAGATATTATATAATTAGTTTACTACTTTAATATCACCTGGGATCATGGGAACCTAAGTTTACCCCCCGATTAAGTGAATCATTGCCTTTTGACTCAAACTTTTGGGCCCCTAACTTTTCACGGTGCATCTGTTGTTTTGACGCCTCTTTCATCTGGTCTCTACTATCTTTACGATCCTCCATATACCCATCTTTTTGAGAAGGTAAATTGGTCTGGTTCGCAAGTTGTACAGCGAGCTCAAACTCAAATCGCATTAACTCTTTTTTACTCTTTACTTCAAGCGCTAATTTCCTAGACTCAATAGCTTCTTGGAAACTTAATGTCCCCTGTTTTGCTACTTCTGCTTGGTTAGCCTTTTCAATTTCCATCTGCGCAGCCATTTGCTGGTTCTGTTGATTTGCTTCAGCTTGTGCTTGAATGTTTGCTTGTTGAGCAGCTTGCTCTCTTTCAAACTTCTTTTTCTTTGCAAGTTTCAATACACGGTTGGCCGTCTTTAAATTACGAACCTCTCTGACATCAATAGCATCGTCAAGGTCGATTAGTCCCCCAGATAATGCAATTTGGATGTTGTTTTCTAAAACTTGTCTTTCTTCCGCATCTGGTAATAACTCAATGTGAATCCCAAAGTCTCTCAAGTGTAAACTAGCGAGTTCTTCAAGAACACCCACATCATGGGCCCCTATACTTTGGATCCAAGCTGCTTTCATTGGAGAGTACTCCAGTACATCCGAAATTCTTAGGCATAAACAATCAGCTAAGTACTGTGTAATAGCTAACCCACCCTCTTGAATGTGCCTAGTGGCGGTGTTTGAATTTGCTGCAGCCATCTTTTGAACCCCCACTAATGCTTTAGGGTCTGGCGTACTACCGTCACGTGCTTCGTTTAATCCCGTAGCATCTCTAATCATCTGCAAATAGAAGTTGTACGTAGAGACTAAAGATTGGATCTTGTTATTCCCTGAACCACTAGATATTTCTTGAACTGGTACTTTACCTGGGTTCGTATCCCCCTCACCGGTGAATGATCTACCAATGATTGATCCTGTTTGGAAGAACATCTTCATGGCTTCTGCTGGATTATAATTTGTCCCATTACCTAAATCAATTTCAGCTAAACCATCTGCATCAATATAAATACCGTCTGGCATCATTCTTGATAAGACCTGTTGTAGCTTCAAGTGGGTTATTTGGATCATATTAGCAAACTGGGTAATTCTTCCCACTGTACTTTCGATCACACCTTTATACATACGCGGGGCGCATATACTATAATTCATTACAACACCTTGAGTTGCCGATTTAGGGCGTATTTGGTTTTTAGCTGCTTCCCATTTAAGTAATGTATTTGTACCTACTATATAGACGCCTTCCATTAATATTTCGTAAGGCTCAGACACTCTAGAGTAGTTTACCTGGTCTTCTATCGGGGGATTAAAACTCGCATCCTTTGGAATTGCCCGCTCTGCTCCAGTTGCCAATGTCTTTACCTTGTAAACTTCTTCAACTACTGTTTTGTATTCAAAATACAATAATTGTACTGAGTTAGAATCTACTTCATTCTGAGAGTCTGACATTGAGTTAAACTGCTGCGCTGCTTGCACCCCTTGCTGAGTAATTTCTTTTAATTCCTCTTGACCTAAGTGCGGGAACTGCTTTTGCAACTCATTCACGTTAATCGTTTTAATTTCACCTGCGTAGTACAGATCATTAAAATAAGGATCATCGGTGGCAGACCAAACCAGGTTTGCGGGGTCAACGTACTCAACTACAATACCTTCTGTTTTTGAGAACCTGTTCTTTACTGCACCAATACCAATAGTGGTAAGATCGTAAGTGATTCGTTTTGAGGTGTCTGCGTAGCGATTATCTAAAAATATCTTATTAATAGCTTTTTCTTCAGCTACTTCTGCAGTATCTTTATAAGTCATTTCCATGTGCAAATCGAATTCATCTCGGGATTCTGGTAGTTGCGATGGATCGTTTTCAGCTAAGTTAACTCCAAATGCTTCAGCAGCAAACTGGGTAAGCTCTTGGGTGTCCATATCTCTCAACATGGATTCCATATATTTTGTTCTTTTAGTTACACCAAATTCATCTATAGAAGATGCTTTAACTTTGAATTCCCTTTCTGAGATACCGTTTACAATGATATCCACAAACTTAGGAATAATTGGTACGATCTTCCAATCAAGATTCATATAAGACAAATCTCCATTAACGGCTAGCTCATCTTTATATTTCTGAATTGACTGCTCTCCCCGTGCGTATAACCTTAAATTATGGAAGTTAGTTTGGTTACTTGAAAAGCGGGTTGACCCTCCATTTTCTTTAAACCACTCATTTTCAATTGCTCTTGCGATCTTCAACCCATAATCTAGTCCTAACTTATCTTCGTCGGATGCCACTTGGCTTGGGAAAAAACTCTTTATAACTGACTCAGCCATATTAATTGTTCTTTTTGATTATAGTAGATTGTCCTCCACTTTGATTATACTTAGTAATTCCTAAGCTGATTTTCTTTACTGTTCGTTCTGCAGATGGGCTATATAAATTTCTATTTACTGCCATGCACGCCAATCCTGAACTTATACTGGCATCATGCGCAGTTCTGTTATTGATATCAAATGACACCCAATCTTGTAAGGTCTTTTGGAAATACATATTCCCAAAACCACCTTCTGGTAGTTCTCCTACGAATCTGTCGATGTACCATTCTAAGGCAGAAGCGTGGTCTTGCTTTATTTGTTCACCTGAATTTGGTATACCACCAATTTCTTTTTCAGTAACGGATAGCCGGTTCCAGACCTTATCAGGGCGGTTCATAGAATATTTTCTATATCCCCTTTTCTTTAAATGGTACAATAATCTCGGTTTGTTGTTCTCTGCTAATATTGGCATACCATAAAACACGATTGCCATTAGGATGTCTTCAAAGAATATCTCCGCGGTTGGTGGCCTAGAGATATACTCTAAAAAGAATGTATGAGGTGGCGCATTTTCCATACTGTATTTAGTAAGTCCATGTAACGCACCATTTGAACCTCCTCCCCCAACTACTCCGGATATATCATAACTATCACACCCAAATGCTCCAACATGAGCATTTCCAGGGTGTTTTTCCCCATTCTTTACAATTATTTTGTTCTGTAAGTGAGCATCTGGGGTCCAGGACAACCTGAATCGTCCTTTTGGATTAGGATGCCACTCCACTACGGTGTCTTTGACGCCATTCTCCCATTGGAAATTACCCTGCGTAACTAGTCCTTGATACTTAGTACCTTCATTATAATCTATTTGGGAATATAGTTTTGTTAAGTTGAACAGACTATTTTTAGTTTCATCCCGAAACGCGTGCTCTACTGATCTAGGATATTGTCTATAGAATTCGTTTAAACCATCTTGATCATCTTTTAAACCATCTACTTCATTCTCCCAATGCTCTATTACACCTATCTCAATTACTGATCCGTCGAGAGCAATAATTGGTGTTTCTGGAGTATCGAAGACCGGGTGTCCATAAGAATCAATGAATCCTTCGAAATTCCACTCCATAGGAATGAATAAAGAATAGAGTCCAGAGCTTGTCTGTCCGTTGCGATTTCGTTTGGAGACATCTGACTGCGTCCATAATTTTTTATAGTTGCTTCCACCTTTATCTAATGCGTTTGCGGTAGATCCCATCATACATTTTCCAATGATACGACTACCAAGACGTAAACAAGTTTTTGTTACACGCCAGTTATTTAGGATATTATTTGGTTTTTCCCACTTACCAGACTCATCGTGTACTAATAATCTTAGTTTTTCCCCATCATAACTATTGTCCCCAGTGTTTTTCCAGTCAATAGTTGTATCAAGGCCTTCCATAGAATCCATCATCTCTTGTTCAGGATTGACACCACTTTTAGCAACTAAACCTTTCTTAGTTAATTTTGTAGCGGGCACTCTATAGGCTAATTCTGTTTTCGGACGATCCATACCATCCTGGATTGGTTTAAAGTAGAACGGGTAATTGATTGAAATAGGTACCACTTTATCCGTAAACATCTTCTTTGCATCAGCCCCTGTCTTAGATAAGATACCTAAACGGGCATCCCCAAGTTGCGTCCCTTGGTGAACTGTTTCACCAGAGGCCATAAATGAAAATCCAGAACGTCTATTCTTTAAGTAGTCCATTCCATAACATCTTGGATCTGCTTTGCACGCTTCCCAGTACAAGTAGAACAATCGGTTTGATTCCCTGAAATCTGCTTTACCAACATCAATCTTTGAATGCTGCAAGTAAACCCAGTGACTCCCGGTGACATAAGTGTCTACACCGTTATTTTTAAACCAGAACCCATCTGAGCGGTATTCAAACTGTAATTCAATATAGGCTACCCAGCGCTCTTTAAAGACGTCCGGTTGTCTTTCCCACTCGAATATGTTCTTGATCCTAGAAAGCTCTTTAGGCTCTTCCTGAGCGGACCAGCGTTGATCTTTAGCAACAACTGAACTCTTGTTAATAACCTTGGGTGCTTTTGGTAAGGCAATTACGAGCCCTTGGATATTATAAATCTCCCCGATCGTACCATCTTTACTAACAATGATAACATCGTGATCTTTATTGTATCCGTACTCCCATTTTTTAGCCTTGTTTAGTCTACTAATTTTTTTAGCAGGTATTGGCGTAACTACTGAATATAGTATTTGCTCATATTTTACCATGCTCTATTTCTTTTTCTTATGTCTCTCGGCAAAACCCTTATAGTTAGCTTTAGCTTCAGGTTCTACTTCATTTATCACATCCTCTTCCGATTTGATCCTGGACAAAATCTCAAAGGCATCAAAGATAGCCAACTTCTTTGCAGCAGCGGCATTCTTTAGCTTTTCAGCAGAAAGCTCTTCGCTGTCCAGTACAAGGGTCTCTACTCCTTCTTCGGTGACTGTACGACCGTCATTAGAAATAATAGGGGCTTCTGCCACCTTAATTAGTTCTTCAACTGCTTGCATTCCAGCTGCTATTATTCGCAACTTGATTCCCTTTGTGTCCATTCTGTATTGTTAGATTATATGATAAAATTCGATATACTTTCTTACCGTCCACATTAAACTCAAACTCACTGCTTGGTGTAAATGCGACAACGTTGTCGCGCTTAAGGGATTTCTCTAGTGGATCTGGATATGCTACGATTCCCCATAAGGGCAACTCAGTTGTGCCTTGGAGTAATCTTGTTTCTTTTATAGGTTGGACAAAAGTAAAGCTTGGGAGTGACTCCCAACCATTACCTTTGTCTACCATATATACTTGGTCTGCCGGGCATAAATAGGTGTCTTCGTCAAAATATGCCCTACTATTCTTTTCTACGCCCCTTACATCCCTAAATCTTCTGAAAATATTATGATGTACCAACACTTTGTGCCCTACCCCAATTCCAGACTTATCACCCAGTAGTGGCGTACTTAATACGATAGCTTCTCTATTAACAAAAATATGATTTTGCATTTCTGTGTTTAAGATAAGTGTTTTACCTTCTATCTCTTTTGTATTGTTGTACCTGTTACCAGCCGGGGTGATTAAAAAGTCATGTATACTTTTCATTAGTCAAAGTCGATGTTATATTCAATTGCGATCCCCATATTCTTATTAAAGGTTTTCCATTCCTTTACTTCGGAGAATTTTCTAATTAAAATTACGTACCTGTCGGTTAACTCTATGATATCCTCTATCTTGTGACCACCATACACTTCCTGACCGACAGCGTAGTGCATGGCATTATTTTTATAATCGGTTCCTACACTAATCTTTCGTATCAGCCCCATCTTCTTGCATTTCTTTAGGTTCATCTTGAACTTCAGTGTAAGCTCCAGTAGAAACATCGATCTGAATTTTACCGTATTTGAATTCTATTTCGCCTTGGAATTTTTGGAAAGAGGCGTGTGTCTCAGCGAAAGCAGCCAAGCCTGTTTGTTGTTGGATGGCTGCTTCTGAGATGTGTCCACGCAATTCTTGGAGTTTCCCTAAAAACTGTTGAATCGTTTCTAGATCTTTCTGATCTAACTTAGTTACTTTTGGTGTAAGTTGTTTAACTGTTCCTTTTTTTGTTGTTTCTTTTTGTTTTGACATTTTGATAAAATTTTATATGATTAAGTTCTTCTAGTTATTAATATCACACTAATTTTTATGTACCTAATTTCTTAGAAGTCTTCTATTGTAATGTAAAATTTTGTACTGAAGTTATTTGTCCTGTTGGGAACGTATCAGTATCAGCACTAGTTATTTCTATTCCTACTGTAATTGTAGCTACTCCACTATAACTCCCTTGTACTGTAAAAGGATTTCCTAATAAAGCATTAGCGTCCCATAGCTGTCCAGGTCCACCAACTGTAGTTACGGTTTTTGTACCTCCAATACTTACTGTATTTGTCCCCTCTTTTATTGTTGCTAAAGTCCCAGTTGAAGTTTGGCTTATATAAGTAAACTTCATTTGAAATCCTTGAGATACTGTTGCATTATCTATAACAAAATTATTACCTGAAAGTGTTAATGTTAATACTGGTGTTGCCCCATAATTTCTAAAGTTCAAAAGATTATTTTTACTGCCTGAATAACTTGGATCAAAACTCCCTGAAACTGCATCAGCGAAACAATCTACTAAATCATCTGTTGTCGGATTAATCTCAGTCACTACATCTTGTAGCGAAAAAGTATTAGTATCTGGTATTGCCATATTCTCTTGTTTTAATAACTCTATGGGAAGGTTTAAATTTCCCATAGAATCAATTATTTATATTCCTGCTTTATCTAATAGCCTTTCTAATCTTTCAAGTCTAGCCTCTAATTCCGCATTCTTAGCAATTAGTAAATCGATATATGCTACCGACTTCACTCCTTCATCGTCTGTTCTCACAAATTCTGGATGAGTCTCTTCTAATTCCTGTGCTATTACTCCATATCTATTCTGACCTTTTTCAGAATTCAATTCAAATGTTTTCCAATCTACATTAATATGTTTATTGTCTACATCTTGAATATTACTCTTTAATCTTTTATCAGAGCTTAATATAAAGTTACTTGCAGTCATTGTACTAGTTGCGGTAACAGTTGTTGTTGCATGTATACTTGTACCACTAAGTATTCTTCCTGTAGCATATATTGAGTAAATACTACCTGACTCCTCATTGGTCCCAACGTTTAATCTATAGCCATTTTCAGCAATTCCCATTTCAACAAAGTCTGTGTCAAATTTAGTTACAGCCCCTGTGAAAGTCTTTTGTCCACTAATTGATTGAGTAGTTGTTGTTGTAACATATCCACTTAAATCTTGATCTCCCGTATTGGTTCCACTCGTATTAACTAGTCTCGTTGAAGATACTGAATCGAATGAAATCTTTGCAGTGTTTAAAGCGATAGCTGTTACGTTGGTTCCAATGTTTGTAGCATTAGTTGCTATTCCACTGATATCTTGATCTCCTGTGTTTGTTCCACTTAGATTAGAACCTAAGACTGTGCCAGTTGCTAATATATTTCCATCTACATTTAACTTCTCACTAGGACTAGTCGTTCCGATCCCTACGTTGCCGTTAGTACCTTCAAGAAACATTATATCTCCATAAGTAGTACTTGC
>TARA_R110002073_G_scaffold235017_1_pt1 | contig 45000 bp, 29 predicted proteins | sample TARA_R110002073 | Tara Oceans TARA_R110002073 (sample SAMEA4397174) | marine metagenome | biome: Polar Biome; feature: [DCM] deep chlorophyll maximum layer (ENVO:01000326); material: water (ENVO:00002006), including particulate matter (ENVO:01000060) such as... | depth 40 m
CCCAATCAACCATTCGCGACCAGTTACCGATTAGCGTGCCTGCACCCAAGAGTGGCAGAGCGGCTGATTCGATCTTGCAGGCACCCTCCGCCGGATGGTATTGCGGAGCGTGAATGTTTGAAAATCGGCGTGTTGGACGCCCTTTTCATTGAAAATGACTGACTCCACGCCATGGAAGGCTGAATCAGGATGTCTGCTGGACGATTCCATTTGATCGCGTTGACGCTCGCCGTCGGTGCTTTGTGTTTAGGTTGGGACACTCGAACCTTCGCGGCGGAAGCGGAGTGGATTTGGGCGTCAGGAACAACCGCTGAGCAAGCGATCCCGCACGGCGAAACGTGCTGGTTCCGCAAATCTTTGAATTTGCGTCACCGTGGCGAAGCGATCGTCGAAGTTGCCGCTGATGATGCCTACGAAGTGCACGTCAACGGGCGCAAAGTCGGTGAGGGCGAGTCCTACCGGCAGATGCAAGAATTCGACATCAGCGACTACATCGAACCGGGACGCAATGTCGTTGCGGTCGAAGTTCAGAACACTCGTGGCAACACCGCTGCTCTGGTCGCACGCGTGTCGATTCGACCTGAAACGGGTGAGAAGTGGTTCACGTTCAGTTCCGATCGAACATGGAAAACCAATCTGCAAGAAGTTCCGTTGTGGAACACCGCTGCGTACAACGACGGAGCTTGGCTGCCAGCGTCGACGTTTGGTCCGCTTGGCGAAACCGCTCCTTGGGATCGCGAACCCAGTGTCGAAGTTGAAGTCGCCAAAGAGAATTCCGAACGCTTTCAAATCCAACGCGGCTTCGGTGTTCAACGTTTGATCAACGACGACCAAGTCGGATCGGTCATTGCGATGGCGTTCGACGAATTTGGCCACGTTTTGCTTTCGCAAGAAGGCGGGCCATTGTTGATTGTCACCGACCGCGACGACGATGGTGTCCCCGAAGACGTCCAAACGTATTGCGACAAAGTCGAATCCATTCAAGGCATTTTGCCGCTCAATGGCGAGGTGTTCGTGACCGCCGACGGGCCAGACGGCTCGGCTCTTTATCGCTTGATCGACAAGGATCGAAATGGCGAACTTGAAACGGTGAAGACAATCGTCAAGTTCAGCGGCAGCGGTGGCGAGCACGGTCCTCACGGATTGCGTTTAGGCCCTGACGGAATGATCTATGTCTCGGTTGGAAGTTACGTCAAGCCGATCGGAAAGACCGGTAGCGGTGAGACATTGAAAGACATTTACGAAGGCGATTTGTTGCCTCGTTACGAAGATCCGGGCGGGCACGGTCGAGGCGTGAAGGCTCCCGGTGGAACGATCATTCGAACCGATATCGAAGGCAAGGTCATCGAGCGAATCGCCGGTGGACTGCGAAACGCATACGACTTGGCATTCCACCCCGAAGGCAACTTGTTCGTGCATGACGCGGACATGGAAGCCGACGTTGAAACACCTTGGTATCGTCCCACGGCTCTGGTGGATGTCACCGAAGCGGGTGAGTTTGGTTGGCGAACTGGTTGGGCGAAATGGCCTGAGTATTACATCGATCGATTGCCAAACGTGCTGGACACTGGACGCGGCAGCCCGACCGGAATTGAGTGCTATGAGCACCACATGTTCCCGGTTCGATATCACAACAGTTTGTTCATGGCCGATTGGTCCGAAGGCCGGATCCTGAATGTCCGTCTGAAACCCAATGGCAGTGGATTCCAAGCTGACAGCGAAGTGTTCTTGAAAGGGCAGCCGCTCAACGTCACGGATTTGGCCGTCGGTCCCGATGGAGCGTTGTATTTCTGTACGGGAGGTCGCGGGACTGCTGGTGGCGTTTATCGAGTTGTCTATCAAGGCAAAATTCCAGAAGCGATGAAGCAACTCGGCAGCGGGATCGCCGCCGCGGTTCGCCAGCCTCAATTGGACGCTGCTTGGTCGCGTCAACGAATCGCCGCGATTCGACGCGAGTTGGGTAGCGATTGGGACCAGCAATTGGCCGGTGTTGCATATAGCGATGAGAATCCGCCGTCCTATCGCATTCGAGCGATGAATCTGATGCAAATGTACGGGCCCGTTCCAAGCGACGATTTGCTGATCGAATTGTCCAAGGCCGAAAGCGAATTGGTTCGGCGTCGCGCCGCGATTCAGCTGGGGCTGAACCCGTCCGCACGTGCGAAAGATCGTTTGAATGACATGCTGACCGACAGTGACTTGCGAGTCCGTCGCGCGGTTTGCGAAGCCATGCTACGAAGCAATCAAATTCCGAGCGACCCGCAGCCTTTGATTGATTTGTTGGCTCACGAGGATCGGGTTCTCTCTTATGTGGCACGCCAAGTTTTGCAACGCATTCCAGCGGCAAAATGGAAAGAGACCGTCATTCTGCACAAAGACACACGGACCGCTTTGGTTGGCATGTTGGCATTGGTTGCCGCTGATACCAACAAGGCGACCGGATTGTTGGTTCTGAAGCGAACCAGCAACATGATGAAAGAATTCTTGAGCGACAAAGACTTTGTCGACACGCTACGTCTTTGCCAGGTCACGCTGCATCGTTGCAACATCAAGGCCGGCGAAGTTCAGTGGTTGTCCAAACAAATCGCGGATGAATTCCCCGCTGGCGATTCTCGCATGAATCACGAATTGATTCGCTTGGCGAGCTATCTGCAAGCTGAGTCTTTGGTTCCTCGGGCGATGGAGTATTTGGAATCCGATGCACCGGAGTTGGATCGCGTTTTAACTGCGATGTGTTTGCAACGCATCGATCGTCAATGGTCGGCTCGTGAGCGATTCGCATTGTTGAAGTTTTACGAAGGCATCGCCGGGCGAGACAGCGAGGGTTCGTTGCCAATGTACATGGTGGGAGTGACGCGAGATTTCGCTCGACATCTTTCGGAAGACGACATCCAAGCAATCTTGGACGAAGGCAGCCGTTGGCGTAATTCCGCCCTTGGTGCTTTGTTCCAGTTGAAGCGTCCAATTGACGAAGCGACCGCCGAAAAGCTGCGAACGCTGGACGATGAGCTCACCAACGAAGCCAAGGTGGACGATGTTCACCGGCGTTTGCGAACCGGCATTATCGCGATGTTGGCTTCGGCTCCTGACGACGCGTCGGCGGCGCACCTAAGAAAGATTTGGCGAACTGAACCTCAGCGTCGAGCGGTTGTGGCAATGGCATTGGCACAAAACCCCGACGGAGAAAACTGGGACTACTTGGTTCGCAGTTTGAATGTCCTGGATGGACCGGCCGCGAATGAAGTTGTCACTCGGCTCCGTTCGGTGCCAATCGCCACCGATGATCCGATGGCTCTTCGGTCGTTGGTCCTGATGGGGCTGCGTGCGGAAAAAGAAGGCACCACCTTTGAAAGTGTGGAGCAATTGCTCGAGCACTGGACTGGTATGCAACGTCCCGAAGGCGTGAAGCAGTCGATGGCTCCATGGCAACGCTGGTACGCGAAGACGTTCCCGGATCGTCCAGCGGCAGAATTGCCACGAGAAGATGAATCGAAATGGGATTTCGAACAGTTGATTTCTCACCTGGAAAGCGATGAAGGGCAGGGCGGTGACGCCTTGGCAGGTGCGGAGGTATATGCCCGAGCCCAATGTGCGAATTGTCACCGTGCCGGGAATCAAGGCACCGTCATCGGTCCCGATTTGACCAGCGTGGCTCGTCGATTCACACGTCGAGAGATCCTAGAATCCGTTTTGTATCCATCACATGTTGTGAGCGATCAATACGCCAGCAAGAAGGTGTTGACGTTGGACGGTGAGGTCTACGTCGGAATGGTCAGCAAAGCTGGCGGCGATTTGCAAATTCGCGATTCGAACAACAACGTGACCACGTTGGCGGAGTCGGAAGTGGATCTGATCCAACCCAGCCGATCGAGCATCATGCCGAGTGGTTTGCTGGACGAATTGTCGCTGCAGGACATCACTGACTTGATGGCGTACCTGAATGACGCTCGCCGAGTTGAAGTCGCAACCCGGCCGAAGTGATTCGGGCTGCGAGGCTTTGTTGCAAAAGGGTGAGAACCCTTTGATGGGCGAGGGCTAAATCAAGCGTTCGAGCATTGCGGTGGCCAGTCCAAGGACGAGGAAGAAGCCGCACATGTCGGTCACGGTTGTTAGCAACGGGCCACTGGCGACTGCGGGGTCAAACCCGAGTCGTTTCAGTAGCAATGGCACGGTGCCTCCGATGGAAACGGCGATCAACGTGTTGGCACACAACGCCACGCCCACCACGAGTCCCAGGTAAGGGTTGCCGTCCCAGACAACGGCAACGATTGCGACCAGCAATCCCAGGACCGATCCATTGATCAGTCCGACGCTGATTTCTTTCAGCCAGACGCGAATCATTTCTGTGGGGCGAACCAAGCCGAGTGAAAGTTCTCGCATGCTGACCGCGACGGCTTGGTTGCCGCTGCAACCGCTCATGTCGCTGATGATAGGCAAGAACACCGCCAGAGCGATCACCTTGGACAACGTGTCTTGATAAACGGCGATCACGCCGGCGGCACCGATGTTGAGCAAGATGTTGATGCTGAGCCAACTGAGCCGTCGTTTTGCACGTTGCCACAGCGGCATCGTTCGCAGTTCTTCACCGCCAATGATCCCTTGGCTTTTTAGAAAATCGTTCTCGGCTGCGCGAGTCGATTCGTAGTCCACGGCATTGCGGTGGACGACGCCCAGCAGTTTGTGGTTGTCGTCGACGACGGGCACGCCAAGGAAATGGTGGGCGTCGAAGAAGTCACGCAGTTCATCCAGCGGCATGCTGGCGGTGATCGACAACGGGTCGAGGATCATGATGTCCGCGACCGGGTCGGTGCGTTTGGCGAACAGCAGGTTTCGCATTGGCAACACGCCAACCAGCTTTTCGTCGTCATCGGTCAGGTAGGCATACTGAACGTCGTAGTCGCGGAATTCCTCTGCATTTTCAGAGAGTGTCGTGATGACTTCGTGAACTAGGCTCTTCTGATTGAAACGCAGGATTTCACGAACCAGCAAGCCACCGGCTTGGTCATCGCTGTACGCGGCCAATTCCCGAACCGAGGCCGCGTCTTCGGGCGGCAATGCTCGCAGAATGGATTCGGCTTGATCGTCGTCCAAGTCACCCAGCAAGTCAGCCTGTTCGTCGCTGGTCATCTCCTGGACGATGGCGGCGGCGTCCGAAACTTCGAGCGAGTCGACCAATTCGGCGGCTTGCGTTTCGCTGAGGTGACGCAGGATTTCGGCCGCTTCCTCGGCGGGAAGCAAGGTCAAGACGGCGCAGTAATGTTCCTCGTCCAAACGGTTCAGCGCCAACGCTTGGTCATTGGGGCCTAGTTTGGAGAGGAAGTTTTCGACGCCGACCGCGTCGCCTGCTTCGGCCAGTTCGCCCAATCGCTCCCATGGTCGCCAATCCGATTGCTGGGCGGATTCGTCGAGATCAGAAGTCGTGGGTTGTTCGGGGGAGGCGGGGGCATTCACTGGTGCAGGGGGCCGCTTGAAGGTGTAGATTGTCGGATTTGAGTTGCCACGGCTGTTCTTACCGAGACCTCGTTTTGTCACTTGCTGTTCGTCTACTGTCCGAATTGATCGCTTATCCAACGGTCAGTCATACCAGCAACGGAGCGATCACGGAGTGGGTGGCAGATCGTTTGCGAGCGCAAGGGTTCGAATGTGAGCAAACGCGGTACCTGGATGGTGAAGGTGTCCCAAAATTCAATTTGATTGCCAAGCGTTTGCCACCGGGCTCCAGTTCGGAATCTGGCAATTTGTCGACGCAATCCATCGATCGGCTTGAGTTGGATCGACCCGAAAACGAGATCGGGTTGGCGTATTTCTGTCACACCGATGTTGTCCCCGCGGATCGTTGGGGAGGACCGGGCGGAAACCCATTTGAGGCCGTGGTCGAAGACAACCGTCTGTATGGTCGTGGTGCTTGTGACATGAAGGGGTCGCTGGCAGCGATGCTGGCGGCGATCGACGGTTTGGATGCCTCGATGCAATCCGCTCCGCTATGGATCGTTTGCACCGCCGACGAAGAAGTCGGGCTTCGTGGTGCCAAGGAATTGGCCCAAAGCAGTCAGGCGTATCGCGAAATCGTTTCTCGCAATCCGGTCGCGTTGATCGGTGAGCCAACGGAACTTCGAATTGTTCACGCTCACAAAGGCATGGGCGGGTTCCGAGTGATCTCGCATGGCAAAGCCGCCCATAGCAGTACCGCGAAAGGCATCAACGCGAACGTCGCGATGATACCGTTGTTGCAGACGATCCTTGAATTGCACGAACGGGTTCAGACTGACCCTATGTTGCGGGACGATCGATTCGATCCTCCGACGTTGACGTTCAATTTTGGAATCAGTGACCACGCCGACGCGACCAACATCGTGCCCGACCGATGTGAAGTTTGGGCCAATTGGCGAACGATGCCCCACGTCGACGGTGAGTGTTTGATGGAGGACGCGAAGGTTGCCGCTGAGCAACTCGGATTGCAATTTCGCGGTTACAAATCGGTCGCTCCGCTGGAAACATCAATTGACGATCCCACGCTTGTTCGGATGTGCGAGCTGGCCAGTTCATACTGCGGACGCGATAAACCGGAGACGGTTTGTTATGCGACTGACGGTGCGGTGTTGGGAGAACTTCAGCATCGAATTGTTTGCGGACCGGGCAGCATCGAACAGGCGCACACGGTTGATGAGTTCATCGAACTGGAATCGCTCGAGAATGGAGTCGCACTGTTTCGAGATGCGATTCAGGCCTTCGCAATGCGGTCTTGATTGACTTGCGTGATTGATGGGCCAGTTCTGTTCAGCCGTAAAAGGAATCGATCCCGACCGCGTCGAATGCCGACTCGTAGTGTTCGACACGAGTTGGACGCGGTTCATCTCGCGGCCACCAAACCGCAACGACGTCAAAGCGACACGCGATGCCGAGTAACTTCTTGCGTTTCAAGTAGCGTAGGGCGGCTCGTGTGATACGTGCCTGTTTGTTTTCATCGACGCGGTCTGCCGGGTGTCCTGGCCGCGTGGTCGATAGCGTTTTGACTTCGACGAAGACAATCAGACGTGGCCGTTTTCGAAGAGCGATCAAGTCGATTTCACCGGCGCGATCGGATTCGCTCTCGGCGATGACGTTCAGGCCTTTGCGCCTCAGCAATTGAGCGGCTGCTTGCTCACCGCGGCGTCCGAGTTGAGCGTTCTCGTCGATCGAACCAAAGCGATAGTCGACGTACCAGTTTCTGAACCGCTTGCCGCGGGAGGTGATCCAGGCAAGCGTCTGACGAGTGCGATTGGCAAGGCGGTTGGTTGCCAAACGTCGGCCTCAGGGTTTGGAGACGTGACGGTATTGCCCGAAGTTCTTTTCCGCGATCCGACGCATCCGGCTTTCGCCTTCGCGGCTGTGATAGCTGATCGTGTGAACGATGCTGATGGGGTCCGTGTCGCCGAACAAATTGGTCGATCGGTTTTCTTCGGACAGCAGGTCCTCGATGCCCTGTGGGAACTCACCATCGCTGAGCAGGAAGATCACATCGGGTTTGAGTCCCAAGGCGAAACGCAGTGGTTCATAGGGAGCTTTACCGCGATCCATGGAAACTCGCATGGCCCAATTGCGAAGTTGTTGCTTGTTTTTCGCGGTGGCGTATGCACTGCGTGTTTCAGGTTCGGGGGATCCCGACAACTGCATGTAGTCGCATTCGGCGTCAAAGAAAACAACGTAAAACCGCTGCTTCTCCGTCAGCATGTCAATTGATTGCAGTAGCGCCGATCGAGCGGATGTGAAGGCATCGCCCATGCTGCCGGAGCTGTCGACGAGGTACACAAAGTGGTTGCCGCCACCTTCCACGCCGCAAAACTCCATTTGCGATTTGGAGTCGGACTTCAGCTTTTGCATCGCTTGAGAAGCGGCGGACGACGAACTGGAAAGCGATGACAGATTCGATGCCGCCGCGGCAACGGAATCCATTGCTGTCGAGGTGATGTCCACCATTGGCATTTCGCCAATCTCACTGACGTCGTACTGGACTTCGTCTGGTTGCGATTGAGTTGGTTCGGTGATGGGTTCGCTGCTTTCAATGGCAAACGTTTCCATCGCGGTCTCTTCACTTTCGCTGGATGCGGAAGCGGAGAATGCCATTTGATCCTTTGGTCGAGCGTTGCTGAGCGTGAATGCGGCAAGGATGAAAAGCAGAACCACATGCACAACCGTGCTGACGATCAATGCGGCTGGTTTTGCACGTCGTCCATTCGTATTGGTCTCTTCATCATCTTCCACAACGCTGGGAAGCGGTTCGCTGAAAGAGGATGGCTCGTCTTCCGTTGGAAGAAACGAGTCGTCTTGTGGTTCGAGATCAGACGTCGTGGTTTCAGAAGCCGTGGATTCGTCGAGCAGATCTGTGTCGGTGGCAACCTCGGGTTCGACTGATTCCGTCGGCGAGGTTGGAGCGAGATCCGGCAACGCGGTTTCACTGAGGCGTCTCATCTTCGGCGCTCGCACCGATGCGCCGTGTCCGGAATCGTGCCGGGTGGTGACCTTGGTGAACGAGTCGAAAGCCTCGCGAACTTCGTTCCATGATGAAAAGCGACCGGAGCTTTGGAAGCTCGACGGGTTCAGGTTGTTTTGAGATGCACTCGGTGCTGGCTCGGCAATGTGAGGCAGGTCAATGGGCTGCCCGGTTTCGATCGATTCCAGTTCCGCTTCGATTTGCGACGCGGTTGCTTCGAGTCGGGCCGCGTTGGCCTCGAGTCTTGCCGCATGGGCTTCGCGGCGGACGCGAAGCAATTCAGCATGCAGTTCCGCTTTCCGAGCACGCAACGCGTCGGCATGATTCGGTGAAAGACCGGAGGCGGGGTCGACGCGATCGGAATCAGGAGCGTTCATCAATCCGTTGGAAGCAGTCGGCAGAATTCACGCATCCAAGCGGGGTGAGCAGGCCAGGCTGGTGCCGTGACCAGATTGCCATCGACGTGGGCGGTGTCCATGCCTTCGCCGGGAGTCATGTAGGTTCCGCCGCCGATTTGAACTTCGGGAGCGACGGCTGGATAGCAGCTGCACTCACGGTCCTTGAGCACACCAGCGGCGGCCAGGATTTGTGGGCCGTGGCAAACCGCAGCGATGGGTTTGTTCTGATCCGCGAAATGGCGAACGATGTCGAGGACCTTTTCGTTGAGCCGCAGGTACTCGGGGGCTCGGCCGCCCGGGATGACCAAGGCGTCGAAGGTTTCAGGCTGCAAGCCTTCGAAGTCGGCCGTGATCCCGAATCGGTGTCCCGGTTTTTCGCTGTAGGTCTGGTGGCCTTCGAAGTCGTGGATCGCGGTGGCCACGGAGTCTCCGGCGGATTTGCCAGGACAGACGGTGGCCACTTCGTGTTCCAGCATCAGCAACATCTGATAGGGAACCATGGCTTCGTAATCTTCGACGAAGTCGCCGACGAGCATCAAAATTTTGGCCATTCTGCCTGGGAGCGGATACGAGGGAATGGAAAAGCGGCGGTCAGAAACTGCCCTTGAGAGGGGCGGATGCTGGCGGCCTGAAAGAAGAACGCGAAAAACGGGTGCCGATCACGACGTTTGAATCGATCTTTCGGGCTTTTTTTTGCGAGGCGAGTGTACCCAAATTCGTTCAGATTGGGAAATTCGCCGTCGGGGCGATCGTGGATTATGCTGAACGGTCTTCCGGATGGCTCCCGTTCTTTTCTGGTATCGCTGCAATGCACCGCTCTTTTCACTCCCGTCTCATCCTTTCACTGACGCTGGTCGCCGCCTACGCGATTGGATTGTCCGCGTCCGCACTCGCCGATCACGAGTTGCTGGGCCCCAACGAGACTCGCCAACTTGGATTGGAAGAAGTTTGGCGACGCAATCTGAGCGTTCCTGCGGGACGTCAATCGATCGTTGATCAAAAGATGATCGTCCACCAAACGCAAAGCCACGTGTTTGTGGAAATCGTGGAAAAGTCAGGCGAGCCAAAGCCAGCGGAATCCGAGCCTGTTGCTGAGGGAGAAGACGCGGCTCCGGAGATCGACGAGGAGGTCGTCGTCTACGCACGTTTTCAAGTCGACAGTGACTTGTCCCGACGAGGTGCAATCGACCAGAAAGAAGCGGAGCGATTGGCGAACAACGAAATCCGCCGCATGAAACGTCGAGGCATCGACGCTGAGTTGCGAAATCGGACAATTCCAACGATTCGGTTCTACACGCTTTCGGACGATGGGACCGTCGAGTGCCGAGATGCTGAGTCAGGTGATTTGATTTGGTTGCAACGTGTTGGTTCCAACATGCGTGGCTACGGTGGTTTGGGAGTGGACGAGGAGTTCGTTTCTGTTGTCAACGGTGGCGAGCTGATCAAGTTGGACGTCAAGAATGGACAAGTGTTTGGTGCAACTTCGTTGGAATACGTTCCGCTGCAAGGCGTCGTGCACTGCAACGGATTCGCACTGGTGCCATCGATTGGTGACCGAATCGCGGGTTATGGATTGGTGGACCCAACGATCGATCCATTCGCTGAGATTGTTGCCGGATCGGCATTGGCGATGCCGACGCATGCCGCGGACTCCAACAAAGTGGGTTGGGGAACCAGCCAAGGGTTTGTTTACGTGATGGAAATGGAAGGCGAACCGAACGTTCAGTTTCGCTTGAACACAGACGGGATCGTCAGCGGAGCTCTTGCCGCGGCTCCCGGGGAACGTTTCTTCTTCGGTTCAGAGTCCGGGCAAATCTACGGGATCAAAGCCACCCGCGAAGGCGATGTGTTGTGGAGCCGACCGACCGGCGAGCCGATCTACGAGAGCCCGATCTTCTTCAACGAAAAGGTTTTCTATCCGACGACCTACGGCAATTTGATGTGCGTGTCGGCGAGCGATGGCTATTCCGTATGGCCTCAAACTGTGCCTGGCGTTCAGAAATTACTCGGTGCGATCGACGGCAAAATCTACGCACGAAGCATGTCGGGATCGCTGTTGGTGATGTCCATGGAAGATGGCTCGTTGCTCGGCCGTTTCCCTCGTATTCAACCAGAGGCGTTGTTGGTCAATCGTTCCACCGACCGTCTGTATTTGGTCAACAACCGGGGCACGATGCAGTGCTTGCGACGTCCTGGTTCGGTGATTCCGAAGGTGGTCAAATCGTTGCCCCCTGTCGAAACCGAAGAGGAAGCCGATACGGAACTGGAGAAGCAGGAACCAGAATCGACGACGCCAAAGATCGTCGACCCATTTGGTGGTGACGGCGGAGCAGATCCGTTCGGTGACACCATGGAAGATCCATTTGCTCCCGCGGGGGGGCAAGATCCATTCGGCGACTTCTGATTCGCCCGGCAATCTGACATCTGGGCTCTCCTCGGAAGCGGAAACGATTCCGGGAGAGGGTACGCACGTGATCTAGCGCAAAGTCGTTCTTTTTGGTAGACTGCGGCCTGCTATTTGACGCTTTTTTTTGACGTGGGGGCGAGTCCGCCTTCAGCGTCAAAAACCCCGCATTTGACGGCCTCCACGGGCCGCCCATTCATGAGCGATTCCTCCTCGACTGACCCTGCTTCGAACGACCCATCCGAGGATCCAAACGTTGTGCCCGCTGGCGCGGCAGCCGGCGACGGAAATTCAGCCGAGGCGAACGCTGGTCCACAACGACCTGTGGAACGTGTTTCGACGGGGCCATCGGCAAATTCGGAGTACACCGACAAGGATTTGCTGCACCTTTCGGACCTCGAGCACGTTCGCGAACGTCCCGGGATGTACATCGGTGACACGACCGTTCGCGGTCTGCACCACCTGGTCTACGAAGTCGTCGACAACTCGATCGACGAAGCGATGGCCGGATTCGCGAAATCGGTCAGTGTGATCGTTCACACCGACGGCAGTGTCACGGTCGAGGACGATGGACGTGGGGTTCCTGTCACCCGTCACGATCAATTGTCAGAAGAACTTGATCGCGAAGTCAGCACGCTCGAGGGCGTGATGACGGTGCTGAAGTTTGGCGGCAAGTTCGAGAAAGGGGCCTACCAAACTTCGGGCGGTTTGCACGGCGTCGGTGTGACGGTTGTGAATTTCCTGAGCCAATGGGCCGAGGTGGAAGTCAGCCGTGATGGTTCGACTTGGACTCAAGGCTACGAACGCGGCATTCCCACCGGTCCGATCCAAAAAGGTCGGCCGACAAAGAAGACAGGCACGAAGACCACGTTCAAAGCGGACGGGCAAATCTTCAGCGTCACCAAATACAACTTCGACACGCTGCAAAAACGTCTTCAGGAACTCGCGTTCCTCAACAGTGGCGTTCGCATCAAGTTTCTTGACGAGCGAAACGGCGAAGGCGGCGACTACCAGTATGACCGCGGGATCGTTGAGTTCGTCGAACACCTCAACCGCGCCAGCGATGTGTTACACGGGGACGTGATTCAGTTTGTCGGCGAGAAGGACGGAGTCGAGTATGACATGGCGCTGCAGTACAGCACCGAGTTCACCGAAACCGTTCAGTCTTACGTCAACAACATTCATACGATCGAAGGCGGGACGCACGTGTCCGGTTTCCGTTCGGCGTTGACGCGGACGCTGAACAACTACGGCAAGAAAGAAGGCCTGTTCAAAAACACCACGCCGACCGGCGACGATTTTCGCGAGGGTCTGACGGCGGTGATCAGCGTGCGGGTTCCTCACCCGCAGTTCGAAGGTCAAACGAAGACCAAGCTTGGTAACGGTGAAGTCGACGGCATCATCACCAGTGGTGTTGGTGAAGCGCTGAACAAGTACTTGGAAGAGAATCCTCGCACGGCCAAGGCGATTGTTCGCAAGGGTTTGCTCGCCGCCGAGGCTCGCGAAGCGGCTCGCAAAGCCAAGGATCAACTTCGCAAACGAAAAGACGCCCTCGGTGGCGGTGGTTTGCCCGGCAAGCTTCGCGATTGCATCTCCAAGAACATGGAAGAGTGCGAAGTCTACCTGGTCGAAGGTGATTCGGCCGGTGGATCGGCCGAAGGCGGGCGGATGCGTGAGTACCAAGCGATTCTGCCGCTTCGCGGTAAGATCATCAACGCTTACAAGAGCCGCGAAGACAAGGTGCTGGCCAACGAGGAAGTTCAGTCGATGATTCAAGCGATCGGTACCGGAATCGGTGCTGATCAGGATCTTTCGCGACGTCGGTACAACAAAGTCATCATCATGACTGACGCCGACGTCGATGGCAGCCACATTCGTACGTTGCTGCTCTGTTTCTTCTATCGGCAGATGTATCAACTGGTTGCCGCCGGTCACGTTTATGTGGCTCAGCCGCCATTGTTCCGTGTCTCGCAGGGCAAGAACCGGTACTACATTCAGTCCGAAGAAGAAATGAAGGGCCAGTTGCTCGAACGTGGTTTGAACGACACACGATTCGAGACCGAAGACGGACGCAGTGCAGAAGGGGACACGATGCGTGCACTTTGCGTCGCGCTTGCATCAATGGAAGACGCAATCCTTGCTTTGGAACGCCGTGGCGTCAGCTTGCGAGTTCACAGCGAACGCTTCGATCCCGTTACCGGCAAGCTGCCTCCGTTCTTGTTGACGATTTTGGGTGGAGAGCATTGGTTCATGAAGCAATCGGATGTCGAGGCATTCCTTGCTGAAAACGATGCCACGTTGGATATCGATCAAGCTGAAGAAGAACTGAACGTCGACGGTGAAGAGGTCGTCAAAAGCGATGAGCCCGAAAAGGTGGTCGCTCACTTGGCCGAGCTTCACGAAGTCCGGACGATCAACAGCGGCTTGAAGGATTTGGAACCACTCGGTTTCGGATTGCAGGATTTGATTCCCGCAGACCGTACCGGGTCCACCACCGCCCGGTTCGAGCTGGTTCGCGGCGAAGACATGCGTCGTCCGCTGGAAGACTTGCGAGAGCTGTTGCCTGAGGTGCGAGCCGCCGGTGAAAAAGGTTTGCAAGTGACTCGCTTTAAAGGGCTGGGCGAAATGAACGCGGAAGAGCTCCGCGAAACAACGCTCGATCCTGCCAACCGGACGCTGGTGAAGGTCAACCTGACCGACGCGGGTGCGGCCGACGAAATGTTCCGTTTGTTGATGGGCGACAAAGTCGAACCCCGTCGCGAATTCATCGAAACCCACGCACTTGATGTGCGAAACTTGGACGTCTAGCACGATGGTCACACCGCCTCCCAGAGACAATAGCGAAGGTTCGGACATCGAAACTGCGGAGGCGTTGATCCAAAGCGTTGCCCAGGTCAAAGAGCAGGTCGGCCGAATCGTGGTCGGGCAGAGCGATGTGATCGAGCAGTTGCTGATCGCGATCTTGGCTCGCGGCCATTGCTTGTTGGAAGGCGTGCCCGGACTGGCGAAAACGTTGATGGTTCGGACGTTGGCCAGTTCGATGAGTCTGGATTTTCGTCGGATTCAGTTCACACCTGATCTGATGCCAGGCGACATCACGGGCACGGATATCATTCAGGAAGATCACGAAACCGGACGTCGCGAGATGTTGTTTCGTCCGGGCCCCGTGTTCACGCAAATGTTGTTGGCCGACGAGATCAACCGGACGCCACCCAAGACGCAGGCAGCGCTTTTGGAAGCGATGCAGGAACATGAGGTCACCGCGGGCGGCAAGACCTACGCTTTGAAGGAACCGTTCTTTGTTCTTGCGACCCAGAATCCGATCGAGCAAGAAGGGACCTATCCGCTTCCCGAAGCGCAGCGCGATCGGTTCTTGTTCCACGTCGTCGTTGGCTATCCGTCACGCGATCAAGAAGCCGAGATCGTTGAGCGAACCACGTCCGGCGATTTGGCGGATGTTCAGCCCGTCGTCAGTGGCGAAGACATTTGCAAGTTTCAGTCCGTGGTTCGTCGGGTCCCATTGCCTGAGCACGTGAAGAACTGGGTGATCGATGCCGTGCGCGCCGCGCGGCCGAACGAACCCGATGCGAAGGATTGGGTCAAAGAGTGGATCCAATGGGGGCCCGGCCCGCGAGCGAGTCAACAATTGGTGTTGGCGTCCAAGGCCCGTGCGTTATTGCACGGTCGCACACACGTGACGCTCGAGGACGCACAGGCGTTGGCGTTGCCAGTGCTTCGTCACCGAATTGTGCCAACATTTTCTGCCGAGGCTGATGGGATCGCGGTCGAGGATTTGATCTCGCGATTGGTAGCCGAGCAAAGTGTCGGCACCGCGTCGGTGCTTTAGAGTTAGATTGGTTCTCCTCGTGGTCTGTCGCAGCCAAAAGTGAGGGGTGATCGTCCGCTACCCTGAAAATAAGTCGTGACCGGCCACTAGCTTTCTACTCGTGCCGCGCGGCCGTAGCTTCCTAGCACATGAGTGTGATGGGTCGCTGTTTGAAGGTCTTCGATTGCTTTCGCGATCGCGACGTCTTGGCAGTGGCCTGGAAACTCAACGACGAAGAAGTATTCGTTCTTGGTGCCGGGTTGAGGGAACGACTCGATCCAAGTCAGGTTCAGCTCGTGTCGTTTGAAGATGCCCATCACATCGGCCAATGCGCCGGGTTGGTGGGCAACTTGAAACAGTAGCGTCGTTTTGTCTTGGCCGGTGGGGGCCGGTTGTTCGTGGCCGAGTACCGCGAATCGGGTCACGTTGTCGCGGTTGTCTTCGATGTTGGCGCCGATGACACGAAGTCCATGGCGCCGGCCGGCGGCTTCGCTGGCGATTGCAGCGACGCCAGTTTGGGTCGCGGCCAGTTTCGCGGCGGCCGCGGTTGAACTGCATTCGATCAGTTTCGCGTGAGGCAGATTGTTGGCCAGCCAGACGCGGCACTGAGAGATCGCTTGCGGTTTGCTATGGACTTCGGTGATGGAGTCGCGATCACACATCGCGAGCAACTGGTGATGGATTGCGAGTTGCACTTCACCGGTGATCGAGACTTCGCCTTTGGATAGTCTGCCGAAGGTATCGACAACACGGCCGTCAGTGCTGTTCTCGATGGGTACGATTCCGCCGGCGCAGTCACCTCTGCCAACGGCGTCAAAGACAGCCCCGATCGAAGACACTGGTAGCAGGTTGGCGGCGTCGCCGAAATATGCCAACGCGGCCAAGTGGCTGTAGCTGTCCGGTGGGCCAAGGAACGCATACGTGCCCGGACGAGTGGCTCGCCAGCAAGCCGACGCAACGTGTCGCAGTATGTTCCGTTGGACTTCGCTGTCTGGCACGGCGGCGTTTGAGTCTTCGTTTCCGGAGCCTGATTGCACCGATCGGTCCACCACGTGATCGATCGATGCCAGAGTGCTGGCCCAGTCCGGGTTGGGATTCGACACCGTGTTTTCCATCATCGCTCGGCAGCGTTCGCGCAGCAGATCGAGGATTTGGGTGTCGATCGATGCGATCGTATCGCGTGGGTCAGCTGAACTCATGGGAGTGAATTTTCGGGCGTTAGCGAAAGGTGACTGCCGTTTTGGCAAGGCAGCATTGTGGCATGGAGCGAAGTTTTGGGTGGGCTGCCAAAACGGTTTTGGAGGATTTTTTTAAAACGCGTGGCTGTGTTTTTAGTCGGCGAAACACGTGTTTTTTGATGGTTGTCTTTTTGGCAAGCACGCTGTGAGAGGGGCTCTGGCACAGATCTTGCCATATCTGTGGATCCAACCAAAAGGCTGACGAAATGGACCGCTCAGGGGCCGCGGTCGGCCCGGCGAAATCCAAATTCATATCATTTGACACCCACCATCCCGTTCGGACACAGGAGCTCACGCATCATGGCACAAGGCGAAAAAATCATCGGTATCGACCTCGGGACCACCAACAGCGTGGTCGCGATCATGGAAGGTAGCGAGCCAAAAGTTATTCCAAACCCTGAAGGCAACCGGCTGACTCCCAGCGTGGTCGCTTTCACAGACAAGCAAGAAACCATCGTCGGCGAACCCGCTCGACGTCAAGCCGTCACCAACCCGAAGCGTACCGTGTACTCGGCAAAACGTTTCATGGGACGTCGTCACAACGAAGTTCAATCGGAAGAAAAAATGGTGCCCTATGGCATCACCGGTGGAGCTGGCGATTACGTCAAGATTCAAGTTGGTGACAGCGAGTACACGCCACAAGAAATCTCCGCCAAGGTTCTTCGCAAGTTGAAGGAATCGGCTGAGTCGTACTTGGGGCACAAAGTCAACAAGGCGGTCATCACCGTTCCTGCATACTTCAACGATGCACAGCGACAAGCAACCAAAGACGCCGGCCAAATCGCCGGTTTGGAAGTTGCTCGGATCATCAACGAACCAACCGCGGCTGCACTGGCTTACGGTTTGGACAAGAAGAAGGACGAAAGCATCATCGTCTTCGACTTGGGTGGTGGTACGTTTGACGTCTCGGTTCTGGAAGTTGCTGATAGTGGCGACGAAGAGCAAGAGAGCCGCGTGTTCCAGGTTGTCAGTACCTCGGGTGACACTCACCTCGGTGGTGATGACTTCGACGAAGCGTTGATCAACCACGTTGCCAGCGAATTCCAAAAGGAAAACGGCATCGATCTTCGCAACGACGCGATGGCGTTGCAACGTTTGCAAGAAGCTTGCGAGAAGGCAAAGAAAGAACTCAGTACTTTGCCAGAAACCGACATCAACTTGCCTTTTATCACGATGGATGCTTCGGGGCCGAAGCACCTGACGATGAAGATCACTCGATCCAAGTTCGAAGAGCTGATCGATGCATTGGTGGAACGTTGCCGTGGGCCAGTCTTGCAAGCGTTGAAAGACGCTGGCATGGACCCCAAGGACATCGACGAAGTTGTCTTGGTCGGTGGTAGCACCCGGGTGCCAAAGGTTCGCGAAGTTGTCAAAAGCATCTTCGGCAAAGACCCTCACCAAGGTGTGAACCCCGACGAAGTGGTTGCTGTTGGTGCCGCGATCCAAGGCAGTGTCTTGGCTGGTGACCGCAACGATGTGTTGCTGCTCGACGTGACTCCATTGACGCTCGGAATCGAAACTGAAGGTGGCGTGATGACCGCATTGGTCGAACGCAACACCACGATTCCTGCCGAGAAGAAGAACGTCTTCAGTACCGCCGCGGACAACCAAACCGCCGTGACCGTTCGGGTGTTCCAAGGGGAACGCAAGATGGCCAACGCGAACCGATTGCTTGCTGAATTCAACCTGGAAGACATTCCTGCCTCACCGCGTGGTGTGCCTCAGATCGAAGTCAAGTTCGACATCGACCAAAACGGCATTCTGAGTGTTTCGGCGAAGGAACTGAAAACCGGGAAAGAAGCCAACGTCGAGATCAAAGACAGCGGCGCGTTGTCCGACAGTGACATCGAGCAAATGCAGAAAGACGCGGAAGCCAACGCGGAAGAAGACAAGCGACAATTTGAATTGGTCGAGGCTCGCAACAAGGTCAACCAACAGGTTTACCAACTTGAGAAGTTGATGGGCGAGAACGACGACAAGTTGTCCGATGACGACAAGGCTCCGATGAACGCTGCGATTGAAAAGGTCAAGAAAGCCGCTGAAGGCGATGACTTGGCAGAGATCAAAGCTGCATCGGACGAATTGGAAGCCGCCTCGCAAGCGTTTAGCAAGGTCTTGTACGAGAAGACTGATGCAGCTGGCGAAGCCGGTGCCGATGCGGCCGGTGCCGCTGGTGCAACCGCGGGCGGCGGAGACGATGACGACGCGATCGACGCGGAGTTTGAAGTCAAAGAGTGACCCAACCGATGTGAGTCGGACGGTTGATTCCTTTCGGCTCGCACGTTTTTGATAACGGCGAGTCTCGCTCGGCTGCAGTGCAGCCAAGCGGGCGCTCGCTTTTTTTATGCCCGTTCATTTTGTCTCGGCAATTCCATTCGGCGCGGGAATTGTATTGCTGATCCTCCAGATTGATACCGCGTCCCACCTCCTTATCCCACCCCCTTCTCTGTCTGGAGATTCTGATGGCCTTTCGAATCGACAAACTCACAACTCAAGCTCAAAACGTGGTCGCTGAAGCGCAAGCTCAGGCCACTTCCGCCGGCAACGCCGAGATCGATCCGTTGCATGTTCTTGCCGCCGCGGTGAACCAGCGAGATGGCATCGCGACGCCGTTGCTCGAAAAGATCAACGTGGATGTTCCCAAGCTGAAGTCATTGCTGGCGAGTGAACTGGAAAAGCTTCCCAATGCATCCGGCATGGGCCAGGCTCGCGTCTCCGCAAAGCTGCAAGCAGCACTCGAGGCATCGGCGACATCAGCTGAATCATTGAAAGACGAGTACGTTAGCACCGAGCATTTGCTGGTAGGTTTGGCACGCACTGACAACAAAGCGAAGAACCTGTTGTCTTTGCTTGGCGTGTCGGACAACGATCTGCTGACCGCGATGAGTCAAATTCGCGGGTCGGCTCGCGTCACCGATCCCAATGCAGAATCGACTTACCAAGCTCTTGAGAAGTTCGGCATCGACCTGACCCAGTTGGCTCAAAGTGGCAAGCTGGATCCTGTGATTGGACGTGACAACGAGATCCGTCGCGTGATTCAGGTTCTTTCGCGTCGGACGAAGAACAATCCGGTTCTGATCGGCCAGCCTGGTGTCGGTAAAACAGCGATCGCGGAAGGGTTGGCACTTCGTATCTTTGAAGGTGACGTTCCACAAAGCCTCAAGGGCAAGAAGGTCGTCTCACTCGACATGGGAGCACTCGTCGCGGGAGCCAAGTTCCGCGGTGACTTCGAAGAGCGTTTGAAATCGGTGCTACGCGAAGTCAAGGATTCCGATGGCAAGGTGATTTTGTTCATCGATGAATTGCACCTGGTTGTCGGCGCGGGCAATGCCGAGGGGTCAGCGGACGCGGCAAACTTGCTCAAACCCGAGTTGGCTCGCGGTGCCTTGCGTTGCATCGGTGCGACGACGCTCGACGAGTATCGTCAGCACATCGAGAAAGATGCGGCGCTCGAACGTCGGTTCCAACCAGTATTCGTGGGTGAACCGAACGCCGAAGACACCATCGCGATTCTGCGAGGGTTGAAGCCTCGCTATGAGTCGCATCATGGTGTCCGGATCACCGACAGTGCTTTGGTTGCCGCCGCGAATCTATCGGATCGTTACATCGCAGATCGATTTCTGCCGGACAAAGCGATCGACTTGATCGATGAAGCGGCCAGTCGTTTGGCGATGGAGAAGGAGAGTGTGCCTGAACCGATCGATCGTTTGCAGCGACGTCTTCGCCAATTGGAATTGGTGCACCGTCAGTTGGTGGATGAACAGGAAGCTTCTGCGATCGACAAACGTGTCGAAGTGGAAGAAGAAATGGAGTCTGCCAAGGCGGAGTTGGCCAGTTTGAAGGAGCAATGGGAAGCTGAGAAAATGGGATTGGACGACGTCCAGTCCGTGCGACAAGAAGTCGATCAGCTTCAGCATCGTTTCGCTCAGTTGGACGCGGAAGCCAAGGAGAAGCAACTCCGAGGCGAAAGCCCCGAGGATGCGTACAGCGAAATGCTGCAAGTGCAATCGCGGCTTCGTGAGCTGCAGGCTCGTATTGATGATGCTGAAAAACATGACGATTCAGCGGATCTGGCCAAAGAGGAACCGGGTGAGGAGAAACGTCGGCTACTTCGCAAAGAAGTCACCGAGGAAGAAATCGCAGAGGTCGTCAGCACTTGGACAGGAGTTCCCGTCACTCGAATGATGGAAACCGAACGAGCCAAGTTGTTGGTGATGGAAGAACGATTGCATCAACGGGTTGTTGGCCAGGATGAAGCGGTCACCGCCGTTTCGGACGCGGTTCGTCGAAGTCGCAGTGGATTGCAAGATCCCAATCGTCCGATCGGTTCGTTCCTGTTTTTGGGTCCAACCGGTGTTGGGAAAACGGAGCTTTGCAAGGCACTCGCTGAGGTCATGTTTGACGACGAATCCGCAATGGTTCGTATCGACATGAGCGAGTTCATGGAACGGCACAGCGTGTCGCGACTGATCGGTGCTCCTCCCGGCTATGTCGGCTACGAAGAGGGCGGCAAGCTCACCGAGGCTGTTCGCCGGCGACCCTACGCTGTGATTTTGCTCGATGAAATGGAGAAGGCGCATCCGGATGTGTTCAATGTTTTGTTGCAGGTGCTCGACGATGGGCGTTTGACTGACGGGCAAGGCCGAACGGTGAACTTCACCAACACGGTCGTTGTGATGACCAGCAACGTTGGCAGTCAAGTGATCCAGCGAGTGACGGAGGAAGGCGGTGGCGAAGATGAAATGCGTCAGGCGGTGGAGGAAGCTTTGAAGGCGAGGTTCTTGCCAGAGTTTCTCAACCGGATCGATGACACAGTGATCTTTCATCCACTGCAGCAAACTCAGATTCGCAGGATCGTTCAGTTGCAACTCGAAGAGCTTCAGTCACGATTGGCAGCCAATGGCCTGTCATTTGAGATCTCGGACGCAGCGATCGATCAAATTGCGGAAGTGGGTTACGACCCAGCGTATGGTGCACGACCTCTGAAGCGTGTTATCCAGCGTGAGGTGCAGAATCCGCTCGCTTCAGCGATTTTGAAGAACAGCTATCCCGAGGGCACGGTGATCAAGATCGATCACGATGGCGATCAATTCGTGTTCTCTGGGTGAGTTGTTTGTCGCTGAACCGCATGCGACAATTGTGGGCCTGAGTGCCAACTGAAGTTCCGGCCAGAGCATTCGCCCGTTTGCGGCGGATGCCGGCTTGATTCGGACATTGTCGGTTGAGACTCGATTTAATGAGATTGTTTTGTCCCCCATCTTTCGAAGGTTTCGTACATGATGATGCAACGTGTTGCCTTGATGTTGACGTTGGTTTGCGTTTCTTCCGTGGTCGCATCAGCCGAGGAGAAGCCAACCTTTGATTCGGAACGATCAAAGATCACTTTCATCGGTGCAAAACCGGATGGAAAGCACGAGGGTGGGTTCAAGAAATTCACCGCCGAGGCGACTTTGAATCTGGAAGATCCCAGCAAGGGATCATTGAAGATTGAAATTGATGCCACAAGCCTTTGGTCGGATGATGACAAGCTGACCAACCACTTGAAAAACCCTGACTTTTTCGACGTTCGTAAACACCCGAAGATCACATTTGAATCGACCAAGATTGAACACGATGCGTCGCAAGACAAAGTGAACATCGTTGGTCATTTGACGATGCTTGGTAAGAAGGTGGAGGTCACGATCCCATCGATGCCAAAGCTGACCGAAGACATGTTGGTCTTGGCGGCGAACTTTGACATTGATCGAACCAAGTGGGGCATGACCTACGGCAAAGGCAAGATCAACGACGAGGTTGCCATCCGCGCGTTGCTCGTTTTCAAACGATAAGACCGTGGAAACTCAAATCCTACTATGGTGCGTGATAACGCCAGCGATCTTGTCGCTGGCGTTTGTCTTTGGTGCCTGGGCAATTCAGCGGTCCGAGCCGAATGCTTGGGCACGATCCCTGCCAGCAGTGCTCGCTGTGATTGGTTGGTGGGTCGCGGTCAGTGCCTGTATGTACGCGAGACAAGATTTGGATTGGTCCGCGCTGGAGGCCTGGCAAATTGTATTGGCCCCCATTGGGATCGCGTCGCTTTTGTTGGCTGCGTGTCCGTGCGAAGTGGATTCGTTGCAATCGGCGAGCCCGCGAACGAGCTTTGGTTTTTGGTGGGTGATTGCTGGCCTGGGATCCGTGGCGATTGCGATGTGGACCATGCCAACCGGTGATGGATGGACCGATATGTTGCCGCTTCATCGGCCTTGGATGGCATCCGTGGCAGCTGCATCGCTGATCAACATTTGGTCGTTGGATCGGATGCGAAGAAATGGTGCCGGAGGATGGATCCTTTGGGTTGGGTTGGCGGGTTTGGTCGCACCCACTTTGTTGGCTGCCAGTGCTTACGGTGGTTTGGCGGAATGGATGGTGAGTGCACTGGTTTCGACATTTGTTTTTGCGGTCGCCGCAGCGCTGATGCCAAACTCAACTATCGGAAGATTGTTTCCGGCCGTGCTTTTTTTGGCGGCGAGCACCACAGCGACGGGGCGGTTCTACACCTATGAAGATCATTCGACTTGGTTGTACGGATTGATCCTGTTGATGCCAACTTGCATCTCGATCCCGGATGCGTGGCTTCGAGAAAGATCGACGTTGATCCGAGTCTCCACGGCGATCGCTGTCGCGGTCGTTTTACTCGCCGTCATCGGATGGTTCTTGCTCGGTGATTCGGTGTTTGGTGAACCGACCGAGGAATGGTGATGGGGAGTGGGAAGTGGCTCAGGGCCACAGGCCACAGGCCACAGGCCACAGGCCACAGGCCACAGGACTCAGGACTCAGGACTCAGGACTCAGGACTTGTTCCACTTGCAGAGGGCGTTGACGTAGGCGGAGCCTCCGTCTCGGTTCCAACCGTCGAGTTGGCTTGGCTCTTTCAGTTGTTGACCGCGACGCATGGGCGTCACAATGAAGCGACTATCGATGTCCGAAAGCGTCGTCATGTCACCCCATAGTTTTTCAAATTGGGCGACTGGGAACACATCTTCCTGAGCGTGGCCCCAGCGTTTCTTGACCTCTTTGAGTGTGATGTAGGTTGGCAAGCGAGCGGCCATTTGGCGGACCGCTGAGTCGACTGCCGATGCATCGTTCAATGAATCACGATTCAAGCCGAACGAATCAAGCAATGCATCGATGTCGATCCAGGTTGTCATCGAGTTGTAGAACTTCAGACCAAATTCGATGCGTTCGTCCGGCATCGCAAGTCCTTCGACCAATCGTGGACGGCCTGCAACCAGGGCCAGTCCACCACCGCGGTCTTCCAGTCGTCGCGGGATGACTTCGTAGCTGAGCGTGGCTCCTGACTCGATGTGTAAACCAAATAGGCCTGGATCAACATTGGCACCAAGGGTGTCGATGTTGTGCAGCATCAAATACCGGAGAGACGGTTGGTCTCGCAACATCTGCGAGAGCACGCCATTGCGGAAGAGGTTGGGGACTTCATACCAGTGCCCGACTGGATGCACGCACTGCGCCGCGACATTGTCGGTGTAGTCTGACCCTTCTCCCGTCTGCTGGGCCCAATTCGCGATCGCGGATCGAGCACTTTCTCGCATCTTTTGTTGTTGCTGATCCAGGACCTGTTGAGCGGTTTCTTCCCACAGGAAATGAAGGTCGCGAACCATCGGGACCATTCGTAACCCGACGCTTCGTCCGCTGGACACGTACACTGGGCCGTCGTGGCCATAGTTCGCAGTGCGATCCAAGACGGTGCGGATTGCTTCGTCGGTCATCCAGCTGGTTGTGATGACGTGCGGAATGGTGCCCCCGTTTGGGGACGTTGCAGCACGGTTCTTTGCCAAGTGGATTTCGAGGAAGCTTCGATGCTTTCCGGCGAACCGATGAAACGGGTGTAGAGCTTTGCAAACACCTGCACCTTGCGTCCAGCGACTGCCAACGCCCGCCGCTAATGTGACGACGCCGATCTCTCCATTGGCGATGGCCTTGGAACCAATGTCGGCCAAACGGTCGTCTAGGCCGTCGCGAGTGTCAGTGACATGTTCTTTGGAGACGTCGGTGATTTTGAGGTCACGGGAAAGTCGGTTGGCTGCCAAGCCAAATTTGCCGGCTCGCATGTCGGCCCGGATCTGCTCATGTTGAGATCGATCAAAGCCGCTTCGTTTCAGAATCGCCGCGAGCGAGTCATCGCTCGCTTGCGAATCGTCTTTCTTGTCGCTGCTGGCTTTGTCATCCGATGGTAAAACGCTTCGGAGTAGCAATGCCGCGTTCGCTTCTCGATCATTTGGGTCGCTGCAACGCCGTGAAATGCCCGCCAATTCTTCGCGGGTTTGAGGCGACAGCTCTCGCAGGGGCTTGCGAAGCCATTTCGGCATCATCAACGCGTAGTACTTCTGCGGTAACACGGCGGACTGAGCCGGTATTAATTCAGCAAACGTTCCGTCGTCATTGATTTGGAAGTCATAGACAACCGGATCCATCGCGAATGGCAACGCGGTTTCCAATTCGCGTTTGACCGTCACCATTTCTTGGCTGAGCCAGTCTTGTGCGTCTTGTTTGATGGTTGGATCAAAGATGAATCCCATGCCGCCACCGGACATGCCGCCCAACATCCAAAATCCCCAGAACTGATCGCCGTACTGTTCGCGACAGCGCTGGATCATCACGTCCGTGAACCGGTTGGTTGCCCATGGAATGATCGATTGCAGGGGGCCTTCGAAGTTCTCGGTGGTCAGCGAACCAAGACGGCGGATGTCGCCTTGTTGCAGTGCCTCAACAACCTCGTCGTAGATCCGCATGGCTTCTCGGCGGCCGACCCATTGATCACGTCCACGAACGAGATAGTGCTCGGTGACCATTTCCAAGATTGGACCAACGTTTTGGGCCATCCCACCATGAACGACGACCAGCGAATCCTGCAGTTTTTGTCGAGCTTCGGTGCTGACGCGGTTTTCGCCCAAGACTTCGTGGTCGGGCATCAAGCGTCCGCGACTGATTCCGAACTCGGGATCCTCTTCGCCGGCAGTTTGGCCGCAAATGAGTTTGATGCCGGGCCAGACACCGCCTGAGTCCTGCCACCCGCCTCCGCTGCCGCCGATCCATTCACCCAAGATCGCGCGAGCCGCGATCAGGCGTCGGTCGGGTTCGGTCAGCTCGCCCTGCAGCGACTGGATTTGACCGGTTGCTCGCATCAGGTTGCTGATGAGCGAACCCAGCAAGTTCGTCGAAACTGCCAGGCGAGAACCTTTGGGGATGTCGTTGATTTTGGAAACCAGTTCCAAACCTTTGCCACGACCGACGACGCGTTCGAGCAGTGATGCCATGTCGGAGCCGCAACCTTCCAGTCCCGGTGGGACGACACCGGCGGCGATCACAGCGGCTTTGAGCAACCCGAGGTAGTCCCTCGCAAAGTCAAACATTTCGGCGATGGTGGTCACTTCGACGCTGGCATTGAGGTCAACGCTGACCAACCGAAACACCGGTTTGTCGATCACTCGCAAGTAGGTCTCAATCGGCGGTCGAACTTGGTCGTCTCGTCCTCGGACGCCGAGGTCGACCGAGACGTTGATGACGCGAGCGCCTTCGGGGTAGTCCATTCCCAAAAAAAAGATGTCACTCCACGCCGAGTGAGAAACGTCCATGCGAACGGCGGTGGTTTCTTTCAAAACCGGCGAAAGATTCGGGGCGTCTTTGGTTGGCAACAGCTCCTTGCGGATGCGAAGTGGGTGTTCGGCAACATGTCCCAAACGAAACATCCATTGGTTGCCACGAACGGTTCGGACGCTGTGGCGAACTTGATCGGCCAGCGTTTGAAAACCTAGTTCGTGGTACGCCGATGCTAACGCACTGGACAATGAATCGTTGGCACCATCGGTCGACTGGACTTCTAAGAATTCATCGATCGCTTCTTGAAAGCGTCGTCCGAGCAGATGTTCGTAACCTTCAAAGGGGATGCTGCCGGAACTGGATTGATCCAAACGTGGCGGAAGGTGGTACCGATAAATGGCCGACAGAAAAAACAACGCTCGCACACGTTGGTACAAGTTGTCTTCTTGACGCCGAAAGCGATCCAGTTCGGTGATGTGGTCAAGCAACTCGGATAGCGTGGCGTCTTCTACCAACGAGTCGAGTGAGCGATCACGTAGGTCGGCTTGGTCGGTGGTGATCGTTTCGATCAATGCGTTCATGGAGTGAACTTCCGGCATCAGTTGGATCCTTCCAAAGGAGACGATTCGGATGGCGGGTCAATGGTTGCCGCGACTGGCTGTTCCGCTCTCGTGGCGAGAAGTTCGACCAGTTCGGTCAGCAACAGGTCTCGATCGCGTCCGGACAATCCGATCGCCAGTTGTGCGATCAGAACTCCGTATTGTTCGCCGATGTTGTAACGACGTCCCCGAAGTTGATAGGCAAGGTATTTGCCGCGATGAGGAAGTTTGGCCATCGCATCGGATAGCGAGGGCCGTTCCATGCTTTCATCGGAGGCAACTTCGTGAAGGCATTCCATCACCGCGGATGTCAGGACGTGCATGCCGAAGTAGCCGAGGTAGTAGCCGCTACGCAGGCCCGGCGTGATCAAGGATTGTTCCGCGAGCGTGGGCGTTGGTTTTTCGACAACCGTTCGCACGTCATACAAACCATCGAATCGAGGCACGCTGGTTCCAGCGACAATGCCAAAGTATGGCAGGCGATGTTCTCGAGTGGACTGGACCGCCGAGACCGGACAGGAGTGATGTTCGGCCATCTCGATCAGTTGTGCCGCGCAACTTTTTGAAGTTGCCGACAGGTACAGGTGATCGCCAACGAGATGTAGAAAGGGATCGTCTCCGCAAAACGATTCCGCTTGCAGGATCGCGTCGGCGTACCCGAGCGGTCGTTCTTGATGGACAAATTGAATGTTGCCAAGCGAGCCACCGGCGGCCTTGCGGTAGTTGTCCTCGTCACCGGGCTGGATCACGACGCAGATCTCTTCCACGCCCGCCGAGAGCGTTTCTTCGACGATCAGCTGCAAAGCTGTTTTTTCCTCGCCCGAACCGTCGACCAGTCGTTGCAGCGGCAGGGTGTTTTGGTTGGGGGCCGCGGCGGTGATAACCGCTTTTCGAACTCGCATGGATCGATCTTTGAGATAAGGAAAAGGCAATGATTAGTTGCATCGACCCACAGAATAGTCGAGGCGTGATCGGTCGCCACCGGATCGCACCAATTGGGGTGCTCGAGTGCGAAATCCCCCACCGCGGATGCGGTCAGCTATCCTGTTGGCGTTCCGCTTGGAAGGACTGTGTCGGTTTTTCCGTTGTTGCGGGATTGATTGAGGGTCTCTGAAATCAAAGGTTGGTAGTGCGCGTCATCTCCGTTTCTCGCGACGTTGTGGTTTGGTCGTTTCTCTTGGCATCCTGGATCGGCATCGGACTCCCTTGCCGAGCCAACTCTGGTTCACGACCCAATGTGTTGGTTGTTTTGACGGATGATCAGGGGTGGGGCGATCTCAGTCTGCATGGCAATCCCAATTTGCAGACGCCGCACATCGATTCGCTGGCCCGCGATGGAGTTCAAATCAAGAACTTCTACGTGTGTGCGGTTTGCTCGCCGACTCGCGCAGAATTTTTGACCGGTCGGTATCACACACGATCGGGTGTGTTCAGCACTTCGGCGGGTGGCGAGCGATTCGACTTGTCCGAGCGGACGATCGGTGACGCTTTTCAAGCAGCGGGTTACCGGACCGCGGCGTTCGGAAAATGGCACTCAGGCATGCAGGCTCCGTATCACCCCAACGCTCGGGGGTTTGATGAGTTCTACGGTTTCTGCAGCGGGCACTGGGGCAACTACTTTTCACCGATGCTGGAACACAACGGCAAGATCGTTAAAGGCGAGGGATTCATCGTCGATGATTTAACTCAGCATGCGATCGACTTCATGGAACAAGATCGCGAAAATCCCTTCTTCGTGTATTTGCCGCTGAACACGCCGCACTCGCCGATGCAGGTTCCCGATGAAGATTGGGAAAAGTTTGAAGGCAAAGAGATCGTGCCGGATCCAAGACCGGAGAATGCAAAGAAGGAAGACGTTCAACACACACGAGCGGCATTGGCTCTTTGTGAGAACATCGACGACAACGTGGGACGCTTGCTCGATGCGTTGGATCGTCTGTCATTGAGCAAGGATACGATCGTGGTGTTCTTCTGTGACAACGGCCCCAATGGTTCTCGGTTCAATGGCGGATTGAGAGGTCGCAAAGGTGCGGTTCACGAAGGCGGTTTGCGTTCTCCCTGTTTGATTCGATACCCCGGCAAAATCCCCGCCGGGCAAACGGTCGGCGGAATCGCGGGAGCGATCGATTTGTTTCCTACCTTGGCGGATCTTTGCGACGTCGAGGTTGGTTCCACCGCTGGGCCGCTGGATGGCCTTTCGCTGGTCGATGGCTTGCGTGACTCGGAATCCGAACCCGCGGAGCGTTTGATCTTCACCGCATGGGGTGGAAAGTTCAGCGTCCGATCCAATCGGTATCGCTATCACGCCAACGGCGACTTGTTTGACATCGTGGCTGATCCGGGCGAGACACAATCGATCGCCGAGGAACAGCCCGTCGCAACGGCACGGTTGAAACGGGCTTTGCGGGATTGGGTGAAAGAGACCAAACCTCGTGATCGGAATCATTCGGAAGAACAGGTCTTTCCGGTTGGACATCCCGATTATCCGTGGACCCAGCTTCCCGCTCGCGATGCACGGGCAACCGGTGAGATTCGTCGCAGCAACCGGTTTCCCAACAGCAGTTACATGACGAATTGGCATTCGACCAAGGATGCCATGACCTGGGATGTTGATGTACTGGCCGGTGGCCAATTTGACGTGGAGGTGTTCTACGCTTGCCCCGAGTCGGCTGTGGGGACGCAATTGAATTTGGAATGGAAGCAGGGCGATGCGACTGCGACAACCGATTCCGTTGTGACCCAGGCGAATCCCTCCGGACCGATTCACTTAGACAAAGACCGTTCGAAAAGAGCTGAAAGCGATGAGAAGGATTGGAAGAAAATGTCGCTCGGCCAAATTGATTTGTCCAAGGGCAGGGGACGCCTGTCATTGACCTGCCCAAGAATTATGGGCGAGGATGGGGAGACTCGAGGATTGGAGATTCGGCTGATGATGCTGCATCGCGTTCCCGCCGAGTGAGCGACCCCACCTGAAAAGCGAACAGAATGACGGAATCGGAAAAGAGAAAATCGCGAATCACGACTCGAACGCTGCAGCGCATGCGTGATCGTGGTGACCGGATCACGATGTTGACCGCGTACGATTTTCCTACGGCAAAAATTTTGGATGAAGCCGGCGTTGATGTTTTGCTGGTCGGTGACACGGTGGGAATGGTCGTGCAGGGGCATTCGACGACCCTTCCGGTGACGATGGATCAAATGATCTACCACGCCGAAATGGTCGGCCGAGCCGCGGAACATGCGATGGTGGTGGTCGATTTGCCGTTCCCGGATGGTCAGCTCGATCTGCTTCATAGCGTCCGCTGTGGGGCTCGCGTGCTGAAGGAAACTCAGTGCCATGCGGTCAAGTTGGAAGGCGGTGCCGAGCAAGCCGAACGGATCGAAGCGATGGTCGGTGCTGGCATTCCGGTGATGGCCCACATTGGACTTCGGCCACAGAATATCCATGTCGAAGGTGGCTATCGGTTGCAGCGTGACATCGAGAGATTGGTTGCGGACGCGAAGGCTGCTGAGGCTGCGGGCGCTTTCACTGTTTTGATTGAATGCGTTCCCAGCGAAGCCGCCGCCGCGATCACGGATGCGGTGAAAGTCCCAACCATCGGCATCGGTGCGGGCCGAGATGTTTCCGGACAAGTCTTGGTGACCCACGACATTCTCGGCCTGACGTCGGGTTACACCCCCAAGTTCACTCGGTTGTTCGCTGATGTCGGTAACACCATCCGAGAAGCGGCCAAGTCGTATTGTGATGAAGTGAAGGCAGCAAGTTTTCCGAGCGATGCCGAATCGTTTGAGTGATTCGCGTTGGCGTCGTCGTATTAGATCTGTATTGATTTCCCCAACATTGAGAATGCAACGTGCAAGTTTTTGAATCTTTGGATGAGCTTTCCAACGCCGCCGCGGACGCTTTTTGCAAAGCTGCGAAAGAAGCGATTGAGCAGCGCGGTTTGTTCCGCGTGACATTGTCCGGTGGATCGACGCCCAAACGCCTGTACGAGTTGTTGGCGACGAAGGAACTGCCTTGGCAAAATATTGAGTTCTACTGGGGCGACGAACGCAACGTCACGGAAGACAACTTGGACAGCAATTACCGAATGGTTCGTGAGGCGTTGCTGTCGCACTTGCCCGCCGAATCACTGCGTGCGTTTCCGGTTCCGGTTGATCCTGACAATCCGGCCGCGACCGCGGAAGCTTACGAAAAGACACTCCGGGAGACGTTTGCCGGTTCCGATGTCCCAACGTGGGATTTGGCTCTGTTGGGAATGGGGGATGACGCGCACACGGCGTCGTTGTTTCCGGAGACCAAAGCGATCGAGCAGAACGATCGTTGGTTTGTGGAGAACTGGGTTCCGAAGATGGAAACCTATCGCTACACGCTGACCTCGCCCGCGATCAACTCCGCTCGGCAACGTTGGTTCTTGATCGGTGGATCAAACAAGCGTCAGGCACTCGCCAGTGTTCGTAGTTCCGCCAGCGACTTGCCCGCGGCATTGTTCCCATCGCGATTGATTGAATCGCCGACTTGGTTTGTCACGCGAGATGCAGTGGCGGTTTCTTAGAACAGGTTCGCGATCGCGTTGATGCACCACACGAAGATCATTACCATCAATCCCAGCAGAATGATGAGCGAAATCACGATCGCCATCAGGATCGGCCAGACGCTGCCGCGGTGTTTGTCTTCGACGTAGTACTCTCGCAACAGAAGCAAGTTGCGATGGTTGGCTTTGTAGAACAAGTCAAAGATATTGCCCAAGACGGGAATGGTGCCGACTAAAGCGTCCAAGCCGACGTTGCCCAGCATCCTCAAGACGAGTCTGGGACTGGCTCCATTTCTCGCCATGGTTGCGATCAGGATTCCGGAAAGACCCATGCTGATCGCATCGCCGGCTCCAGGAACGAGTCCAAGGATAAAGTCCAATCCGAAACGCACCTTTGTCCCAGGGATCCGGAATCGCGTGTCCAGCAATCGGCTGTAGCGATCGACCCATCGCAGCGACTTGTGGCCGAGTTGCAGTTCGGTCAGCACCGCTGATTCACCGGTGAGCGATTGAGAAGCAGATTTCATGGGTGCGAATGGTCACGAGATAATGGTTGGTCTGCGTCGTCAGAAGCCTCGTTGCAGTCCGGGAGTGATGTCCAGGTCAAGCGATGCGAATTGTTCGGCTTCGAACTTCTTCCACGCGATCGCGCCCATGACGGCGTTGTCGGTGCACAGATGCGGCGGAGCGATCCAAAGCTCGAAGCCGTCTTTGTCGGCGGCGGCTTGCAAATCACGTCGCAAACGCTGGTTGGCGGCCACGCCGCCGCCGACGATCAGCCGATTGATTGAGTTCGGAGAAGCATCGTTGCGATTTCTGTGCCGCTTGATCGCTCGACGACACTTGGAAACCAAAACATCGACCACAGCGGCCTCAAACGATGCACAAACATCCCGTTTGACTTGGTCGGAAATGTTCAGCGACGCAAAATCATGGCGGCCTGGTCCGACGATGGCGTAACGAACCGCCGTCTTCAAACCGCTGAAGGAAAAATCATCGCCCGGATCATGGATCATCGAGCGAGGAAATGAATATGCCTTGTCGTTTCCTTCCGAGGCGAGCTTGGCGACTTCGATTCCACCGGGAAATGGCAAGGACAACATCGCGGCCACTTTGTCGAATGCTTCGCCAGCGGCATCATCGATTGTTCCGCCGAGATACTCCAAGTCGATCGCGGTGCGACAGACATAGAGGCTGGTGTGGCCGCCGGAAACGATCAACCCAATCGCTGGATAGATGTTCGCCGGAGCCCCCTCGATCAATTGACACGCATACAAGTGAGCGTGCAGGTGGTTGAGCGAGATCAATGGTTTGTTCCATGCCAAGGCGAGCGTTTTCGCGGCAACGACACCAACCAGCAATGATCCGGCCAAGCCTGGACGATCGGCTACCGCGATCGCGGTGAGGTTTTCACCACGAACATTGGCTTGCGTCAGTGCCGTGTCGATCACCGGAAGGATGCGTTCCAGGTGGGCTCTAGCGGCGATCTCCGGGACGACGCCGCCGAACTGTTCGTGCAGCGTTTCTTGGGTGGCGATGCATTGGCCAAGGACCGTGCCGTCGCGGCGAATCACCGCCGCGGCGGTTTCGTCACAGGTGGATTCAATTGACAGCAGCAATTCGGATGCGACCGCCGACGTCATAGTTGGACTCGCCCGAGCACGTTGTAGGTCGGGCCGTGCTTTTCAAGGAAGCTGCCCACCACATGGATTTCGCGAACGTTGAATTCGCCGATTTCATCGTCTTCGAATTTGCGCCATCGATTGATGACGTCCGAGTTGGCGCGGCGGGTTCCGCTTCGCGTTCGTCCGACGGTCAAATGGGGGCGGTAATCTCGGGGTTCGGGTTTGTAACCCATCGCGGCAAATCGTTTCTCTAGATCGGCGACCAAATTGGTCAGTGTCGACGTGGCATCATCCACGGCAACGGTCAAAACTCGCGGGCGTTCCAAGTCTGGAATCCCGGAGGCACCCTCTAGAACCAACGGAAAGGGTTCCAGGTCTTCACAGGCGGCTTCCAACGTGTTGCAAACAGCCGGTGTTTCGACGTTGTCGACTTCCCCGAGGAATTTTAGAGTGAGATGTAAATTCTCATCAGGAACCCATTTGATTCCGTCTCCTGGGCTTTTGGTTTCCGCCATCCAACGCGATGCTGTGCGGGCGAGATCAGAAGGCAACGGGATGGCCAAAAAGGTGCGAATGGTTTTCATGAGCGAAAGTTTAACGAGATGACGTTTTCAGTGCATCGGTTCGAGCCGCCGAGTTTTGTGCCGCATCGATGGCGTCGAGGTGGGCACCTGCAAACGTTGCTTGCGCCACGGCCAACCATGTCGATCAGCGAATGGCAAAAGCTATCGAGCGGCGTCAAATCAGAAAAGCATCGTTTGCCAGTGTCTGATAACGACACGTTGATCCTGCACGATGATACTCCCGAATCATGGATGGGAACTCCCCGAGGAAGCGTGTTGCTGCTGCACGGGATTTGTGGCTGCCACGCCGCGGATTACATGGTCCGATTCAAAAGAAGGTTGCTGGCGCTCGGCATCCGCGTGTTCCGGCTGGACATGCGAGGGTGTGGCGAATCAGTCGCGTTTTGTCGTGGCATCACTCATGCGGGACGAAGCGAAGATGTCTTGGCCGCCATTGAGCGGATTGCCGATTTGACCGGCGATCAAGCTGCCCCGATCGGAGCGGTGGGAACGTCTTTGGGCGGGAACCAATTGCTGCGTGCGGCGGGACGGATCGGTGCGGGGTTGGACGCCAGACCATCCCATTGGGATCGAGTTGGTCCAATCCTTGCGATCGCACCGCCGATTGATTTGCAAGCTTGCAGTGACCGGATGGAGTCCTGGTCTTTACGGTTTTACAACCACTACTTCATCACACAGTTGCTTCGGCGGGCTAAGTCAACGTTGCAGATGAGAGAAGAACTGGGCAGCCTATTGGACGGTCGGGCTCCAAAGACACTTCGCGAATTTGATCGCCGGATCACCGCTCCGATGGCGGGATTTCCTGATGAGCGAACTTATTACGCAGAGTCTTCGGCTCATTCGGTCGTGGAGCAAATCGATGTTCCCGCATTGATCGTTACCGCGGCCGATGACCCATTGGTTCCAGTTGATTCGTTCGTTGCGTTACGCGACCGAATGCATGAATCAACTCGCGTCTTGACCATGCCCACGGGAGGTCACCACGGCTACACCCAGTCCGACGGCACGGCTTGGACAGACGAGTTGGTTGCAAAACTGTACGACTCGGCGTGGTAGCATTGATCGTTCACCCCTTGATCTGATGTCTCAATCTGGCGAGTGAATGAGTCGTGCTGAACAAGTCCAACAACGCGTTTGCTCTTGGTCGCAGTTGGTGGGTAGTGCCTTTGGTTGTGATGACGGCACAGTTACTGCTGTATCTTGTGCTGGAAGCGACAACCGGTTTCGATGGCGATTCCGCGGCCGATTGGTGGCTGTTCATTTCGCTGTTTGTGATGTTGCCAACAATGGCCGCCATTTTGCTCTCGCCTGGAGCTAGATGGCCTCATTTGTGCGTTGCGAGCGTTTGTATCTGTTGGGGTGTCGTGGTCTTTGGTTTCCAGTCGGGATTCGAGATCGGGATGGTCATTCCAGCGATGGTTGTTTGTGCCATTCAGGCTGCGAATTTTCGTTGGTCTGCCACACCTCCGTGGCGGATTCGTCCATCGAAATCTCGCAAGCCCAGCGTCTCGATCCGGTGGCTGTTGATTTTTACCGCCATCGTCGCGGCGTTGATCGCCTTGGTTCGCGTCTCGGGACTCAATCGTGAGCTTGTTTCCATCGCGATTTACACAACCCCCGCCGGCGTCCCCGCGTTGATCGCTAATTACCTCGTGATGATGAAATCACGATGGAAGAGGCTGGGTATATTGTCTGGCGTCTTTCTTGCCGGTGCATTCCTACACAGTCAGTCGCAGGCGGGGTGGACGCTGGCAGATGACGTTTGGCGTCAGCTTGTCGGCCAGCATCAATCAAACCGGTTTGCTTCTCAGATCCTGTTCGTTGCTCCCAGCGCGTCCTTGGTAACGGTCACGTTGATGCAGCTCGCCTTGAAGCGGTTTAGCAAAGGCAGGCAACGGAAGTGGCCTTCAAAACAGCCAGCCAACGCGACGCCGTCGGGATAGACGTCGCCGTTTCTTTTGGGCGTCCCGCACGACCGACTGAGCGTTTGCTCGCTCAGTTGATGCCTTCGAAGGCGGCTTTGAGCAGATCGATTTGTTCCAATTTGTGAGCCGCCATTGAACCGGTGCTGGGGCTGGCCGATTCCGCACGAGTTGCTTTGGTGAATCGGAAGCGTTTGTTGAGTTCGTCGCCGATCTTGAGCTTCAAGTACGGCCACGCGCCCATGTTCTCGGGCTCTTCTTGGACCCAACGGATTTCGGAACCTTCGGCGAGCCCTTCAAACGCGGCAAAGATTTCATCGGGCGACAGCGGGTAGAGCTGTTCCAGACGCATGATCGGAACGTCTTCGATGTTTCGATCCGTGCGTTCTTGCAGCAGGTCGTAGTAGACCTTTCCGGTGCATAGAACCAACCGTTTGGCACCTTCGAGTGGGACTTTGCGATCCGGCAGGATCTTTCGGAAGCTGCCTTCCGCAACGACATCCAATGGGCTGGTGACTTCCGCGTGCCGTAGCAAACTTTTTGGCGTCAGCACGATCAAAGGCTTGCGCCATTTGCGGATGACTTGTCGGCGAAGCAGGTGGAAGTATTGGGCTGGCGTGGTCGGCTGGCAGATTTGAATGTTGTCTTCGGCTGCCATTGCCAGGAAACGTTCGACTCGAGCGCTGCAGTGTTCGGGGCCTTGGCCTTCGAAGCCGTGAGGCAGAAGCATGACCAAGCCGGACAAGCGATTCCACTTGTCTTCGGCACTCGCGATGAACTGGTCCACAATCACCTGAGCAGCGTTCCAGAAGTCACCAAACTGAGCTTCCCACATGCACAGGCCGCTGGGGCAGTCCAGTGAGTAGCCGTACTCAAACCCGAGCACTCCGGCTTCGCTCAATGGGCTGTTGTAAAGTTCCAGGCGAGCTTGGTTTTCGTGGAGATTTTTCAGCGGACAGTATTCGTTTCCGTCGCGCATGTCGTGCAACACCGCATGGCGGTGGCTGAACGTACCACGCTCGCAATCCTGACCCGTCAATCGGATCGGGTGGCCCGCGTCGAGCAACGATGCAAAGGCGGCAGCTTCCGCGGTGGCCCAGTCCAACGGACGTTCGCCGCTCGCCATTTCGCGACGCTGTTGCATTGGTCGTTTGAGCTTTTTGTGCGGCGCGAACCCTTCGGGCAGACGGGTCAGCGAATCAATCAACTCGCTCAGTCGCGTGACCGGCATGGTTGTGTCGACTTCGTCGGCCGGCTCGGGCCCGCCGAAGTATTCCATCCAGTTCGCGGCGAGCGTTTGCGTGTCGGGAACAAACGATTCGTGCTTGCTCGCTTCGAATTCGCTTTCGAGTTTCTCCGTCCGATCACGGCTGATCTCGTCGGCCTCGGCCTCGGTGATCTTTCCGAGTTTCAACAGGCGATTGAGATACTGTTGTCGCACACCGGGACGACGATCGATTTCGGCGTACATCTGGGGTTGGGTGAAACGAGGTTCATCACCTTCGTTGTGTCCCCAACGACGGTAGGCGTACAAATCGATAACAACGTCACGATGAAATTCTTTGCGGAAATCCATCGCCAACGAGACGACTTGAGCGACCGCTTCGGGGTCTTCGCCGTTGACGTGGAAAATCGGAATTTGCAGCATTTTCGCGATGTCGGTCGCGTACGTCGTGCTGCGGCCTTCGTCCGGTTCGGTGGTGAAACCGACTTGGTTGTTGATCACGACGTGCAGGGTGCCGCCGGTGCGGTAACCCTTCAGTTCGCTGAGGTTGAGCGTTTCTTGAACCACGCCTTCGCCGGCAAAAGCCGCGTCGCCGTGAATCAATACCGTCATGACGTCTTGTCGATCCACGTCGCCACGATTGTCTTGTTTGCAGCGTGTGCGTCCCAGAGCGACCGTGTTGACGTACTCAAGGTGACTGGGGTTGAAGCACAGCGAGATGTGCAGGCGATCACCGGATGCGGTTTTCCAATCGCTGCTGTACCCGAGGTGGTAACGAACGTCACCGCCACCGCGGCTGAGTTCAGGGGTTGGATCGTCAAACGACCAAAAGATGTTCATCGCCCGCTTCTTGAGGATGTTCGCCATCACGTTGAGGCGTCCACGGTGTGCCATCGCCATGACGACCTCTTTGACTTGATGCTGGCCCGCTTTTTCAAGTGCCAGGTCAATCAGAGGAATCAGGCTTTCGGCACCTTCGAGCGAGAAGGTTTTGGCACCGACGAATTTCCGGCGTACAAATTCTTCGAAGATCGTCGCATCGGCCAGTCGTGTGTAGATCCGTCGTTGGACTTCGTGCGACAGGTCCAAGCGGTTTTCCGTCGTTTCCATTCGACGCTGCAGCCAATCGCGAATGTTGCGATTGTCGATGTGCATGAACTGCGCACCGATGCTGCGACAGTAAGTGGACTGCAGTTTGTTCAGAATGACGTCGAGCGTGCTGCCCGAGACGTTTTCGAGAATGCTGCTATCAAAAGGACGAGCCAGGTCCTGCTTGCTCAGCCCATGGCTTCGCGGCGACAGTTCCGGGCAGGTGTGTTCGAACAACCCAAGCGGGTCCAGGGTGGCGACCAAGTGACCACGGACGCGATATTCGCGAACCAATTGGTCCACTCGATCTTGGATCCGAGCCAGCCACAGGGCTTGGTCGACATTTTGATCGCCGGTGGAGCCAGGACGCTGTGACGTGTCTTCGGCGCTGCCGGGTTGGCCGGATGCAAATGCGGGCGCAACGACGGAGCGTGCGCCCGAGGTTTTGCCGTTGGAGGTTGCATCACCCTGCGAAGCCGTTTGGCTGGCAGCAGGTGCAGCGCTGGTCCGCGCACCAGCCCCGACCAGGAACTGCTCGAAGTATTGACGCCAGGTTTCCGAAACGCTCGACGGATCACGCACATATTGCACGTACAAATCGTCGATGTAGTCCAACGAATAGCTATTCATGAGTCCCGCAACGAACCGCCGTCGCCAAGCGGATCGCAAAGGAGGAAGGAAACGTGGAAGGTGGGAGAAACGTCAAAAGCACGCTTCCGATCAGGGTGCTGATGCCGCGCCTGAGTCTACTGTACGGAACCAATCCCGGGGTGGGTAGGACGACCGGGTGAACTTTTCCGCGGTTATCGGTACGTTTGACGAGACGATGAGGTTTTGGGAACGTTTTTCCCGCCCGCTTGTCTTTGTTTGCACCACTTTCAGTTTTAGAAATTTACTCAGAATGGCCGTTTTAATTCAGCTCCGAGACGCCGAGAAACGGTTCGGCGACCAAGTCTTGCTCAACGGCGCCAACGTGTCTTTGGTTGACGACGTGAAGGTGGGCTTCGTGGGGCGAAACGGGGCCGGCAAATCGACGCTGTTGCGAATCCTGTTGGGCGAAGAGGAAGTCGAAAAGGGTGAGGTGATTCACCACCCCAATCTGCGGATCGGCTATCTGCGTCAGCACGACCCGTTTCATGAAGGCGAATCAGCACTCGATTTTCTGATGCGAGATAGCGGCGAACCCGATTGGCGTTGCGGTCAGGTTGCCGGCCAATTCGAGCTGAAAGGCGACTATTTAGAGGGGCCAGTGAAAGCCCTTTCGGGCGGTTGGCAAACCCGAGTGAAGTTGGCGGCTTTGTTGCTGCATGATCCCAACCTGCTGATGTTGGACGAACCCACGAACTTCTTGGATTTGCGGACTCAGATCCTGCTGGAACACTTCCTGCGTGATTTTGGCAAAGCCGCTTTGATCGTTAGCCACGACCGAGCGTTTCTGAAAGCGACGTGCAGCCAGACGTTGGAGCTTTCCCGTGGGCAGTTGACGATGTTCCCCGGCAAGATCCAAGAATTCCTGGAATATCGTGAGGAGCGACGCGAGCACGAAAAACGTGTGAACGCGACGGTGGTGGCCAAGCAAAAACAACTGCAGCGGTTCATCGACAAGAACCGAGCCAATGCTTCCACGGCCAGCCAAGCCCGCAGCAAGGCAAAGCAACTCGAGCGATTGCAGACCACTGAAATCGTGGGTGACGAACCAACCGTCAACATTCGAGCACCACGCGTCCAGCCTCGGCAAGGAACCGCCGTCCGATGCGAAGGGCTGGCGATCGGGTATCCGGGACACGTCGTCGCCGAAGACATCTCGTTGGAAATCGAGCACGGTCAACGCGCCGCGATCGTTGGAGACAACGGTCAGGGCAAGACAACGATGCTGCGGACGCTGGTGCATTCTCTCGAGCCCATCGAAGGTTCAATGAAATGGGGCCATGGCATCGAGATCGGGACCTATGCCCAGCACGTGTACACGACTTTGGACGAGCGGCAAACAATCCTCGAGCATCTCGAGTACGCGTCCGATCCAGAAACCACTCGTCAAGATGTTTTGGCGATGGCCGGTGCGTTGTTGTTTCGCGACGAACATATTCAAAAGAAGATCAAGGTTCTTTCCGGAGGCGAACGTGCTCGCGTTTGTATGGCGAGCCTGTTGCTGGGGACCGCGAACGTATTGGTTCTCGACGAGCCGGGTAACCACTTGGATGTCGAAACGGTCGAGGCTCTCGCGGACGCATTGAAGCTGTACAAGGGCACGGTGATTTTCACCAGTCACGATCGTCACTTCATGGCCGAAGTGGCAACCAATGTGATCGAGGTGAGAGACCGCCGGGTTCGCAACTACTTCGGTAGTTATGAGACCTACTGCGAAGCCGTCGAGAAAGAGATTGACGAGGGTGAGCGAGTTCGCAACGCAAACGCGAAGGCGTCCGGCACGGCTCCTAAAACGGGAGCGGCAAAGGGCAGCGGTGATTCGCGGCAAGACCAGAAAGATCAGCGGAAGCGTGAGAAAGAGGTCAAGAATCTCGAGCGGAAGATCGCCAAGCTGGACGACGAGAAAAAGGATCTGAACAAGAAACTATTGACGGAAACGGATCCAGACGAAGCCGTTCGCTTGCACGATCAAATGAAAGAGATTGAATCGGAATTGGGTGAAGCCGAGGAACGCTGGATGGAACTGAGTGCTGATCAGTGGGAGTGATGGTCTGGTCGTTCTTTGGAGGCTTGGTTTGCTCGCGGAATCTGCGAGTTTGGATCAGTCGCCGCTAGCAGGTTCAATCAATAGCAGTTCTTGCTGAGGCAACGAAACGGTGATGTTCTGCTGGGTGCCGCTTGGCCACCGCACTTCCAACTCCACCTCTGAATCGCCTTCGGGGATGGCAAAGGAAAGGACCGGTTCGTTCGAACTTTGATAGCCAGATCCGGCCATCCGCTGCCGCATTTGGACGCCGCTGCTGGTCGTCGCCAGGATTGTTGTTCCGATGGCATCCCGTTCGGATCGAACGCCGACAACACGCACCGACAATGAATCGGTCGTACGGGGTGTTTGGTTGATCAACAATGCGGTGGGGCGGAACAGGTCGGTGACGACCAAGTCCGTTTGCCCGTCTCGGTTGGCGTCCAATGTCGCCATCGCCCGGCCCATTCGTGGTTCGTCGAAGTAGTGACCAATCGCTGAGTCACGAACCCACTGCCATTTGTTTTCGCTGTCGATAGCGTATAGCTGGGCAGGCATTTCGTACTGGAGGTCTTTGTGCCTGAATTCATCGATGTGACCGTTGGCGACGACTAGCTCATCGATCGCGTCGCCATCTAAATCGACGAACTGAGTACCAAATCCCAGCATGTCACGGCTGGGTGCAGCCAAGTCGACCGAGTCCGTCGTGTCTTGGAACAACCCCGCTCGGACTTGTTCGTAAAACGTATTCGATTCATCGGTGAAGTGGGTGACATACAGGTCCAGGTCGAGGTCGCCATCCGCGTCCGTCGCCGCGATTCCCATGGATGCTTCGGCAGCGGACTGGTGGTTGAACGCGACGCCGCGAATGGTGGCTTGTTCGTTGAGCGATTTGGTGGCGGTTTCAAAACGCCAGAAATGATTCGCAGTCATGTCGTTGGAAATATAGAGATCCAAGCCGTCCACGCCATCGATTTGTCCGACCAGAATTCCGAGACCGCGACCGGGGTCACTGCTGGCAAACCATTGATCCGTTTGGTCTTCAAAAAGAGACGAGGTTTTGATCGCACCGCGGTTCCGATGAACCCGATCACGTTCCGCTGGAAGCGTGATCGGTTGGCACGATCGATACTTCTTGATGATCGCGTCGAGACACCGTTGTTGATACGGAGTTGGGCCGCCGCAGTAATTGATTTCGATCAGATCAGACAAGCCGTCTTGGTCAATGTCGGCCATCGCAACAGATGACGTCCAAGTGTTGCGGGGGTCGTTTCCGACCGCCGTTGTTGCTGTTCCGTCCGCTGAGAACGCTTCTTCCGGATCGTCGAACATCCACTCAGTGACGTTGGTGAAGGTTCCGTCTCCGTTGTTTCGATACAGTGTGTTGATCCCGATATTCGCAATCAGGCAATCGGGAAATCCATCGGCGTTGAAGTCGCCAATGCCGACGCCTTGTGTGAACCCCGGATCGGCCAGTCCACTGGCGTTCGAGACATCAACAAACTGACCGGCTAAGTTTCGAGCGGTTGTGTTGGGTTGGTTGTCGCGTGATCCGGGGCCTCCGCCATCTTTCCCGCCTGACGCGGTCAGGTGGAGATCGGGCCAACCATCCAGATCCAGATCAAGCACACCGGCACCTCCTAGCCCTGATTGCCACAGCCACAAACCATCTTCGGTTCGCGGTCGTTGCAGGCCAACGGTGTGGTTTAGGCCTCTGGCGGCCGCTTCATCGATCAACCGATATCCGCGATCATTGATGGATCGAGTTGGTGGCGGTCGTTTTTCTGGGCCTGATGCGACTTTGGTTGTGTCGTTGGTGTCGGAGGAGTGACGAAACCATCCACGGTCGGCCGCCGCCATCATTTGCTCTCGCGTTTCGGACTTCGCCGGCAACCACTGCGAATCAAAAGTTTGCCATGGCGTCTTGCCTGTCAGTTTGCCTCGAGCGGTCGCGTAAGATTCTTTGAGATTTTCGGCGGGGTCTTGTGACAACGCGAAAGCCGCTCGCAACCAAACCACGGCTTCCCAATGCCGCCCGAGTTGTTGAAGTTTCTCAGCCACGACCACAGCCAGTCTCTGAGAATTGCGACGCCAACTGAGGAAGCCGTCGATGGCATCTCGAAGTTCGTTGACACGCCCAGCCCTGACAGCGGCTTTCTGGCTCAGTTCAAGATCTCCTGACGCAGCCAATGCGGTGGTGAGTTTTGTCAAAGCCTCGTGATGATTTGGATCGAGCCGAACCGCTTCAGCGAACGATGCCACTGCCAGCGAAGTGTCGCCGTTTTGGTCGGCCCAAACGCCGCGAGCGATCCAAACCTGAGGGTGCGATTCGTATTCGTCCGCGAATTCACGGTCTGCAATTCGCTCGAGTGTGTCGACGTCGTTTTCCTCGACCGCCGCGCGAGTCAGAAAAGCCCACGCGGGAATGAACTCGGGATGTCGATCGACGACCGGTTTCAGCTGTTCGAGGACCTCCGACCAGCGGTGGTTGTAAGCGTCAAACCGAGTCATCGCGTATTGAGGTCGCAAGTCGGAAGGATTGAGCTTCAACGCTTGTTTACACATCTGCTCATCGGCTTGCGGGCGCGAAGAATCGCTGGCGATGACCAGTTCGGAGATTCCCGCTTGTCCTCTCTGGATGAGATACCGCAAATGAACCACCGCATCGCGTTCCAAAGCTTGGCTGATCATCAACCCAATCAAAGAAACCCGTCGACCAGCGTCATCGGGGTGCAATCGAACGCATCGCTTCATCAATTCGATCGTGTCGAATGTTCGTCCTTGAGCCATGTAGGCATGCCCGGTCTTCTCGAATAGGTCGGCTGATGGCTTATCCGCTGACTCGATTGCCATGTCAAACATTTCAATGGCATCTTCGATCGATCCCAAAGTTTTGAACGCATCCCCAAGTGTCTCGTACGATTCGACGTCTCCACCTGACGTGAGCATCCTTTGACGCGAGATGGAACTCAGTGTTTGGAGGTCGCGTTTCGCAACGGCGCGGGCAACTTGTCGGTGAAAGCGGTCGGCATCCACTTCGCTATCGACTGACGAGCCGCTAGCAGAGAGTTGGTCGGGTGACGCGGTCGTCTCGTTGGATTCGGAGTACGTGTTCGACGACGTGTCGCTGTTTTGTGGACTGGGGCGGCAACCGGCCGACCATAGGAGCACGAGGACGAAAAGAAGGCTGCCACCGGGTTTCATGAGGGCGTCGAAGAAAGCGTTGCGAAAATGGTCTTGAATGAAACTACAGCAGAACCGGGTGCCGAGGTTCAAATCAAAGGTCGAAACATAAAAAAAACGGGCCCCGAATGAAATTCGGAGCCCGTTTGCATTTTTCGTCAGGATTGAACCAGAGCGGAGGGATCCACTCAGTAGCCGTATCCTAGAGATCGTCGATGTTGACGACTTCTTTCATGCCGCGTGTGCTGAGTGCACCCCACAAACCATAGGGGCTCGCCGACCCAGGAGCACGGTTGCCAGTTTGACCCCGCATCACGACACCGTTGTGGATGTTGCCGGAATCGATCGAATCGGTCACGAACTTCACCGCACCGTCACCCATCAGCACGTGCACGCCACCTTGGTGGCGGCTACTTGGTGGGCAGGCACCGGTATCGAAGTCACCTGAACCACCGAAGCAGATCTCAGCATTAGGCGGCAGGATGCAGTTGAATCCGGTATAGATGATCGGAGTGTCCATCCAGCGGAAACCACGTTTCCAGTCGGCGTTTCCGGTACGAAGGCCATTGCTGCCCGTTCCAGCGACATCGGGATCCCAGAACTGCGGACGAGCAGGATCGATCCAACCAGCTTGGTCACGGCAGTGAGCTGGGTTGTTGTGGATCGTTCCCCAGCCAACCCCATAGCGAGCATTGGTTGTGATGGCATTGTCGCCCAAGTCGGTGGCGATCTCACCACAGGCGATCGTGTTGGACAAACCGTCCAGAACGTCACGGAACTTCAACTGACGGCGGTGGTAGAAGAAACCACGATTCGTCGCGTTTGCGCTTTGTCCATTGTTCGGAGTCAGCACCCATCGGCCACCGGTATGACGCATGTAACCGTGGTTGACCCAGTCAGTGCTGTCGCCGATGCAAGCGGCGTAGTTGGTACGACCATGAGCAGGTGCACCACGACCTGGATCGCTTGGGCAACGGAACGTTCCCACTTCGGTGAACCAAGGACGGTAAGAACCGCCCCAAGGGGCAGGACCCATGGGTGGGAAACCTGGATTAATGGCGTTGCCGTTCATGTCCAAGTTGTAAGGGTTACTGATTTGCTCCCACAAACCTTGTTGTTCCACGAATGGAAGCAATGCGGGAAGCCAACTCAAACGGAATCGGTTGGTCGTTCGACCTGGGCCGGACCCGCCCCAGTCACCGTCAACGTACGTGCCGCCTGCTTGTTGTGGCAGAGCGTTGTAGGCCGAGTGGTAATTGTGGATGCCCAATCCAATTTGCTTGAAGTTGTTGCTGCATTGCATGCGGCGTGCTGCTTCGCGAGCAGCTTGGACGGCGGGCAAGAGCAGCCCAACGAGGACACCAATGATGGCGATGACGACCAGCAGCTCAACGAGCGTGAAGCCGGAAGCTCTTGTTCGATTGCGAACCATATCGCACTCCTAAGATAGATATCGAGAAGAAGAAAGAGAAACAGGCGTTGGGGTTTGATGAAACGAATGCCAACGCCTACATACTGTTACGGAAGAAAGGTACGAGGGACTTAAGGGCGATTGAACCGCGTAATTCGAAGCGCAGCGGTGCTTTGGCGGTTGCAAGTTGTTTTTTTGGGGTGTTCTTATTTTTGCCTTCAGG
>TARA_R110002073_G_C9499779_1_pt1 | contig 44943 bp, 28 predicted proteins | sample TARA_R110002073 | Tara Oceans TARA_R110002073 (sample SAMEA4397174) | marine metagenome | biome: Polar Biome; feature: [DCM] deep chlorophyll maximum layer (ENVO:01000326); material: water (ENVO:00002006), including particulate matter (ENVO:01000060) such as... | depth 40 m
GCGCTATCGCTTACCGACGGCTACCATCTGACATCCCTACCGGGATGGAAACCTGCGCAAACGAATACGCCCTACAACAGAAAACATTTCGCGGTCCAGGTTAACACCCAAATGGCTCACGAGATTAAACCCAATCATTCCTGCTTAGCAGCAGACGCTCGTCGAGCAAGTTCAATTGGCCGCAGACTGCTTTGTCTTTGTCGACCTTGAGCGGTTCAGGGGTTGGAGCTGGACCATCGAACAAGAATTGCATTCGCAGATCAGCGGCATGTGCGGAAGCACAACACCACGTGACCAACCAGGCGATCGAAAGGGTGAGCGTTTTCACGGGTGAGCCTTGCACTCGTAGCGGTAGCCAAGTCCGTAGACGGTTTGGATGATGCGCGGGTGTTTGGGATCTCGTTCGATGCGTTTGCGGAGTTGGCTGACGGTTTGGTCGATCGTACGACTGTTGGGGACTCGGCCGGGGCCCCAGCATTCTTGGAACAGCGTTTGGCGATGCACCACATCCCCGTCAGCGTCATGCAGCAAGATCAAGATTTGCAGTTCTCTTGCAGTGAGTTCAATGGTCGCATCGCCACGAGTGGCTCGCAGCTTTGATGGGGTGACTTGCAAGTCGTCCATGTTGAACGTGACATGCGTGGTCGGGTCTTTTGCGCAGGGAGCTTGGCTGGGTTCCGGTTGGCAGCGCCTGAGGACGGCTTTGACTCGGGCGATGACTTCGTGCGATCCAAACGGTTTGCTGATGTAGTCGTCTGCACCCAGTTCCAGTCCCACGACTTTGTCGATCTCGTCTCCCTTGGCGGTGATGAAAATGACCGGCGTTCGGTGGTCTTCGGCACGCAGAAGTCGACAAACGTCAAAACCGCTCTTCATCGGCATCATCACATCCAGGCACACCAAATCGAACTTCTTTGTTTCGATCACCTTCGACGCGGACAGGCCATCGGCGACCGTCTCCACATCGTAGCCTTCCGCACCCAGCAATTCCTCCAGGGCAGCACGGGTGTGCCGATCATCTTCGGCAATCAAAATCCGGGTCATGATGGTTCGGTTTGGGAAGACGAGACACGATTGGAAGTGGGGTTCACCGGTTGCAGGGTGAAGCGAAAATGTGATCCCGACTCGGAAGGAATCCAGGTCAGTTCGCCACCGTGCCGACGGGCCGCGTTGCGGGCGATCGCCAGTCCCAGGCCTGTTCCCGCTGGTGCGGACAAGGAATCGTCAAGTCGTTCGAAGGGTTCGAAGATGCGTTTCGCTTCCGACTTGGTGATCCCTGGACCCTTGTCGATCACGTCGATGGTGATCAGGGTCGCTGTTTGGACGCTGGTCAGTGTGGCTCGCTTTCCAGAGGCCGCGTATTTTTCGACGTTGCTGAGCAGGTTCACCAGGACCAGTTCGATCACATCGGTGTCGATCGGGATTGTTTCGTTGGCGTTGAGCTTCAGATTCGTTTTGATCTCGAGACTCTCGAAAGCGGGAGCAAAACTTTCCACGACGCGGCGGATGATTTGATCGGGGGCTTCGATTGTCGGACGCAGTTTGCCTTTTCCCGAAACCATGTCGAGGACGCCTGTGACCAAACGAGAAAGACGCTGACTCTCCTCTTCGATCACATCCAAACGCTCCAGCAACCGCCCTCGTTGGTTGGGCTTATCTGATGATGACGTCGTTTCCGAGTCCAGATCGCGTTTGGCGAGTTCAGCGTACAGGCGAATGTTGGTCAACGGAGTTCGCAATTCGTGCGACACGTGGCTGGCGAAACTAACACGTTGTTGAGCCAAAGCCATTTGACGCCGGATCGTTGTCAGGACATATGCTCCCAGCAACAACAATGTGGTTGCGAGCGCTAACAAGGTTGCCAGCAATGGAACGGTTCCATCGGCTAGCCATCCCGGCGACGCGTCAGTGGACGGCGTGTAGATCAAACGCCATCCGTTCCATGGTGCTTCCATTCGAACGGTGGCAAGCGGTTGGATTGGGGCGATTGTTTCACTGGAGTCGCCCCAGCGGTACACCGTTCGGTCGGTGCTGTCTCGCAGTTCGTATCGCCCGCTCTCATCGGCGGAAGTGGCGGGCAAGGCTTCGACCAAGTCCGCCATCCAACGCCCTCGTTCCAGGACGACCCCGGTGGCGGTTTGGTCGGATCGTGGCAACCACAGCACAAGTTGTAAACCGTCTTCGTGGAACCAGCTTTGCCAGCGAGTGCCGGTGTTCGACAGTGTGGTCGACGCGATGTTGGATGAAGATGCCTTCGACAGCTGAAGGATCCGTGTCCGGGGAATGGATCCTTTGATCGATGGCAACGATCGGGAATCGCTGTTGAGACCAAGAGCCTCGTCTGGTTCTCCGATTGGTCGTCCGCGAGCCAGTTCGCTGAGAGCGGCATACCACAACATTTCCGAGGTTGCGTCGACGACGGGTTTACGTGGGTAGATCAATCGTCCATCGCGATCGACCAGCAAGACTTAACGAACGGTTGGTGTTGAGCGGCGAAGTTCCGCCAGGCGATTCAGGTCACGCTTGGCCTCGCGAAGTTGGTCGCCCAGATCGGTTTCATATCGCTGGGCGATGGGACGTAAGTTGGAACTCAAGTCCCGAAGTCGCCCAGCGAAGAGTTGTTGCAATTGTTCACGTTGCTGCTGTTGTTGCCGCGCGAGCGTGGCGGTTCCAAACCAGCCGATCAAGATCAGCGGTGAAACGATGAGCAACAGCAATGCGAGAACGTGACGGAGAAGCAAAAGCGATCACTTGCCAGAGGCGGAGGACGGGGAAGGCGAGAGGCTGGGCACATCAACCGAATAGGGTTGTTGACTTTGGACTGCATTCTGCAACTGCCGCATGCTTTTGCGAGTTGAATTCCACTTGGAACGATCGACAATCGCTTCGGCTTGCATCTCGTTGCTTTCTTCAGCCAATTTTAGTTCGGGCAGCACACTGTTCACGCCTTTGGCTTCACACTCAAAGTAGAGCTTGTTGAGAGAGGCCGCATTTTGATTCAGCAACGATTGTGCTGCTTTGACTTGGCCCGCATCCCGCAGCGCGGTGGCTTCGCGATTGAGTTCGGTAGTGATTTGCAAACTGCAGTAGGCGTAAACCTCCATGTCCTTGGCTTCTTCGACGATCTTTTCTTCGTCGCTGAAGCGAACCTGGATGCTGCTGGTCAGTTTCTCTTTGGTTTCGGTTTGCAGATTGCGATACTGCACCGTGACTTCTGCCAGGTCTCGGGTGGAGTCTTCTGTGCCGGGTGATACTTCGGTTTCGACGATGAAGTAACGTTCTTGATTGGCATAAAGCTGGGCGAGCGGAATGCGAATCGTTTGACCTTCGATGTCTCCTTCGCTGCCGATCATGCGAACGGGACGGACGGACTCATCCAGTTTGACCACGATTTCAAATTCGTTCGCAACGACGCTAAGCAAACCGTCAAACTCTTGGTTGAAGACCGCCACCAGAGAGTCGGCGTCTTCGATGAAGGCGTGGTTGCCACCGCCCACTGATGCGAGCGCGACCATCAAGTCTTCGTTATAACCTGAACCCAGTCCAAGCGTGCTAACGCTAATCGCTTCCTTCATCAGCGAGCGTCCCAACCCTTCCAGTTCTTGTGGGCTTTTGGGACCCACGTTGGCCAAGCCGTCCGAAAGCAGGATGACTCGGTTGACTTGTTCGTCGGCCAAGAACTTACGAACTTCCGCGGCGCCCTTGCTGACTCCGGCAAACAAGGCGGTGGAGCTGCCCGCTTGGATCCCACGGATTTTTTGTTTGATCGATGCTCGGTCGGTGGCTTTGGTGGCGGGGACCAAGACGGTGACATTGCTGTCATACAGAACGACTGAAACGATGTCGTCATTGCTCAGCCGATCGATCGCGGCTTCGGCAGCTTCTTTGGCACGCGCGAGTTTTTGTCCGCTCATTGAACCGCTGTGGTCGAGCACCAAGCAGACGTTGACGGGTGGTCGTTCTTCCGCGGATTTCAGCTCAAAACCGGTCAGAGCGATTCGCAAATGGTTCGTTTGTTTCTCACCCGCTTTCATCACGGGGTGAACCAAGCGGACATCCAATTTGACTTGTTCGGCACTCGCTTGGTGCAGCGATGAGGCCGTCATGGCGGCGACAAGTAACATCAACAATGAGAAACGCATCGGAAGGCTCCTGGGACAAGAGTGGACTAGCGATCGAGCCGGACATGGCTCGGACGTCACTCATTGAACGAAAAGCGGTCGCCCAAAAGTTCGAATGGGTGTCAGCCAATTGTAAAAGAAATGTCATCCAATGAATTCTCGCTGTGTCGCGGAGGCGAAACGGTTTTGGAATCGAGAGAATTCTTGGGAACCCGACGCGTTAGCTTTGAAGTTGCGTTTTTTCGTTGAATGGCCAACGGCCTTTTTCAACATAGCCAGTGGGCAACGCCCCTGGACCGGGAAATCACGCTCCCATTTTGGCCAACGGCCAAGTTCAATCCAAAACGTGTAGATTGATGTTGGCCGTTGGCCAACCAATTTCCCTTCGTTCTGATCCCAGGGGCGATGCCCCTGGCTTCGATGATGATGGCCGTTGGCCAAAAATGCGACTGCAAAAACGCAACTTCAAAACGCGTGAGCGAGGGAAAAATGCATTTGACTCGTTTCTCGCTCACGCTTCGTGGTTCCTGAAGACAATTTCCTCCCCCTACCAGCCTGTTGATTGAGTCAGCCGGAACGCGATCACGTTCGGATCGTCTCCGGTAACCGTGGGTTATCGCCCATCGGCTGATCGCTCAATCTGCGAAGCGGATTGAATCAACGCCCTGCTACCCGTCAGGCTCCACTCTGCTGAAACCTACTGGGTTGAGAACGCGTTTGGCCCTGGTCGGTTTGCCGTGGCGTGCTCCACCGGCGCGTGAATCAGGTAAACTGCAACCCATGAGCAACGCACCCGCTTCGTCGACGACCGATCCGACTCCCGCCGTCAGCACCCCGACCGATGCCAAGCGGCAAGCGTCTGGGCCGTTGCTGACTCCTGGCTTGCTGGGCCGACTGGAACGTTTGGAACTCGTTTCGCGAAAGATTTTTCGCGGGCGGATGAAAGGCGAGCGGCTCAGCCGTCGGAAAGGTCAAAGCGTCGAGTTCGCTGACTTTCGAAATTACGTGCCGGGTGACGACCTTCGGTTGATCGATTGGAATTTGTACGCTCGGCTAGATCAGTTGTTTTTGAAACTGTTCCAAGAAGAAGAGGACTTGCACTTCCATGCCTTGATCGACACCAGCGCGTCGATGAACTTTGGAACGCCGAACAAGCTGCGTGTCGCCAAGCAACTCGCGGCCGCGCTCGGATACGTGGGGCTTTGTCATGGTGACCGTGTTTGTGTTCGAGCCATGGGTGCGGAAGGTCAGCATGCACCGGTGCTACGATCGCGTGGTTCGTTCTGGAAAATGTTGAACTACTTGGATGGTTTGTCGGGTGGCGAGAATGTTTCGCTGCACGATGGAGTCAAGGACTTTGTGATGCGAGGTGGCGGCAGCGGCGTGGTCGTGCTGATCACCGACATGATGGACAAAGCCGGTTACGAATCAGCACTGCGGATGTTGATCGGTCGGCAAATGGATGTGTTTGTGTTGCAAGTGCTGTCACAAGAAGAAATTGATCCGCCGCTGCGAGGTGACCGACGGTTGATTGATGTCGAGGACGGCGATGCGGCCGAGATCACCGTCAATCAATTTGTGTTGGACAAGTACCAAGCCAACCTCAAGGCATTCCTCAATCAAATTCGGCAGTACTGTGCCAAGCGATCGATTGTGCACGTGATGGTTCCAACCGACACGCCGATTGAAACGGTGATCACGAAGTACCTGCGAACTCGTGGGGTCGTTCGATGAACGGTGGTGGAATGAGTTGGATTCCGGCCTTGTCGGGAGTGTTGCCGTGGGTGGTGTTGGCATGCGTGCCCGTGGGCATCGTGCTGCTGTACTTTTTGAAGCTGCGACGTGAGCCGGTTGAAGTGCCGAGCACGTATTTGTGGTCTCGAACGATCGAGGATCTGCACGTCAACAGTTTGCTGCAACGGCTTCGTAACAGCCTGTTGTTGTTGCTGCAATTGTTGGCGGTGCTGTTGGCGGCGCTTGCCTTGTTCCGGCCAGGCATGCGAGGCGAAGAGAATTCTCTGGGCCGGATGGTATTCCTGCTGGATACGTCCGCCAGCATGCAAGCACCGGCGGAAGACGCCGATGGGGCAGGGGAGAGCGGTCGCAGTCGGTTTGAAGAAGCTCGCCGGCAAATCGGCGATCGCATTGACACGATGACGGATTCTGAGTCGGCGATGCTGGTGACATTCAGCGATCGAGCCGAAGTGATGCACGCGTTCACGTCGGATCGCAATCGTCTGCGGGATGCACTGGATCGGTGTGAAGTCACGAATCGACCAACGGATATTCTGGGAGCACTGCGAGCGGCGGACGGATTGGCCAACCCGCGTCGGACCAGCGAAATTGGCGACGTCAACGATGTGCAAGTCGCTGACGCGATGCCCGCGGAACTGATGCTGTATAGCGATGGCAACTTTGGCGATGTGACGCAGTTCAGTTTGGGCAACTTGCAACCAACCTATGTTGCGATTGGATCCGATGCAGTCCGCAACTTGGCGATCGTTTCATTCTCGGCTCAGCGTGATTTGCAGAACCCCGATCAGATCCAGGTTTTCGCGACCGTGCTGAACACGGGCACGTCGGATGAGTCCACGGAAGCGTCTTTGTACATTGATCAAAACTTGGTGGATGCGGCGTCGGTGGATTTGGAACCGGAGGCTCAAACCGGATTGTCGTTCACGATTGAATCTTCCGATGCGGTTGCGTTGCGGTTGCAGCTTGACAGCGAAGACGATTTGAAGATCGACAACGAAGCTTTCGCGGCGTTGACTCCCGCGGGGCTGGTTTCGGTGTTGGTTGTAACGCCCGGCAACCGAGCGCTCGAGCTGGGCCTGACAACGCCGAAGTGCCAGCAGATCGCGGCTTGCGAGTTTGTGACGCCGGACTACATGGAAACCGAGGCGTATGAAAAACGAGTGGCATCGGGACGCGACGATTTGATAGTTTACGATCGATGCCGACCCAAGGATTCTCCTCCGACCAACACGTTCACCATGGGGGAATTACCCAGCGACGATTGGAAGTGGAAAACCGAGTCGGGCGCGTTGACGTTGATCGACATCGACCGAACGCATCCGGTGCTTCGGTATCTGGAGCTGTATTCGTTGCTGGTGTTTTCCGGTCGAGCCGTGGAAGGACCGTCGGGATCACTGACATTGGTGGAGTCGGATGTTGGGCCGGTGATGGCGATTGCTTCGCGCGATGGATACCAAGATTTGGTGCTGGGGTTCCCGCTTGTCAGTGAAGACGAATCGGGCGACATGCAAGCCAACACCAACTGGTACGCCGAACGGTCTTGGCCGGTGTTCTTGTTCAACGTGTTGAGGAACCTGGCGGGTGCGGCGCAGTCGTCAGGGGCACCGAGTTATCAACCAGGGCAAACCGTCATGGCTCGCCTCGAAAACGTTTTGGAGTCGGTCGAGGTCGTGCGAACGGTTGAGCAAGGCAGAAAAGAATCCTTGGGCGAGCAACCCGTCGGTGCGGGCGGCGTAGTCGAAATCGTTTCGACATCTCTGCCTGGCAATTATCAACTGATCGCCGCCGAAACCGACCAAGTGGTCGATCGGTTTGCGGTCAATTTGTTCGATGCTCGTGAAAGTCGATTGGCATCGCAGCCGACCGTTGAGCTGGGGTACGAATCGGTGGAGGCGACTGATGCGGGAATCGAGGTGCGTCGCGAATTTTGGCGGCCGCTATTGATCGCCGTGTTGGTGTTGATGGCATTGGAGTGGTGGTTCTACACACGGCGGTTGGCGTAGGATTGACGGACCCCGATGATTTCATTGGTCGTTTGTTTCCACGCACATTGTTGTTAGATGCCGAGTTCGCCCAGCCGCCGTCGTTTCGAAGCCTATCGTCAAGCGGTTCGTGATCGTCATCGCCGAGGGAATCAGGACACTGAAAAGGATCTGGCCAGCGGCCGCGGCGGCCATCATCACGGTGGTGGTCCGGGTGGAAAGAAGATCGGGGCTCGCGAACGCTCGTTTCGCGAATTGTTCCTGGCTTTTTGGAAGCTGATTGCCGGACAAAGGGGGGCCATTCTGACGGCTCTGGCGTTGTTGACGGTCAGCATTGGGTTGCGATTGATCCCGCCATTGGGAACCAAGTTGGCAATCGATTCGGTGCTGACTCGTCCACCCAAACCACTGCCGGATTGGGTGAACGCGATCCCAAATTTGAGCCAGATTTTGGGCGACCCGATGTCGTCGCCAATGAGGGTTCTGATCGCGATTGGATTGTTGGTGACCGTCCTGACCGCCATCGGAACCGCGGTGAATTTGGTGGGCCGTTGGATCGCAACCAAAGCGGTCAACAAAACGCAAGTGTCCATCCGAGCGACAGTGTTTGATCACGCCGTTCATTTGCCGCTGCACCACGTGCATTCCATGAAGAGCGGCGGAGTGGCCAGTCTGATCCGAGAGGATGCAGGCGGCGTCGCGGATCTGATCTTCAGCATGCTTTACAACCCCTGGCGGGCGATCGTTCAATTCATTGGCAGTCTGGTCATCCTGATGCTGGTGGATTGGAAGTTGATGCTGGGTGGGATGTTTTTGTTGCCGACCGTTTGGTTGACGCACCGCACCTACATCAACCGCATTCGTCCTCTGTTTCGAGATGTCCGGAAACAGCGTCAGAAGATCGACAGCGGCGCGACAGAAACCTTTGGCGGTATTCGCGTCGTGCGAACGTTTTCGCGATCTCGCAGCGAGTCGAGTCGCTACGTGCGGGAAGGTGACTTCCTGGTTCGACAACAGTTGTTCACTTGGTGGTGGATGCGGATCATCGAGACGATCTGGGAAGTGTTGATTCCACTCGCTTCTACAGGCTTGCTGCTCTATGGCGGCTATCAAATCATCGAAGGCAATCTGACGCTCGGTGATCTGATGATGTTCTTGGTCTACCTGACAATGTTGTTGGATCCGCTGGCGACGATCGCGGGCAGTGCGGTCGCGTTCCAGAACAATCTGGCTGGATTGGATCGCGTGCTTGACGTGTTGGATGTGGAAGAGGAGTTGCCCAGTCGCGAGGGTGCGATCTCGTTGCCTTCGAAACAGCGAGTGGGGGACCTGTCCATTCAGAACGTGACATTCCGCTATCCAGGAACCGAGACGCCGGTGCTGAAAGAGGTGAGCTTCGATGTCGCTTCGGGACAAACGGTTGCTTTGGTGGGACGCAGCGGAGCGGGCAAGACGACGCTGACCAACTTGATCGCTCGGTTTTACGACCCCAGCGAAGGAGCGATTTGTTTCAACGGTCGGGATCTGCGAGACATTCAGTTGTCCAGCTATCGATCGCTGCTTGGGATTGTGGAGCAGGACGTGTTTTTGTTCGACGGTTCTATTCACGAGAACATTGCCTACGCACGACGGCGGGCGTCTCGTGAAGATGTGATTTCGGCAGCAAACGCGGCTGCCGCGGATGAGTTCATTCGCAAGTTCCCCGAGGGATACGACACCGTGATTGGAGAACGAGGCGTCAAGTTGTCAGGCGGTCAGCGCCAGCGTTTGGCCATCGCACGAGCGATTTTGGCCGACCCTCAAATCCTGATCTTGGATGAAGCGACCAGCAACTTGGATAGTGAAAGCGAGCGGCTGATCCAGGACAGTTTGAGCGAGTTGCTGCAGGACCGAACCGCGTTCGTGATCGCTCACCGATTGAGCACGATCATGAACGCTGACAAAATCGTGGTTCTGGAAGACGGGGAAGTGCTCGAGATAGGCACCCACGACGAATTGGTCGCACGGGGCGGCCGTTATCGGGACATGGTGATGCTGCAAATGGATCAAGGCATGCAAACCAGTCGGTGAGACAGAACTCGCGTGATCGCTTATCATTCGCGGTTAGCGTCCTGGCTTGCAATCAGCGATGCGTTCCACGTGTCGCGAGTGTTTTGATAGCAGATGACGAATTCGACCTCACAACCGCTCTTTGGTCGAACGATCAATCTCCTGCGTGACTTTGCGGTGACTCGCAGTTCCGCATTGGCATGGTGCATCCTTGCCATTTCGCTGACCGTGACAGCCATCGCTTGGTATTTGTCGAGCCAGTACATTCGCGATCGAGCGTCGGACCGCTTTCTGTTTCGCGTGAGTGAAATGGAAGTCTCGATCGAGCAACGGATGTTGGAATACGAGCAAGTGCTTCGCGGCGGCGTTGGATTGATGGAAGCGTCCAACAACGTCTCACGAGCCGAATGGCGGACCTACTTTGAGAACTCTCGTTTCCAGGAGTACTACCCTGGAATTCAAGGAGTTGGATTCAGTCGGGTTGTAAAGGCGGATGAAAAAGATGCCTTTGTCGAATCCGTTCGCGCCGAGGGTTTTCCCGAGTTTGATATCCGGCCCGCAGGTGAACGCGATGTCTACACAGCGATCGTTTATCTCGAACCGTTCGATTGGCGGAATCAGCGGGCCTTCGGATTCGATATGTACTCCGAGGCGACTCGGCGAGCGGCAATGGACGCGGCGGTCGCATCGGGCGAGCCCACCATTTCAGGCGTTGTCAAATTGGTGCAGGAAACCGAGGACGATGTCCAGCAAGGTTTCCTGCTGTACTTGCCTGTCTTTGAAAACGGCGAAACGATTGAGGGGAAAGATCAACGATTGGCATCGGTTGTTGGCTTTGTGTACGCGCCGTTTCGAACTCGAGATTTGATGGTCGGGATTCGGAAATCGAATCTGCCGGACATCGATTTCAAGATCTACGATGGTGAGAGCGAGTCGACTGCCAACTTGCTCTACAGCAGTCACCTCCCAATGTTGAGGCCGGCCAGCGAGGGCGATGCGGATTTTGTGCTGACGAAACAGCTCCATCTTCGCGGACGCGATTGGACAATCCACTTTGAATCCCAGCCCGATTTTATCAGTGGTGGCGAATCGGCGATTAGCTTGGCAGTCGCGTTCATCGGGCTGCTGGTGGATGTGTTGCTGTTTTTGGTGATTGGATCGATCGGGCGTCAACAGCGGCAAGCGGAACGGATTGCCGAACAGATGACCAGCGAGTTTCGCAAAGCCCAGAAACAGTTCCAAGCCGTCTGCGACACCGCTCATGATCCGATCGTGTTGTTGGATCAATCACGACAGGTGGTCTATGGGAATCCGTCGACGATGGATGCCTTTGGGTTCTCTGAAGACGAGTTGGTTGGCACCTCAGCGAGTCGTCTGTTTGAAAGATCACTTCGAACCGACGAGTCCGCTTCATCATCGATCACGGACGACGAACTGCTTTGCATTAGGAAAAACGGGGCGACCTTTCCTGCGCGAATTTCGATCTCTTATTGGCATGATGGCGAACAACAACTTGCGGCGATCATCGTCCGTGATGTAACCGAGCAGCGGCGCGTTGATGCGTTGATACGACAGCAAATCGCCGAGTTGAGCCGAAGCAATCGGGATCTGGATGCGTATGCCTATGTCGCTTCGCATGACTTGCGGTCTCCGCTGCGAAACATCAAACATCTGGCCGATTGGGTGATGGAGGACACCGGTGATGAGCTGCCCGTCGAGAGTGCGGAACACCTGAAAACGTTGAAGCAATGCATCGACCGGATGGAGCAATTGCTGGATGATCTGCTTCAGTATTCTCGCGCCGGGCGAGTTCATGATCGATTGACGCAGGTCAACACAAATGAGCTGGTAACAAGGATCTTCGGGATGCTGGCAAAGCCAGATGCCATGCAAGTTTGCATCGATGGGGAACTGCCCACGTTATTGACTCTGAAAGCACCACTGGAAACGTGTCTGCGGAACTTGATCAACAACGCGATCAAGCACCATGACCGCGCAGACGGGAGAGTATGCGTTTCGGCGGTTGATCACGACGAGTTAGTTCAGTTCATTGTCGAAGACGACGGACCGGGAATCGCCTCGCGTTTTCAGAAGAAGGTGTTCGAAATCTTTCGTACCGTTGCTCCCAATGCGGACTGGAAAAACTCGAGTGGCATGGGATTGTCGATCATTAAAAAGACCGTCGAAACCTACGGCGGAAAGATCGAGTTACAATCTGAATTGGGGCAGGGCACAAGGTTCATCCTGCATTGGCCAAGAAAGATCGTGATGCCACTCGAAAGCGTCGAGTCACCTGTGTCAGCCGAGTCTGAAGGATAAGTCTGAGCGAAATGAAAGGTTCGGCTTTGCGGAGATGAAGGTTCGGCGAAAAAGATTGGTTCAATGGGTATTTGGGTAGTGTGATCGTTCGAGTCTCTGTAGCTTGCCGCAGAAACGACTTCGATGCATCCACTTCGTGGCCGTGCCAATGAACCAGGTTCTTTCGCTCTAGGGTCGTTAACAGTGATGCTCCTTGCGTTCAATCAAAACCGTTTGCGTTCCCGAAGTCGCATGATGTCATGAACGCTGAGGCACTGTGAGTTTTGGATCGGCGACCGCCATGCACGGTCCCAATCAAACTCAGGCAACTTCGGCCGTGACCTGACGCTCGCTTGAAGGCATGTTGATCTCGTCGTGTTTGGGTCTGCGACAGACTGATGAAATTGACCTACGTCACCTTTGTGAGACTCAAGAAAAAATGCTTTGCTGCAAATTGAATCTCCCAAACCATCTTTGGGCGAAATGCGTTCGCTGCGTCAACGTTGGCTTCAATGGGCGGCTTCGGCTCAGTTGCGGTATATGCGTCATCGTGTTCTTCGCAGTGTTGACCGTTGGCAATCATTCCTATGCCGTTGAAGAACACCGTTCAATACCTGAGCGTTTTGAGCGAGCGAAAATTCTTCTCGACCGTCGCGTGGAAATTGGCTTGGTATCGCCAGCGGCAGCGACCGCCTGGGCGAGGTTGGCAACTGAATCCGAGAAGTTTGGAAGGCTGTTTTCGTTGCACGAGTTCGCCAGTTTTTTGAGCGAAACTTCGTCCGGGCTAGACGCGGAAGATTATGGGTGTATCCAATCTCTCTATCTTTCCTTGCAAGACGTCCCTTTGAAATGGGCGGAGGTGGTCGAGGAACATTCCAAAAGAGGAGAGGTCGCTCAGCCAGCAAGCTACAAGTTCAAGGTCACTTTCAGCGAGTATCCATCTATCATGCATCTTCAGGCCTTTCACGATGGAAAAAACTGCTCTCTTGCAATGACAAAGTATGTCAACGATGAGCCTGCTCTATATGGAACCATGGCTACGGACGGGGAGAGGTTGATGAGGTTCCAACGTGAAGGCTATCGCTGCAATGAGCCTATTGGGATTCCTTCCGTGATTTGGCGTGCAGATATAACTGCTTTTCAAGGGTATCAGGAGGCTATACGGACGGATGACCCATTGCTCCAGTACTATCCCGACAGGTTTCAGTCAGATTACGGCATCTGTGGCATGGTAGAACCGATTGCAGAAATTGCAGACGCTTCGGGAATATGGGAAGAGACCGCTGATTTCAATGGGAAGACTGTGTTTTTTTGTGGGACACCGTTCACGTATGTCGCATTCGACACCAAGACTGGCGATCTGCTTGCGTATTTCCAGGGGGAATACTCGTTCTCGAACGGAAGCCTCTGCCCTGTTGAATCCTCGGGTCGCAACAGCGTTGTCTTCAAGTCGCATGAGTTGTTTGATAAAGTCGGTCGGCTTCCAACATCGACGGTGATTAGCACAGGAACGAGCGTCACAACAGTGAAGTTGCTCAGTATCTCGCAAGCACCCGCGGCTGACGACGGCATTGTTGAAGACTCGATTCCTCTCAACGCCTACGTATTGGACCGCATCAATGAGGTCAAATATGTCAACTCTGGCGAAGAAAAGAAGCCGGCGGGCAATTAAGTGCGTTTGGTCGACTTGGGCCTTCCTCGCACACGAAAAGGGGACGGGGGTCAATTAGGGGCGTTTCTTTGATCGGGGCCTTCCTCGTGATCGGAGTGTTGACCACAGGTCGTGTTTGTCAGCGAGTTTTTCGACCCAGTCGATGCCGCCGAAAGGGCGACCTCGCTGGACGCTCGTTCGAATCATCCCGATCTCCTTTTCGCTGAGTGCTTGATTGACCCGCTTGCTCCAGTTTGCCGTGCGACGGATTGGCCAGGCCGACAAGAGTTTTGGATCTCGGTCGGAATGGTTCGCCCAGCGGTGGAATGAACCGTGTTGCCACAACTCGGCTCGTTTGACCAAATTTGCTCGCACTGGATTGCGTTCCACATATCGGCACACTGTCAGGAAGTGCTCATCGTCTTTGATGGGAAAGCTCTTGAAGCGGGACTGGTACAGATGTCCTTCGCCCGCGGTGTGGTAGTGAGCGTGATAGCGTTGGGTGTGCGTGGCGGTGACCCAACGCAGCATCTTTCCCATTTGCCCGTCGCGGTCTGGGCGAAGTACGAGATGCCAGTGGTTTGGCATCAAGACGTAGGAGTAGATTTGCACTTCGTAGCGTTCCAGTCCTTGGCCCAACACACGCTCGAAGGCCGCGTAGTCTTCGGGCTTGTGGAAAATCTGTTGCTTGGAATTCCCGCGATTCAACGCATGGTAGATCCCGCCGGCCACATCCAGACGTTTTTGTCGAGGCATCACGCACACCTGTAGGGAAAAAGTGATCTTGGAGTCGGTGGTTCAATGACAGGATAGCAGAAAAGACCCCCGTCCCCTTTTCTCGGGCGCGAGTCCGAGCGCCTGTCGCCCCTTCAGGGCTTTCTTGTTGTGAGTTGCTGCTGCTCCATGGGATCACGCCCGTGGCGACGACGTGTCATCCCGTTGGGACTGGCCCAACCATTTCAGCGTTGTTGTCCCGCATTCACTGGTTCGTGCCGATGGTGACAACGTATCGTTTTGCTGAGACTTTGTCGGGAAGAGCAGTTAGGCTTTTCGGATGAAGTCGGCGGCGTAGCTTCGGACTTCGCCGCCGTTGAGGACGTGGACCATGCGGAGTTGTTGGATCTCTTGGTCGCTGAAGGAGGACATCGGCACGTGAACCAAGTGCTTCTTGAACCGGCGGGCCAAGCGTTTCCATCCGCCGCCGGGCGGCAGGGGGCTCATGATCGCGACGTGTTTGCTGCGTGAATGCATGCAGGCAGCGGCAATCAATCGTTCTTCCAGCGTCGCGGTGAAATTCAAGCGACGGTCACGCCAGATGTCGCGAATCGGTACGGGCGGGTACAAGAACATCGCACCGCCATAGATCCCCAGCCCAATGCCGGGGCCGACCATCTCTTGCTGGAAGTCACTGGCGAAGAATGCGAGCGTGGATTCCCATTCGTGCTCGGCGAACCAGGTCGTGCGCCAGGGGTAGTCTCGCGGGTCGGCGGGGGAGTCAAACAGCATCAGGCAGGCATCGAGTTGCCCGCGACTGGGCGGCATGACTTTGACGTAGATCTCTTTTTCGTACCAATGTCGAATTGTGTCCCGGATGTCGATTCCGTCTTTGACGCTGGTGGTGAACTTTTCAGTGCGAGCCAAGTCTTGGCCCATGATCGCCTGGGCTCGTTCGCTGACCCGGTTTCTCAGCAGTTCAATGCGTTCGTCTTCGGGCGGGTAGCTGCACTGGGAATAGGGGGTCCAATTGTGCTGCCATTCGTGGCGTTCTTTGTCGTTGGGCCGTCGCTGGAGCTGGATCGTTTGCCACGAGATCGGTGGTCCTGGCAAACGATTGACCAATGACACAACATCTTGATTGGGCAAGCGAGCTTGGTCGATTCCCAGCGTGATCGGTTGATCGGATTCAGGGATCCATTGGTCGGAGTTGGCACCCGGTTCGTCCGCGTAGGCGTACTTGGTCGCGACCTCGGCGACGTGCAATGCGAATTGGTCGCCGAGGACTTGTTTGCAGGCGGTGATGATGGTGACCATGTCCGGGGTCATCCGGCGGTTGATCAACGACAAATTGCGGATGTATTGCAAGCACTTCGAAAGCAGCAACGGCGTGATCTTGCGAGCTCGGTTGCCCAGGTCGTCGAGGTAGCTTTGTCGGCCGGCGATCAACAGTTCTTTGACGCCGTCGATCTGCAAGTTTTCGTCGTCTTCCAGTTCAGCCCTCGCACGTTCGTGGAGCGATGTGATGAAAGGCAACTCGCCGAACAAGAACAGCAGAGTCTTCGAATTGATTTTGTGCCGAGTCGGTGTGGAGACCTCTTCGTTTTCAAGGTCATCAACTGATCGGCCTTGGTCGGTTCGCAGGAGTCGGTGGGCATCACGAATCCATGGCCAATGCAGGATGCTGGTGACCAGCAGAATCCGCTGGTAGCTCTTTTCCAATTCGGTGAGCTGGGCGGCCATGTAATGCATTCGGTCGCGAGTCAGCTCATCGCTCGGTGGTGGAATGCTCGGGAGGATCGCGGCGGCGAATTTTTCAATCGCAACGTGCCGGACCGCGTGCGCGTCGGGCATGACGGTCGAAAAAGGCTGGAAGTGATTCGTTTCCAGATCAATGAAATGCCGCGGGATGTGTTCGCCCATCGCGGCACGGATCGCCATGATCACGCTTTGGCACGGATCGATCGGCACGTAGCTGCTTGGCAGGGGATCAGCGTCTTCGTCGGCTGACTCGCCGTATTCTTCCGCTGACAATTCAGGGTTGAAGGGCAGCGGCGGTTCGAACGTCGATTGTGATGCGGGGTGTTGCAATACGATCGAGGGACGTGGGAGTTCCAAGACCGCTTCTTCGACCGGTTGTTGGAAGGACGGCGGCAGCGGAACGGCCAGGCAATCGAAGTTGTGTTCGAGCATGAACCGACGGGTTAGCCAGGCGAACTGGCCACTGCCGTGGATGATGGGCAGCAGTGTGACGCGATCGTTCAGGCGTAGCAGCTCGGGGACCGTGTCGCTCATCTTTTAATCAACCAACCAAATTGGATTGTGGTTCAGCGGAGGAGGCAACGACTTCGGTTGCTGATTGGCCCAAGTAGGTTCGGGCGGCTTCGGCAACGCTTTCGATTGTCACACCACGGTAGGCGTCCAGCAACTCATCGAGCGACAGGTGGTCACCACAGCACAACCAGCGACTGCCTAACCCGAACAAGCGGTTTGATGGGCGTTCGGATTGCATAATGCAGCCGGCGACCGTCTTGTTGATGATTTGGTCCAGCTCGGATTGTTCGACGCCGTCACGGGCGACTCGGCCAAGGACTTCGTTCATCAACCGAACGTTGGAATCCATGTCGTCGGCGGCGCAGACCAAGTAGGTGAACAGGGCACCGGTGTCGGTGAACTCTTGCGGCCAAAGCGTGGCGACTTCGGCGCGGCCGGTGTCAATCAAATCCCAGAACAGCCGACTGCCGCCATCATCGCCGACGATGGACGCCAGCAACCGCATTGCGTAGCGGAGCGGTGACTGCATGGACGGGCCATCGCCAAGAGTCACCCGGTAACTTTGTGCTGCATCGGGGACACTCAAGTGCTGTGTCAGTTCGATGCCTTCGGGGGTGGTGCTGAGATCGTCACCGGCCAACTCCGACGGGGCAGGGCGGTCGAGCCAATGCTGCGTCATCTTTTCTGCTTGAGCGACCAAGCCATCAAAGTCGACGTTGCCGCTGGCGGCCAGCACAATGTTCTCGGGGCGATAACGGCGATTGAAATAGGCTCGCATCGATTCGACTTGCATCGATTCGATCGAGTGAGTCGTGCCAAGCACGCGCCGTCCCAGCCCGCGAGGTCCGTAGGCACATTCCATTACCCGTTCGAAGGCGCCAAACGGAGGCTGGTCTTCGTACTTGGCGATTTCTTCCAGGATCACGTTTCGCTCGGTCGCGAAATCGTCGGCGTCGAGCGACGGGCTGAGCATGTCGGTCAGCAAGTCGACCATTCGGTCTTGGTACTTGGGCAGCACGGACGAATAGTAAACCGTTTGTTCCTCGGACGTGTAGGCGTTGGATTGACCGCCGAGTTCGTCCAGTTCGCGATTCACGTCGGCGGCCGATCGACGAGCGGTTCCTTTGAACATCATGTGTTCGAGGAAGTGGCTGAGTCCCGATTCGATGTCGGTTTCGTCACGAGCACCGGCACGCACGAAGTAACCGACCGCGGCGGAGTAACCACGCAGGTCGATGTCGGCAACGATTCGCAACCCATTGGCCAGGGTCGTTGATTTGAGTTCGTTCATGCGAGCGTTTCGCCTCCTTGAAGGGCTTCCGGTCCGACGGTCACGATTCGGAATTGCCGCGGGCCGTGTTGGCGAAAATAGGATGCGACTTGGTCGAGGGTGATGGCTTCGATTTTGGCTTCGAGTTCTTCGGTTGGAATGACGCGTCCGAGTTGATATTGGTCGGATGCGAGTGAGCTGGCTCGTGAGCCGGCCGATTCTTGTTCCATGATCAGTCCGCTTTCGATGCGAACTTTCCAACGCGAGAGTTCTTCTTGTTCGAGGTCGTCGGCCAGGTTCTGGATTTCGCGAAGGCTGACGTCCAGCGTTTCTTGTGCTCGTGCGGGCGTGGTGCCGGCGTAACCGAACACGGCACCGTTCTGACCGATTGTGTGGGTGCTGGCCCAGACGCTGTAGCACAGTCCGCGTTGTTCGCGAACGCGATCGAACAGGCGACTGCTCATGCCATCGCTGAGGATTCCGATTCCGGCTCGCATGACGAAGTAGTCATCGCTGCCGTAGGGAATCGAATCGAAAGAAAATCCGATGTGCGTTTGGCTGCTGGGCAACTCGATGTGTTCGTTGCCATCGATCGGGGCAGGGGAGGGCAGGGCAGGGCGTTTGCCTGACTTCCAATCGCCGAAGGATTGCTCGATGGAGTCAAAGATTTGATTGGCGTCGAAGTTGCCCGCGACGGCCAGCACGCTTCCACCGGCATGATATTGATCGGTGTAGAACTGGCGGACGTCGTCCATGCTGAACGCTTCCAGGCTCGCTTCGCTGGCGTATCCACCTCGTCCCAGGTAGGGGCCGTATTGGCGCTCGCGAAGACGCCGCATCAAACGCTGAGTCGGTTCGTCTTGGAACGCGGCGAGTTCTTGCCGCAGGATCATTTTGGCGTCGTCGAATTGGTTGCCAGGCAAGTGTGGGCGACGAACGACATCGGCCAGCAGTTCGATGGCGGGAAGCAATGAATCCGCGGGCATGCGTGCGGAGTAACCCGCGACGCTGGTCGCGGCCGAGTTGCCGCTGTCGATGCCCAGGTTGTCTTCGGCGGCAACCAGTTGGCGACTGTTGTAGGCACCGGCACCACGCTGGACCATTTCACAGGTCAGCGAAGCCAGGCCATCGCGACGAGCCAAGAACTCCGTGTCGGCCAGTTGTTCTTCGCTCAAGCCATGCAACTCGGTTGTGATCCCGGCAGGCAACCACAGCGTGTACGCGGCGGTTCGCAGCCAAGGCATCGGTTGCACGACGACGGTCAGGCCGTTGTCGAGCGTTCGAGTTTGAATCGGGGGAGATTGAGTGCTGAGCAAGGGAATCGCTGAGGGCTGAGGGCTGAGTTGCTAGTTGGGTTCAATTGGTAGCGGAAGTCGCCAAGACTTTCGACGGATCATCGTGCAACTCGAAACTCTTGACGGGTTTCGCTACGTGGGTTGCGAGCTGGGAGCTAGCCCGGTATTCCGAGCGAGACAACTTCCACTGTTTTGACGCGGCCGATCAGCGTGTGGCTGCTGACATCATCGATTTGAATGTCCATCAATTGGCCGGCTTGGCGTCGGTTGCCATCGAACACCACGATCCGGTCGCAGATGGTTCGTCCGGTCATTTGAACGACGGGAGCATCCGGATCGGATTTGTCAGCTTTCTTGCTTGGTCCCTCGACCAGCACCTCGACGGTATCGCCAATCAGTTTTTGGTTGTCCTCTTTCGAGATTCGATCTTGGACCGCCAGCAGTTCGTTGTTGCGAGCCGCTTTGACCTCGCGAGGCACATCGTCGATCAGGTTGGCGGCGGCCTTGGTGCCTTCGCGAACACTGTACTGGAAGATGAAGCTGTTCTTGAATCGGCAGCGTTCGATCAGTTTCACCGACTTTTGGAAGTCCTCATCCGTTTCTCCGCAGAAGCCAACGATGAAGTCGCTGCTGACCGAGGCTTCGGGTAGGATCGTTTCGATGCGTTCGAACATCTCCATGTAGTCAGCGATCGTGTAGCCACGCTTCATTCGTTTAAGAACCGCGTCGCTGCCGCTTTGTGCTGGCACGTGCAAGTAAGGCGACACCTTGGGCAGATCGCGAATGGTTTCCAGCAACCGGGCGGTCATGTCTTTGGGGTAGTTTGTCACAAACTTGATGCGTTTCAAACCATCGATGTCGTGCAGACGTTCCAGCAGTCCAGCCATGTCGGTTTCGCCGTCCGGTCCGCGGTGGCGATAGCTGTTGACGGTTTGTCCGAGCAACGTGATTTCGAGTGCGCCTTGTTCAGCGAGCACGCGAGCTTCGGAAACGATCTCTTCGGGCGATCGGCCTTGTTCGGGACCGCGAGTGTTGGGCACGACGCAGTAGGTGCAGAACTTGTCGCAGCCGATTTGGATTCGCAGGTAGGCTTGGAAGGGAGTCGGTCGCATGGTTGGATCCCGCAAAGGATCGAACGTTTCGTGGCTGCGAGCGACGACGGTTTGCTTGCCATCTTTGCGCCCCAGCGAGACGGCCATTTGCCGTCCTTCGCCGCTGGTGACTTTCGTCAACATGTCGGGAATCGCGTGCAGTTGTCCGGGGCCGACGACCATGTCGACGAAGGGGGCACGTCGAAAGATCGTTTCTTGGTCTTTCTGAGCCATGCATCCCATCACGCCGATGGTTTTTTCGGGGTGGCGAGCTTTGGTTTCTTTGAGTTTGCCGAGGGCGCTGTACGTTTTTTCTTCGGCCTGCTCGCGAATGCTGCATGTGTTGTAGAGCAGTAGGTCGGCTTCGCCGGGAGAATCGACAACGGTGTAGCCGTGACGTTTCAAATCGGCGATCACCATCTCGCTGTCCAGAACATTCATCTGGCAGCCGACGGTCTTGATGTAAACAGTTTTAGTCATGGAGATCACTCCGGCTCGTCTTCGGAAGGTTTTTTGCTGGCTTCGATGGCGGCCCGTTGGGCCTCTTGGGTGCGGTTAACGTGGTCCCGCAAGAGCCCCGTCAGGTGGGCTTGTCGTCGGTTCATCGCACCCACGACGATCCAGGCGGCAACCGCCGCTCCGGCGACCCACAGCCAGTTGATATTGGTCAGAAAAGTTTGTCCCCACAGCGCATTCATCGCTCCAGGATAACGCCCCGGGGGCGTTTCTCGGAAGACGAGCCTTTTTCAATCGGTTGAGGCCCCGTTTGACCTTTGAAAACGCTGGGAAGACGACGATTTTCGCCATTGGTCGTGAAGCACCACAAAGCTGGGCACGAGGACCGTTCGCACATAAAGCGTGTCCAGCAGCACTCCGAGACCGAGTGCGAACCCGAGTTCCGTGATTCCTCGCAGCGTGGTCGGCTGACTGGCGATTTGTTCGCCGAGCGATGCGGCGTCGTCACTGGTCAGGAACGCGAAGCTTTGGGTGATCCAGGGCCACCAGGACGACGCGGTCATGCTGATGAAGGTGGCGGCCATGACCAAGCCGCAGGCGGTGATGATGCCGCCGGTTCGGGCCACCGCCCGGCGGACCGCTGCGAGAGAACCGAGTTTGCGTTTCTCTTCCAGAATTCGGGTGACCAAGTAAACGTTGTAGTCCTGGCCCACGGCCACCAGGATTACGAACAAAAAGATGGGCAACTTCCAGTCCAGGCCAGGGAACGTTGGTCCGTGCCAAAAACGAAAGAACAGGTACGTCAGCCCGAGGGTGGTGTAGTAGCTGAGCAAGACGGTGGCGATCAGATAGATCGAGAGTGCAACGCGCCGAATCACCAGCACCAGCACCGCGAAAACGGCGGCGATCACGGCGAGCTTGATTCGAAAGGTGTCCGAAAGGGTGACTTCGCGAAGGTCCACGATGGATGGTGTTGTGCCTGCATAGAACGCATCGATTTTGAGTCCGGCTTGACCGAATGCGGCGGTCTGCTCGGCGATGGTTTCTTCAATTCGTTTCAGGCTGTTGCCAGCGGATTCGCTGAACGGATCTTCCTGGATGATCACGTCCATTCGAATCAGCCGATCGGCGTACTGCGGCATCGAAGACACAAAGTGCAGTTGCGTTAAACGATGATTCTGTAGTGCCCGTCGACGCCAGGCTTCACTGCTGAGCAAACTCATTTCGCGATCCGGAGGGAAATCACCCAGCGGATCATTGCGATGACGAACGGCGGTGACGCCCTCGGTTTGATAGAGCGCCTGCGTGATGGTTTGCAGGGTTTCTTTTTGTTCCTCTTTTTGCATTGGCTGTTCGGATAGCATCAGCACCGAGATCGGTGCGAGTTGGCCGATGCCAAACTCTCGATCGAGCACTCGCATGCCCTGTCGTGTGCTGGCCGAGGCAGACAATTGGCCGCTGATGTCGTAGGTGACGGTGCGTTCGTTTCGAAAGCCAATCCAAGCCGGTGGCAGCAGCAACGCCAATCCAATTAGCAATGTCACCATCGGACGACGGGTCAGTTGGATCGCCATCCAGTTCCACAGTAGATCACCGGGCGTGCTGTCCTTGTCGTTGACGCTGCGATTGCCGATCAACTGAATTCGCGGTTCGCGACTGACTTGACCAGCCGATGTCGGCCAAAAAACTTTGGGGCCTAACAGGCACAGACATGCGGGTGTGAGCGTCATGCAGACCAGCAATCCGATCGACAAACACACCGCGATAATCGGGCCGGTGTGATGAAACTTTCCGAAGTCGGCAAACCAAAGCATGCCCAAGCCAACGATTGTTGTCATGGCGCTGCCGATCAACGCGCCGCTGACTTGCGTGAGTGCTTTGCGACATGCGACGGGCCAAGGTGACTGAGCGGCTTCTTCTCGCAAACGAGCGATCAAGAACAGGCAGTAGTCTGTGCCAGCGCCAAACAGAATCACGACCACAAAGATTCGGCTGGTCGTGTAGATCTGCACATCCAGCCCGGGAACCAAATCGGATTGCGACAACTGTGTCAGGAATGTGACCGCGGCGGTCGATACCATGACCGCGATCGCGATTGAGAACAACGGTACGGCGACCAGCAGTGGGGCGCGATACACGATGGACAGCAGCAGTAGGATCATCACGACCGTGAACCACTCCGTGTACTGAATGGCGGAGCGAGCGGCCGAAAGGGTTTGTCCGCCGATCGCGGCCGAACCGGTGACGATCAATTGCGGTGATCCTGTTTCGGAACGTTCGTCTTCGGTCAGGTAGGCGTGGCTGTAGGCGATCGTTTCGTCGACGATCTCTTGCAGTTGTTCCAGCAGTTCGATGTTGCCCGTTGCCGCCAGTTCGCTGGAAAGAGTCAGCACAGCGAGGCGAGCTCGCGGGGTTTTCAGTTGTGAACCCAGAGTGCGATCTTCCCAGCTGTAGATATCCAGCAGCGGTTCCCAGTCCTTCAGTGGCCGCTTTGAAATCGGCAACACCGACATGGGGAGGTCTGAGTCCAAGACCAAAGCGGCTTCGAGATCCTCGGCCACACGGGCGGTGGTTTCGGAAATGGAGGATGCTTTTTTGTCCGGTTCGGTCTCCGCAGCGGTGTCGCCAGGAGCGACGGCTGTCTCCGGTGCAGTGGATGGTTGGATCACCATTTGCGAACCGAGCAAATTGCCTCGGTCCCAGTAAGCGATCGCCATGCGTGGTTCGTAGGGAGTCGGTGAAGTCTCAGGGACTCGGTCGCCGAGAGCCTCGTAGAACTGCGAATCGATTTCGATTGCTTGGTCAAACGCCTGCGCGGCAACCACCCACCATCGATTGATCGACTCGTCCCCGCTGTCGTCGCGCAGTTGCATTGCACGTTGCCAAGCGACTTCACCGAGCCGGTGATAGAGGCGGCGGAGCAAGTCCAGGCCGATCAGACGATCGGTCTTTGTCAGGTCTTGTTCGGCGCGAGAAAGCGTGACAACCATTTGGCTGCGTGCCCGCGTGCCGAAGAAGGCTTCATCGAGCAACTTGCCGCCCGCGACGCTGGTTTGTGTCGCTGGAAGATACTCGAAGTCGCCGTCGAGGGCGACTTGTTTCCAAGAAGGCGAAAACGCTTTGCAGAGGACTGCAAAAACGACCCAACCCAAAACGATCCAATGAGCACGTGCAATGACCTGTCGAGAGAATCGTTGGGTGGCGCTGGTTTTCATTAATCGCGAGATGGACGGCGACGCGGGGAGTCATTGTTGTCGCGCCGACGATCATCTGAATTTGAATTGCGATCCCGTGAAGGACGCGTATCGGATTCAACTCCCAAAGCCGCCAGGGCTCGCTGGACGGCCTCGGCCGAGACACCTCCGCTGAGATTGATGATCTCAACGTCGCCTCCCGGTTTCGCGGCAACGTCCAACTTGTCGACCATCTCAGCGATCAAGTCAAGCAGCGACTCGCCTTCGGCACTGATTAACAACGTGTTGCCGACTTCGTCGACACCCATGGAAAGCTTGCCGTTGAAGGAGAAATCCTGTCCGCCACCATCTTTTCCGCTTTCGCTGTCTTCCAATCCACTGCCGCTCTCACGGTTACTGGCCGTCTTTGCCCCCCCACGTTGGCCGCCTCGTCCACCACCGCCTTGGAACGCTTTGTCGTTGCTGCTGAGCAAATCGCGATACGCGTCCTTCACTGTTTCGGCAATTTTCGCCGCACTGCCATATTGGATCTGCACCAGCTTTGTGTACCGGACCTTTCGCGGATTGACCGGTTCAGGAACGTCCCACAAACGGATGAGCTCTTCGATGGTTTGTAATTGTTGACCTGTCGCCCCACTGACGATCAGAGTGCCAGTATCGGAGTTAGGAAGAAACTTCAATTTGCCTGCGGCATCCAGGCCTTTCGGACCTTTGTCTTCCGAATCTCCACTGCCGAAGATGTAGCGATAGAATCGATCCGATTCATCCTCATCGTCTTCGCCGTCCTCTTCGAAGTAATCTTCCAGATCGAGTGCGATGTAGGTAACGGATGCATATCGGATACGGAAAACATGGTAAGGACGCCTTGGTGGCGAGACCTGGAGCATTAAGTCTTCTAATCGATCCAGCGCGTCGGTGTCGTCACTACGGAGGATCAGATTGCCTGCCGCGTCCAACTTGATTTCGATCTTCGGCTTGGATGATGCTGGCTTGGACGAAACGTTGGTTGTCGTTGCGATCGAGCTGTCGGTTGCAGGTGTCGATTCCTGGTTGGGCAAGTTGGTTGGCTCGCCGTCATCGGAAAAAGCGTTGACCCAAGTGAGTTGCTTTTGTGATTGACCAATGCCGGTGAGTTCGGTTTCCGGCGGCAAGATCACCGCTGGAGCCTCCTCAGTCTCTTCCGTTGAATCTTCGTCTTCGGTTTTCGTGTCTTCTTCTTCGCGTTCTTCGCCAATCACATCGATCGGATCTTTGAATTCGTCAGCATCCGGTAGCACCAATTCAGTCCCGGAAAGCTGTTGCCAACGTCGTTGCAAACGCTGAAGGTACTCGAGCGTTTCAGGAGTGGCCGAAGCTTCGATGATTCGCATCGTCCGTTCGCTTCCGCCGGGCGGTGGAAGTTCACCGAGTTTGATCAGCAGTGAACGGACTTCTTCCATTTCCGTTTCATTCGCCCAAAGCAAGACTTGGCGGTAGGCGACGTTGGCGGTCACACGGAATTTGTCCTTGTCTTTATCGTCGTCATCATCGTTTCCGCCCCATCCGTAGTAGCTGTATCGCGAACGGGAGTTGTTGTCGTCTTCTTCGGGTTCTTGACCCATCAGGAATGAAATGGACTCCGCCACTTCGGCCGCACCGAGACGGCGCAATTGCAGCACTTCCAAGCGGCGTTTGCCGCCATCGAGCCGTTCGATCAGCGATTTGATGATGAAGCGATCCGCGGCCGAGCCGGAAACAATGACCGCCGAGTTGTCTTTGTCGACCCGGATTCGTGTGGTGGGTTCGAGAACGTTCATCTCTTGAGCGATCTCGATCAGTTTTTCAGGATCCAGTGATACCAATCGAAACACGTCGACTCGCGATGTCGCATCGGTGAGGCTGCGGAGTGATCCACCGGGCACATCAATGCGTTTGATGAACTCGGCGGCGATCGCGACTCGATCAAGCGGAGCTCGAACGAGGACGGAGTTTTGACGTGTGTTGGCAACGATCGAGATTTCGACATCGCCTTTTGTATCGCCACCCTTGTTGCCCTGCTGTTGTTGCATCTGCTGCATTCGCTGCATCATTTGCATTTGTTGTTGAGACATCGGGGTGGAGTCTTTCTTCTCGACGCCGAGGAATTGCTCCAGCATGCTTTTGGCTTCTTCGGCGGGGATGTGCCGCAGACGGAACTCCGGTGCCAAGGCGTCTCGGCTGGCCGCGTCGCGTTCTTCGGCGAGCAAATGAGCGACTTGCCGCAGGTTCACTGCGACGTCCATCACTTCGATGCGGTTGGTGGTTGCCAACGGGATCATTTTGCCCGCGCTGCTGAGCATGGCTTTGAGTTCTTCGGAGAGTTTTTCTGCTGACAGCCAACCTGCGTCGAGCATCGTGCGAACGTAGCGGTGATCCTCCAGGTCGTTCAGTTCGCTGGCGTCCACGCGCCGCACCATCCCAGGATTCACGGCGTCGGTTTTGACAATTGCGATGCCGCCTTCCAAGTCCAGCATCGTGTAGCCACGGGCCAGCAAGTGGCGGTTGATCAAGTCAGCTGTTTGGGAAACGGTCAAACGATCGGGGCTGATCAAATTGACGGTGTCCCCGGGCAACTCTTGCCAGTCGATTGGTTGTTCGGAGATGTCTGACAACCAACGCACCAAATTGACCCATCCCTGATTGCGGAACCGGAAGCCGACTTTGCCGTCGTCGCCGACGGTGGCTTTCAATTCACTTGGGTCGGAGGACTTGGCTTCGACGCTGTCACGGCGAATGACCTTGGGAGCGGCTGACTCGGGCGGTTTGCCTTCGCCGCCATTGCCCTCTTTCTTCTCACCATCCTTGCCATCGGGTTTGGAGCCCGGTGGTGGGGCACCTGGCGGACGTCCACCAGGGGCCGGCATGGGACCGTTGGTGGTGATCGTTTTGCCATCAGCGGTCCGAATCACCGTGGGAGATTGGGCGGAGACGGGCAATGAAAAAATCGCCAGAAACATCGACAAGACTGCGACGCGGGACGCCCAGAGGAAGGCTCCGGATTGATCGGCAGATCTCGGCATTCCAGGTGGAAGTGAAAGCAGCACAAGTGCGCTCTTGAGAAAGAAGAATGGGACGTTGGGGGACGTCGTGCGGGGATGACGGCGGATGGGGCACCCGCACGAGTATTATGGATGAACCCCTCCGACAATACAAACAAAACACCCCGCGAGAGCCAAATGGGTTCTATCGACTCGCAAAAAGCCGATTGGTACGCTTTGGGGGAACAACGATTGCACAGCTGAACAATTTGGCGTTTGGTTCACTACAGTAAGCGTGTTGCGCCCCGCGGGAAGATCCTCGTCGCAACGAGGTCGCGGGGGCTGCTTCTGATTGAACGGCCGCTTTGAATCCAAATGGGCGAGTGTTTTCGCCAGACAGACATTGTCAGACTTAGTTTCGAGCACCGCTCGGTCGATTTTCTTCTTTCACCAAACAAACGCAAAGTAGTTTTCAATGACCCGCTTTTTTTCGCTCCCCGTCGCGTGGACACGTAAGACTCTGCTAGGTGCCGCCTGCGGAGTTGCCTTTTTGACCGGCGGCATTGCGGCCCAAGCCGAGCCGACGTTGACCGTGGGATCGAAAGCGCCTTCGCTCGACATTGAGCACTACATCCACGAAGACCTCGGGAAATTCGGTCCCGTTACCGATTTCGAAGATGGCAAAATCTACGTTGTTGAGTTTTGGGCGACCTGGTGTGGTCCCTGCATCCAAAGCATGCCTCACTTGGTTGAGCTGCAAGAACGACATCGCGAAAATGGTGTTCAGATCGTCAGCATCTCGGACGAAGATTTGGAAACAGTCGAAGGCATTCTGGAACGTGATTACCCAGGCAAAGAAGGCGTCACGTTTGCAGAACTGACATCGGCTTACACACTGACGGTCGATCCCGACGGTTCATCGACCGATGACTACATGCGTGCCGCGAATCAAAACGGGATTCCCGCCGCATTCTTGGTCGGTAAGACTGGTTTGATTGAGTGGATCGGACACCCAATGAGCCTCGACGAGCCGTTGGAGCAAGTCATCGAAGGAACGTGGGATCGCGAAGCCTTCAAGGAATCAATGGCTCGCCAGCAGCGTCTGGAAGAAGCGATGCAAAAGGTCAATCGTTTGGCCGGCGAAGGCAACTTTGACGACGCCATCAAAGTCATCGACAAGATTCTGGAAGAGTTCAAAGATGTCGATGACGAGATGGGCCAGTCGGTTCGTGAGCAATTGACTCAGTTCAAGTACGGTCTGCGTCTGGACTCGGGCGATCTTTCCGAAGACGTGATGACGTACTTCCGAGGTCAATTGAAGGACGCGAAGGGCAACCCACAAGCCATGGCTCAGTTCTCCTATGGGTTGATGTCATCGATTCAGCAAGGAGCCAGAGTTGGCAAGTTGGCCGACGAAACGTTGGTTGCACTCAACGCTGAAATCGAAGGAGCTGATCCACAAATTCAGCCTTTGATGCACGTCTTGGTCGCTCAGATGAATGCATCGTTGGAACGATTCGACGCGGCGATTGAGGCACAGAAACAAGCGATCGAGAAATCCGAAGGTCGTCAAAAGGACCGCATGGAAAGCATGCTGGAAGAACTCGAAGAACTCGCCGATGCAGATTCGGCCACCGAAGAGTCTGACGATAAAAAGGAAGACTCGTCGGAAGACGGTGAGTGATCCAGTCACAGGCGGACAAGCCCGATCAACCGTCTCGTTTGCGGTTGTCGGGAATTAGTAAACGGTTTGGCTCCACCCAAGCTCTATCGAATGTTTCGATGGAAGTGGAAGGTGGCCAAGCCATCGCGGTTATCGGTGAAAACGGTGCCGGCAAAAGCACGCTGATGAAGGTGCTGGCCGGGATCGTCTCGCCGGACCAAGGTCAAATCGAGTTGGACGGCCAAGTGCTTTCTTGGTCCGGTCCCCGTGATGCGATCGATGCTGGCATCGCGTTGATTCATCAAGAGCTGAACCTGCACGACAATTTAAGCGTTGCTGAGAATTTGTTTCTTGGTCGCGAGCCTTCTCGGTTTGGTTTGCTGGATCGTGCCGAGCTTCGACGCGCGGCGTCGTCATGGCTGGATCGAGTTGGTTTATCGGTGTCCCCGGATGCTCCCGTCGGGCCGCTCCCAATTGCGTCCAAGCAGCTGATCGAGATCGCACGTGCTTTATCGACTGATGCTCGCGTGGTCATCATGGACGAACCGACCAGCAGTCTGAGCGAAGATGAATCGCTGCGGTTGTTCGAGTTGATCGAACGGCTTCGCGAGGAAGGTGTTGCGATCCTTTATATCTCGCACCGTTTGCATGAAATCATTCGTTTGGCTGATCGAGTGGAAGTGCTGCGAGACGGCGAGCACGTTGAAACGCTGACGAAGGGCAACATCACCCACGACACCATGGTGCGTGCCATGGTGGGACGCGATCTCACGCGTCGATCTCACGAAACCGCGAAAGAGTGTCTTGAACCTCGACTCACCGTGTCGGGGTTGAAGGTCGGATCCCGCGCGGCACCTCCGGTTGATTTGCAAGTGCTCGGTGGGGAAGTGGTCGCCCTGGTTGGATTGGTCGGGGCAGGGCGAACCGAGATTGTGGAAACGATTTTCGGCGTTCGCGAACGGTTCGGCGGCGAGATCTTGATCGATTCCGAACCGCTCAAAGGCGGAGTCGACTCGGCGATCGCAGCCGGGTTGGCGTTGGTGCCGGAAGATCGGAAGCGGACCGGTTTGTTGATCCAATCCAGCGTGGGTGACAACGCGACCATCGTCTCGATGACTCGAGAAGGAGTGTTCCGCAGTCGCAAAACGGAACGTGCAACGGCGGCAGAGTTGATCGATCGGCTGCGAGTGAAGACTGCTTCGCAAGAAATTGAGATTGCTTCTTTGTCCGGTGGAAACCAGCAAAAGGTGGCTTTGGCGAAGTGGTTGGCCGGTGATGTGAAGGTCTTGATGCTCGACGAGCCAACACGGGGCGTCGACATTGGCGCAAAATCTGAGATCTACGAAGTGATCGATCAGTTGGCGAGCCAAGGCATGGGAGTCTTGGTGGTCAGCAGCGAAATGGAAGAAGTCTTTGCGATCGCCGATCGGGTGATTGTCATTTCCGATGGTTGTGTCGCGGGTGAATTGACAAGATCGGAATTGACCGAAGAGGCGATCATGCGTCTCGCGGTGGCAAAGGGCGAACCTGCCCAAGGTTGAATAGCCCAAGGTTGAATAGAATGCGTGGAAAGAATTTTGGCATCTTCGCGTTGCTGATCGCGATTGTGGTCATTGCAACTTGGTTGGAAGGCAACTTTGTCGCCGCTGCTAACTTGAAGACGCTGATCCGTGACACCAGTTTGTACGGATTGATCTCAATCGGCGTCGCCATGGTGATCATTACGGGCGGAATTGATCTGTCGATCGGTTCGCTGATTGCGTTGTGCGGTGTGATGATGGTTCAGGTCATCGATGTGCGCTACGAAAGATACGATGCGATTGGAAGTATCGTTGCGATTGAACGCCCGGACGAAGGTGACACGCGAATTCGGATTGATACCGGGATCGATCCGGTTCGAGCGGGTGACCGGATCGTTTACGCGGGCGCTTTCAATGAATCAAAGGTCTACCTCACGGGGCAAGTCGAAGAAGACGGCAACGTCTGGCTGACGAGCGGCAACCCGGCACGCTCGTTGCAAACGGGCACGGAAGTCTCGCTGGAACGCATTCGCTACACCAATCCGTTGCTCGCTTGCGGGTTGGTGTTGTTGGCTGGTGCGTTCATCGGTGCCTTGCATGGCTTGCTTGTCACTCGGGCTCACCTGCAACCGTTTGTGGTGACGCTTTGTGGATTGCTGGTCTATCGCGGTTTGGCTCGAGTTTGGACCGGGGATGATCAAGTCGGGTTGGGCAGCGCGTTGGCCGATTTCAAAGCGACGGTGACGGGCAACGTTTTTGAATTCCCATTGCCATTGGTCGCGAAGCTATCGGGAGCGTCGGAGTCTTGGTCCGAGTGGACTTGGATCGCGTTCCCGTTCACCGGTGTATTGTTGATCATCGTCGCCTTCGCGGCATGGATCTTTTTGGAACACAGCGTGGCGGGACGTCATTTGTTGGCCGTCGGCGAGAACGAAGAAGCGGCTCGTTTCAGCGGCATTCGCACCGAACGACTGATTGTGATGGCATATGTCGTCAGTGGTCTGCAGGCGGCTCTTGCCGGGATTCTTTTCCTGTTGGAATGGAATTCAGTCCAGCCCGGTTCGAGTGGCAATTTCTACGAGCTCTACGCAATCGCGGCAGCGGTGCTGGGCGGTTGTTCACTGCGCGGCGGCCGAGGAGCGGTCTTTGGCGTGATCGCGGGTGCCGCGGTGATGCGATGCCTGTACAAAGCCATCGTGGTGCTGGGCATCGAGCAGCAATGGGAGATGGTCATCATTGGCGGCGCATTGCTGGCCAGCGTGCTGTTCGATGAAATCTGGCGACGCTATCAGCTGTGGAAGTCAGCCAAGTCCGTGGTCACGAGCTAGACCGTAGTCAGCCTGCTGATCAGGGTTGGAACGTCAACGTGACTTCGGTGCGATAGCGTTTACCATCTCGCAGGATCACCATCGAGATCGGTCGTTGATCGGGCTGGGCCATGCCGGCCAATGCAACCAAGTGATCATCGTCTTCGACGTTGATGGAATCGAATTGCAGGATGATGTCGCCCCGTTGCAGGTGAGCCAATTCGGCTGGCGATCCAGGACGAATGTCCTTCACGCGTGCTCCACCCAATTTGATTTCTTCTTGCGAACCAAATCGCGAATCGAAGTCGGGTGTGATCTTCATCGATGCGTAAATGCCCGATGCCGGAGACAGATCCGCGGCGGCGAAGTTAGGGTCCAGCGTCACGCCGAGGTACCCGCGACGCAGGCGACCGTGAACGATCAGTTCTTCCGCCACGCGAGCGGCCATATTGATCGGAATTGCGAATCCGATGCCTTCGCTGCCACCGCTACTGCTGGCAATCGCGGTGTTGAGCGCGATCACTTCGCCGCGAAGGTTCAGCAGCGGGCCACCACTGTTGCCAGGGTTGATTGCGGCGTCGGTTTGGAAGAAATCCTGCAGGTCGATTCGTTCTTCACCCAATGACAAGTCGCGTCGACCCTTGGCACTCAAGATGCCAAACGTGACCGAATGGCTGAGTCCGAACGGGCTACCGATGGCGATGACGAAGTCTCCGATATGAACCTCGTCGCTGTCGGCCAATCGAGCGGCGGGTGGCATCTTGGCGAACGAGCTGGTTCCGCGACGGATCGAGTCCCGCTCGGCTGATTCGATTCCCGCGATCGACGGTGACAGTTTCATGACAGCAACGTCGGTGTTGGGATCCATCAAGATCTTTTCCGGGACCCAACGTCGACCGTCACTGGTACGCATCACAATTTGATTGGACGCGGCACCCTTGATGACATGGCGATTGGTCAGAACCCAAGATTCACCGGCGACGTCGAGAACGACACCACTGCCGGCTTCATCAAACGACTCGGCTGTCGCACCACTGCCTTGCGTCTTGTGAGCCTCGATGTGGATCACGCTGGGTTTAACCAAGTGGCTGACTCGGCGGACCAAATTACCCAACCGGTCGAAGTGTTCAAACTCTTCGGCCAAGTCTTCGAACAAACGATCTCGCGCCACGTCGACTTGATCCGACGTCGGCAACATTGTGCCGGACCGAGGGCCTTCCAAGCGAGAGCCACTGCTAACGATGTCACGATCAGAGCCTACCCGCAGGCCTTGGCGTGGTCCGTTGTCTTGGGCCGATGCCAGCGGGCTATGGTGAACTCCAGACAACAAAGCCAGCAGCGTGAGTGTCGCTGCGTGGATGGTTGTTCTGAAGGAAACACTCATCGAAGTTCCATCCGCGATCGGGAAGTGTTTGCCAGAAATTGACACACAACTGCATTCGTCACGTTGGAGATTGATCACGTTGGCGAACGTCCGGACGCGGGAGTTGAACGATGAGGAACGGGGGTGCCCCGGACACAGACCGATCGAAATGACGATCGGAAATGCGGGGCGATTCTACGCATCGTCCAAGTCGCGGGACCAGCTTTTGTTTGCCGGCGGGGTGACGCATAACTGCCAGAAACCGACCAATCCGAACGTGAATCCGAGGGATTTCGCTCAATCCGAGCGGGGAATGGTAATGATTGTTCCGGTCTTTTGGGTTAAAGGGGCGTTCTATGTTGTTTGGCGGGATGCAGACATTTATTCTGAGGGCAATTATCTGGTCCCTTGATTAGGGGATACATCGCACGCGAATGGCTGGTCTCATCATGAAACGTACACCTTGGAAAGCTCGACCGTCTCAGTCCCGCTCCGGATCGAAAAACGCTCGCGTTCGGTCAGAGCGACGAAAACTTGCACGGCGGCGAAACATCCGGATGGAGACACTCGAGAGCCGTCATTTGTTGGCGGCGATCAGTGGCGAAGTGTTTCTTGATCTCAATCAAGACAGCACTCGCCAGGGCACCGAGAACGGCGCCGCCGACGTTCGCGTTTACTTGGATGAGAACGTCAATGGAAGGATGGATGAGGGCGAAGATTCCGTTCTGACCGACTCCGCCGGGTTCTTCTCGTTCTCGCAATTGCCCGCTGGTGACTACCACGTTCGCGTTTTGCCAGAACAAGGTTTGGTGCAGACAGCACCTCAGAAAACGTTTGGCTTGTTGGAAACCGTGACGCAGGAATCGGGAGTGAACGTCCGTGCGTCTCAAGCGTTTCAATTTGGAACGCACGAGGTCGACAACCAACGATTGGTGGAATTGCTCGGCCAACCCATCACCAGCCGGCTTGATGGTATCACTCGCATCAATGATGGTGATTTGCTGGCGGTCGATACTCGAGCCAATGAGGTGTTCCGTATCAACCCCAGCAACGGTGAGATCACTCGTCTGGGAAACACCAACGTCGATATCGTTGGCGGGTTGGCTTACGACGCGGTCACCGACAGCGTTTACACCTTGGTGCGAGGTGGTGGCGACAACACGTTGCGACGTTTGGCCAGTTTGGATGTGAACACGGCGAAGGCGACTTTGATCGGCGGGGGCCGTTCAGGCTTGGCATCGGTCGCTGATATTGCGTTCGATCCCGTCAATCGACGCTTGATCGGATTCGATGACACGGACAATGAGTTCTTTGCGTTCGACACGTTCGGCAATGGGCGTACGTTGTCTTACACGTCGCGAAGTGTCGATACATTCACGATGAGTTTGGCGGGGTCCGATCTGACCGCGGCTTTGCCGGCTGATGCGACCTACGTGACCATGTTTGATGCCGATGACACCGGATTGGTGTCGACGATTTTGGTCGATGTCGACACGGGTTTGGTTTCGGATTCCTTCCATGTCAGCCAACCAATCAAACCGGTCGCGCTGACTCGGCCAACAACGGGCAACAACTCTCAGTACGTCGAAGTGACAGAGTTCCAAACCGTGGCCGGTCTGCAGTTTGGGATCTCGCCCGACGTGATCGGATTCCGAGTGCGTCCCAGCAACCCTGAGTCAGGTGTTGGGGCGTTGGGGCAAGAAGGATTGACCGTCGTTGGCGGTGCCATCGGTCCCGATGTGGTGGAAATCACGCTGAACAGACAACCCGATTCGGATGTTGTCCTCAACCTGGAAGTCATCGCCCCCGGCGGAAGCAATCCTGGGGTGACCTTAGAAACCAATCAGCTCGTGTTTACGCCTGACGATTGGAATCAAGTCCGTCGCGTGTTGGTTTCGCCAGACCCAAACAATCCGGTCAACGTGATCACGAACATCGACCTTGAGATCGTCGTGGATCGTGATCTGTCCGATGCCGCTTGGATCGATCTGCCGTTGCGAACGATGGAAATTCGCGTTCTGCCGCCCGTGTTGTCGGTGGAATTGAATCAACCGGTGATCAACGAGTTGATGATCGAAGCAGGGTTTGCTTCCACGTTCAACGATTTGACGGATCAATACATCGAATTGCGTGGGATGCCCAACGAGCGATTGGAGGATGGAACGTACTTCGTTGCCATTTCCGAAGACACCCTCAACGAAGGTACTGTCGAGACCATCATCGATTTGTCGGGCCAAACGTTCGGTGCCAATGGTTTCCTCGTGTTGCTGCAAGAAGGCAACTCATACGAAGCAGCGTTTGGATCGCGAGTGTTGGAAAGTGACCAGTCGGGTTTCCTGGGGCTTCCCGACGGGATCTATTCGGATGATTCGGACGACGGTTCCTTGTTTCGTACTTTTGATAACCGCGGGTATTTCTTGATTCAGTCGGATGTCCCACCGGCACTCGGCGATGACATCGACACGGATGACGACCAGCGAGCGGACGATGGTGGTTTGTTGTCGACTTGGAATGTGTTGGATGCCGTTGCGATCCAAGACTACGTCTTCGGCGACAACTTCTCCTACGCACCGATTCTGTTCGCTGAAAACATCAGTTCCACGGCGCGGAGTTATGTGTTGCCGCCTGGTGGAACGGTCGTGGAAGCTGACGGTTTTGGCTACGTTGGTCGATTGGGCGATTCCATCGGGTCCTCGCCGGAGGATTGGGTATTCGGAACACCGGTTGATGCGGCCAATGGATCCGCGATTGAGTTCGAAACTGGTGGCAAGCACGAGTTGCTGGCTTCGTCCGTCTCGCAACCGGCACTTGCGGATCGTTTGCTCAACCACATCGGCGAAAGCAATTTCGTTGGCGGTGCTCGCGGACAGATCCTGCTGGCACCCTCGGCGGGGGCCATCGCCGATGGAGCTCCGGAGGATTTGAGGTTGCCCGGTCAAGGCATCACCGTTTTCGCGGATACCAACGACAACGATCGCTTGGACGATTTGACATTTGTCGTCGAGCCCGATGATGTGGTGCCACCATTCGATCCGTTGGATCCAACGGTTCAGGATCTGACGTACGTGCTCACAAACGAATTCCCGGGCGTGACCATTACCAGCACAAGCGGCAGCCTCTTTTCGAACACGCCGGTCTTGGCCGAACGCCAATATTTGAGCGGCCGAATCAGCGGCAACCGAGTGTTCAGTGACGGCGGCTTCCAACAATTCTCAACCTTCAACCGGCTACGGTTTGATTTCTATCGCCCCGTGAAGTCGGTTTCGATTGACGCTCTCGGCAGTGCGTTCACGTCGTTGGTTTCTTACGGGCGCTTGGATGCGTTCAATGCTGATGGTGACTTGATCGCCACGGCGGTGAGTGGCGTGTTGGTTAATGGTCGCCGAGAAACGGTGACGTTGTCTGTGCCTTCGGATGAGATCGTTCGCGTTGAAGCGTATTCGGACACCACGATCAGTGGCGGGACAACGTTTGGTGCGTTCGATCGATTGACCTACGTGCAAAGCGAAGCGACCGCGGTGACCGATCAAGACGGTATCTATGAGTTGCGATCACTGTTCGAAGGCGACTATGACTTGCAGGTCCAAACCGGATCCGGTGCGACGGCGCTATTGGGGGCGGCTGAGCATCCCTTCACCGTGTCACGCTTTGACAACTTTGTCTTCGAAGATGTGTTCCGGGTGAACACGCTGCCGAAGACGACTGACCAAGTCATTTTGGTGGATGAGAATCTGCCGGTCGGAACTGAGATCCTTGTTCAGCAAGCAGATGACGCCGATCAGCCAGCTGACGGTGGCGTGCCATTGTTGTATGAGATCATTGGTGGGAACTCCGCCGGATTGGTAGTCGACTCGACCACCGGTAATTTGACCGTGACGACGGACTCGGACTTGGATTTCGAAACCGAGCCCAACCGGATCATCACGATGCGAATCACGGATGCCGCGGGTGCAAAGACCACGAACCGCATCACGATTTCGTTGCGAGACATCAACGAGGCTCCCGTGGTGGACGACACACCGTTGGTGGTCACAGAAGATGTGCCGGCGGGTTCCGCGATTGGACGCATCAAAGCGTTTGATCCCGACATCGCATTCCGTCAACAACTCTCGTTCGAGCTGGTTGGTGGTGAAGCCCAGAATGACTTCAGCGTCGATCCAGTCACCGGTGTGGTGACGTTGCTGAATGCGGATAGTTTGGACTTCGAAAACAACACGCAGCGAACTTTGCTCGTTCGTGTCAGCGATGATGCAGCCATTCCGGCGGAAAACATTGTTGAACAGCAGATCCTTGTGCTCAACGAAAACGACCGGCCGACAATCTCACAAACTCAATTCACTGTGTCCGAAGACGCGACGGGTGAATTGTTCCGTTTGGAAGTCGATGATCCCGATGAAGGCCAGATGCATCAATTCGAAGTGGTCGGCGGAGTCGCGGCCAACTTCGTTCGTGTCACCCAAGAAGGTGCCGTGAGGTTGTTGCCCGGTGCGGAATTGGATTTCGAAACGTTCCCGAACATGACGTTGCGAGTTCGCGTTAGCGACAATGGTGGCCCGCCGTTGGCCGAAACGGTGAATGTCCAGATTTCAGTCTTGGGTGTGAACGAGCAACCAAGGCTGCAACCATCGGTGGTCCAGTTCAACGAGGGCAGCGTTCCCTCCGCGGACCGAATCCTGACGTTGGTGGACCCTGAACAGCGACCGCAAGATCACAGCATTGAATTGCTGGACGGTCCATCGAACTCATTGTTTGAATTCGTTGCCGGAACCGGTGCTGAAGCGGGTACTGGGACACTCCGAATCGCGTCTGGAGTGGAACTTGATTTTGAGGATCAATCGGTTCACCAATTGAACTTCCGAATCACGGACACCGTCGACAGCTCCGTCGCACCATTCACGGCGACGTTGTTGGTGGAAGTGCTGAACCGCAACGAGAATCCTAGTATCACCACCGAACGTGTCGTTGTTTCGGAAGTGCCGTATCCAAACGGTGCACCCGCCTCGAGCGATAATTGGGTGATTGTCGGACGGATCGGTGTGGCGGATCCCGACGGTGACTTGGTCACGACCCAATTGGTTGGCGGCACCGGGTTCTCCAATTTCGATTTGGATTCCAATTCGCGATTGCTTCGGGTTCGTCCGAACGCTGTCTTTGACGTCGATGCACCTGACGCACCCGCTCAAACGTTGGTGATTCGGGCCGACGATGGAACCGCGACGACGGATCGCACCATCACGGTGCAGGTCAACAACGTCAACGAACCACCCGTGTTTGATATGGCGATGGCCGATGCAACTTTCCAAGACCGTGCGTTGGTCAGTGGGCAATACCTGGAATTCCAATTGCCCGATAACATGGTCAGTGATCCAGAGGGTGGAAACTTCTCGATCCGCATTTTTGGTCAATCGGGTACCTTGCCGAGCTGGATGAAGTACGACATCGAAACACGAACGCTAGTTGCAACACCGGGACCATTCGACACCGGTGTCTACAACTTGACGGCTCGTGCGTTGGAGTTTGGACCTCGTCCGCTCGCGACGGATGTGCAGTTCACCTACACGGTCGGGTTGGGACAAACACCGTTCCAAAACGCTCGCAACCGTTACGATGTTGACCGAAACCAATCGGTTGCGCCTCTGGATGCACTGCGGATCATCAACTACCTGGAAGCCAATGGCCCCGGTCGTTTGGAACCTGGAAACATGCAATCGTTCCCCGGGTACCTGGATGTTTCCGGCAACGGTGAAGTGACCTCGTTGGACGCTTTGATGGTGATCAACGAGATCAATCGTCTGGAAGAAGAAAACGCTGGTGCCGAACCGGTTTTGGTCGAGATTTCGTCCGACGACTTCTTGCGTCGCGAAGATGCGGTCGATGAAGTGTTGGCGGCTCAATTCGATACCCCCTCGCTGTTCTGAAGGAAGTGACTGGTCACGATGGAAGAAACGGGCACGGACGCCGAAAATGCTTCCATTGATCCAAGCATGCTTTCAACCCGCTGGGCAATCGCCGAGCGGGTGTTGAGCGAATCGTTTGGATTTGATCGTTTGCTACCGCCGCAGAAGAAGGTCATCGAGCGACTGTTTGACGGTCGCAACGTGGTCGCGGTGATGCCGACGGGAAGTGGCAAAAGCTTGTGCTACCAACTGGTCAGCCAATGCTTGCCGCACCTGACCGTGGTTGTGTCGCCCCTGGTGGCTTTGATGAAGGACCAAGGCGATTCGCTGAAACGGCGCGGCATCGAGGTCGCGAGGCTGGATCATTCCGCTTCGCCACAAGAACTGCGTTTGGACTTGAAACGAGTTCGGTCGGGCCACTGCAAGTTGCTGTACGTTTCCCCGGAACGCTTTTTCAACGAGCGTTTTCATGCGGTCTTGGGCGAAACGCCAATCTCGATGCTGGCGGTCGACGAAGCCCACTGCATGAGCGAATGGGGGCACCATTTTCGTCCCGACTATCTACGGTTGCCGGACGTGGTGGAGGAACACAACATCCCGCAAGTGTTGGCGTTGACCGCGACAGCACCCCAACGCGTCGTTCGCGAAATTCGTTCCGCGTTTGGATTGGAACGAACCGATGTCGTGAAAGTGCCAACGCATCGATCCAATCTGCATTTGCAATGCACGCAGGTGACTTCGCGTGAGCGGGATGAGCAGCTGCTCGAGCAGCTTCGCGCGGCAGCCAAGTCGCGCAGCAAGGGCGTCACGATTATCTATGTCACTCGTCGTCGAACTGCTGAACAGTTGGCTGAGTCGCTAAGTGAAGCGGGCCTTTCCGCGATGGCATATCACGCGGGATTGACCAGCGAGCAACGTGAATCCATTCAACAGTGGTTCCTGGAATCCAACAACGGCATCTTGGTCGGCACTGTGGCCTTTGGCATGGGTGTGGACAAACCCAATGTTCGCCGAGTGATTCACTACAACCCTTCGTCATCGCTGGAAGGGTACAGCCAAGAAATTGGTCGTGGCGGACGGGATGGCAAAGCGACCCAGTGTCAAACTTGGTTGGTGCCCGAAGACCAAGTCGCGATTCGCAATTTGCCGTGCAGTGATTGGCCGACGAAGGAGTCCGTGGAACGTTTGTTGGATCGATTGATTGGCCAACCGGATTCGTTTTATCTGGCTTTGGGCAAGTTGGCTTGGGAGGTGAACCTGTCATCCGGCGTGGTCGGCACGTTCATGATTCAATTGCGGCAGCGCGGGCACCTGGACTTGCTGCCCGCTCGGTATGACGTTTACCGCGTCAAACCAAGGTGCGACATTTCTGAAATTGTTTCGCGGAGTGAGGCGATTGACCCGGAGGCTGTGTCGGCGATTGTTGCTTCGCTGGTCAAAGCAAAGCGGGCGTACCGCGTCAATTTGGTGGTGGCAACGCGTCAGTATCGCGTGCCTCGAACCCGCTTGGTCGCGGCCCTGGAAGAATTGTCATTGTCTGGGATCATCGAGTTGGAAGCGTCCGAGTTGATGCATGGGTACCGCTGGATAGAACGAATCGCTCGACCCGCGATGACGGTGAAACACTTGCTGAAACGGTTTGACGCGTCGATGGAGGCGACTCAGCAACGCATCGATTCGATGATGGAGTTCATTTCCTGCAAGGAGTGTTTGCCGGTCGCGATGGCGGCTCATTTCGGTTCGCGACGTTCGCGGCCCTGCGGAAAATGCTCAACTTGTCGCGGCGAGGGGCCGTGGGATACCCAGCTGAATCCGCCTGATTCGATCGGAGATTCTGCCCAAAAAGCGATGTCCGATGCGATCGCGGAGTATCCCGACCTCTTTTCAGATCCGATCGATCGGGCCAAATTCCTGTGTGGCTTGTATTCACCCGCTTTCATGCGTTTTCGCGTGAACCGGCATTTTGGCTTTGGTGTCTGTGAATCTGTTCCCTTCCCGACCGTTTTGGCGGCGATGAGGGCGAACTGATTCGTGGCGGTCAATCGCTCGCCGGGTTGTTGAATTACTGAGCCGTTTCGGAGGTAGCCTTGGTTCCATCACCAATGAACCGGGGCTAACGCCCGTCGGCTAAAGGCTGAGTAAATCAACATGCGGTCACGCGTCGGGTTAGGACTCGCAAGCTGATTTTGTAAAACGACCCGCTGCACAACATTCCTTGACTCGTTCCCTCAAAACCACAATCCCTCGAAACCACTTTTGAGACTGGCACCCATGATCACCATCGTCGACTATCAAATGGGAAACCTCCGCAGCGTCCAAAAGGCGGTAGAACGTTCGGGCGTGGAGGCGGAGATCACCAGCGACGCTGGCCAAATCTCGGCGGCGGAACGATTGATCCTGCCGGGCGTGGGAGCGTTTGGGGATGCGATTGGCGAGATTCGTCGTCGTGATCTGGAGAAGCCGATCAAAGATTTCATCGCGTCGGGCAAACCGTTTTTAGGAATCTGCCTGGGTCTGCAAATGTTGTTCGAGCAAGGCTTCGAGGGCGGCACCCACGAAGGACTCGGGGTCTTGGGCGGCGATGTGGTTGCATTCGAATTGCCCGCCGAGTTCAAAGTCCCGCACATGGGATGGAACGCGGTTGATGTGAAAACCGCCGGCGCGGATCTCGGCATTCAATCCGGAACGCATTTCTACTTTGTGCACTCGTACTTCGTTCGCCCGACCGATCCATCGGTGGTCGCACTGACGTGTGATTACGGTGGCGAGTTTTGTGCCGCGGTGCGTCGTGGCAATTTGATGGCGACCCAGTTCCACCCCGAAAAGAGCCAGGGGGACGGACTGCGATTGATGCAGCGTTTCGCGACCTCACCGGTCGAAGTTGCCTGATTCATTCGCCATCCAACCACGAGTACACTCGCATGTCTTCTTCTATCTCGACTCCTCCCGCACACCAATTGCAAACCGAAAACGGGAGTTTGCAAATCCGGTTTGAGTGGCAACAAGATCGCTACGCCCACGTTGTTCGCTGGCAGTCGGAATCCGGCGAGGTGGTCGAAGCCCGCAGCGTGGAAGGTTCGTCCGATCAGGATTGGCCGGCGTCGCCCGCACTTCAGCAATTGTCGACCGAGACCATCGAAGGCGTGCCAACGATTTTGGGAGTTGGCTGTGCCGGCAGCAGTCACTTCAGTGTCAGCGTGCAAGTGCTGGAAAAGGGTAATGGGGATGACAGCGAATCCGGATCACCTCGCGTTCGATTTGACTGGGCAGTGAGAATGACCGCGTCCGATGCCAAGGAGCATCCCGTTGCCGATTTGGGGACCCAGTACTCGGCAGAAAACATGCTCCCGGTATCTTTGTTGGGACAAACCCAGTCGGTTCGGCAGTCGGGGGCCGATGGCGGAATACGGTTTGTGCCGGATCAATCCGCTGGCGGTCGAACGCGGCAGTGGAGCTACGATCTGCTCGGGGCGACTTAGGGTTTTGTAACGGAAGGGCGCGAGCTCTCCGGTGACGCGGAACCGGGCGGCTCGCGCCGCTCCGCTAAGAGGGGAAGACCGGGCGACTCACGCTGCTCCGCTGGGAGCGAATGCAAAGCAACCGACCGTTCGGTCTTCATTTGAAATACACTGTGAGTTTTCATTCCTCAGGATGCTGCCTCGATGTCGAACACCTTTCCTCGTCGCCAAGCGTTGTTGGCGGCCACCACCGTCGCCGCACTGCCCACCTCGCACCTTTTCGCGTCCGAGTCACACGCGACGCTGACGGCGGCAAATTCGTTGGTCGACGCGATTCCGACGCCTCCGCTGGCGATGAACACCAGCACGCTTCGCGGGCACAACTTGACCGTGCCCCAGCAAATCGAGGTCGTTGCCAAGGCTGGGTTTGATGGAATCGAACCATGGATTCGCGATCTGCGAAGCTATGTCGATGGTGGCGGCAGCGTCTCCGATTTGAAGAAACAGCTCGACGATGCGGGACTGAATGTTGTCGGCGCGATCGGTTTTGCTCGTTGGATCGTCGATGATCCCGCGGCGCGCCAAGCTGGATTGGACGAAGCCAAGCGGGACATGGAGTTGGTCGCTTCACTCGGTGGCAAACAAATGGCCGCTCCTCCGATTGGTGTTCATCGAACCGAAGAACTCGGCGATGGCGGTGCACCTTCGCTCGAGACAATTGGGGAGCGTTACCGGGCGATTTTAGAACTTGGTGATACGATGGGCGTGACACCGTTGCTGGAGCTTTGGGGGTTCTCGCCGGTGCTGCATCGTTTGGCAGAATTGGCTTACGTTTCGACGGCGGCAGCTCACCCGTCCGCCGCGGTGCTGCCGGATTTCTATCACATCTACAAAGGCGGCAATGACATGTCGTCGCTGGGCATGATCGAAGCGTCACGCATGCCGCTGTTCCACATCAACGACTATCCCGGTCAGCCCGGCATTGATGTGATCGCTGACAAAGATCGCGTGTACCCGGGCGATGGAGTGTGTGACTTGGTCGGCACCATTGCCATGTTGCTTCGCAATGGATTCGTCGGCACGTTTTCGTTGGAGTTGTTCAACCCCGGTTATTGGAAGCTGCCCGCTGACAAGGTTGCCGCGGAAGGTTGCCAGAAATCGCGAGACGTGATCGCGAAAGCGGTGGAGGCAGCGAAGCAAGACGCAGCCGAGCAGGCTTGAACCGAATGAAACCACTTTTCGCCTGGGGACGACGGCACGGGTTTCTTCTGACGTTGGCGATCTTGTTCGCGATTGGATTCACCGCCGCCGACTATCTTCGGCCGGTGGCGGAACAGGATTGGCTTCGCAGTGCGGTGGTGTTTGCCGTGATGTGGGCCTCGGGCATGACGCTGCCTTTGCGTTCGGTGACCGATGCGGTGCGGCGTCCGACCGCGGTGTTGGCAGCGGTCAGCCTCAACACAGTGGCGGTCCCATTGGCCGCATGGTGGATTGCAGGATGGATCGCACCTGAATGGAAGTTGTCGTTCTACGTGGCGTCGTTGGTGCCATGCACGCTCGCCTCCGCAATGGTGTGGACACGCCGCGCCGGCGGTGACGATTCGATCCCGATGCTGACCACGGTGGTGACCAACCTCGCCTGCGTCGGCGTGATCCCGCTGGGATGGTGGTTGGTCTCGGACACGGAAGCCGTAGCAGAACTGACGCGTGGGCTGCAGGAGATCGGCGCAGCAGTCGAGAGCGGCGGCAGCGGGACGGGTGGCCAGACCCTGGCGAGTCAAGCGATTAAGTTAGGATTGGTGGTGGTGGCTCCTTTGACCTTGGCCCAGTGCATGCGGCATTGGGGATGGGCCGCGTGGGCGGATCGAGCCAAGCCGACGTTGTCCTGGGCGGCTCAGGGAGGCATCTTGATCATGGTGGTGTTCGGTGCCGTGACCACCGCCGACAAATTGGTTGCCATCACGCAGGAAGGCGGTGCAGCGGTCTTTGCCCAATTGATTGCCGCCGCATCTGCGATGCACTTGGTGTGTTTAGTAGTCGGGATCCTCTTCACGCGATGGATCTTGCGTCGCGGGCCCGAGACCCAAATCGCGGTGGGGTTCTCGGCCAGTCAAAAGACACTCGCGATCGGTTTGCAAACATCGATGGACCTGGGCGTCAGCGTGTTGCCGATGATCGTTTACCACATCACTCAGTTGGTCTGGGACACCGTTGTCGCCGACAGTTGGTTGGCGAAGGGGAAGAAGGATACGGCCGAGTGATGTGCGGTCAGGTTTTGTGTGAGCCGTTCGAAATTTGAGATCTCCACCGCCTTTTTCATTGCGTATGTTTTCAGTCACCTCTCCCCCGACGAAGTTGGGGGAGAGGTCGAACGGGCCGATCGAGGCCCTGTTCGGGTGAGGGGGCTATGCACCGCAAACTTGGCTTCGCAAATCGCGTGGCCCCCTCACCCGGATCTCGCTGAACGCTCGCTCCGGCCTCTCCCCCAGCTTCGGAGGTCATGAAGTTTTCTGGTGCCGCTTTTCGGCAGATTAACACACGGCGCACCTCTCCCGAAACGAAGTTTGGGGAGAGCGACCGTAATGATTC
>TARA_R110002073_G_scaffold121496_3_pt1 | contig 44810 bp, 33 predicted proteins | sample TARA_R110002073 | Tara Oceans TARA_R110002073 (sample SAMEA4397174) | marine metagenome | biome: Polar Biome; feature: [DCM] deep chlorophyll maximum layer (ENVO:01000326); material: water (ENVO:00002006), including particulate matter (ENVO:01000060) such as... | depth 40 m
CATTCTCGGTGGGGGACCACCGAGCTACGGGATTGCTGTTGGATCGATGATCACGTGTTTGATCTTCTTCCGTTTCCAGGTGTGGGTCATGTGCAACTTGCCATCGTCGGCTTGGATGATCGCTGGGTAGCTGAACTCACCCGTGGGTTCGTTTTCCAGGACCGCGATCTCACGATAGGTTTCTCCGTCGGTGCTGACCGAGAGCGTGAGTCGACTGCGTCCGCCCCAGCCGTTTTCTTTGGATGGCAACGGGTTGCTGATCAGCCAATGCCGGCCGTCTTTTGCCGTGACCACATCGATTCCCGAATTCGGGTTAGGCATGTCGGTTGAAATGGGCTTGGTCCAAGTCCGTCCGTTGTCATCCGAGTCCGTTTGAACGATCACGCTTTGCATCGTTCGGCACAGAGCCCGCAAGCGACCGTCCGCCAAACGTAAGATGGCCGGCTGGATCGCGGCGAATTCCTTTCCGTCGTGAATGGCTTCGCCGCGGTCCCAGTGCGTTTCCGAGACTGCTTCCGCGTTCGCTTGGCCCGTCAACATCAATCGTTCAAAGTGAACTCGCCATCCATCATGTTCGGTGGAACTGCCACACAGCAACGTCGTGCCATCGTCGACCAATTCAGGTTTGCAGCGAATCGGGCCAAGCACTCCTTCCGGAAGCCGCGTCCGATCGCGAAAAGTTTTGCCCCCATCATCGCTGAACAAAACTTCGCCCCACCAATCTCTTGGGCTGGGTCCGACCTTGATGAACAACCAAGTGACACCGAATGGGGCTTGGAACAAGACCGGGTTCCAACACGGGTGACGCGATCCATCGGCTTGCACACCATCGGCCACTTTTCGCGGTGCGGACCAGGCCTTTCCGTCGTAATCACTGACCCAGATCGAAACGTCCTTGGCCCCTTCTCGTTCACCACCAAACCAGGCCGCCACAAATCCGTTGGGCGTCTGGCAGATTGTCGATGCGTGACAGGACGGGAATGGGGCTTCGTCGTAGATGAACTGCTGTTGAAGGACACCTGCTGGGGCGTCGTCTTGGGCAGGCAACTCAGAGGAGGTTAACGTCAAGCACATCGCAGCAGCGAGCGTCTGACTCCATCGAAGGAAGGTCATGGAGCGATCCGGTGGGAGAGGGAGGTGGGAAGTGACTTGCAAATTTATATCAACTCCCCCCGTCCCATGACGATTTCAGGTGACTCTTGCCTCTGCATCGCAGAAGGGGGCTTCATTCTTCGCCCGCTGTCGGTTGCAATGGTTCCAGACAATCGCCCACTGACCGGCGTTGATAGGCCGTGGCTTTCCCGCCGCCTTTCGCTGTCAAACGATTCCCTTGCCTCGACCAAATGAGCTTCCTGAATGACTTCCCGCCTGCGTCTTGCCCGCCTTCATTCTTCGTCCAAATTGATTCGTCGCTGTGCCGCTGCATTGCTTTGTGCCGGCGCAATGGTGACATCCGCGTCCGCTGAAAACAAAGTGGACACAGTTCTGCGTGGTTTGGTGAACCCATCCAGCGTCAGCTTCAGTCCCGAAGGTGAACTGACCGTGTGTGACGCACGCGGTTTGGTGGTCGTCTTGAAAGGCAATCAGCCGGTCAACTATGTCACGGGTTTCGACACCGAGCATTGGAAGTCCAACGACGAAGGTAAGAAGTGGTATGCAGTTGGCCCGTTGTCCGCGATCTGGTCCGACTCCAAGCTGATTGTGACCGATGCCGGCAAAGCCGATGGCGAAGAGACTTTGTTGTTCTTCGATGCCAAAGGCAAAGCCGACTCGGGGACAAAAACCAACTCGGTTCCTCCGACCTCAGATGACCCAGCCGACAAAGGCGAAGGCAACCTGACCGGAATGAGCCTCAGCAAAGACGGTTCAACGGTCTATGTCTGCGGACAAGGCTTCGATGGAAAGTCTTGGGTGCTAAGCGCCGACGTCAGTTCGAAAGAACTGAAGCCATTGCTTTCGGCGGACGAGAACGGCATCGAAACCAACTCGCCGATGCAAACCGTTGTCGGGGAAGGCAACTCGTTGTTCGTGTTGTATTCCGGCAAGGGCGGTGAAGCGGATGGCTTGATCGTGCTTTGGGATGTCGCATCAAAGAAACCGGCCGGCCAGTGGACTTTGCCCGGAGTGATCAACCCAATGGGATTGGCACATATCGAAGGAAATCAATTTGCTGTTGTCGAAAACAATTGGTCACTGGAGCAAACCAACGCTGGTCGAATTCTGGTCGCGACTCTCGGCGACGAAAGCGAAGCAGAGATCAAGGAGACCGGAGTTTCGCTCAACGGACCTGTCTCTTGTGCATTCGGACCCGACGATCGTTTGTACGTGTCGCAGATGGGCGAAGAGTTCGACAAGCCCGTCGGATCCGTCGTCGCGATCGATGGCCTGAAAGATTGAGTCTGAGTGACGTTGCTTGCGTTATGCCCTGCGGATATTTCGCCGGGGCATTTCGGCTTGCGAGCCGGAAAAAGAAGTGACGCGAGCGGATAGGTATCGAGGTTAGCTGATCAGCAAGGGCCAGACGTGATGACTCAACGGAAGTCGCGTCGTGGCACCCGCAAACCGCTCGCTTTTTCGCTGAGGTCCTCCACTCGCCCGACAATGACGTGGATGACACCTTTTTTATTCTCAAGCTTGCCATCGACGATCCACGCGTCGCTGGCTCGAGCGATCTTGAAGAATCGCTTCCAAACTTGAGCGAACAGAACCAGGTTCATTGATCCGGTTTCGTCTTCCAGTGTCACGAACGTGATTCCCTTCGCGGTCCCGGGACGCTGACGCATCAGCACCAAACCCGCGACGCGAACGTGCACACCGTCTCTTAGTTTGGGCAGGTCCGACGCTCGTTTGCATCGCAGCGCGTCCAAGTCATCTCGCCAGAATGAGACCGGGTGGGCTTTTAAACTCAGCCCCGTCGTCGCGTAGTCGTTCTTGACCTCTTCGGCCGGCGACATCGGCACCAACTCCTCTGGAACGCTGCAATCAGGTTCCAAATCCGCCAGCAAAGGCATCGAATCGCCTGAATCATCTTGTGCGAGCGATTGCCAAACCGCGGCACGGCGGTCTTGCGCGATCGATGCCAACGCATCCGCATCAGCAAGCGTGGCGATGTTGGATCGCGACAGCTTGGCTCGCGTCGTCAAGTCGTGCAAATTCGCGAATGGGCCGCGTGCGTCTCGAGCGGCGATGATCTTTTCGGCAACCGCTGACGGCAACCCTCGAACCATCTGAAGCCCCAGACGCAGTTTTGGGTGCGGTCGGTTGAGATCGGGAATCAGCTTCGAACGAATGTTGCTGTCGTTGATGTCCACGGGAAGGACTTGAACACCATGTTGTTGGGCGTCACGAATCAGTTGTGCGGGTGCGTAAAAACCCATCGGTTGGCTGTCCAGCAACGCCGCACAAAACGCGGCTGGATAGTGCCGTTTCAAATAGCACGACGCGTAAACCAAAAGTGCAAACGATGCGGCGTGCGATTCGGGAAAACCGTATTCACCGAAGCCACGAATCTGCCGGAAGACGTTCTCAGCGAATTCGCCATTGAGCCCGTTCGCTTGCATTCCCTTTAGCAACTTGGTGCGGAAGCGGTCGATCACACCGGGTCGTCGCCAAGCCGCCATGGCTCGACGTAACTGATCGGCTTCGCCGGGAGTGAAACCGGCAGCAACAACGGCCAGCTTCATCGCTTGTTCTTGAAAGATGGGAACGCCAAGCGTTTTCTCCAGCACCTTGCGAATGGCATCGTTGGGATACTTCGCCGCCGCCGGATTTTCGCGAGCGGCCAAAAACGGATGGACCATGTTGCCTTGGATGGGACCAGGCCGAACAATCGCGACTTCGATCACGAGATCGTAATAGCAACGCGGTTTCAGACGCGGCAACATGCTCATTTGCGCCCGACTTTCGATTTGAAACACTCCCATCGTATCGGCCGCACAAATCATGTCGTAGGTCGGCGTGTCAGCCGGCGGAATCGTCGACAGTGACAACTCACGGTTGTGATGGTTCTTCACCAGTTCGAAACAACGGCGGATGGCGGACAACATCCCAAGAGCCAAAATGTCGACCTTCAGGATGCCAATGTCATCGAGGTCATCCTTGTTCCACTGGATCACGCTGCGTCCCGGCATCGCCGCATTTTCCGTCACGCACAATTCGCACAAACTGCCCGCGGTCATCACCATTCCGCCGACGTGTTGCGACAGGTGACGCGGGAATCCAATCAGCGTTTCGGTCAGATACAGGAACCGGCGTCCCAGCGGAGTGTCAGGATCCAGCCCCGCGTCGCGGCATCGCTCAGGCAGTTCCGGGTTGCGGCCGTAGCTGCCCGCCAATTTGGCAACCGCGTCGATGATGTCAGGCGAAATGGACAGCGCCTTGCCGACCTCGCGAATCGCACTTTTGGCTCGGTAACACGTGACGACCGCGGTCATGCCCGCTCGATCGCGGCCGTATTTCTCGTAGAGGTACTGCAACACCTCTTCGCGACGTTGGTGCTCAAAGTCGACGTCAATGTCGGGAGCTTCACCGCGTTCGCGACTGATGAATCGCTCGAACAATAAATCGGTGTGAGTTGGATCGACCGCAGTGATCCCGAGGCAGTAACATACGACCGAGTTCGCCGCCGACCCGCGACCTTGGCAGAGAATCTTGCGCTTGCGGGCAAATCGAACGAGATCCCACACGGTCAAGAAGTAGGCTTCGTACTGCAGGTCCTCGATCAGGGTGACTTCATGACGGAGCGTCTCGATGACTTTCTCCGGCACACCGCTTGGCCAACGCCCGCGAGCCCCTTCCCAGGTCAGTCGCTTAAGGTGCTCGATCGGCGTCATGCCTTCGGGGGCGAGTTCGACCGGGTACTCATATTTCAATTGGTCCAGCGTGAACGTGCATCGCTGAGCGACCTCAATCGTACGAGCCACCGCGTCGGGAACGTCGCGATAGAGTTCGGCAATCTCGTCGAGCGATCGCAGATGATGCTGGCTGTTGACCAATCGATCCGATTGAATCTGCTCGACCGATTTGCCCTGCGAGATTGCGACGACGCAGTCGTGCAGTGCCATTCGTTCGGCGGAGTGGTATCGCACGTCGCCGCATGCAAGCAACGGCACATCCGTAGCGAGCGATAGGTTGCGCAACCAAGTCGCCTTTGCCGCGTCGTCAACACCGCGATGAAACGATGCCAACAAATACCCACGGTCATCGAACACATCTCGAAAGGGGCCGCGAAGGAATTGTCGCGAATCATTGACGCGAGCGTGATGGTCTTCGATCGAACGCGATTCGTCGGTGGCGATCACACCAGCCAAGATGCCTTGTGCGTGTTCAGCGATGTCCTCGAAGGACAATTCGCAGCGACCTTTTTCGCATCGCATGCGGCCGATCGAAAGCATCCGGCACATGCGTCCATAGGCGGCTCGGTCGGTCGGCCAGAGCACCATCGGTGGCGCGTCGGTCGGATGAACCTCGGTTCCGACGATGTATTGCAGGCCCAATTCTTGAGCCGGCGAAAAACCTCGGACGACGCCGGCGATCGATTCTCGATCTGTGATTGCAAGCCCTTCGTAGCCCAACTCCGCCGCGCGCTGAACCAATTCGTCGGGATGAGACGCCCCGTCGAGAAAACTGAAGTTGCTGCGGCAGTGAAGTTCGACGTAACGCATGGCCAAGCCATTCTCGCGGAAGTGGAACGGTTTGCCCACTGGCGGATTCCGTCACTCGAATGGGGAGCAAGAATTTCCCATCGTCGATTTTGCGTTTGCGAGCTAAACTGCGGCCATGAATTCGCCAGCTCCTGAAACGACCGTTTGTGCCGAATCCGCTCGCCCGGACAAAACTCCCGACGAAGCCACCACGATCGCTCCGTTCGCGTGGAACGAGCTTTCGTTGGGCAATGTCCGGATTGGTTTTCCCGTCGTCCAAGCGGCGCTTTCCGGGTACAGCGATTTGCCGATGCGGGTGATCGCTCGCCGGCACGGCGCCAGCTACACGATTTGCGAAGTGATGCTGGATCAATTCCTGCTGTCGCTGACCAAACGCGAAAAGACGAGGCATTTCCTCGACATCGCTGACGAGGAGCATCCCGTCGGCGGGCAGCTGATGGGGGCGGAGCCGGAACAGTTTTCTGCGGGTGCGTTGAAGTTGGTCGAGGCCGGTTTCGATGTTATCGATGTTAATTTTGGCTGTCCCGTCAAAAAGGTGCTGGGCCGATGCCGCGGTGGGTTCCATTTGTCTCAACCCGCCGTCGCGATCGAAATTCTGCGCCGGACCCGAGACGTTGTGCCCGATCACATCCCGGTGACGGTCAAGATGCGGCGGGGCATGGATGACACGCCCGAATCACGCGAACAGTTTTTTGAGATTCTCGATGGAGCGATCGACGCCGGGTTGGCTGGCGTGACCGTGCACGGCCGGACGGTGATGCAGCGGTACATCGGACCGAGCCGCTGGGCGTTTTTGAAAGAAGTCAAAGAGCACGTCGGCGATCGTTTGAAGATTCTCGGCAGCGGCGATCTTTTCGCGGCCGTCGATGGTTTGGAAATGATGCGTCAAACCGGAATCGACGGCGTCACCATCGCTCGTGGAGCGATTGGCAATCCCTGGATCTTCCAACAATCACGAGCACTCGCGGCCGGAGAACCCTTGCCCGCCCCACCAACCATCGCGGAACAAGCCGCCGTGATGCGAGATCATTTCGCGCTGTGTGAGGAGACCTACACGGTCCAGCGAGCACCATTGTTGATGCGGAAGTTCTGCATCAAGTACTCGCAAAGCCATCCGAATTATCGCGAGGTGCGGATGGCGTTCACTCGCCTGCGATCGCGCGAGGAATTTGAGGCGGCACTCGAGCAGCATTACTCGGTCGACGGCCCGGGGCAGTATGTGCCTCGAGAATTGCACGGTTCGCAAGAAGAATGTTGAACCAATTTTCGTCGGTCAAAAATCACTTCGCTCCCCACCCGTAGGCCTTGTCCCACATGGCAGCCAAGCCAATGCTTTAGAACAAAGCGAGGCGTGCTGCTGGCGTGCCAACGCGAGACCAACGACAAGCGTCCAATCACCCCGCCAGGTGGAACCTGGCCTACATAAATTCCGGCGTTGATGCCCCGTAGACCATGTCCCACATGGCAGCCAAGCCAATGCTTTGGAACAAAGCGAGGCGTGCCGCTGGCGTGCCAACGCAAGACCAACGACGAGCGTCCAATCATCCCGCCAGGTGGAACCTGGCCTACGTAAATTCCGGCGTTTATGCCCCGTAGGCCATGTCCCACATGGCAGCCAAGCCGATGCTTTGGAACAAAGCGAGGCGTGCCGCTGGCGTGCCTACGCGAGACCAACGACGAGCGTCCAAGCACCTCGCCAGGTGGAACCTGGCCCACGTGGTTACCAACTTCGAAACTTCGGTCGGCGCATAAAAAAAGCCCGGGCCATTTGGTCCGGGCGATGTTCGAAGAAGTACCGAAGGAGGGACTCGAACCCTCACTGGATTGCTCCAACTGGATTTTGAATCCAGCGCGTCTGCCAATTCCGCCACTTCGGCTTCTTCTGAAAATGTCGATGAACCCGTCGGCGACCTCACGAAGATAGTTTCGCGGGGGGAGTGCCTTCGCGAGGAAGACGTGCCTGGCTCCATCGAGACGCGAATTATGTCGGAGGCGTCTCGATCCCGCAAGACGGGTTCAGGCGATCTTTGCGGCCGCCCGGCGATTGATTTGGCTCTCCGAAACCATTGAAACGACCGTGCGACCTATTCGGGCAACGGACCGGTTCGGGTGCCGCTAAACGCAGGCCCAACGACCATCCTTTGCCCAGCATCCGTTGCCTGATCAGGACGTCATCAGTTCGCTCGCCAAAATCCGTGTTTGAAATTCCGAACCGGACAAAAACGATTCGGCTAGAATGAGCGACCAAATTCCCCGCTTCCTACCCCTCCGAATCCAACGCCATGCTTCACCGCCGATGCCTCGCCTCCGTCGCCCTTTCGCTCGCGACACTGACCGTGCCCGCTCTTTGCTCCCCCACTTTTGGCGAGGAATACCTCAATGGGATCACCTGGCAAGCTCCGCCGATCGTCACGCCTGGTGAGACCGCAGCGGACCCGCCATCAGACGCGATCGTGTTGTTCGGCTCGAGCGAAGATGTGAAGAACTGGAAGAACATCTCCAACTGGACGACCGATGGCGACGACTTGGTCGCAGGAAAAGGTGCCATCACCAGCAAGGAAGAGTTTGGCGATTGCCAAGTCCACGTGGAATGGTCGGCTCCTACCCCCGCGAAAGGCAAAGGACAAGGTCGCGGCAACAGCGGGATTTTCTTGATGGGCCGCTATGAGATCCAGGTGCTGGATTCTTACGAGAACGAAACCTATCACGATGGACAGGCGGGAGCGATCTACAAGCAAACACCGCCGGCCGCCAACGCAATGCGTCCGCCGGGCGAGTGGAACACCTACGACATCTACTGGACCGCACCTCGGTTCAGTGAATCAGGCGAACTGGAAAGCCCCGCCGCGATCACCGCGGTCCACAACGGGGTGCTGATCTTGAACCACTTCGAGCTGAAAGGCGACACGCCGTACAACCGGCCACCGAAGTACGAAGCTCATAGCCCCACCGGTCCAATCACGATCCAAGATCACGGCAACCCGGTTCGGTTCCGCAACATCTGGGTGCGTGAATTCCAACCCGCCACCGGCGAACAAACCCGCGAGCCTTTCATTCGTGATGGCAAGAAAGAAACGCCGATCAGCGAAACCGAGTGAGCCGGAAAACACCGGCGGGTGAACAATGCCGCCTGGTATTTTTAAAACGAACAACGATCGGCTGAGATCGATCGTTTCGAGACTTCCCATGCCCGCCCCTCGCGCACGCCTGAACGGCGTCGCTCGACCTCTCCCCAAACTTCGTTTCGGGAGAGGTACGCCGTGTGTAAGTCAGCCGAAAAGCGGCATCAAAAAACTGCACGACTTCATTTCGTTTCGGGAGAAGTAAGCTTTGTGGAAATCTGTTGAAAAGCGGTAACTGAAATACGGCAGACCTCTGTCCCCAGCGTGATGTTTGCCTTTGCTGCAACAAGCGATCGGGCAGGACGCGGATCGACGGCATCACCGGATCAGCCTTGCGGTCGATGGACTACGCAGCCGGCCACCACCAAGCAAGTTTCGCTGGTCGCTTACAAGCCAATCTGGTCGGTTCGCGACGACTGCCCGCCGACCAGTCTGAACGCTTAGAAACCAGGGGATTTTAAGCCCGCCATGGATGGCCTGTACGAAGGTTTCTTCACAAGGATTGGGGGGCCGCGTTGCGAACGAGACACTTGAGCGTAGTGACCACCAATTGGCGTCTCAAAAATTCTTTTCTGCGGACACGGCCGCTCATTTAGAAGCCATTCTTAGGCGTCCGTTACGCCCTTAGAGGATTCTAAGAGAATTTCGCGGGAATGCTCTTTACTCGGGCCGCGCGAAAATAATAATTCTCGCCACACCCAAGAACCAAACGGAGATCGCTGACTCCGGCTCTTGGCCTTTTCTTCAGCATCGGATGTTACTCCCCATCTTCAGGGAACCCAGCAGGCACTTCACCGCCTTGCCAGTTTTGACGTTAACGCACTGACTTTTCTGATGGTCGATTCCGGCCTGAGTTAGTTTGCGTCCCATCCCCAACTCCATCGAAAGATCCGTTCGTGAACGGCACGCTTGCATTGGTGGCATTCGCCGCCTCCGTGTGCGCTGCGGCTATGGTCGAAGCGTACTGGTACCGTCGTCAACTTCTCAAAATCCCCTTCCGAATCCATGTCAACGGAACGCGTGGCAAGTCCTCAGTGACTCGTCTGATCGCCGCGGGTTTACGTTCCGGTGGCATCCGGACTTGTGCCAAAACCACGGGCACATTGGCTCGCATGATCCTTCCCGATGGGAAAGAGCTTCCGATCTTTCGACCGGACCGAGCCAATGTCATTGAACAAAAACGAATCGTTCAAACCGCCGTCGGACACAACGCGGATGCACTCGTGATCGAGTGCATGGCTTTGCAACCTTTGTTGCAATCGGTTTGTGAATTGAAGTTGGTTCGATCAACTCACGGAGTCATCACCAACGCTCGCGCCGACCACTTGGACGTGATGGGACCAACTCGCTTGGACGTCGCTCGGGCTTTGTCAGCGACCACGCCAATCGCCGGCAACATGTTCACCGCCGAAGACCGCAGCGACAGTTTGTCTGTGATGAAAGAAGCATGCGATGACCGCGCTAGCCAATTGGTGGTCACCACCACCGACGATGCAAACGACATCACTCAAGACGAATTGGCTCAGTTCAGTTACCTCGAACATGCCGAGAACGTTGCGCTTGCATTGAAAGTATGTCAGTCGATGGGAGTGGCTCGGGACGTGGCATTGCAAGGCATGTGGGAAGCTCAACCCGACCCCGGTGCGATGCGTGTTCACGTTCAAGAGGTCCACGGCAACTCGTGGCACTTCGTCAACGCGTTCGCAGCTAACGACCCCGAATCAACCACGCGAATTTGGGACGCGGCCTACAACTACTTCCCGGGCGTAACGCAACGTGTGCTGGTGATGAATTGCCGCGTCGACCGTGCTGACCGATCGACCACCATGGCCGAAGCTGTCGCCACTTGGGCTCCCGCGGATCGCTATGTGATCATTGGATCGGGCACCGACATTTTCCTTCGTCGATTGCTCAAACGCGGGATTCATCCCGACAAAGTTATCTGTTTGGGAAATTCGTCCGGTCCGGAACTGGTCGACTCGGTGTTGGAATCGTTCCGCCGCGAAGAACGCGTGGCAACCGCACCACGACCACACTTCCAAAGTGGCACCGCGGTCGCCGAGCGAGCGGAAGAAATGGAATCATCGGGCATGATGCTGATGGGAATCGGCAACGTCGCCGGCCCGGGCATGGCGTTGGCCGATCACTTCGGACAGGACCAGGGGTGGGAACGTTTCCGCACGCCTGTGACACGTCCGGCACGAGTCTTGGAGATGGTTTGAGATGGAATGGCTCGCTTTGTCGATCGGCATTGGCTTGGTCGTCAGTTTGATTTTCACCGAAGCATTTGGGCTGAGCGTCGGCGGGATGATCGTCCCGGGTTACTTGGCATTGGCGTTTGATCAACCGGCAACAATCATTGCCACGATCGTCGCCGCTTTGGTGACGGCGTGGGTCGTTTACCAAATCGATCGTTGGGCGATCTTGTTCGGTCGCCGACGAGTCGTGTTGACGATGGTGGTTGGTTTCGCGATCGCGGCAGTGCTGCGGTCGATGGTGGAACTCACGTTCCCTTCGATGCCCGTGGGCGTTGCCGTGGAAGCCGGCACCTCCGCCGCCTCGATGATGATGGCCGGAACAACGGTCATCGGTTTTGTGATTCCAGGGTTGGTCGCTCTCTGGATTGCGCGCAGTGGCGTGGTGCAAACACTCTCGCCGCTCGTGATTGCGACATCTTTGGTTTACTTGGTCTTGGTGACCGCAGGTGTGGAAACGCTGGTATGAAGAAACTGTATTACCGTCCCCAGAAGATCTCTTCGGGTTCACTGTTGTTCCTGGCCGCCCTTTCGGTGGTCACGGTGCTGACGCTTCGTGCCATGCCCAATCAAATGGCTGGATGGAGCACGATGGTCGCGGGTTTGTACGGCATCCCTGATTTGAAGGACCGCATGCTGGAAGCATCCGAACGTGCCAACACCGCGTTCGATGCGATTCACGCCAAGCGATTAGAACTCGGCCATCCGTTGCTGGATGCGCAAGACCCCGCTGATACCGGCATGGTCGGTCCATCAATGTCCGCCGTGACAACATTGCCCGGTCACTTGCCCGCCAAGCAAACCTCGATCAATCCGAACTTCGCTGCCGTCGCCATGCGTTTGTTGGTCGATGCGGGCGTTCGACCTGGCGATCGAATTGCCATCGGTTGCACCGGATCGTTTCCGGCGCTGAACATTGCGGTCTACAGTGCGGCCGAATCACTGGGCGCACGCCCGACCATCATCAGCAGTGCAGCGTCCAGCCAATTCGGCGCCAACTCGGCTGACATGATGTGGCCGGACATAGAGAAACTGCTGGCCGACGAAGGCATTTTGGCTTATCGCAGTCTCGAAATTTCACGAGGCGGTTTTCGCGACCGGGCCGCGGGCATGAGCGATGACACGCGTGCGATCTTGGACGCGGCGATCGAGCGAAGCGGTGTCCCGTTGATGGACAGCATCGACGACATCGACGCGATTGAACGACGGATGGTTGCCTATTCAAAGGCCGCTGAAGACGAAACTTACGCCGCGTACATCAACGTTGGTGGCGGCGACGCATCGGTCGGCGGCACCGAAGGAAACGATAGCATCGGCGAAGGGCTGATCACTCCCAAGCAATTGGCAACGATCCAAAAGAAAGCCAGCTCACCCGCAGCGGTCGACTGTGTCGCCACCAGGTTTCTGGCATCAGGTGTACCGGTCATCAACATGATCAACGTGGTCGCTTTGGCAAACCAATATGGACTACCAATCGCTTCGACAACCAAAGTGGAAGTCGGGCAAGGAACCGTGTTCACAATCATCGACCCGCGCCGAGTATTGGCATTGATTGGGATCTTTTTCATTACCGCAGCCACCGCGATTGTTGTTAAACCACCGCATCGAGTGACGAAGTGGTTGCAACGAAAAGGGTGGTTCGGCGAACAACCCAAAGATCAACCGCAGTACATGGTTTGATCGAAACCGGAGACGCGTTTCTAAAGCGGGAACGCGTCTTCATCTTCCTGTTCGGCATACAACGGCATGTGCCGGTAATACACTTCCAGGATCATCGTGGCGAAGGACGTGGCTGCTAGACGCCCGCCTTCTTTGGGGCCGGTGTGATTTGCCGCCTGAGGAAAGTACCAACTGCCTTTACTGCCGCCGGATTGGGATTGGGTTTCCACCAACCAATCACGAAGCTCGGTATTGAACTTGTCCCACTCCGGACCGCCCACATGCCGAAGGACTTGAGCGGCGTAATAGTCGTAGTAGATGTTGTCTTTACGAACACCGATGTCGACCAATTTCTCGACACCTTTCTGCAACCCGGGATGGTTCTTGTCCCAACCCAAGTACATCCGGCACAACAACCCCGCCGCGGTGCAAGCCGGACGGACTCGAGTGGACTTTGTTTGATAGCCGTAGATCGAACCACCGTCGGATTGAACCTTGTCCAAAAAGATCGTCGATCCATAAATCGTTTGCGGCGGCACAATGAGGTGCCCCATGTGAGCGCTCTTCAGCGCCATGACTTGCCACCCCACCACCGACGTGTCGCCACCGGACGCATCACGAGGTCGATAACGCCAACCGCCGTCTTCGCACTGAGCGGTGACGATGTAATTGATCGCTTGCTGCGTTGGGACGGCGAGAGCGGGATCCTCCGTCATCGCGTAAGCTTCGCTCAGCACGATTGCGGCCAAACCGTGTGAGTACATTCCGTTGCCGGATGATTCTGACAAATCCAGGACGGGCAAACCGCGGACGGTGCCCTGCTTTCCGTTGGCGATCAGAAACAACAACCCACCGCGAACAACGTTTTTGAATTCACCGGCGTAGTGCGTTTGTCCGGCACCCAGGAATGGCAATAGAGCCATCGCGGTCGCGGCGTTGACGGCTTCGGCTCGTTTGGGTTCGCCTGGATTACCGCACTGGCCGTTGCAAACCAAGTTGTGCTGAAACGTCCATCCACCGTTGGGAGCTTGGTGCAGGGCCAACCATTTCAGCGCCTCGGTCACCGCCGCTTCGCTGGCCGCCGACCCGCCATACTCGCGCAGCAATTTTTTCTTCATGTCCACCGATCGACTGTCCATTGCCGGCATTGTCACCGAGGACAACGTTTGCAGTGTCTGAGCAACGGGCGCCATGTCGGATGCCAACTCGGACATCTCCATCGGCATCGAAGGCATCTCCATCGCAACATCGACCTGCAATGTTTCGGTGGTGTCGAGAGCCTGGGTGAGTTCAACCGGCTCGGCGAACTCATCCATCTCGACCATCTCGCCGGGATCGATTTGTTCGATTTGGAACTCTTCAATCTCGGGGCCTTCTTCGCCCGTGGCCGAAGCCGACAACACGTTCACAATTTTGACCGGATCAGCAAACGTGACCAAACCAAGGATCAAGATCACGCCAATGTGGAAAAGTGTGCTGATCAACCAAGCGGGCGCGGCCTTCAAGAAACCCATGCGTCGACGGGGAGTGACATCTTCAGCGGTTGGCACTTCGTCAGCCAATGTTGCGTCAACTATGTCGTGATCGGGCAATGACGTTTCCGAAACCGTGGCCATCAATCATCCCATCAGAAAAGGAGTCAAATCTTTGTCACGATAAGTGAAGTGAACGCATATTGATGAGCGAGCACCAAAACCTGTCGTTCCAGCTAGTGAACGGCACGGCACGCAGAACGGTTCACGACCATTCTGACCAGGCGAGAAGATGCCGACTTAGCAGCTTTCATTGTAGCTGAAACCGCAGAAATCGCCGCCAAACGATCCTTGGGTAAGAATAGAACGCCACAATCCATCGAATGTACCCGTCGCAATCGATCCGTCCGGCCCCCCGACTGGCCCCAATGGCCATCCGCCCCATCCCCTAATGGAGCGATTTGAGATTCGGGAAGCGTTCGGCAAGTTGCCTGAAGCGATCCTCACCAATCGATTCGATGTGCTCTCGCCAGGTCATCTCCCCGGCCGGTGCGACATACCCCAGTCCGCCCGCCATCGCTTGGTCAATCGTTTCCATGTCAGCAACATGCGATGCATCGATCGCCTGGGCTTCACGCCACATCGACGCGGCAAACATGTCCGCAATCAGGTGGACATCCCCTTGAATGCCGGCCGCACCGATGTCGTCACGCGAATATCGATCGACCAATGCGTTCACGTCTTCGGACAGCTCGTCGCCGTTTCGCTCTCCATCGCCCGAGTAGTCATAAAACCCTTTTCGCCCTGCGACACCGAGCAGCGAACGCTTGATCATCGCGGGCAACAATGGCGACGGATCCATCCGTTGGGGGAAGGATTGCCAAACAACTCGCCCCCCATCAAAAGCGGTCCGTGGTCCGATCAAATCAATCAGCTCAAACGGGGACATCGGCATGCCATACCGCAGTGCAGCTTCGCGAATGTTTGATGCTGAGATGCCGGCACACAGCAATTGCATCGACAGATTCAAGTACGGTGCCAACATCCGATTGACGACGAAGCCCGGTGAATCCAGCACCCGCAGCGGTACCTTCTTCAACCGCCGGACATGTTCCTCGCAAGCCTCGATGACCGCTTCGCTGTTTTGTGGATGAACGATGATCTCTGCAGCGTGACGCCCGACCACCGGCATAAAGAAATGCATTCCGCAAAACCGTGCCGCGTGCGTCTGCATCGAACCGGCGATCTCGGTGATCGGCAACGTCGATGTGTTGGTGGTCAAAATGGGCGAGCGCGAAAACCAGTTTTCGACTTCGGAAAAGAACGCTTGCTTGATGGGCAACTTCTCCGCGATCGACTCGATCACCATCCAAGTCGGCAAAGCATCCGATGCGCCGATCGTTTCATCGTGCCCGTGAGGCATCAGGTGCACAACCGGAATCGGCACGGCCGCTCCCCAGGGCGAAGCCGAATCAGCGATGCTGTCCGTTCGCCGGAGCACCGCGTCGCATGCCCCGGACAACACCGCTTCGTCGCGGTCCGCCATCCAGACTTCGCATCCGGCCAGCAAATGATCCGTCGCGATGGCGCGGCCGACCACTCCAGCGCCGACCAATAAAACTCGAATCGATTCCGTCACAATCAGCGAGTTCCCGTCGCCTTCTTGCTCGTGTCCGTCTTCGCTTTCGCATCACCGGTCTTTTCAGCGTCGGATTTCTCAGCGGGTTTTTCGGCCGCCTTTTGAGGCATCGGCAAAATGGATTCATCCGGCGGAGTCGTCGCGGTCGGATCGTTTTCGAACTGAGGAACCAACACCAATCGAACCGGCGTGGCTTGTTCAGGAATTCGTTCGGTGTGGGCCAAGAACAATAAGTTGCCCGCTTGAGCACTGCTGGAAAACGGCACGTCCAACATCGCACTGCTGAAGTTCGAAACGCAAATCATGTCACCGGAATCGGCCGAGTAGTGAGTCACCTTGTCGACCGGGTCCGTCCAAAGTTGACTTCCCGCGAAAACCCATTGTTCGGCGAGCGGCTTTTTCGTCTCGTTGTTCTGCACCCAAGTTCTGGCATCGACCACTTTGAATTTGCCGGCTTCGTCACGCCAAGTCACCCAAACAGCAACCGGTTGACCGGTCGGCGGTTTGAACTCGGGATCGTAGGAAACCGGCGTGCCCGACTTGGTCCCCAGGGCCAGCAGCCCCGCGTGGACTTCTTTGCTTTTCGCGAATGCGGCGACGATCGACTCGTGTTCCTTGGTTCCGACCGGGCAGGCGAACATTTCCAACGCACCCTTTCGCATCGTCACGTAGCCATCGATGTAGACTCGTTTGGCTTTGGGATCGATCCACAAATCGGGAAGCTTGGTGATCTGCTTGGCTCCGGGAGGTGCCGCGTACTTGTCCGCCATCGCTCGCATTTGACGGTCCCACTCTTCCAACTCGGCCTGGATCGCAGCGTCGTCATAGGGGTCTGGATCGTCCGGCGAAGCGACACCCAGCGAGCGCTCATCCTGCGACTCGGCGGCTTGCTCGGTCTTCGCCGTATCGTCTTGTGCCTCAACGACTGGCGTCCAAGCACTTCCGGCCACTGCGATGTGCACGAGAAGCAGCGCAACCCAGCCCGCTCGATTGATTTTGGTGACTGCGCCACCCGCCACCGGGGGCCACTGGCAACGTTTGTGAGCCAAAACAGATCGTCGCAGGCCGGAAACAGATTTCATAAACATGAATTTCTCAATCACTCAGGTGCGGGGAGTCAACAACCGGCGTCGCCCGGTTAGACTGCGTAGCCAGTCGAATCGTCGATCAATGAACGGCGAACGAACCCCAATCACTCCGCGAAGGCCGGAACCTTCGATTGGTGTTCTCACTGGGAGAAGACCGCCACAGAATCACGGATGGATTCACCGTTCATACCATCGATTATTCCCTGCGTTGCACCTCGGGTCCATGACACTGACCAAACCGCCCTCCAAATCAAACTCGTCCAAGAAAAAGGCTTCCGTGGCCGAGTCCGCGACGACCGATGGATTCACGAGTGTCACTCCCATGCCTGACGCGGCCACTTGGCAGGCGCTGCGCAAAAAAATAGAAGCACGTCGCCAACGCCATCCCGCCTCCAAATTGTTTGGTGACGATGCGCTGGACGGCCAAGTCTACTTGTGGGGTTTGGCGTCGCTGCTAAACGGACCGGTTGATCCACTCAGCACGCAACTGGCAACGCTCGCGACCGCGGAATCAGTTCAGATTCCATTGACCGATACGGATTTGATTCCGGCGGCCGAAATGTTCTTGGAAGCTTCCCGCGATGGACGATCGGATCTGGCCGGCGATGTCGGCTGCATCCTTTGGGCGTCGTCGCTTCCTGCGTTGACATTGATCCTGCCATTGGAACTCTGGTGGAACCTACTGGCCGAACTGCAACGACGCGTCGCATCGACACTCGCCCATGACGAAGCCGAATCACCGCACCACTTGATGCTGGCGGGCGAACTGGGGCTGACGCTTGCCTATCGATTGGCCGACATTCCAAGCTGTGTTGCTCGGGTAAAGCCATCCGCCTCGGCCATCCAGGCTTATTTGGATCACGAAGACACAATCGACGAAGCCCTGCGAACCCCGCACGCTTTGCGAGCCACGATGGCGTCGATCATTCGCTGCGAAGAATTGATGCGAGTTGTCGCCAAACGAAAATTCAAAAAGTCGCACCAAGCCACCGCGGAAGAACTCGCAGCCTGGATCGCCGCGACCACCCGTGTCGATGGTTCGCAAGTTCTGACGCAAACCACATCACGCGAAGTGGCCCTCGATCACGTCGGCTTGGTTTCGCGAGCTTCCAAGCGAACGAAGAAGAAAAAGAAATCCAAGTCGCAGACGAGCAAGCCAGCACGTCCGATCGCTCCCGCCGGACTAATGGGACGAGCGATGAAATACGACACGGATTCGTTGCTGCCCGCTTTCTCAGCTTCGCTGGGTCAAAGTCAAAGTGGCGGCCGATTGGCTTGGGAAATTTCGCTGCCCGAATCGATGTGGCACAGCGACGTGGCCAGGATGGTTGCGATGCTTCCCGAGTGGGACGTTCGCCGCGGACGCACCTTCGTCGACTACAGCGGCAAGGTGATGCAAATCGAAATCATGGGCGGACGCCGCACCCTGTTTCGAGGACCCTTGCACACGACCATTGAACTGGATGGCGTCAGCCAAGATCCCAAAGGCGACTGGCAAGCCACATGCGAATACACCGACGATGACATTCATTACTTGGAGATGGAACAATCATTCACCGGCGGCGTGGTGTTGCAGCGCCAATTCATGGTCATTCGCGACGATCGTTGTGTGATGATCTCCGACACGGTCTTGCCCGCCCAGTTTGAACCGAACCAAGATGCGGCGTCTGCCGACGCGGAAGATCACTTAAATCAGCCGACTGATCCGGCGAGCCCCTTTGGTTCACTGGCGGACGTGCAGATCCGTTGCATCACCCATTATCCGGTTTCCGATTCCGTCTCCGCGACGCCGGACGAGCAGACACGCGAAGTTTATCTTCACGACAACAAACGACGCGCGATGATGTTGCCGCTGCCCGCCGCTGAATGGCGAATCGGTCCCACCGCCTGCACCGCCGAACCCAGCCACACCGAAAACGAACCTCATTCGGTCATTGTGACCACCGAGGGAACGGGTGCGGTCTACAGTCCCGTGTGGATCGATTTCCAATCACGACGGTTCCATCGCAAACGCACTTGGCGAACGCTCACCGTTGCCGACGATCTGCAATTGATCCCGCGCAACATTGCCACCGGTTTTCGAATCCAAATCGGCAGCGAGCAATGGATGCTGTACCGTTCGTTGATCGGTCGTCGCCCACGATCGGTGCTCGGCAAACACTTGGTCGCCGACTTCTTCGCCGGTCGATTCCATCCCGGTGACGGCGGCGTGGAAGAACTGGTCACGGTCGATGACGCACCGCCAAACTGATTCAGCTCAACGAATCAGCTCCATTCCATCAATCGGTCAGCGACGGATCGAAGTGCGGCGGTGATTTGCCACCGCGAATGATCACGATCTCCCGCGACGTTGCTGATTCCGCGAACGACCATGCAGGGCGTCGAAGTCATCTGACACGCCATCGCAACGCCAAACGCCTCCATGTCTTCGGCGATTACTGCGTCGCGATCCATCGTGCCGGCAAGACTTCCGCGACGAGATGCCATGACGTCATCCGATGAAGCAGCACACACGCTGATCAACGTGTTCGTCACTGACTCGGCCGCGGGAACATTCGCTGGACGAGCCAACTGGATCTTGTCACCAACGGCTGGAGCCGATGTTTCGTCTGTTCCCGGTGATCCAAGAATGGGCCATTGTTGCCACCCTAGAGATTCAGCGGAAGCGAATTGGTCACCCTCGCCGACGCCAATGCCGTCGCAGATGGCTTGATCAAACCAATGTGCCGATCCGACGGAGGCCGCGTCCGACAATCCGCCCGCGATCCCCGCGAGGATGACTTGCGCCGGTTGGTGCGTCTGGATCGCTCGCATGGTTGCCGCGGCCGAGGCCACCAATCCAAATCCGCAAAGCTCGCAGTGCCAATGTTTCATCGACGCCGCGTGCAGACTCAAATGGTTCCACAACTCGGAGCGTTCCCCCGCAGTTGGAATCAACAGCAACGTCTTGTTAGCGTCCGCCACGACGGATTTCCGATCCCAAGAACCGGATCTGGAAACGATAGATCTTCTTGGTCACGCAAGTGATCTTGCCGGTTTTCAAATCGAAGTGATCTGGTGTTTCGGCCAAGTTGATGTTCGCGACTGCGCGGAAACCACGTTCGGCAAACACATCGATCACCATCGCCAACGTCATCGGATCGTCGAAGATCGAATCTTCGCTGTTGACGACCGCTAATCCGGCGATCGCATGACGACGCACGATCGGCATGAACCGACTTTGGATGATTTCGATCACATGATGAAACAACTCACGGTGCTCCAGTTCATAACCATCCAGTCGGCGAACCAATTCCTGGCGAGCGTGCACGCCAAGTTCTGAAGCCAACGGCAGATGCCGGACCGCGTCGTAGGTTTCTGGATCCAACTCCAACGACGACTGATATTCCAGCTCGCTGCGGATGTTGCGTTCCACTTCCGCGATGTCGCCACCGGCGTCGATGAAGTGGTAATGATAGATCTTCTTCAGCGACTGCAACGCATCCCAGGTTTTTTCTTTGAAAACGCGATAGCGTCGTTTTGCGGCCGTCGGGTCGAGGTCCGTCAAACGAAGCTCAAGCGGCTCACCGTCGTTTTCTGTTTCGACACGCTCGTTGTGCTCAGCGATCTTTCGTCCGCGAAGCAACTGACGCTCGATGCTGGTCTTTTCGTCGATGAACAACACGACCGCGTGAACGGTGGGTTTGCGGAAGTTGATCGCCAGCGGCGTCGAATGATATTCGCGATAGAGCTGATTCATTTTTTGGATCAGCAAGTGCAGACATTCCACTTGAACGCGTGTTCGCGGGAACCCGTCCAAGATGCATCCGTCGCGATACTCTTCTTCCAAAAGCTTTCGGAACAGGATCCCGACAACTTCGGTGTCGCCGACCATTCCGCCAGCTTCTTTGATGCGTTTGGCTTCGGGTGTGTCCAGCAGACTGCTGACCACGATCGGCTCGCAAGTCAAACCGCGAGCTTTGGAGATGAATCCGCTGTTGGTTCCTTTGCCCGATCCCGGTGCCCCGCCCAAGAGGATCAATTCCTTGGTGAACCGCAAATTTTCGCGGCCATATTCTTCTTCCAAGTCATTCCAGACGTTGGTGAAGATCACGTGGGCGTCTTTAACTTCCAGATCCTCCACCGAATGTTCGGCCGCGGCGGCGATCGCTTCATCAGTCACCGCTTGAGACGCCTGGCCCTCAGCCATGTCGACGACCGTGTCAGGCAATTCCGCTTCCGGATTCGCGATTTCGGGAGCTTCGTCCAGTGAGTCCATGGCAGCAACAGGATTCATACAAGGCGGAAAAAATGAAAATCAACACCCCGCATCCTAACCAAGGAACGATGCCTCGCGAAGCGTCATTCACTCCGGCGACGCCAGATGGACGATGGGATAGGGCGTAAAATCCGTTGCGACCCGCAAAGCGATTGGTTGGGAAGGATCTGCCCCCAAATTGGGTTCATTTTTCAACGTGATCCAGACCTTGTCCTTGCCCAAAATCTGGTTTCTCAACACGCGAGCAAAGCCGGGCTCGATCCCTTCGCGACGCGTGCCCATGACTTCGTCACCAATTTCGCGAATGACCGGTTCCAATCGTTCGCCCGCCGTTCGCAGCTTTTCCCTCGCTTCGGGGGAAGTCCATACGTTCACCCAAACCTGACGCAGACGTTCGTTGTCGACAATCGCTTCCATCACGATCGTCCGCAGCAAATCACGAGCTTCGTCGTCGTTGACGATTTGAAGAGCGACGTCGCCCAATCGTTCTCGCAACACATCGTTGGCGGCCAAGTCCCGCAGAATCGATTCGACCGCTTCCGCGATTTCATCGAGATGATCCTCGACGATCGGCACAACCTCTTGCTCGACAAATCGTGACCATTCCTCACGAACCAATTCTCGTTCGGGCAGTGGCGCACTGTCGTAAAGAGCTCGCCAACCAAAACGCCAAAGCGACGCTTTGCCCCAAATCTCACGCCCGATCGATTCCGCCGGTTCTCGTCCGTGAAGCTGCAGCACGGGCAACACCTCCGTGCGAACCAACGGAACCATTTGTTCCTGAATAATATTTTCGCGAAAACGCGTGGCGATGGCTTCGACCTCCGCATCGTGACGTTTCAAAGAAGCGGTCAACTCGGACTCGATGACCGGCAAACTTTGACGCACGGTTTCAAAAACTAAAGGCAACATCGCTTCGCTGATCTCTTTGCCATGAGCACGCATCGCCGCAGAGATCTTTTTCGCCAATTGCTCTCGTTTCGGTTTCGGCAGCAACGTCGCAATCACATCGTCGACTTTGCCGGAAGATCGATGCAGCGTCGCGGAGATCGATTGATCAGGATCCCAAAACTGCGTTTCGCGTTCCAGATTCAATGGCTCGTAAAGCGACAACGTGACCGTCTTCGCCTCCGGGTTGACTCGCAGCACGTGCCCGACTTGATGCCACGTGTCGGCGCCCGAGTCCTTTGCGAACGCCGCATCCCCGACGCTCAGCGACAATGTCGGATCCGCCATAATCACCGTGTCCGTCGGCGTCCAAACCGAAGAGATCAACGGCTTCGCACCTTCACGGGAAGACGCGACTAACCATCCGCCACCGAGAACGAGACAGCTCACCCAAAATGCTGCGCCTAGAAGGCGAATCGATTTCGTTGTCATACGGATTCTTTCTTGAGTGCTCGCAGTCGATCGACGTAAACCGCCGCGACAATGATCACACCCAACAGAATGTTTTCAATGTGGTTTTCCAATCCCAATGAGGTGCAACCGTGTGCGATGACGCTCATGATCAAAACACCGCATAGAGTTCCGACCACGCTGCCTCGGCCACCCAAGAGTGATCCGCCGCCGATCACGACCGCGGCGATGATCTCCAGTTCCAATCCCATGCCCGCGGATGCGTCGCCTTTGCCCAGCCGAGCGATGTCGACACAACCGGCCAAACCGAACAGGGCACCAGCGATGACATAAACCAAGATCTTGGTTTGCCTAACTTTCACGCCGCACAATCTCGCGGTCGCTTCGCTGGATCCGATCGCGAACACATGACGTCCAAACAAAGTCTGGTGCAGCAGCAACGCGGTCGCGATGGCCAGCACAATCGTCAGCCAAACACCCCAACCAAAATTAGGCAGTAATGGGTAGGCAATCCATTCCGGGTTGGGAAACGGCGTGACCGATGCCCAAAGCCATTCAGGAATGCTGTCGGCCGGCGGTGTGATCGTGCCACCTTGTTCGGACAGACTCTTGCCCAACCCCATGAAGATCGTCATCGATCCCAACGAGATGATGAACGGGGTCAGTCGCAACCCCGCGATCAAGACACCATTGAACAAACCGCACAGTGCGCCGGCACCGATTGCCATCGCCAGTGCTGCAAAAATCGACCATCCATTGTCGAGCGTCAGTGCCGCGACACATCCACACAGAGCCGCCGCCGTGCCCGCGGACAAATCGATTCCGCCGCTAATGATGATCAACGTCATTCCCAGCGAAGCGATGCCGATCTTGACGCTCTGAACGCCAACCAATCGCACCGACGCCATGGACGTGAAGTTTCCATCGCTGCCAGCTACCCATTCGGCAATGGCAAAGAACAGGATCACGATGACCAATGCCAACATCGGCCCGGCGGTATTTAACCCTCGCTTCAACAACGCAATGACTTCCTTCTGAATGATGACCAAGCGTGGAAGAGGCTGGCGATTGCCGAACATTGCCACGTTGCAAACACAGGTTGAGCAGTGTAGCAGCGCAAACGCTCCGGTTCAGTCGGGTTGTGCGGCTTGCGCGATCGTCTTGGCAAACAAGCGAAACCTTACCGGCAATTCGTCTCAGTGAAACGGCAACGGCGGGCCGATCGATTCGTGTAGGCGGCAATTGGCAAGGATGTCAAGCCATTGTTGACTTCCCTCCCTTGTCATTCACCCAGTACCTGCTGTGTCCAGAAACCCATCCAATTTTCTGCGTGTCCACCGTGGCGACCATGCATCAGATTCTGCCAAGCTTTCCTCCAAGCAAAGGCAGATGAAGTCGCATGGCAAACGTGCATTGGTGACTTCCGGTGACGCTCATCGTTTGGCATCCCAAGCCAACGACCTAGCGGATCAATTGCAGGCACAGCAAGCGATCCTGCGTCAGCAGCAAGTCGAACTGGCGATCCAAGCCACCATGGCAGCCGGTCAGTTATCACGTCCTGATCCGACCGAGAGCATCGATCGATTGCTCGGCGACGCGACGTTGGCGACCGGCACGACGGCGGCTGCGGTTTACTTGCTCGACGACGAAACCGAGTACCTCGCGACTCGATTCGTCTTCGGTTTGTCACCCGCAGAACGCTTGGGATCCCAGCGTCCTCTTCGCGGTGCTCGTGGTGACTTGGAAGCAATGGTCAAGGGCTTGGTCGCGATTGACGACATGGATCTCGGCCCCATCAACACGTGGCGTTCACCGGAACCCTTCCCATCGGGAATCTGCGTGTGTTTGGGCGAAACCGAGATGCCAATTGGCACGATGTGGTTGTATGCCGCCGCTGTGACGGCATTCAACGACGTGCACACCGCCGCGGCCCGTTTGGCCGCATCCAACTTGCAGCAAACGTTGCTCCGCTTGGCAGAACAAGAAGCCGCACCGGATTCCTCCATCCGGTTGATTCTTCCCAGCGACGTGACCTTCGATCGTTCCCGCGAAGTCTCGCCCCCACCACACGAGACTCATGACGACACGGAAACGATCTCGGAGCACAATCCCACCAGCAACGAGACTGCCCTCGTCGAGGAAGACTCCGTCGGTGTTGTCCCTCCCGACACCGTCGCGCCTCCCGCGGATGACATCGGTTTCCCTCCCGCCGATGCGTCCGTGTCCGTGAATGCCCCCGTCACGGATATTTCCTCCGATGAAATCCAAACGAAGTCCGCCACGAAGGACCGCTTGGATTTGATCGACGACGACACTTTGTTGGATGCGGCCTTGGAATCGGCCATCGAAGCCCAGTTGGTCAAGAGCGATGAATTGATCGCCGACCTGCAGCGTGACTTGGACCTTCCGGAGAAAACCACGTACGGTTTTGTCGCGGATGACAGTGTCGCAGATGACAGCGTCGCAGATGACAGCGTCGCAGATGACCGTGCCTTAGATGACAATGCCCTGGATGATGTCGCCTTGGACAACGCCTTCGCCGAGACGGACGATGCCGCCCAATCATCGTCTCTCAACGAAGACGCGGAGCAATGGCCGTTGCTGTCCGGCTACGACGAGGAAACGATGCGTTTGGCAGCCAAGTTGGATCTCCAGGACGCACAGTTCCTATCGGGCGAATACGATCCTACCGAGATCGATCAGTTCGACGCCGACGCGTTGGAGTTCCACCACGGTTGGGACAATGATGAACTGGATGGCCACGTGGCGGATGAAGACGATTCGCTGTGCAGCGATTTCGCCGACACCAGCGATCTCGATGACAGCGAGCCGTTCCACGGTATCATCCTGTCGTTGGACTCCACATTGGACGAGCCATCCAAACCTGAGTCGGACACCATCGACGCGATCGATGACATCATCGCTTTGATCGATGACTTCGACAGTGATTTCCCATCGCGTGCACCGGAGCCCTGCGAGGACGATCATTCCATCCTCACCAACCAATCGGTTGAGGTTGCCCCTGAGCCCGAGGACATCGACCTGGCTCATCAGGTATCGATCTGGCAGCACCAAACGCTACCGATGGGTGCCAAGATTTGCCCGTCTTGGTATGCCGATGGCATGATCGAATCTCCGCTGGACGTCGCACAAAGCTGGCATCACTGGGATATCTTGCCCGATGGTCAAATCGCCCTCGCGATCTGCCAACCCAATGGCGGAGCGACTCCCAAGATCGATCTCAGCAATGTGATGGATGTGACCGTCGTGCGAGCGGCTCTGCAGGCCCACATGGGATACCGGCACCAACCGTCCGATGCGGTCCGCAGAGCCTATGACACGCTGTTCCAAATTCGTGATCACTCCTTCGTCGGCGAAGGGCACGGAAACGTTTCGCTGCTGTACGCCCAAATCGATCCTGAAACGGGAGAAACCCGAATGGCGTCGACCGGGGATTGGTCGACGCTGGCGATCTCGAAGTTTGGCTACCGGCCTGTGGGTTGGTTGGACCGTGAATCCGATCGCAATCACCGCGAATTGGGAACCAGCGATCTGGACACGACCGGTCTGGGCAATGTTGATATCACCAGCAGTCACCTGTACCTGCAACAAGGCGAAGTGTTCCTGGTCGCTGGATGCCAATGGATGGGATTGCAACCAGCAACCGCGGTGCCCGGATACCCTCAGCACCAAATCGGAACGGCAATCACCCAAGCGATGCGGGAAGGCAAGTTCAGCCCACTTGCAGCGTTGCGAACTTGGATGGCCGATACACCGCTCAACGGTGAACGTTCGGCGATGGCACTTCACCGATTTGGCGAGTGACGGGTCAATCGGCAATGCGACGATCGGAACTTCGAGCCTTCGTGGAGAAGGCTCGATCAGATGTCGATCACGTTGGCGACGGGCAAGACAAAGATCTTCCCGTCGCCGATCTGGCCTTCGGTCCCCGTCCGCGACGCGTTGCGAATGATTTCGACAACCGGTTCCAAATCGTCGTCATCGATCACCATCTCAAACGTGACCTTCCGCAATAAATCGATCTTGTATTCGTTGCCACGAAAAAGCGCCGTTTGTCCGCGTTGACGTCCATAACCGAGGGCGTCGCCAACGATCGTGTCGCTGAAACCGGCTTCATCAAGAGCCGATTGAACGTTGGATAGTTTGGTCGGTTGAATGATGGCTTGGATCAATATCATAGCGTCACCGTTTGGCCAGTCGTCATCGAAGTTTCCATCGCCTCCAACATCCGCTGCGTCTCGAGCGCCTGCCGATGATAGTCTTCCCAAGGAGGCGATGGCGAATCCCAAAGTTGTTCATCTTGTTCAGTCGCATTGATCCAACCGATCAATCGCGAGATCATGTTGTGTTCTTGGTGACATTCGCAACTGAACGGATGCACTTTGCCCGATGCTTCGTGCACCCATCCCCGTGCGGGTTTATCCGGCCAAGGTCGGGTGAAATCATCGCAAACGATGGAAGCTTCTTCCCCGGCGATTTCAAACCATTTTCGAGTCGCGGTGTCGAACGCACATGACATCGTCGCAGAAACATCGTTAGGAAAATTCATGATCGCCGTCACACGGTAAGGAACGCCGCCACGCATCACCGATTGGGCGTTCACAGTGAGTGGCAATCCATCGTTGGCGAGTCGCAAAATCCCCGCGGCGTACCAACCCAAGTCAAGCAGACAGCCGCCGCCCAATCCAGCGTCCTGACGATGATCGCCGGATTGAAACGGATTGAAGAACGAAACCGCCGAACTGACATGACGCAGCGATCCAAGCCGGAAGTCCGCTTCGCCTTGCGGCACCGTTGCACCACTTAACCACTGCCGAAACATGTCCGTGCGATCGTGATGCAACCACGCCGTCGCATCGAGCCAATGCACTCGAGCCTTCGCGCAAGCATCTGACATTTCCTGCGTCGCTTGAGACGTCGTCGCCAACGGCTTTTCACACAGCACGTGCTTGCCAGCTGCTGCCGATGCGATCATCCACTCCGCGTGAAGTGAAGGTGGCAACGCAACATAAACGGCGTCGACGTCGTCACGAGCGATCAACTCCGCGTAACCGGACACCGCATTGGCGATGCCATACGAATCGGCGTACCAACGTGCGCGCTCGGATGTCCGACTCGCGATCGCGGCCACGCTTGCTCCCGGCGTCGATTGCAGGTCGGCGACCAATCGGCGAGTGATTCGGCCGGTGCCCAAAATACCGAACCGGATTGGTCGGCGTTCATCGTCCGTGTGGGTGGTTTCAGGCTGCAAAGGTTCGGTCGTCACGCGAGAGGATATGGGCTGAATGAAAGCATTCCAAAGAGAGCGTCGCTCTTTTTTCAGCGGGATGCGAGTACGAAAGCCTAGCCGATCCCCCGGACAATCGGCACCACCAGTCTGATCGCTCATCTTGCCCGAAGGAAACGGATCGAATTTCGTTTTCCATCTTGCCAATCCGGCCACTGTTCCCCCTGCGTGCTAACTTTCCTACGGACGGAATTCTTTCTCGACGTATGACCGATGGATCGATGAAAACGCAAACGATCATGAACGATCAAAGCCCCCGCAATGGCCAGCACGCCATTGCCGGTCGCTTGCGTTTTCTGACGATGGCCTTCGTCCTTCTTTCGGCACTGCTTTCCTCCGGTTGTGCCAACCTGCGTTTGCCGGCGATCAATCCCACCGGCGAAACCTTGTTCGCTCCGCTGCCCACCACAACCAGCCTCGCGTTGCCGGGTTGCTTGGACGATGGCACCTGCGGATGCTTGGGTTGCCTCCGCAAGTTGGGCACCTGTTTAAAGTCGCCGAGTTTGGGAATTCCCAACCCAGCCTTTCCTGAACCCGAAGATCCACCGCAGTGCGTTGATCCCAACGCCACCATCGGCAGCGGAGTCGCGGACACCGGTCCCTGCGTTCCCGGGCCCGGTTGCTCCGGCGATTGCTTGACGGGACCTCCGGCGGTTCTTTACGGCACCGAGATCACGGCGCAAAAAGCTTGCCAGTTGCCACCCCGCGGCGACCGAGGCTGCATCCTGCTGACGCCGCAAAAAATAGTGGCTCCGGTTGGCGGCGAAGTCATCCTGCTTTCAGGCATCTGCGGCACCGATGGGTATTTGCTGACCGCGGAACCACTGGAATGGATGATGACGCAAGACAGCGTCGGCAACATCATCGAAGTCGGCGATGACGATCCCGGTTTCGTGCATCGGATGACCAACGTTCCGGTCGCGAAAAAAGAAACCCCCGGGTTCGCTCGCGGTGTGACCAGCACCAAAGAAATGGTGATCACACGTGGCAATGCCAATGCCGCTGACGACATCAAACTGGAAAAGGGGCAAACCTACATCACGCTCAGCAGTCCCAGCGAAGGCACCAGTCACGTCACCGTGCTAGCACCCGAAAGCGATTGCTGGGATCAACGAAAAGCGACCGCGACGATCTACTGGGTCGACGCTCGTTGGCAATTCCCTTCGCCGCAACGCGTTCAGGCTGGCGAGATCGTTGACTTGGTCACTCGAGTCACGCGGGCACAAGGCAGCTTGCCAGCACGCGGTTGGAAAGTTCGCTACGAAATCATGAACCCCGAACTGGCAACCTTTGCCGGCACCGGTGGTTCATCCGTGGTCGAGGTCAACGTCGACGATTCCGGTGATGCCCGAGCAACCCTAGAACCCATCGCGGGAACCAGCGGCAACGCGATCATCGACGTTCGCGTCATTCGTCCAGGCGGAACCACCGACAACATGCCCGATCTGACGCTCGGACGTGGACAAGCCTACGTGACCTGGAGCAGTCCTCAACTGGACTTGCGTGCCGGTGGTCCCGAAGTCGCCTCGTATCAAATCCCGTTCGACATTTTCGCCAACCTGCGGAACCCCGGTGACCAAGACGCAACCGGCGTCAAAGTTGAGCTCGGTTTCCCCGCCGGTGTGCGAATCGTTTCCACCGATGCGTTTGCCCAACTCTACACGAACTCGATCGTGTGGGACATCGGCACGATGCCCGCCCAGCAACAATTGGACTTGGCGGTTCAGCTCACTTCGCCGACCGCGTTGAATCTGACCTTCCGCGCCATCGGCGACTCGGGATTGATCGCAGAAGACACCGTCCGCGTTGACATCTTCCGTCCCGCGTTGGCTCTTCGCGTGAGCCCTCAAACCGACCGAGTGACCGCGGGCGATCCAGCGACATTTGATCTCGAAGTCGAGAACACGGGCGACCGTGCCCTGCAAGAAGTGGAACTGGAAGTGACCGGCGACAACGCAATGGTTCACCGTGAAAAGAACAGCCGCGAGGTGGGCAACAAGAAGACGGACGGGCCGCTTCAACCAGGTGAGATCTGGAAGACCAGCGTCACTTTCGTGCCCACCGATTCGGGTCAACGCTGTATCGACGTGGTCGCCTTGGCCGCGGGAGGCCAACGGGCCCAGGCTCAATCGTGCGTGATCGCGATCAACCCCGCTCCGCCGACACCAGCCGTCACCGCGAACCTGCAAGTTCGCGACCGAATGGCCGTCAACGACTTGATTCTCGCGACGGGCCGAGTCACCAACTCCGGCGAAGTCACGCTGACCAACGTGCGAGCCACCATGGCCTACGACGTGCAGTTGATCCCGAGACAAGCAACGACGGATTATCCCTACGCACTCGATACACCCTACGTCATCGCGTGGACGATTCCCGAACTCGCGCCCGGCAAGACGGTGATTTTGGAAACCGAATTCGAAGCACAAGAAGCGGCGCAAAGCAGCCGCATCGTGTTCTCAGCGGAGAGCAACGAAGGGGCAACGAACAGCGTCTCCGATAGCATCCAAATTTTCCCAGCCGCCCCCAGCAACGCTCCGTTGACTCCCGGACCCGCGTTGCCTCCGGTCAGCCCATCGCCAAACATCCCGGGTGGCCCCGGCACGGCCCCCGCGAATCCCAACGCGGGTCGCAGCACACCGATCCCCGGCAACAACGCTCCCGCCCGCGCCGGCGTGTTGCGACTCCAAGTGTTGCAACGCGACATCTCACCACGCGTCGGCGATCCGATTCGATACGCCGTTGCAATCACCAACGACACCAACCTGCTCGACTCGCAAGTTCAGATCCACTTCGATATCCCACCGGGAGTCATCGTGGAAAACTTGGTGCAAACCAAGAGCCCTGAACTTTCAGTTTGGACCGGAGCGGCAACACGATGTACTTCACCGAGATCAAGACCATGAAACCGGGCGAGACCATCGACTACGAATTGGTCCTTCGCAGCAACCAAGCCCAGGACTTCAATCTGATTCTCGAAGCCGAAAGCCGCAACGTCCCCCAAGGAATCGCCATCCGAGAACCAACGACGGTCGCACCATAACGCGACCTTTGCCGGGGATCGTCGACTCAATCAAACACCGAATTTAACTGGCCTAGCAGATCCTAGGTCTCGATGTCGTCCTACTATAGATCCAGGCACATCGACTCGATCGCACGTCGCAACACATCGGATGTGATGCCGTGACCTGAGACACCCTGCGTCTCATCCGTTGTGCCGCCTTGATGCATCCCCGCCACAAGACCGGAATCAAAGAGCAGCGGCGCCCCGTCGGTCGCTTTCAGAGACAAACGATCGTTCTCGAATCGATATCGAATCTTACCGTCTTCGACATCGACCACCTTCAATGAATGGCACTTCTGACTTGGCGAGGCACCAGCGAACACCGCGGTGACCATCCAGAGCCTCTGTCCCGGCTGAACAGTTTCATCCGAGAGCTCCAAAAACTCGGGCTTGAATCTCCCTACCAAATCGAATGCCACAACATCCGTTTGAATAGCCTCGGTCTCGTTCTCTGGTTCACAAGGTTGATAGGGCATACCGATTTGCTTCACGCCATCCGTTGCACCAAAGACATCACTCAAAAAAGTTGATTCAATCGATTCGTCGAGTTCACTGGGAAGGAGATCTTTCTCCAGCCCATTCACCATACCGAGCAAGTGCAACGCTGTCACGAACACGGGCTTGGATTCCTCGCTCAATCGAAATGCGAATCCAGTCCCCACCATGTCGCTTCCACTCACGACGCCATAGTCCGTCGTAAAAAATGGACGCCAAGCGGTATACTCCTTCACATCCGGTGCCCCCTCCGGCTTCTGAACACCGCGACGCGCATCACGTGCAGAAGGCGACGGCGACCCAGGCTCGCACCCCAGAGTCGACAACAGCGTAAGAAACAAAACGGCAGCCGACGGCAACTTTGCCGAGCAAGCACGATCAAACACATTCTTAAACATTATGAGTCTTGCTCCATTTCCCATCGACGACAAATCCTAAGTTTTGCACCCCAGCGGCACAACGAACGCTTCGCGATCAATACCTGTTGGTTCGAGTCTGTTAGCAGGCTGTTGATTCAGTCGCATACCGAATGACAACGATTAGCCGTTGGGCGTTAGCCCCGGTTGGCATCTACTCAACCGCCGCTAACGCGGTGCGGCTTATCAAATCAATAGCCCGTCAGTACATCAGCCGCATTGGCGCAGGCGGGATCTTGATTCATTCGAGACAACACCGAACTGAGGGGCGTTGGCCGCGGCATTCCGCTGAGTACCACGGCCAACAAAACGCGACTGATTGAGATACCAGTTCGCTAATTACTATTCGCACACGCTGACCTACAACGCAGATTCCCCATCCGAAATCTGCTGGTCTTCTTGCTCAATTTGCTGTCGCAAGTCCTCACTAAGAGGCGGCGGAGCTTCCTCTCCACCGCATCCGCTGATGCCAAAACACATGGCGACGACTACGAGAGCCAATCCGATGCTTGCACGTCTCATAGCGATTCTCCACCAATGACTTCACCGTCGTCACAAACACACAGATTCTTCCACAATGTCGCGTCAACACTGTAGGAAAAGAATCGAACCGATCCATCACAGAAGGCAGCGTTCAAACCGGATGAGTGAGCGGACCCAAAGTAGCGATTCCAGTTCGTGTATGCGTCATAAGCTTCAGGCGGTAGCGGCGCGACGGTATCCTTGTCGTGCTTTGGCGGGAAGTGCCAACGAAGAACACATTCGTCCCACCCGGCATTGTTCCAACGTTCGTTGTCACCTCCATCGCGGCCATGTTGCGAAGTGTGAAGTGATTTTTCCGAGAAGATAATCGTGTTCGATGTTCCGTCCAGGATATCCGAGAGAGTTCGCTTGTCGCCTTCACCCGGCCAGACGATTGCTCCTCCCTTTGCGTACTCAAGACCACCATTGGTTTTGGAACGCGTCGAAACGGCCGGGGCACCCAGCGGAGCTTCCGGAATGTAGTCGATCGTCGAGTCAGGGCGACCACTATAAAACCCAGCGCATCCGGCGTAGTCGACTCTGCCGAATCGTGCACTGCCGTATCCCTTGGGCGAGCGTCGTGAGGGACAATAATAGGTTGCAACCAACGATTGAGCGACGTCGTCCTCGCGAGCGTTGTTTGCAACGTTCGGCCAGTATGGCGGATCATCCCGACCGATCTCGTAGATATTGTTCCCTTCGAGGAACGGAAGGATTTTGTACTGTGCACTCCATCCCTTCCGCGTTGCCGCACGGCAACAAGTTCCATTTGCTGGATGGCCCGCCGTGTTTGCATCGCCACTCGATGTGATGGCGTCTGGGTCGCCATCCATGGGCCCTTCTGGCAATTTCTTATAGGCACTCTCAAAGTTGAGAGCGGCCAACCCCATTTGTTTCAGGTTGTTCGAGCACTGCATTCGCCGAGCGGCTTCCCGAGCAGCTTGAACCGCAGGAAGCAGCAAGCCAACCAGAATCCCGATGATTGCAATCACAACCAACAATTCGACCAGCGTGAATCCCACGGCTCGGTTGCCCCCGTCCATGCCTCTGCGTTTCGCAAAGGACATCGCACGACAACCACACAATCCCCGACTAAATCGAGACTCCATCAACCATACTCCCTGAATTGTCTAAGTAATATCCAATGGGCTTGCAGTCACTTCGGTTGAAACACCGACTCAACTACCACCCAGCAATCGCGTCTATAAGAAACGGAAGCCTTGAGTGGCTTCCCATGTCGCAAACAAGCTCTCAAAGAACCAGCTTTGGGAACTTGCTTTGGCGACTCGCGAGGAGGATAGGAACAATCCATGCATGTTCAATATGAACATGACTCAATTAACAGATGCTTCACGCGATTCAAGCGAGACTTCAGTCCATTGAGTGCATCGCGTTAATACCCAATGAAGCAGCAGCTCCACAGAGGGAGGTGAAACAGCCTAATTTCTCAGCACATCAGCCCTTTGGCGTTCGCCACGGTTTTCGCGGAAGGAACCGTGGCGAAGCAGGTTTGCAGGAGTCGTTCGGCATTTGGGCTGTTTCGGTTAGCGTTGTTGCTCCCACGTCCAACCGGGGCGAACGCTGGACTGCGAAATGTTTGATGTTGTGGAGCGTATTGGTTTGCGCAAGTTCGTGTTCCCCGACTTCGCCCCAACGGGGCAGCCCTATGACAGCCCAGGGCAACGCCCTGGGTTATCTCGAGAAGTGGGTCTCATCCGTTGCGATGCTTTCCAGCTACGCACCGTCGCTCAGGTCGAGATGGTTGCCGTATCGACGTAGGACCTGTGACTTGAGATCCTCCAACCCTTCGGATTCCATCTCGGGGTCTTGGTCGATCCAGTCCTGAGCCATCTCGCGGGCGACTTGTAGAATCTCGACATCACGATGCAAGTCCGCGATTCTCAAGCGGGCATCGCCGCTTTGGCGTTGGCCCAGCACATCGCCAGGACCTCGCAAACGAAAATCCGCTTCGGCCAATTCGAATCCGTCCAGTGTTTGTTCAAACACCTTCAGTCGCTCGTCGTCTTGCGGTGGTTTGTCTCCATCGACAAACACGCACACATGTCCCGCGTGAGTCCCTCGACTGACGCGGCCTCGAAGTTGGTGCAATTGAGCCAGCCCAAACCGGTTGCCGCCCAAGATCGCCATCACGGTCGCATTGGGAACATCGATACCGACCTCGATCACCGTGGTGCTAACCAAAACATCCAGCTCGCCCTCGGCGAACGTTTCCATCACCTGCTGCTTCTCATCCGATGCCATTCGGCCATGCAGCAATCCAACACGCAAACCTTTCAACGGTCCCGTGCGAAGTTGTTCATAGGTCGAATGCACCGACGTGATGTCTTCGGCGGGCGGTTCGGCTGGATCGATGAGCTCCGAAAGTTCTTCGTCCGCGGTTTCGACTTCCGGTCCGACGCGTGGAGCGACCACAAACGCCTGCCGACCTTCCGCCACTCGTTCTTTGACGAACGACCACCATCGATCCCGCCAACTGTCGCCAGCCAGATACGTGTGAACCGCACCGCGGCCAGCCGGCTTTTCCCGCAACGTGCTCAGGTCCACGTCGCCGAACTGGGTCATCGCGACGCTGCGTGGGATGGGTGTGGCAGACATGACGAGGTAATGCGGATCAACGCCGCCATCGCGAAGCGTCACCCGTTGCTTGACACCGAACTTGTGTTGTTCATCGATCACGCACAGCCCCAAGCGATGGAACTCGACACCGTACAGCAACGCTTGTGTGCCGATCACGATGTCCAATTCACCGGTCCGAATTTTTTCGACCGTGTCACGTCGCTCGGCCGCGCCAAGCGAACCGCACAGCAATCCGATTCGCACACGGCTGTCCGCCAACATCCGCTTGAGCGTCGCGTAATGCTGTCTCGCCAGCACTTCCGTTGGGGCCATCAAGGTGGCTTGGTGTTCTCCCGCCACGGCGACCAACATCGCGAAAATGGCGACGACGGTTTTGCCGCTGCCGACATCGCCTTGTAGCAGACGGTTCATCGGGAACTGCCGAGCCATGTCGCCAGCGATCACATCCATCACACGGCGTTGATCGCCGGTCAATTCAAATGGGAATCGTCGCAAGATTCGATTGCGAACCGTGGCGGAACATTCCAGCGACGGAGCTCGCAGTTCACTGGTCAGCGACCGGCGTCTCATCGCCAGTGCCAACTGCATCACCAACAACTCTTGAAACACCAATCGCGTTTGTGCCGCCGTCAGGTCCGCTTCGCTTTCCGGCAAATGAATGCCACGCAGCGCATCGGAAATTCCCGGCAACACATCGGGCAACTCCATTCCGGCTGCATTCAAACGCTGGGCGGCTTCGGTCCGCAAACGTTCGGGCAGCACCTCGGTCAATTGACCGGCCAACTCGTTCACCAACGGACGAGCCAACCGCCGCAAATCCGATTGCTTGATCCCTTCGGTCAGCGGGTAGTTCGCCAGAATTAATCCGCCGGGTGCGTCCTCGTCAGGCAGCTCACCCTCTTGGACGATCTCGTACTGAGGATGAGTGAACTCCCACCGCAGTCCAGCGAGCTTGGGGGTGCCGCTGATTCGAACCTGAGTTTCGAACGTCAGTTGCTCGGCGCGAAACGGTTGGTTGAAGAACACGATTCGAACCGCGCCCGAATCATTTTCAACAATCGCGGCAAAGATTGATTTGCCCGGCGTGCGAGACATCAACTCAGCGTCCGTGATCGTGCCGATGAAGGTCGCCGGTTCGCCTTCGGATAGATCCGCGACCTTGGTAGGCGGCGGTGGGAAGGTGTGATTCCGCGGGAACAGAAACAGGATGTCGCGAGCGATCCGCAATCCCAACTTACGAAGCTTTGTAGCTCGCGCCGGCCCAACGCCTGGCAAATACTGAATCGGTGTGGTCAGCGTGAGCGTGGATTCGCTGCTGCTTGGCTCGCTCACGAAATTCAATCACCGAGGCGTGTAGTGAAACTGTTTGCTCTTTGAAAAGAACTCAACCGGGTTGTCGTGCACGACTTTGCGAATCAACGCTTCGTCCATTCCACGACGTCGCATCGTGAAAATCAAGTCGGGCACGGCGGTCAGTTTGCTGATGCCCCAATCGCCCGCCGAGTTCGCCAGCAATCTCTCACCGGCATGGCGTTCAATCATATCGGCAGCACGATCGGGCGTGCACTTGGTGACCGGATAAAGCGTCATCCCGGCCCAGAAACCACGATCGAGCACTTCGCTGACGGTGTGCTCTTCCACGTGATCCACCAACACGCGATCAGGATTCACGCGTGAATCGTCACACAACATGTCCAAGATCATTCGCGTCCCTTGGTATTTGTCTTCCAAGTGCGGCGTGTGAATCAGAATGGGCTGGTCGTACTTGATCGCCAGCTCCATGTGTTCCAGGAACACCGTCGCTTCGTTCTTGGTGTTTTTGTTCAATCCGATCTCACCGATCCCCAGCACGCCGGGACGATCGAGGAACTCAGGGATCATCGAGATGACTTCGCGAGACAGCGAGACGTTCTCGGCTTCCTTGGCGTTGATGCACAACCAACAGTAATGCTGGATGCCAAACTGAGCCGCTCGTTTGGGTTCGACCGCGGTGAGCTGTTCGAAGTAATCGCGAAAACCGTCGACCGTGCCGCGGTCAAAACCGGCCCAGAACGCTGGTTCGCTGACGGCGACGCATCCCATTCGAGCGAGCGTTTCGTAGTCATCCGTCACGCGGCTGACCATGTGAATGTGCGGGTCGATGAAATCCATGTTGCTGGTCAGTCAGTCGGAGTGTTTGTAGGTGGGCAATGGAGCGATATCAGCGGATGGCCGCGGGGCTCAATTCTTGCTCGGCGTTTCCACACCGAGGTTGGTCTTCCAATCGGGATCGTATTGGCGAGAGAACCAATGCTGAACTTTCGCTGCGCGATCAGGATCATCGGCCAACAACATCTCAATCGCTTGCGTGAGTTGATCGCGTCGTGGCGAGCGTGCGGTCCCGCCCGGGGCACGGTCCAACCGATCCAGCACCGCTGCCAGTTCCAAGACTTTGGCTCGAACTTCCAGGTACGACGCGTCCAAGATTTCGTCAGCGGTCTGTTGGCTCATGGGGCGAATTCGATGTGGAGGAAATGGTTCGTGATGGAATTGCAATCGGGCCATCCATCACGGAGCCCGGTCAATTCATTGGAGGTCGGCCAAATCAATTGTACCCGACAACTCATGGATTGGTTCTCGGCGTCGACGCCTTTTTCCGGCACGCGTTGCTGCAATAGCGGACTTGGTCCCAATCGCGAGCCCACTTTTTTCGCCAAGCGAACTCCCTCCGACAGACCGGGCAGATCTTCGTCGGAAGGTTCCGTTTCGCATCGCAATGAGCGGACATGGATTCGAACTCAGGTGGTCAGCGATCACTCACATTCCAAAACGTCACAGCCAACCCATGGCCGCAAGATTTGAGGAACATTGATCGTTCCGTCAGCACGTTGGTGGTTTTCCAAGATGGCAATCATGGCTCGTCCGGTCGCAATCGCGGTGCCGTTGAGCGTGTGAACAAAGTCGGTTCCCTTCTGGGTGTTGGACTTCGACCGCACATTCAAACGGCGAGCTTGGTAGTCGGTGCAATTGCTGGTGCTGGTGACTTCGCCCCAGTCGCCCGATTCGCCGCGTCCTGGCATCCAAGCTTCCAAGTCGTACTTGCGATACGCCGGTCCGCCCAAGTCACCCGTTGCGGTGTCGATCACTCGGTAGGGCACTTCCAAGGCGTCAAAGATTTCGCATTCCAGTTCACGCATCTCTTCGTGCATCGCCGTGCTTTGATCGGGCAACGTAAACGCGAACATTTCGACTTTAGTGAATTGGTGGACGCGGTACAGACCTTTGCTGGCTCGCCCCGCCGCACCGGCTTCGGTTCGAAAGCAGTGGCTCAAACCGCAATAACGAAGCGGCAATTCTTCGCTGGCGAGAATTTGACCACTGAGCATACCGCCCAGCGGGATCTCCGCCGTCGCGACCAAGTTCAATTCCGTATTTTCGATGCTGTAGATTTGTGTCTCGGGACCACGTGGGTTGAATCCGGTGCCTTGCAGCACGCTGGTCAGGGCCAGGTCAGGTGTTGAAACCGGCGTGAAGCCTTTGCCGGCCAAGTGCGAAATCGCGAATTGTTGCAGGGCCAAATCCAAACGCACGGCGGCGTTTCGTAAGAAGTAAAAACCGGACCCGGCCACGCGAGCTCCGCCTTCGAAGTCGAACAAGTCGTGCTTCTCGCCGAGCTGAAGATGGTCCAGCGGCTGAAAATCGATTTCCGGCACGGGCGTTTTTCCGCGGCCGATTTCGTTTGCATCGTGTTCGCCACCCTCGGGCACATCCGGGTGAGTCATGTTTGGCAGGATGGTCTGCAGCTCGAGGATTTCGGCTTCCAAGCGATCTTGCGCCGCACCGGCGGCATCTTTTTGCTCGCGAAGGCTGCGACCTTTGGCGATCAATTCCTGACGCTCGTCGTTGTCTTTGGCGGATTTGATCTGCTTGCTGACTTCGTTGGCTTGCCGATTCAGCTCCTCGGCCTGCTTCAGCGCGTCCATCCGTTCGGCTTCCAAACGGCAAATCGCGTCGACGTCGACAGAAACGCCACGCTTGGCGGAATTTTCAGCGACAAGCTGGGCATTTTGCAGAATGAATTTGCGATCGAGCATCGTGGTCAGTGGGGTGCGGGAAAATGGACATCTCAATTTGCCCCACAACTTAGCGAAAGAACCCGCATCGTCGCAGCCCTGGAAAAGCGGCGAGTTTCAACGCCCGAGATGGCCTCCCAGAAATGGATGCCAGAAATGGCCGCTTTGATTGATCGCGAAAAGGCTGCCGAGCATCAGCTCACGGATTCGCGGTCACCACGTAAATCTGCTGGGTAGGCGCAACGACCAACACATACGTGTTCTTCGCGTTGTGAATTCGCAGCGGCATGCGGCTGGGCGAAGCTATGGGTTGGCCGTCGTAGCGAACCGGAGCAAATTCGACCGTGTGATCGCCCGCGGGCAATTCGGCTCGCAGGACCTGAATCTCACGCGGCAACAACCCCCAGCATCGAGTGTCCGCGGTTTCTGTTGCGGTCCACGCGGTGGAGGTCGCGAATTGGAACATCGTTCCGGCTGGCCCGGTCAAACCAAGATTCTTTCGTGCCGATGCGACGGCCAATTCCTTGCCGCCTTGGCGGATGATGCCGCGAGCGATTGTCCACGGCATCTCGGCGTCCACCTGTTGCTGAACCATTCCTGCCACATCCGTCAGCGGCTGAGTCGCACCGTGCAGCTCGTACAACGGCAACGTATCGGGCCCGGTTGGGATGTAGCTGGCCACGGTCACGGCAGCAACATCGCTGGGCGGAATCACCACACTGGGAACTTTGACCGACGTGATCTTCGGCAGCGTATCGACGTCGTCCTCTTTATTTTCTTGATTCAACATCAACGCATTGGCAACAGTCATCGCCGCGGTGGTTGCTGGGGCCTCCACCGCTTTGAGCACCGGCCCACGGCCGACCAACGAAAAGACATACAACGCACCATGCCCCGGCTTGCTATGCACACCTTCGGTGGCGCGTTTCAAGTCGTCCGCGGCGGGAAGAAAGCTGGGACGGATCGCACTGACCAATTGATAGTTGCGACGAGCGTCATCCAAGTCGTGCAAGTTCTCTTCACGCAAAACGCCACGCAGATACGGAGCCAACGCCAACTCCTGGTGCGGATTGGCGGTCAACTTGTCTGCGGCGGCTTCACCAAAAACACTGCTGCGACGTTCGTCGTGTTCCTGCTGCAGCTTGGCCTGCAACATCGCGGCTTGATTGATGTAGCTTTCTGCATCGTCGCCGTCACGAACCAGCGAACACATCGCCAACATCGTGCGGATCATGACTTGCTCGTAGCCCGCCGGACTAAACTTCCGTGCGGTGTCGTCGGTCACCATCGCCGCCGCTTCGTGCAGCGGTGCGATCTTCAAAGACGAATCAAATTCGTCGCGTAATTCTCGAAGCGTCTTCTCCGCGGAAGTCGCGTCTCCAACCGCCAAATCGACCATTGCCAAATCAAGCTTCGCCGGCGTCGCGAAACGACCGCCACCGTCGGCGACCTTGGACAACACTTCGCGAGCGGTCGTTGGATCACCCGCGGCAAAGGCGTCGCGGGCGGTATCGATGTGCGCAAGCTTTGCAGCGCAACCGGCCAGCGTTGTGGAGCACAACGCTGCAATCAATAAAAGCGTTCGGGGAGCGATCGCGAAGATCATCCGTCGGCTTGGTCGAACATGCCAAAGTTCCACCACTTACCCGCTCGAGTGTTGTGATAGCCCTTGCGAATCTTCGACGACTCTTTGATGTAGTCGCCCGATTCCAGATTGACCATTTCCAACGTCAGCAAATAATCCCGCTGAGTCGATTTGTTTCGATCTGTCGTTCCCGTCGTAATCGTTGCGTAGAGCAAGTAATCGACCGGAGTCCCTTGTCGTCCCAAAGCCGCCGCGAAAGCACCTCGGTTTTGTGGCAAGAACAAAGAATCGGGACGCATCCGAGTTTCGATCAACGCCGCATCGACCATTCGGCGACTAATGCTACGGAAGGATCCGCCCGAATTGATTTGCGAATCGATGCGTTCGTAGAGCTGATCTTTGAAATCGACCAGTTCTTCGGCCGATTTGTTTTCGATCCCGATAAAGCAAACCTTGGCGGGACCTTGCACCAATGGCGACGCCCCGGGCATCGTGACTTGAGATCCGATGATGGCTTCGCCGGTGGCGGGGTCCACCATCGACTCCGTTCCACTTTGCGAATGGCTCGCCATTTGAGCGGGTGTTCCGTTGGCAGCAAATTGCCCCGGAAAGATCACCGATTCGTTGGGCGGAGGGCACCGACTCAATATTTTTGCGACCGCTTCATCGACCAGCGGGTTCCAAGTCGCGGCGCCCGCTTCGTGGCTGCCGACCATGTCTTTGTCATCGCTGGCGAGCAAATGCCCGTACCGGCGAGACGCGCACCCGGTGGTTCCTGAACCGACGATCGCGACGCCCGCGGTCATTCGCAGCATTGCGGCTGCGAGCATCCCCCGGCGGGAAATCGGTTCGCTCAAATGTTTTTGCTCGTCGGAATTCGACAAGTTTTGTGCGGATTCGTTTTGAAAAGTGCCATCCATGGCGGTCGATCACCCGGTGTTGAGTGGGCCGAAACAACGTCATTGACCGGAAAACCTGATTCAGAACGGGTTCTGTCAGCGAATTTCCGAAAACAATTCCGGCTTGTCGGCTTGTGAATGCTGTGCCAGTTAGCAAAATGATCGACCCCACGTCGACCCGATCCTCGATGGAATCCTTGAAACCCCCACGGTTCACCAAACCGTTGCGGACTGCGAGAATCCCCCAGTTTCTCTAATTCCATCCTCCACACCCGCATTCACAATCTGTTCATGCCTGCCACCCTGACCGCCCCCGTTGCTGATTCTGTTGCTCCCACGAATTTGGGAATCGATGCAACCGATCCGCTTCTCATGCCCGGCACCCTTTCGCCAGGCACTTCGGTGATCCCAGGCATGGTGACCACTCCTGGTCACAACACCTCGATCGCAATCCCCGCCGACAGCCCCACGATGGCTGACGACGATGATGATGACGACGACACCAGCGACACGGACGACGACGCAGACAGCGATGACAGCCCCGGCGTTGGCGATGACCTGGACGATCTCGATGACGACGTGGATGAGTTCGATGACATCGACGAAGATGACTTCGACGACGATTTCGATGATGACTTTGAAGAAGAACTCGAAGACGATTACGAAATCGAAATCGACGATGAGATCAGCGCCGAGTTCGGATTGAACACCGCCGGCGATGACGACGAAGAAGAATTGGACGACGACCTGGATGACTTCGAAGACTTTGAGTCCGTCGATTGAAAATCGTCTTCCTGACCGCCGGTGCCGCAGGGATGTACTGCGGCAGTTGTATGCACGACAACGCGATCGCCAAAGCGTTGCGTGCGGGTGGAGATGACGTTCTCCTTCAACCGGTCTACACACCGATCCGGACCGATGAATCCACCATCGCATCCGAACAGGTTTTCTTTGGCGGCATCCATGTTTACTTGCTGCAGCAAATGCCTTGGTTGCGTTGGCTGCCACGATGGACACGTTCTTGGATGGACCGTCCCAGCCTGATCCGAATGCTGACGCGAAGGGCAGTCAAAACGGATCCAGCCAAACTGGGTGAACTCACGCTATCGATGCTTCGTGGCGAACACGGACGTCAATCCGAAGAAGTCGGCCGGTTGGTCGATTGGTTAGCCAAAGACATCCAACCCGATGCGATCATCTTCAGCAATCTGTTGATCGGCGGTGCGATCCCGACCATCCGCCGTCGACTGCCGAACAAGCGTTTGGTGGTCACGCTGCAGGGCGATGACATCTTCCTGGATCACTTGCCCGCCGACGCTCGTTCAAAAGCAATCGCGTTGTGCTCAGACCTATCCAACCAAGTCGACGTGTTTGTGTCGCACAGCGAATTCTATCGCGACAAAATGGGAGCGATGCTTGGCATCCCGCACGAGCGTTTTGACATCCATCCGCTTTCGATCGACCTTGCTCCTTTTGCAAGTCCGCCTTCGGACGATTCAATCGGTGAGCAACCGCCAATAGCGATGCACAAAGCGGACGGCGAATTTCGGATCGGTTACCTGGCGCGACTCGCGCCCGAAAAAGGATTGCATCATTTGGTCGATGCCTTTCTGCAAATTGGGGCGATGCCGGAGCATGCCAACGTCACGCTGCACGCCGCTGGATGGCTCGGCGAACACAACATCCCGTACCTCGACGAATTGCGTTCGCGCATCGCAAAAGCCGGGCTGAATGATCGTTTTGTGGTGCACGAGAGTCCCGATCAGTCGACGAAAATCGAACTGTTGCGGCAAATGGATGTGCTCAGCGTTCCGGCTCCCTACGAAGATCCCAAGGGGCTGTTTTTGCTGGAAGCAATGGCGTGCGGAATCCCGGTGGTTCAGCCCGATCACGGGGCTTTCACCGAAGTCGTCCGATCGACCGGCGGCGGCATTCTGTTTCATCCTGAAAACACCGACGCGTTGATTCACGAATTGATCGGATTGAAAAACGATCCCGATCGAAGAGCGGCCTTGGGCGAAACCGGTCGGCAATCCGTCCACCAGCGTCACCACATCGAATCAGCCGCTGAACACATGCGCCGCACCTGCCAACGAAGTTAATCCGCACTCGTTGAAGAACCCGCAGCACAAAAACCTGTAGCACGGTGGTCTCCACTGTGAACACATCCACAACCGAGCGCAAAACCTTCAGGCTGGACACAGTGCTCGTCTCGGTGGAGGACCACCGAGCTACAGGTTTTGGAATGCTCGACTCGGTGGGGGACCACCGAGCTACAGTTGCGGAATCACGATTGGGAGAAGTGCCTCGGCTTCGCTTTCCTAGCTTGGGTTGATCTACAATAGCGGCGTTCCCCACCCCATCTCGCCCCACCCTGAATGAGCCCCCATGAATTCGCGATTTGCTTTGTTGTTTGCTTCGATCGTTGGCCTCGCCTGCACGACTGCTCTCCAAACAACACACGCCCAAACGATCCAGCCCACCGGCCCGGTCCAACAAGTCCACACCGGATTTGAGTTCACCGAAGGTCCCGCCGCGATGGACGACGGCACGCTCTATTTCACCGACATCCCCAACAACGCCATTCATCGTCTGTCCGCCGACGGGAAGCTCTCTCTGTTGACCGATCAATCCAACCACTCCAACGGACTGTGGCCGTTGTCCAACACAAAGCTGTTGGCTTGTGAGATGGATGGGGCTGTCGTGATGCATGACCTGTCGAGTGAATCACCCAAACGCATCGTGCTGGCGGATTCCTTCAACGGCAAACGCTTCAACGCCTGCAACGACTTAGTCGTCGACAACCACGGCGGGCTGTACTTCACCGACCCGCAGTACCGAGCTCCGGAACCTTGGCCACAAACTGAACGCTGCGTTTACTACCTCGCGAATTTTGAGACCGATCCAAAGGTCACTCGTTTGACTGGTGACATTGAGGCACCCAATGGCATCGGGTTGTCGCCGGATGGAAAGACGCTCTATGTGATCCCATCGATGCAAGCCGAGATGTTGGCCTATGACGTTTTGGGGCCCGGCAAAATCGGCCCCTCACGAGTGCTTTGCAAGCTCAAGCAGCCTGAAGGAGAAACCTCGCGTGGCGGCGACGGAATGGCCATCGACGTGGAAGGCAACCTCTACATCACCACTCATTTGGGCATCCAAATTTTCTCGCCCGAGGGTGAACCACGCGGCATCGTCGCGTTTCCCGAGATCCCCGCAAACGTGACCTTTGGCGGGCCGGAATTCAAAACCATGTACGCCACAGCGAGAAAATCGCTGTACTCGGTCGAAATGCCGATCGCGGGATTCCGCGGAGCGCACCTTGCGGTTTGCGTGATCATGCGGACAGTCGGTAGGTT
>TARA_R110002073_G_scaffold317092_1_pt1 | contig 44746 bp, 34 predicted proteins | sample TARA_R110002073 | Tara Oceans TARA_R110002073 (sample SAMEA4397174) | marine metagenome | biome: Polar Biome; feature: [DCM] deep chlorophyll maximum layer (ENVO:01000326); material: water (ENVO:00002006), including particulate matter (ENVO:01000060) such as... | depth 40 m
GTGAATCAACACGCGCTCACGCTCTTGGTGAATAATGCGGGTTGAGATGTCTTGGTGCAGCCATCGGTCAATTCCCTCACGATGATGCGCTGCGATGACAATCAAGTCTGGGCGATGAACACTCAAATGCTTCAGTATTTCGCTGACGGGATCATTGCCAGCCAACAACACCTTGTGAACGCCAATCCCCAAACGTCCAACATCTTCCGGTAGTGCCCATTCGGGCAACAAGCCCCACTGCGAAAGTGTTTCGCGCACTCGGGGAAAATCGTCCCATGTCACCTGTTCCGGATGCCGATCCACATGCAGCACTTCGAGCAAAGCGTTGGCATTGACTGCCAGCTTCAACGCATGAACAAAAGCCGACTCGCCGCCGTTAGAAAAATCGGTTGGATGAAAGATGCGTTGCATGATAAGTCTCCTTGGATGATTTTCGTCATGGTGGCTCGCGATCCTTACGACTTGTAATAAGCCTTCAGCACATACTGTTGAACCATCCGTTGTGTGTTGAAATGTGAACCGTTCAGTGCGATCGCGTGTGACATAATTCGCACCCACGCATCGCGGTCGCGGTAGTACATTGGCACGACGACGTCATTGAGCTTTTGAAATAGGGCGGCAGCGTCGTCGTGAAATCGCTGAGCATCGCCTGGCTTCACTGGCGATGCATCGCCAAACGACCATCCGGTTACGCCATCGACGCAACCTTCGATCCACCAACCGTCCAGGATGCTCAAGCTGGGTACGCCGTTAACCGCTGCTTTCATTCCGCTCGTGCCAGACGCTTCCAATGGAGGCTGGGGCGTGTTGAGCCAAACATCAACGCCGGCAACAAGCAGTCGAGCCAGTTCCCAGTCGTAGTTCTCGAGATAGACGATCTTGATTTCGGGTGTGAAGGTGTCTTTCATACGCACGATTTGCTGTATCAAACGCTTGCCCTCTTCGTCGCGCGGATGCGCCTTTCCCGCGAAGACCAGTTGCAGCGTTCCATGCTCTTCCGCGATGCGTCGAAGTCTGCTGGGATCGCTCACCAGCAGATTCGCTCGCTTGTACGCTGTCGCGCGACGGGCAAAACCAATCGTCAGCGTCTCTGGATCAAAGACGCACGTCTGTCGCGAGTTGATTTGGTCGATAAGATGCAGCTTGGCCGTCTGGTGGGCTTGCCATACTTCGTCGCTGGGAATGGCAACCGCTCCGCGAAGACTGGCACTGTCCTCACGCCATCCCGATAGCCATTGGTCAAAGAGATTCGCAAATGATGGTGCCGTCCAAGTTCGAGCGTGGACCCCGTTGGTGATGTGGTCGATCTGATAATGATGATCGGCATCCTTCGGTGTTAGCATTTGCCGCGAAACTTCGCCGTGCTTCTTGGCAACGCCGTTGACATAGTGGCTGAGGTTGAGGGCCAGATACGTCATGTTCAGCTCACCCGTGCAGCAGAACACTTCGTGCATATCGAATATGTCCGTTCGACCGAGAACTCGCCCCACAAGTTTCAGGTCGAACCGGTCGTGACCGGCGGGCACAGGTGTATGAGTGGTGAAGACGCATTGGCGACGCACGGCTTGCACATCGTCGCTCGTGAAAATTTCTCTTTGAAAACTCTTAGCTCGCTCGTCCAACAGTTCAAGACCAAGCAGGGCCGCGTGACCCTCGTTCATGTGATATTGCACAACCTGTCGATAACCCAACACACGTAGCATACGGATTCCACCGATCCCGAGTACAACTTCCTGACACAGCCGATGACGCTCATCGCCTCCGTAAAGACGGTGCGTCAGTGTTCGATCTTCAGCCGAGTTTTCCTCTAAGTCGGTATCAAGTAACAGAACTGGAATGACGTGCCCACCGCCGTCATGGACGTCGTATTGCCATGCCCGCACATGGACGGTGCGGTCCTCGATCGCAACCTGAACACGCTCGGACTGTTCGGTGCAAAAGTCTGCTGGCACCCACTCCACAGGTGATTCGTGCTGCCAACCGTCGTTGTCGATGGATTGTGACAAATACCCATGACGATGCAGCAGCGTGACGGCGACCATGGGAACGCTCAAGTCCGCAGCGGCTCGCAACGTGTCACCCGCCAACACGCCCAGTCCGCCGCTGTACGTCGGCATTGCCGGATCAATCGCGATTTCCATCGAGAAATAGGCAACGGTCGCCGACGTCGTCAGTGATCCGTCGGCTTCAACCTTCCTCGTTGTCATGCTCATTCTTACTTGTGTTGCAAAGGGGCGATACTTCTAGTTCGTTGACGATGTGCTTGACTCCATCAACGCAACGGGCCAATTCCTGAGCCATTTGCTTGTGGTAAAAGCTGGTCACTGTGCCGCGAATCAATAGGACGCCGTCCTCGCAGCGACACTCCACCCGCTTCAGCGCCGCGTAGCCGCTGGATGACCAACGGCTGCGAACCGCAGCGGCGATACAGCAACAGCAGGGCTGCTCTGCCGACACGTCGGGTTTGAGAAGATCGGCTTCACGGGGCAGCCCTGAATCGTCGGCCGTCTCGTGTGGCGACTCTTCGTTAGGAGGTTGGATCCCGCCGTGCTTTTTCGATCCCTGTCGTTTGCGCGAACCTCGTCGAGTCGCGGTGATTGTGCCCGTGCTCATTGGATGCTCTCCCGACAGATGGAATTGGATTACAACGATCACCAGCGGTCTGACGAAGCTGGCGATCCAAATAAGTCACACGATCGCGTTCAGTTGTCGTTTTCAACGACCGCTGAACTTCCGCAGCAACTTCGCTTGACAGTGCAGCAGTAGGCCCGTTTGGCACAGCAATGGTTGCCAGCCAACTCGGTCGAGAAATCGACCTCTTGGACCTGCGGAACCGCCGCCGGGGTCGCAGTCGGCGGGACATCCGCTGCTGGCAAACCAAACGCGGCTGCACCAAAAAGACCAAGCGACAAAACACCAGCAGCTACCGATTTCAATAACATGACTTCCACCTCTAGTCGTCAGGGATTTGGGAAACAAACGGCTCAGGTAGACTTGGCCACCTTTGCTCGCCTTACTGGTATTTGGATGCAACGGGACGCTCGGTTCTTCACAGTTTTTTTCCCAGGCTTGTTCTCCTTGCGATTGTTTCCTTGTTCACCGTTTTCCCGTGAAGAAGTGGCGTACCAAAGACATCAAAAACCATGGACCGACACTTGATCGGTCGAATTCGATTCTCCGATGGAGCAATCAGATGGATTGCCAACAAGTGGAGCAATTGCTCTCGCACTATTTCGATCATGAGTTGCGACGCGACGAGCGGGTTGAAGTCGAATCGCATTTAGAAAACTGTCCGCCATGTTCGGACCAATTGGCCGACATCCGCATGCTTTCGGACGCTGCCCGAAGCCTCTCTTCTGCTCGTCCGCCGCACGACCTTTGGGATCGAATCGCCGCCCAATTGAAAGAGCCACGGTTGCCTGAATCAGTCAACAATCACGACACCGTCGATCTGGAATCGAATTCTAGGTTTGATCAGAGACGATCATGGAATTTGGTTGCGGTCGCGGCTGTGTTGCTGATTGGCGTTGGTCTGTTCTGGATGTTCAAACCGTCCAGTCATCTGCATGATCCGCTGAAAAGTTACGCTCAACTGCTAGATTCAAGCCCACTGGAGGCGCAGGAGCATCTTGTCTCCCAATACTCGGGCCAGACCGTTTCGGTGGAAGAGGCGGTAGAGCTCGTCGGATACCGGCCGCGCAATGTTGACCCGCCCCCCAGTGGATACTCGTGCGACAAGCTGGTTGTGTTGGACATGCCGTGCTGCAAATGCGTCCAGGCGGTTTGGCAGCGTGCTGATCAAACGCAGGTCGCCATTTTTGAGCACAAGTCCAAGATGGATGATTGGTTCGAGGGCGAGCCGAGCATCAACATTAAGTGCCGAGAAAAAGTCTGCCGGGTCACGCAGCTCGACGCTCAGCTCGCCGCAACCTGGCGAATCGGCTCTCGGCTTGTCACCGCGATCGGAGTAAAGGATACCGACGAACTGGCGACGTTCGTCGCCGCGCTTCGATGACTGACGCAGACCGAAATTACCGTGCGAACGGCTGTCAGCAAGTTTCGGATATAACGCAGCTCGATCTCGAAGACCATGTGGCCGTCCGGAAACCAAATCATTGATCACGCTCGTCCGCCAAGTCGTCCATCGGCCTCATTGGTGTAGGTGTGTCCTTGAGCGTATTCGTTTGACTCGGTCGAAACCAGGGTTGTTCAACAACTAAATAATTCGTATCATTCGTCCATCAACCGGCAAGGACGTGGTTCAACAAGATGAATAGACAAACCTACCGTCGGCCTCTCGACGCTTTACTGATCACTCGGCGAGCCGGCTTTACTGTGCTCGAACTGCTCGTCACGATGTCGATCATCGGCATTCTCGCCGGACTGCTGTTGCCCGCTCTGGGAGCCGCCCGCGAGACCGCTCGGCGAGTGCAATGCACCAGCCATCTGCGTGAAGTCGGGCTGGCGATGCACAGCCACCATTCGGCCAAGAAAGAGTTGCCGGCTGGATGGACGTTCGGCCCGACCGATTCTTCAGCGTACGGATGGGTGGTGCCGCTGCTGCCGTACTTGGAACAGCCCGCACTGGCGGGTCAAATCAACGTCGAGCTGCCGATTGATGATCCGCGACACGACAAAGCACGCGAGACATCGCTGGCCATCATGCTGTGCCCGTCCGACATCACCGAGCCGATGTTCACGTTGTTTGAAGACGACGAAGACGAAGATGACGAAGGGCCGGCGTCGATGGCCGCTGCTCTCGACGTGAGTACAGAGCCGGCCGCTTTGGTGCGATTACCGACGGTCAATTATGTCGGCATGTTTGGAACGATCGAGGCTGACGATGACTTTGATGTTCCGCCTCCCATTGGCGATGGAGCGTTCATCAAGAGCCAGTCTCGACGTTTCCGTGATTTCGAGCGTGGTCTATCGAACACTCTGGTCGTCGGCGAACGCACGATGGCGCAAGTTCCCTCAACTTGGATCGGGGTCAGTTTGGCTGGCGAAGACGCGGCGGCTCGATTGGTCGGATCTGCGCTCGAAGGCATCAACAACCCGCTGGCTGACGAAGGCGATTACTCAAGCCGTCACCCCGGTGGAGCGAATTTCTTATGGGGCGATGGCCACGTGTCGTTCGTGACCGAGGACGTTGAATTGCGTTTGTATCACCAATGGTCACGACTACGTGATGCTGCTAACTGAACTTATATCAAACTTCATCCTCCACTCTTTAAACTTCAAGACATGCCACGATCTAAAAGATCTGTCGAACTGACCAAGTGTGAAGCCGAAGTTATGGACGTGGTCTGGGACAAGGGCAGCGTGACGGTCAATGATGTCGTTGAGTCGATCGACCGCGACTTGGCCTACACGACCGTGCTGACGACGATGAAGATCTTAGAGGACAAAAAGATCGTTCGTCGAGGCAATAAGATCGGTCGAGCTTTCACGTACAAGCCAAGAGTGTCCCGCGAGGAAGTCCGCGAAGGAATGATCAAATCGCTCGCTGATCAGTTGTTCGGCGGGTCCACGCGTTCGTTGGTTCTCAGTCTGCTGCAATCCGATTCGGTGTCAGACGATGACATCGCGGCGGTCAAGAAAGCTGCCAATAAACTGGGAGATTCGTAGTGGATTCCCAGTTCGCCTTTGAAGTCGGCTGCACGCTGTGTCTGCAAATCACAGTCGTGGTCTTCGCAACGCTACTTTTGCAACGCTGGATCGCCGACGCGCGATCGCAGTGCCGATTGTGGACGATTTGTTTCGTCTGCGTGATCGGTTTAGTGGCCGCCGGTTTGTTGTTACCGCATCGTCGCTTATTCGATTTTCCCGGTGACTGGTCTCGCGAGTCCATGCTTAGCCTCGTGGTATGGCAAACTCGAATCGGGATCGCGCTGGCCAGCGTCTGGGCCATTGGCGCGGCGTGGTCGGTGCTACGGCGAATCATATTGTGCGTCGGTTTGCTGCGATTTTTGAAGACACGATGTGAACCGGTCGACGCAGAAGCGTTGTTGAAACGTACTGACGTAGAATCACTCGCGGATGAGAGCCTCTCCATTCTCTCCTCAGATCAAATTCAAGGCCCATTCTGTTGGCAGCTGCATCGACCTGTGATCGTATTGCCGAAGTTTCTATTGACCGACGATGACCGGGCGTTGCGGCACGTTTTGCTACACGAAGTCGAACACTTGCGAACTCAACACCCGATGCAGCATTTCCTGCAAGGCGTTTGCTCGACCGTGTTTTGGTTTCATCCGGTGGTTTGGATGGCTGCACGCGGCGCTGAACTGACTCGCGAATACTTGTGCGACGAAGTGGCCGCCAAAACCGGCGGCAAGTTCGGCGCGTACTTGCGGACGCTAGCCAAGGTCGCCGAGCGCTGCGGAACTGTTTCGTGTACCGAAGTTCCGAGAGGAGCACTCGCGTTCGGCAACCAGCCCAGCGCTCTCATTCGTCGCAGCAACCGCTTGGTCGAACTGGCCGAGGGCGAGCGTCCGCAGTCACGCTGGCGTCCGATCGCGGCGATGGCCGTGTTGCTGTTTTGCGCCGTGCTAATTCAACAAGTCTGGTTACCGACCAACGCAATGGCGTCGCAGCGAAGCGATTGGTCACCTTGGCCATCGTGGACGGCGAGTGCACTGCATGAAGCCGGCGTGCATGTGCGCGATTTTGAATTGTTCGAGGATCGCGTCCAGATGCACGAATTGCTGTACGAGGACGATTGACTATCAACCCGACGCGTCAGCGTGGATTTTTCACGGATCCGATTCTCGCTGATGACTCGGGTTTCTTTTTATACCCAACTACTAAGGGAATAGTGGAATGGAACAGCCAAAACAAACTGCTTTACGGTGGACTCGCCGAGCCTTTCTCGGTTCGTTGCTCGCACCGCTGGGCTACATCGGCTACCGCGTCGCCGCCCACAACCAATGGATCATCGCGACGCGAGGCCGTCGAGCATTTGACGCCGGAATTGAGCCGAACCCCACCAAGCGAAACGTCGGGTTTAGTATGTTGGTGGTCGGCGACACTGGCAAAGACACTTTCCGACGAACCGCTGTCGTCGAGGCAATGCGAAAGCACGCCGCTTGGTCACGCCCCGACGCCGCTATGCTATTGGGCGACAACTTTTATGAACGAGGCGTCGATTCCATTGACGACCCGCGATTTGATCGTGATTTTGAAGCGTTGTTCGATGCCGATTCTTTCGACATGCCCTTCTACGTCTGCTTGGGAAATCATGATGTTCATGGTGACGCGGAAGCACAAGTGCAATACACCGACCGCAGCAAGCGTTGGCGGATGCCGGCCCGCTATTTCAGAGCGAGCGAAACCGCAGGCGACCAAACGATCGACATCTTCGTGCTCGATACCAATACGTTGCTGACCGATTCGGCCGAAGCCGACCAGCAGATGAGGTGGTTCCGCGACGTGCTTTCCACCAGCGATGCCGATTACAAATTCGTCGTCGGGCATCATCCAGCCGTGACTGGCGGACAGCACGAAGTCGCCGAGCGAATCGGCCGTGTCCTGCCTCCGGTTTTCGAGGAGTTCGACGTTGACGTGTACCTGTCCGGTCACGACCACGACTTGCAGTTGCTGCAATCCGACTCCGGTTGGCTGCAAGTCGTCAGCGGTGCTGGATCAAAACTTCGTAGCACGACTTGGATCGACGAAACCGTGTTCGCCGAAGCCACACCTGGTTTCTGCTGGCTGTTGGTCGATGAACGCGGATTGTCGCTTTCGTACTACGACACCGAAGAGCGACTCTTCACCCACAACGTGCCAAAGGTGACTAGCAATCGCGCTAGCGAGTCTCTGGCCGCTTCCGTCTTGCACTGAACTACTAAATCTTTACGAGTTGGCATTGCGAGGAACCGTTGTCAATTCGTACCTACTACACAAACGAACTACTAAGACAATCGTATTAGGGAAGTGCAAGGATGCACGACACAGAACAACACCACCGATCCATCTCACTGATTCTGCCGGCTTGGAACGAGGCCGACGTGATCGCGACTGCGGTGGCGGAGGCAGACGCAGCTCTTTCGCAAGTGACCAGCGACTACGAAATCATCGTCGTTGATGACGGTAGCACCGATGACACCGCGAAGATCGTTCGCGAAGTATCAGCGGACAACGATTGCGTTCGTTTGGTGCAGCATTCGCCAAACCAAGGCTACGGTGCCGCGATCCGCAGCGGGTTTGCGGCGGCGGAAAAGTCGCTGGTAGTTTTCGCCGACGCGGATTGTCAGTTCGACTTGACCGAACTGGACCGGTTCGTGTTGCTGTCACAACGCTATGACATCGTTTGCGGATACCGCATTGACCGGAAAGACACGCCGCTGCGTTGTTTGTACTCGAAGGTCTACAACCTGCTCGTTCGCTTGTTGCTGGGAACGGGAGTTCGGGACGTCGATTGTGCGTTGAAAATGTTCCACCGCGACGTGGCCAAGATGCTGCGGATCACCGGCAACGGATTCTTGGTCAATTCGGAAATGCTGGTGCAAGCTCGGCAACTTGGCCTGACGGTTTGCGAAGTTGGCGTGTCACACCGTCCACGAACGCTAGGCGAAAGCACCGTGTCGGTCCGGCATATCCCGAAAGTGCTAACTTCGCTGCTACGGTATTGGTGGAACGAGGTGCAGTTTCCGACAGTTGCTTCGGCCCAACCTGTAGCGGAACTCGTGAAGAGGTTCGACGTTCCTGCGGCGGATGCGGCCGGCCGAAAGTCTTGGCGACTTCCGCTACTTCAGTTTGGTTTGTTGCTAGTCGCAGCCGTCTTCATGCTCACAAACCTCGGCTATCCGCTGATCGACCGCGACGAAACTCGGTACGCCGAGATCCCTCGTGAGATGATCGCGACGGGCAACTGGATTCTGCCACAACTGAATTTCCAAACTTACTACGACAAACCACCGCTGCTGTATTGGTTGTGCGCGATTAGTTTCAAGTTGTTTGGCATCGGCGAAGCATCGGCCAGATTAGTACCGGCATTGGCGGCGCTCGGCACACTGGCGTCGACGATGTTCTTCGGTTCGCGAGTCTTTGGGCGGCGAATCGGATTGCTCGCGGGCATCGTCCTATTCCTGTCGGTCGGGTTTGCGTTCACGAGTCGCTACTTGTTGCTCGACGGAGTGCTGTCGCTATTCGTTTCGCTGTCGTTGTTCACGGCGTATGAAGCCATTCGATCACCTCGCTTGAAGATGGGTTGGTGGATCGTATCGGCCGTTTGCATCGGACTTGCGTTTCTAACCAAAGGTCCGATTGCGATCGTGCTATGGCTACCGCCGGTTTTTGCGTTCGCTTGGCTGTCGGGAGCTCACGCAAAAATCCGGTGGTGGCACTACGGTCTGCTCGGCGGCGTCGCTGCTTTGATTGCCACGCCTTGGTTTTTGCTGGTTCACCAGCAAGACCCATCGTTCTTGATCGAGTTCTTCTACAAGCACAACGTCGCGCGCTTTGCCGGTGAGTTTCATCCCAAACCGATTTGGTTCTTCATTCCGGTGTTGCTGATCGCGGGCCACCCGTGGTCATTCCTGACGATTCCCTACGCAAAATTCCTGCTCGGTCGCGGCGAATCGGCTCGAACCAAGCGTACGCCGGCGGTGGGGTACCTGTTGCTGTGGAGCGGTTGGTGTTTTGCGTTCTTCTCTTTGTCCGCCTGCAAGTTGCCAACCTACCTGTTGCCCGCCGCGCCGGCGTTCGCGTTGATGATTGGTCACTACCTAAACGAAGTCCTCAGAAACGCCGACAACCCGACCGATTACTTCTTTGCACGGTTCTGGTCGGCACGCACGGCAACCGCCACGACTTGTCTGGCGGGCGTATTGTTCGCCTTGTTTGTGATCTTTTGGACCGAGGCGACTAGCATTTCGCTGTTCGGCTGGGCGATGTTTTGGGCGATGCTGTTGATGGTGTCGCTATTGCTGATGGCAGACCGGCACCAAGCCAAAATCGCCTGGGCCTCGTCGGCCGGCGTCGCGTTCGTGTTCGCCATCATGGTGATGCATCAAATGGTGCCCGCCTACAGTCGCTCGCAAACTCTATTCGGCGACACGTCGCCGCTGGTCGACCAATTGGCTAACGCTAAGCAGTTACCGATCGCAACGATCGACCACGAATTTTCCGGAGTTCCATTCTATCTTGGTCGAAGCGACATCCCGAACTTCGCCAAAGTCGCCGATGCCGGTCTCGGCGACTTCGTGTCGAAATCTGGTATCGCGATACTAATCGTCGATGACCGAATCACCCAGGGCGAACTGACGGAACAATTGCCTGAGACCACCAAGCTGGTCGAAGTCGGCCGCCGCGGTCCCGCTACGATCTACCAAGCGACCAACATCCCGAGACCTATGCAGATCGCGGCAAAGCCGGTGGCTGCAAACGAAGGAATCCAACGATGATCCGTTTGGTTCGATGGTTGCTCTCGTGGCATCCACGCTTCCGGCCCTGCGACGGATGCGACCCCAATGACCTTGCCATCGTTCGCCAGCTTGCCGATGCATTGGACGCTCGCGAGGCGAACGATCAAGGGATGCGGACTTGAGGGATGAATACCGCGTTCGCAATCCGTCGTTCACACAAATCGTCCTTCGGACTGGGAGTCTGGTTTGACTACTGACACATCGCTTTGCATCAACGATCCCGCAGCGGCCTTCTTGCGCCGACAATGGGTTCGCTACTTGATTGCGGGTGCCTTCACCGCCCTAGTCGATTTATTCGGCTTTCACCTTCTGGAGAACTTTGTCTTGCCATGTGACGCCATCAGCATCAGCGAGGTGGCTCGATCAAGGAACTTCGCAATCGACAAGACGGTCGCGTTCGTCATCGCCAACGCGTTAAGCTACTGGATCAATTCCCGATGGGTATTTGACCAAGGGCGGCACCGCCCGACCACCGAAGCGTTTCTTTTCTTTAGCGTCTCACTGCTAAGCTACTTTGGCGGCCTGCAGTTTGGACGTCTTCTGATCACCGTCCTCAATACGCCAGGTTTGATTGCCGCCGTTGCCTGTATCGTCATGGCAACCGTGCTGAACTATACGATTCGCAAGACAATGGTGTTTCGCTGATCACTTCCCCGATGCGACCAGCACGGTGCCGATCGTGATCAGACCGATGCCGGTCATCGCGATCGGTGAGAGTCGCTCTTTCAAAAAGATCATCGCGATAATGGCGACCAAGACAACGCTCAGCTTGTCGACCGAAGCCACCTGCGCGGCCTTTCCCAAATCCAGCGCTCGGAAATAGCAGATCCAACTCGCACCGGTTGCTAGGCCCGATAAAACGAGAAAGCCGATTGCGCGACGCGACAACGTCTTCAGGACGCCAATCTGCGATGACAGATACAACATCACCGAGACAAACAGCAGGATCACGACGGTGCGAACGAACGTCGCCACATCAGGCGGAATCCCCTTCACACCCAGTTTGGCAAACACCGCCGTCAATGCCGCCGCCAGCGCCGACAAGAACGCCCAAAACTGCCAACTGGTCGATAACGTTTGCCATAGATTCATGCGGCTCGATTCCTCGGTGCCAGCCACGAATACAGCACTGGCAGGACCAACAGATTCACCATCGTGGCTCCGGCCAAGCCGGTGAGAATGACGAGGGCCATGGGGTATTCGATCTCTTGTCCGGGGAGTTCGCCGGTGTAGATCAAGGGCACGAGGGCGAGGCCGGTGGTGAGGGCAGTCATTAGGATCGGGGCTAAGCGTTCTTCGGCTCCGCGGAGGATCAGTTCGCGGGCGGTGATGCCAGGTTCTTCTTCGGCGAGATGGCGATAGTGGCTGATCAACATGATCGCGTTGCGGGCGGCGATGCCCAGGACCGTGACGAATCCGACCAATGAACCGAGTGAGATGATGCCGCCGCCGGCGAACACGCCCAACAAGCCACTGGCCAGCGCAAGCGGCAGTGCCATCAAGATCAACAACACCAATCGCCAGCTTTCAAAGTCGATGTAGAGAATGATCGTGATCGCAAGGATGCTGCCCAGTGAAAGCAACAGCAATCTTTGGCGTGATGCTTTGGCTTCGGCGTATTCGCCCAAGAACTCAGGATGGTATCCGGACTTGAACTCGATCTTCTCTCGGACAGCCGCTTCGATGTCGCTGGCGACGGCAGCCAAATCGCGGCCATCTACGTTGCAGGTTACATCCAGTTTACGTGATGCTCCTTCGCGGGCGATGACGTTGGGTGCGGGCACGATCGACAGGGAAGCGACACTCGATAGCGGCACCTGAGCACCCGATGGCGTGTCGATCATCAAATCATTCAGCGTTGCCAAATCGGTTCGCAACTTTTTTTCGCCGACGACGACGACAGGAAAGATCGCTTGGTCGCGATACATCTCGCCCACTCGCATTCCGTTGACCAGTGTGGTGACGTTGTTCATCAACACACCCGGTGTCAGACCGAACTGCGACGCGGCTTCAACCTTCATGTCGATCGCGATTTGGGGAACTAGCACTTGCGGTTCAACCTTCAACGTCGTGACACCCTCAATCGGTTTGATTACCGACTCGATCTCTTTAGCCGTCAGACGCAATTGATCCAAGTCCGGCCCGTACAACCGCACAACGATTGACGCGCTCGTGCCGGTCAAAACTTCTTTGATTCGCTCGGTCAGGTAGGTCAGCAAATCGCGATACAAACCGGGATAGCCGTCAACGATCTCTTGGACTTCGGCCACCGTCGCGTCGTAGTCCTTGTCGTCGTCGATGCTGATCCAAAGTTCGGTGAAGTTTGGCCCGACGACTTCATCGGCGACGGTCGCCCGCCCGATGTGCGAACCAAAGTTTCGGACGCCATCAACGGCCATCATTTCGTCACTGGCTCGGATTGTGATGCGGTTCATCGCGTCGATACCGATGCCGGGCTTTTCGACCCAGTGCATCAAGAAATCAGTCTCGCGGAACTTGGGCATCAACTGCTCGCCCAGCATCGGAATCGTCGAGACGAGACATCCGAACAGGATGAGCGTCACGACGATGGTGCCCCATTTGATCCGCAATGCGAAACCCAAAACCGCTCGGTAAATGCGTTTGAACAAACGAACGAGAGGTCCGTCAGTGCTGCGACGCTGGGCCGATTTTGGCAGCAACATCAAGGACATCGCCGGCGTCACGGTCAGTGCGACGACCAGTGATGCAAGGATGGCGAGGATATAAGCCGCAGCAAGCGGGCGAAAGAAAGCTCCGGCCAATCCGGTCAAAAAGAACACCGGTAGGAACGCAAGGATCACGATCACGGTCGCGTAAACGACCGCACTGCGTACTTCCAAAGAGGCTTCAAGGACAACGGCGAAGTTGCTGCGTGGTTTTTCGAGTTTCGAGTTCAGCCGCAAACGACGCATGATGTTTTCCACGTCGATGATCGCGTCGTCGACGACTTCGCCGAGTGCGATCACCAAGCCCGCCAGCACCATGGTGTTGATCGTGCCGCCACGGTAGTACAGCACCAACACGGCTGCCAACAACGACAATGGGATCGCGGTCGCACTGATGATCGCGCACCGCCAATCGAACAAGAACAGCAACAGCACGATCACCACCAACACGCATCCGACCAACATCGAATGGCCGAGATTGGTTAACGCTCGTTCAATAAATGTCGCTGGACGAAACACCGTCGTGTCGTATTCGACTTCGCCCATCGCGGGTTTCAGTTCCGCCATCGCCTTTTCGACGTTCTGAGTCACGTCGAGCGTATTGGCCCACGGTTGCTTTTCAACGATAAGCAGCAGGCCAAGACGACTGTTGATGATCGCGTCACCAATCGGCGGCGCGTAGTCATAGGTAACTTCCGCCACGTCTTTAACGCGTAGCGGCGTTCCCGGTGATGGAATAGTTGTCGGTCCCGTGGCGGGGACCTGTGCGTTGCCAGTTTGCCCGCGAAAGCCTACGACGATCTCGCCCAATTGCTCTGGCGTATAGACCGCAGGCACATGACGCAGGGCCAGACGTTGATTCGCAGTGTCAACGAATCCGCCCGCGCCGACCGCTGTGGCGTCACGAACGGTTTGCAAAATCGCATCGAGCGTCAAGTTGTTCGCCCGCAGCCGATCGGGATCGACGACGACTTGAAGTTGCGGTTCTTTCTCACCCCACACCGCGACGTTGGCCACACCGGGGATCGACATCAACCGCGGCCGGATCGTCCACTTTGTCAGAACCGTCATTTCCATCTGCGATTGCGTATCCGACCACAACCCGATCTTCAGGCAACGGCTCAGCGACGATAGCGGCGGCAGGATCACAGGCGGCCGAGCGACCATGGGCAACGTTGGTGCGGCCAGAGCCAGTCGCTCTTGCACCAATTGCCGCGCCGTCAACAAGTCAGTGCCTGGATCAAAGATCAATCGAACGCTCGATAACCCAAGCACAGATTTCGAGCGCACCGTTTGCACGAACGGAATGCCGTTGACCGCGTTTTCAATCGGCACCGTGATCAGACTCTCGACATCTTCGGTCGCGATGCCGGGAGCCTCGGTTTGGATCTCGACCAGTGGCGGCGCGAACTCAGGGAAGACATCCAGTGGCACCGAATCGGACGTGCGAACGCCAACGATGATCAGTGCGATGGCTAGGACGATGACGAGGAGTCGGAATTGAAGCGAGGTTTGGATCAGCCAATTCATTTGCCGGCCCCGAACTCGGTGCCGAACAGTTCCGCCGCACCGTCGACAACCACTTTCGTTCCGACCGACGGACCGGACGCCAAGACCGCTTCGTTGCCATCTACATAACGAACGCTGACGCGGTTGCGTGTGTATTGACGTTCGCCCGTCATCGCGTAGACCCAACCGCCACCGTAAATGTCAAACAAGATCGCGGCGTTGGGAACCACCAATGATGGTTCGCTCTTGGACGTCGGTAGCTCCACACCGATTCGCTGACCAGGACGTAGACCAAGTCTCGTGTTGTCGACCGTGTAATACAGATCAGCCGATGACGACATGGCGTCGGCGGTTGGCGGTGCCGCGATGGGTTTTGCCATGATCTCGCGTGAAGGCATTTGCCCCGATAGTGAAACCAACTTCGCCGGTTCGTCCTGTTGAACTTCTGCGAGCATGTCGACGAAGACGGGAACGCGAATCCAAATCGTGTCCAGATTGACGACCTCGAACAGCACAGCACCGCTGGCCACCGTTTGTCCTTCGCTGACTTCGATGCGATTGACGAGGCCACCGATAGGTGTGGTCATCGGCAGCGGAGTTGCCTCGCCGTCCGCCGATTTCACGTCCAACATCTTCAGCAATTGGGTGAGCTGTTTCTCGCGTTCCTGAGCAGCGGCCAGCGTTGACTTCGCAATGTTCAAGGCTGCTTCGGTATCATCCACGGCGCGCTGCGCACCAGCGCGATCGGCGAATAACTTTTTCGCTCGATCAAAAGCGATCTGAGCACCCTCGACTTCGGCCTTACCTCGATCAACGTCGCCGGCGGCAACCGTTTGTGCCGCCATCAAGTTCGCTCGCGCGCCGACCAATTGCACTTGTTCGGCCGGTGTCATCACATCTCGCTCCGCCGACAACAGAGGTTTGATCGAGAGCAACGGCTGATTGGAACGGACCTGAGTTCCCGGCCTCGGCAGTGCGGTTTGATCAACTCGCGTGATAATGCCCGCCAGCGGAGCAGCCAAGACGATCGTTTTGCCCGACGGAATGACCGCTTGGCCCCCCAATGTCCTTCGTCGTGCGACTTCCCGCTCTGCCACCGCTGCGGTGGTGATGCCGAGTCGTCGGTTTGCGTCTTCGGTCAGCGTGATGGTTGCCAAGTCGGTTTCGACGGGCAACGTTTCGACCTTTGCAGGTTTGACCGATTCAGGCTTGGTCTTGTCTGCTTTGTGGCAGCCCGGTGAGAAACCAACGCAAATCGCGAGCGTCGCGAAGATGAGAATTTGATGAGAGTGTTTCATGAACAAAAGTCTGCCGGGATTGCCGCGGCTAACTTTCGTTGATCGGACTCGCCGCTTTCAGTTTTACTAACAGTATAGTTGCCGAGTGCGAGTGCGATAGGTGGGCAAATTTAGAGATTTCCGTCGAGTTGAAGTAGGTCCGCAAGATTGTTCGATCCTTGTTCTGCATCCGTATCCTTTGGTTCAGATTTACCCGGCTCATCTCCTTCGTCCGTTGGCATGTCCGAACCGGCTTCCTGGTTCGTTTCTTGCTCCGGCATCGCAAGCGGCACGTCGCTCACTTCCATGAACGTTTCGTAGTCCACCAAGCCGGCTTCCAAATGGCATCCAACGGCGCGTTCTAATTCGGCGAGCGCCCGCGAGTAAGCGGCTTTCTGATCCAAGATACGAGCCTTCGCGTCGAGGTATTGCGTCGTCGTTTGCAGCACCAACAAGTAATCGGTTCCCCCGTCGGCAAAACCCTTTCGCGAAATGTCCAGCGACTCAACCAAGGCCGGTGCGACCTCTTGCTCCAACACTCGCAGGTTATCCGACGCTTGCCGTAACGTCCGAATCGACGTACGAACGTCGGCGACGATCTGATCCGCGATCGCGTCGCGCTGGTGCATCGCCGCGTTGATCTCCCAATCCGCTCGGATCACACCGCCCTCGTTGCGGTTGAAAATTGGAACATCCAACCTCAACCCACCTCCAGTGCGTCCGCCAGGATCGCTGCGAACGTCCAACACGCCATCCATCCGCAGGAACAGCCAACGCGACAAACGTGACCGCTGCGATGCCGCCGCGACGGCCCACTTCGCCGCGTTGTAGTCCGGCCGGCAAGCGAGTGCTTGGTCGATCAATTGTTGTTCGTCCAGCGTCGGCAATTCCGGCGACTGCAACGGTAGCGGAACCAACGGAGTCGGCAACCGAGTCAATCCGATCAATGTCGCCAGCCGAGCTTCGGCGATCGCTACGGTTTGATCCTGTACGCCGGCCGCTGCTTTCGCGTTCAAACGATCCACCTTGGCGGTGATCGTTTCCAATTCACTTATGTCGCCGTCTTCCAAACGCTTCTCGGTCACGTCAAACACTTCACCGCGAATTCCGAGGGCTTCCTGTGCGAGCTGAGCCTGCTGAGTCGCCACGGCCAGATCCGCGTAGGCAACGCGTACATTACGAGCCAAGTCGAGTCCGTTCTGCACCAACGTTTCACCGATCCGTCGGTACTCGCGATTGGCGACCTTCACCCGAGTCGGCCGCAACAGGTACGACTCAATCGGCGCGAACAACGTATACTGTCCTTCCTTGGTACCGGTCGGAAAGTAGACAAGAAATTGTGGGTTCATCAGCAGGTTTGCTTGCACCGCATCGCCATGTGCCATTCCCAACTGAGCCAACGTCGCTTGAAACGCCGAATTGTTCGACAACGCGATCAACACCGCTTCGTCCTCGCTCAAGCCGTCTTCCAAAACCACGCCCGCCGGAATCACCTGCTGGCACGGCGGGGTCGATTGCATCGCCACGCCAGTCCGACAAGCCAATTCACGGGTCGGCAGCCTGGGATCACAACAAGGCTGTGGCGATTTGCAGCCCGCGACGCCAATCATCGCGAACAGAACAACCGTTAGGGATTGCCAAATCGTTGTTGTCGTTGCCTTAGAAACCATCCTTGGTTTCTCCCGTTATGAGGTCTGCGTTGCCATCGAATTAACTGTACCTACAAGATCGACCTCGTAATTCGGTATGGTTAGTAGTACGCATTCGACGCGATCGACCCAAATAATCGCGATAATCCGCCCCGGCTCTCACGGTCCTCTCACGTTGGATTGCTAACATTCACTGATAGCCGAAGCCATTGTGACTTTGGCACCGACTCATCACGAAGGATTGAAAAATGAAACGAATCATCGCCACTGCGGCCGTCTGCACGATCGGCCTGTCCACCGCTTGGGCACTCAAGCCGCACAATCATGAAGGTCACGATGCCGAAGCGACCAAGATGAAGCTGTCCAACGCACCGACCGCTGTCCAAACCGCCATCAAATCCGCCGCCGGCTCCGCCACTGTCATCGACGTCGAAAAGGAAACCGAAGACGGCATAACCCTGTACGAGGCCGCATGGAAAGTTGGCGACGTCGATCACGAGGTCAACGTCAACGAAGCCGGCGAAGTGATGGAAACCGAAATGTCGGTCTCCGGCGACGCCGTTCCGGCTGCAGTGAAATCTGCAGCGATGAAGCATCTGCCCAAGGGCGCGACCGCCGAATTTGAAAAGAAGATGGTGGTGCTGTTCGAGATTGAGGCGATGGTCGACGGCAAAGAAGTCGAGATGCTGGTTGATCCATCCGGTCGCGTCATGGAACTCGAAGCCGACGACGATCATGAGGATCACGACGAGGAAGACGATGATGATGATGACGAAGAAGACGATGATTGATCTGGTCACCTCGCGCTCCATCCGGAATTTCCGATGAGAGTGCTCGTCATCGAAGATTATGAACCGATTCGCAGCAGCGTTGTGCAAGCGCTCTGCGAAGACGGTTTCGCAGTCGATTCATCCGCCGACGGTCGCGACGGAATGTGGCGAGCGAAATCGAGCGAACACGACGCCATCGTGCTCGACATCATGCTGCCTCATACCAGCGGTTTAGAAATCTTGCGAGAGCTTCGCGCCGGCAAGCAAACGACGCCGGTCCTGTTGCTGACTGCACTCGATGCCGTCGATCAGCGTGTTCGAGGTCTCGACAACGGTGCCGACGACTACCTCGTCAAACCGTTCGCGATGGCGGAACTAGTCGCCCGCGTCCGTGCCCTCGTGCGACGAGGACACGGCGACGCATCTTCGACCATCCAAGTTGGCGACCTGCAAATCGACACCGTCCGCAAAGAAGTCCATCAAGCCGGCCAGTCCATCGAATTGACCGCCCGCGAATTCGCTTTGCTGGAATTGCTTGCTCGGCGACGCGGCGAGGTGGTCAGCCGGATGGATATCTGGAACAGCCTTTACGACGTCCACAGCGAGTCGACCAGCAACGTGGTCGACGTCTACATCGGCTATTTGCGAAAGAAGCTTGACCGCCCCAGCGGCCCCTCATGGATCGAAACCCGGCGCGGCATGGGCTATCGGCTCCGCGACGCGAATACTCGCGATCAAGATTCCGAGCCATGATGAACTCACTTCACGTTCGCTTGCTCGCACTTGTCGGATCAACCGTCATCGTGCTGTACGCCATCAGCGGCCTCGCACTTTGCCGCACCTTTGAATCGTCGCTGTGGACGCAGTTCGATACCGCGATGCAAGACCGACTGACCACGCTGTCGCAATTGGTCGAGCAAGATGAACGCGGCGTCGAGTTTGAATGGCAAGAAGATGACGCAACCACCAACCCAATCAATGTCGACCACGAAACCATCACCGCGTGGATCGACCAAGAAATCGTCAATGTATTTCCCGGCGACGCTCAACCCATCAAACCACGGGGACGATCCGGCGAGCGTGTCGCGACGTTGCAGTTCATCCCGCGACAAGAGAGTCAAACCACCCCGCCCCAAACCGTCACCATCGCACTGGCTCGATCGACTTCCAACGTCGACTCGACCATTGCACAACTTCGCGCCACCGTGCTGCGAGTGGGAATCGCCGGCTTGATCGTTTCGCTAAGCCTCACTTGGCTCGCCGTTCGTTTTGGCTTGAAACCGATCGCGGCAGTCACTAGGCAGATCACTGGCATCGAAGCCCACACGCTCAACCAGCGCATCAACACGATCGAAGCACAACCCGTTGAGTTGCGACCACTTTCGCAAACCATCAACGCATTACTGCAACGACTCGAACAGACCTTTCAGCGCGAGCGTTCGTTCTCGGCGGACGTCGCACACGAGTTGCGAACACCGCTCGCCGGCCTGCAAGCGAAACTCGATGTCGCCCTTTCGCAACCCCGCGAAGCAGACTCGTATCAACAGACGCTCCGCGATTGCCAAGACATCACGACACAAACCTCCGCCATCGTCGCCGCCTTGCTCGCCACCACTCGTTCGTCAAGCCAATCCAATCAACCCACCGAATCCGTCCACCTCCATCGACTAATCGACCGGCTATGCGTCGACTTCGAGGAAACGATTCTCGATCGCCGTTTGGAAGTCCATGTCAATATCCCACGAGAATTGACCATCGAAACAGACCCTCAAATCCTCACGATGATCATCCGCAACCTAGTAGACAACGCCACCAGCTATTCCGATCCAAACTCCACCATCACAATCACCAGCACTTCCACAGCCAACCAAACCAAAATCACCTTCGACAACCAAGCCAGTGATTTCCCCGCACAAGACATCGACAGAGTCTTCGATCGTTTCTGGCGATCCGACGCATCCCGCACCGCCACCGGTGCCCACTCCGGCCTCGGCCTCCCGCTAACACGCAAAATGATGGTGTCGATCGGCGGATTCATAGAAGCACACACTTGCGATCATCGTTTTATTGTCTCGGCTTGCTTCCCTTTGCCGACGAGCCCGACTGTCCAAGTTGAGCGAACCTAAGCGAATTGCCGCATCGCATCGTGTTTGTTTCTTCCTAATCACCGCGTCGAAACCAATCGAAAACGTGGTCATGGCCTTCCATTCCCACGACGCGGTGGCGTGCCGGCAGGATACCGAACTCTTTGTGTTCAACGCGGGGGAGGATCGTTTCGTTCTCCAATGGGTCGGGAGTTGCATCCGCGTCCCAACCCAGCATCATGTATCCGCCGGGAACCAGAGAGCGATGCACCGCTTCGATCATGCGTTTGATATCGTCGTCTGTGTCGATTCCGAAACCAAGCAGCCCGTTGATGTGAACAACATCAAACCGTATGCCGCTGAAGACACGATCTATCTCGCGGATGTCGCAAGTTCGGTGGAGGTGCCCGTTTCCGAATCGGGCTGCCCGCGGATCAAAATCGAGTGTCCATACCGCAGTGGTTTGCTGATCAAAAAGCTTTGGGTAGCCGGTATTGTAGCGACGAGTCCCCGCCAGCATCACGTTGGACGGCTCCGCCTCTGCCATCGCAGGAAGCATGACCTCACGGAGGTACTTGCGGTCGGCGAAGCCATGGACCCGCAAATTGAAGGCGACGGAATCAGCGAATCGTTTCGTTTTGGCGACGATATTCATTTGGTAGGATCAGGGTGCATGTCAAGTGATGAGATTGGAAGTAATGATTTAAGCGTTCGCTGAAAATTTCTCGTCCTTGATTCCAAGTTTGAGTTTCCATTCCATGGCGGCGCAATACAGCACCGGGACGACTAGCATCGTCATGATCTCGATTGTCATTCCACCGAAACTGGGGATCGCCATCGGAACCATGATATCGCTGCCGCGTCCCGTGGATGTCAGCACCGGAATGAGCGCCAGCAGTGTGGTTGCCGTCGTCATCAAGCATGGGCGGCAACGTCGCATGCCCGCCGTCACGGTTGCTTCACGAGCATGTTTCGCATTCGTAATCTTGTCTTTGCGGAAACTCTCGTCTAGGTAAGACGCGATCACCACACCGTCGTCGCTGGCGATCCCAAAGAGCGCCAGAAAACCAACCCAGACGGCAACACTAAGGTTGATCGTGTGGACCTGGAACAGCTCACGCATATTCGTCCCGAGCAAGTTGAAGTCCAGGAACCAATCGGTCCCGTAGAGCCACAGCATGATGAACCCACCCGACCATGCGATCATGATTCCACTGAACACGAGCGACGTGGTGATGACCGACTTGAATTGCATGTACAGAATCAGAAAGATGATTCCTAGTGCTAAGGGCAAGACGACCATCAACGTCTTTTGTGAACGAATCTGATTTTCATAGTTGCCAGCGAAGGTATAGCTAACACCTGCCGGGAGCACGAATTCACCACTGTCGATCTTCTCCTGCAAGAATGCTTGGGCATCTTCGACAACGTCGACTTCGGCGTTGCCAGCCTTCATGTCAAACAGAACGTAGCCAAGCAAAAACGTATCTTCGCTCTTGATCACTTGCGGCCCGCGAACGTACTTGATCGTCGCAAGTTGGGTGAGGGGGATTTGTTGCCCCATCGCCGTCGGAACCAAGATCTTCTCCAGCGACTCAGCTTCGTCTCGAAGCTCCCGTGCATATCGCACACGCACCGGATATCGCTCGCGTCCCTCGACGGTCGTTGTGATCTTTCGGCCGCCAATTGCGACTTCGATCACGTCCTGCACGGTTCGTATGTGCAAGCCGTATCGTTTGATGGCGTCGCGGTCGATGTCGATTTCGAGATACGGCTTTCCGACAATTCGGTCCGCGATCACAGCAGACGCCTGAATGGTCGGCACCTGTTTCAAGAGACCTTCGATTTGCAACGCAACCCTTTCAATGGTTTCTAGGTCTGGACCTTTCACCTTCATGCCCATCGGGGCACGCATCCCACTTTGCAGCATGACGATACGAGCGGCAATCGGCTGCAGCTTCGGTGCCGATGTTGTTCCGGGTATATCCGCGGCCTCGGTGATCTTCTCCCAGATGTCGTTGGGTGATTTGATTTCGTCACGCCACTGTCGAAACGGTTTGCCATGAGCCTCTTCGATCAACTCTCCATTCTCATCGCGGACAAAATCACCGGTTTCATCGTCATAGCGAAACTTCAGACGGTTACCGTTGGCGTCCGTTTTGTACTCAGATTTGTACGAAATGAAGGTTTCGATCATGGAAATGGGAGCCGGATCGAGGGGGCTTTCCGCACGCCCGATCTTCCCGACGACGGAGTCGACTTCAGGAATCGAAATCAAAAACTTGTTCTGCAGTTGCAGGACGTCCATCGCTTCGCCGATCGAAGCGTGAGGCATCGTTGTCGGCATGTACAGGAACGATCCTTCATCCAGCGGCGGCATGAACTCTTTGCCAAGGCCGGGCAGGGTGGCTGTCGCAGCAGCCCAGGGTTTCGATTCACGAACGGTTGATTCATCCACGCCAACGACAGAGGCTGTTCGAGGAATAAACGAAAAGACTTTGTCGAACCCGAGCCAAGCACACGCACCGAACAGCAGTAGTGTAACGGGCAGCGAAAGAAACATCAGCTTGTGGTTCAGGCACCACCTCAGCAGAGGCTCGTACAGAAAACGCTGAAAGATCGTAAAGAAGCCGAGCAGTCCGCCGATCAAAAGACCGACGAACGTCAAGTTGCGGATCATTCCTTTCTCCGGCCCAAGCGGAAGCCAATGCTCGGTCAATAAGAAGGCGACAACAAGCACGGCGATGGCACTGGCTGCGTAGGGTCCATGCTTTTGCCACTTCTCGGGAATTCGTGTCTCAAAGAGTTTGTACGCACCCAGACCAATCAAGATTGTCCCAACCCACCAGGAGATCATGAACATCGCGAGCACGCCGGCGGCGATCAGCGATAGCATCGTGATTCGTCTCAACGAACCGGCTTTCATCCGACCACCCATCAACACGTGTGCAGCCGGTGGGATGATCGTGAGAGCCACGATCACTGAGGCGACCAATGCAAACGTTTTGGTGAACGCCAAAGGCCGAAACAGCTTTCCCTCGGCGGCAATCATCGTGAACACGGGAAGGAAGCTGACGACGGTGGTCGATACAGCGGTGAGAACTGCACTCGCGACCTCGTGGGATGCACGAAATATCACATGCGCCCGATTCTCTGACGGATCAGCCTCGTCCAAATGTTTCAATATGTTTTCGCAAAGGATGATTCCCATATCGACCATCGTCCCAATCGCGATCGCAATGCCGGACAACGCAACAATGTTTGCGTCAACGCCAAATGTCTTCATGGCGATAAAACACATCAATACTGCCAGCGGCAGCAATGCGCTGATGAGAAACGAACTCCTCAAGTGCAGCACCATCACCAGGATCACGATAATGGTGACCAGAATTTCTTCGGAGAGAGCTGTGTTGAGCGTTCCGAGCGTTTCGTAAATCACTCCCGTTCGGTCGTAGAACGGTACGACTCGAACTTGGCTAGTCGTGATCCATGTCGGCCATTGCTCGCGTGGTTTGCTTCGTAAATGCTGTACCCAAGGATCGAAGTCGGGCTTGGCACCGCTGATTTCGCCAAGGTCGTACCGATCAGCATAGGCGTCGACTTGTTCTTTAGTCGTCCGCGTGTAGTCGACCACGACCTTCGTCGGTAGCCCGGGAGAAATCTCGGTGATTTTCTGTTTGACGTTCTTGATGGACTCAAGAGGATTGAATCCGTATCGAACGGTAACCACTCCGCCCACTGCCTCAGCGCCAGCTTTGTCGAGTGCTCCACGTCTCAACGCGGGACCAAGCCGCACCTCGGCGACATCCTTGATCGTGATCGGGACGTTGTCGGAGACTTTGACGACTGTACTTTCGATGTCTTCGACTTGTTCGATGAATCCCAAGCCACGGATCACGTACTCAGCTTTATTCAGCTCGATCGTTCTCGCCCCAACATCAACATTGGTCATACGAACCGACTGAAACACGTCGGCCAACGACACATTCGCGGCCCGCATCGCATCTGGGTCCACGTCGATCTGGTACTCTTGGACAAAGCCTCCTATCGACGCAACTTCACTGACACCCTCGGCCGACGTCAACGCATAGCGAACGTACCAATCTTGAAGAGTCCTTAGTTCATCGAGGTCCCATCCGCCGGTCGGGTTGCCATCGGGATCATGACCTTCGAGTGTGTACCAGAGAATCTGCCCCAGCGCAGTTGCGTCTGGCCCCAATGCGGGCTGGACTCCTTCGGGCAGCGTTCCCGCAGGCAGACTGTTGAGTTTTTCCAACACCCGCGAACGTGACCAATAGAATTCGGCGTTCTCGTTGAAGATGATGTAGATGCTTGAGAAACCAAACATCGAGTAGCTGCGGATCGTCTTCACTTCAGGGATGCCGAGCAGCGCGACCGTCAGCGGGTAACCAATTTGGTCTTCAACATCTTCCGGACTACGGCCCATCCACTCGGTAAAGACGATCTGCTGGTTTTCGCCGATGTCCGGAATTGCATCAACGGGAACTGGATTGCGAGGAAGGTCACCTACCTTCCAATCAAATGGAGCAACCATGACACCCCAAGTCATGATCGCCAAGACAAGCAGGGTCACCACCAGCTTGTTGTGGATGCAGAACCAAATGATGCCACCGAGAAGCGTTCGACGGTTCGTGTCCACATCTGGGGCAATCGCGTTGAGCGAATCGGTTTCCGTATCGGAGGCGAGGGTATCGTCGGGGGATTGTGACATTCGTTGTACAGTGTCTTCTAGTAGACGTTTCTACCCCGATACCTCCATGCAAATTCGGTTGGCTCGGGCTGGGTTGCTGTTGCTTCGTTCATCATCAAGTTGAAAACTCGACGACCGACGTTAGCCGTGGTTGTGTTTGTCGTGTTCGCCACCATTAGGCGGTGGAGCAGTGACCAGCGGCGCCACTTTGTCGGCACATTTGAGCATCGACCCTCCGTAATAGGGATTACGAACAGTGTCATTGCTCTGCAGCCAGGTCGCTCCGCGCCCATCAAACGCCATCGGGCAATGCAGCTCAAACAACTGACTGCCGCTATGGAATCCAAACATGCGTTGGATAGTGATCAACTCATCAGATAGCAGTGCAAACGCGGAACGCATTGCTTCCAAATCAGTCGCCTTTGCTAACCGAGCAGTGATTGACGAAAGGCTTCGCGTCTCCGATGCCCATCGCTTTGCGACCACGTCATCAAGACCGCTTGTGTCGATCGAATTGAGGCTCTTATGCAATTGATCGACACCAGTGGCAGCCGTATCGACTTTGTCGGCTGCCAGTCCATCACCGATCGCCAAATACGCGGGTAACAAACGGTCTAGCTGTTGTCGAAAAGCCATCGGCACATCCAGAGTCTCTTCGGGCATCTCATGCCCAGCATGTGAAATCCCGAACATTTTCTGTAGCCGCATCGCATGCTCCTTGGTCACCAAAGTGATGCGATCCGCATCTTGCAAGTTCTGAATGTCTTGCCCCTCGACCGAGTCGTTTCTCAGCAACATGGCAAACTCTCGCCATTGGGCTTCCATATCACCCGATAACGCGTTTCCGTCCACGGCTGCAACTCGCTGCCCCACCATTGCAAAGGCGTCACGGATTTTGCTCAGCTCTGCCTCCTCGATGGCGGCTTCGACTGACTTAACGGATTCAAGAACTGCCAGCATCTGTTGGCTCACCTTGGGCGGCAGTGACATTTGCGAGTGGTCGGTCATTGCGTCGCCATCACCCTTCGGCATCGCGTCGCCGCCATGATTGTGACCGCCGCCACCTCCACCGCCTGAGGGCGTCATCATGGATGGTTTGGCGGAGATTTGCAGAGCGCTGTCGAGCTTGAAGTTGCCATTGGTCACGACCAATTCACCTTCCTTCAAACCGGATTTGACAAGGTAGTAATCTCCGGCGCGAGGGCCTAAAACGATCTCCCGACCTTCGTAGGTCGGTTCTTCCGCGTCAGGCACTTGGACATAAACAATCGCTCGCGTCCCGGTTAAGAGGGCGGCCGACACGGGAATCACAAGCGGCTTTGCCGTATCACTCGGTTCTGCAGTCACATATCCAAGGGATTCTGCACGCACCAACGGCATTTTGCAGATATCGCAATTGCCTGGTTGGTCTTTGACAATTTCGGGGTGCATTGGGCTGATCCACTTGCCAGCCAACGATGCATCCAACACGCGGCCACCGGCTGCGATTTTTGATCGAACAATCGCCCGAACGAACATCTCTGGCTTCAGTCGTCCATCTTCGTTCGACACGTTCACGCGAACCTTAACGGTTCGGGTGTCCTTGTTCAAAACTGGATCGATAAACGCGATCTGTCCCTTAAAGACTTCACCCGGGTAAGCCTCTGTCGTGAATTCAACTTCTTGCCCATACCGAAGCCAGGCAAGATCAGACTCATACGCATCCATTTGCACCCACAGATGACTCAGATCTGCAACGGTATAGATGCGATCGCCGGTACGAACACGGTCACCTTCCTGGCGGAGTTTCTCTACGACAATTCCGCTAGCTGGTGAGTAAATCGTTAGGTGCTCAGTTGGCTTGCCACGTTGTTCGATTCCCTGGATTTGCTCTTCGGTAATTCCAAGCAGTCGCAATTTCTCGCGAGCGGATTCTGCTAGGTCGATCGGTTTGACGAAACGAGACGACGAACGGCCCGCGTTCGACTCCAGCGCCGCGATCAATTCCTGTTGGGCCGTGTACAACTCTTCGCTGTAGATGTACGCCATGTGATCACCCTTGTTGACTTCAACCCCCGTAAAGTCGACATAGAGACGGTCCAATCGTCCGGAAACCCATGCAGTGATGTGCGCCAATCGCGTTTCGTCATATTCAATCTTTCCGACCATCCGCACATCAGCAGTCACATACCGACGTCCTACCGGAACGGTCTGAATGTTCATCAGCTTCTTAACGTCCGCGTTGATCGAAACAGTACGAACGCCGCTCGCCGACTTCTTCACAGGCACCAAATCCATGCCGCAAATGGGACAGCTACCGGGGCCGTCGCGTCGAATTTGAGGATGCATCGAGCAAGTCCAGATTGCCGGCGCATTCGAGGCGTGCTCAGCCACAACGCCTTGGGAATCCGCTGACGAGTCCGACGCCGATGGTCCTCGCAGCCACCAAGCAAACGCAAAGCCGATCGCAAGAAATGCGATCGCTTGCAGGAACCAGGCCTGTGAGAACAGTCGTTTTAGATGTTGTTTCATTGTTTTCTTTGTGAGTCTTATTCTGGGTCTGGGAGACGGGAGTTGAAGCAGTCAACCTCCTTCACTCCCCATCAGCTCCTCTTAAACCAATCGACCAGTGCCGTGACTTCTTCTTGGTCCCTTACACCGACAGCCGTCACACTCCGCGAGCCCTCTCGCCATGTCGCTGCGATGCTTGAATCGAGATCGACTAGACAGCACTCCTTATCGCCGCACATCGCCATGCTGGAGGCTCGGTCCCCAAACCAGTCAACCTCTTCGTCGTCGTGTTCAAACAGTACCAACGTCGAACCATCCTGACGTTTGCACACCGCCTTCACACAAGTGCAGCACGGCATCTTCAAAACACTTGTCGATGCGAGGGAATAGCCCTGTGGCAAGCCGTCAGCAACGACCGGCCGATAACCGACCAGGTGGACAGCCTCTTCCGGAGCGACCACTTTGCCGTCGTATTTGTCCAGCAAGAATTGTTCCGCTTCATCGGGGTTGTCCGGAAGCGCCCGCAGGTAGTGATCCATCGTCGCGACGAATTCTTGACTGTGCCCATGCTCCATTTCGGACATCGAATCGTGACGCGATATCCAAACGCTTAAGCCGAACACCAGGAGCATCGAAGCGGCGATCGCGAGACGCTGATACGTCGCCCGACCCCAACGTCGATTCGGCGAGCGATTTGCATTTGCACCGGAGGCCAACTCAACAGCAGGGGCAACAGTTGACGAGGGCTTTACCTTGCCAACGCTCTCTATCGCGTTGTCCGCGTCGAGCTCTCGAACAATTTGCGCCCAAACGCTCGGCGGAACCGGTGGGGCGGCGGCACCTGAGAAAGCACCACTAAGCTGCTCGTACTCGGTCAAAGCCCTCGTGCATGACTGACAGCCCTGCAAATGTTCCGCAACAGCAGCGCGCACATCAACCGACAGCTCGTCGTCGTAAAACGCCGAGAGCAAATCTTGAGTTTCGTTACAGTTCATAAACCATGCCTGCGACCTTTCGTGGTCCGTGCGTGAAAACGAGTTCCGCGCGGTCTGCCGTGTTGCATCGAGAACTCGTCAAGTGTTGGATACCTCTAAACTGCGGTTCCTTCACGATTTTCAGCGATTTCGCACGAAACGTCGATGCTGGCCCCATCTTTTTCAGAATTCCGCTGGAAATCGTGAAGAATGGCACGACGCAAAGCATCTGAATCGGCATAAGCATCTTTCCGACGCCTTTTTCGACGAGGAACCCAGAGTCATGACTTTTCTGAAGTGGATGTTACCCATCGCAGCAGTCGCCATGCTCACAATCGGATTCGCAGGCTGTGATTCGTCGCAGGTTCAACCAGCCGACGATGCCGCACCCGCAACTGAGATGGAAGGTGGGATGGACCACGATTCCATGGACCATGACGCGATGCATGACCACGCATCCCACGCTGGAGGTGATGCTGCGTAAGAAATCCCTGCCCCCGAGGCAAAGTCCGACATGGACAAAATGATGGAAACTCTGGCCAGTTTCTCGGAAGAAGACAAAGCATCGGCGATGAAGCAGCACTTCTGCCCCGTGAGCGGCGAAATGCTCGGTGTGATGGGGAGGCCTGAGAAGATGGAAGTCGAGGGTCAAACCGTCTGGATTTGCTGCGATGGCTGCAAAGACAAACTCCTCGCTGACACCGAAAAGTACCTCGCCAAAATCAACAAGTAGATTCAACCTCACCATCTCTAGGAGTCATCGTTTTGGACTTGAAGAAAACTGGCTATGGCGTCGCGTACGACCACATCGGAATCCCAACTATCCATCCTAGCGAAGGCGAAGTTTATCAAGCGGACATTTCGGCTCATGTTCTCCGGGTGGGAACAGATGCCATGCGGGTCGAAAAGATTCGATTCGAAGCTGACGCGCCGTTCCCTGATGAGGTCAAAACACGGACTCACGTTGCGTTCAAAGTAGACAGTCTGAGCGAGGCAATTTTCGGAAAGCAAATCGTAATGCCACCGACGGAATTCAAGCCCGGGATCCGATTTGCCTTTGTCGATATCGAGGGTGTACTGATCGAAGTTTTTGAGATCGATTAACGATAGTGGGCATGTCCATGCTCGCAGCTTCAAATCATCTCTTACATTCTCTGCGCACTTAAGGAAACGCAGCCGTGAGCCTTCAAGGGCGGTGTGAAGCATCGGAAACGACTGAACTTCGCAGTCCATTCTAAGTTCCACATCGCCCTTGTCGCTTGCGAAGCCATTCTCATGGAGCCGTTCCCAATCTCAATCGAGAAACGCATAGCGCGAGGACTTGAGCGGTTGCAATGCAGAGGAATGCTCGTGACGCATCTCGGTGGCGGCAAGATCACGCTAGTTTGCACCAATAAGGATCCGAATGAATGTGCGCTAGCGATCGCAGCGACAAAGACAGTTCCAGGAGTCGCCGAAGTCAAAATTCAGAGCGGCAAGCCTTCCTAGCGAGATAGGAACTACGTCCGACTTCGACGCGGCAGAATTTATGTTTAAATCCTTCTCGATGCCGATCAAGCAAATCAACCGCCATTTGTGCGTAGTTTCTCAGGAAGATTGAATTTGGGTTAGTCGAGGACACCACTAACGCGAATTCAACTTTCAAAGTGAATTCCGCAAACCGTTGTAATTCAACGAGTTATGAAAACAACTTCCGGTACGCCGACGCTGCGTAGCGCCTAAAACCGCAAGTCAGGTGCCGTTTTCGGCCAATTCGGGCGTCGAAAGCGAAGAAGTCAATCTCGCTGTTTCCCCGTGTTTGCACGAAAATGCCCGACGCAGGCTAAGCCGCGGCGGGCATAAGAAACGGGAGATTGATGTTGCTGCTAAGCCGCGTCAGTGTCGGGCTGCGTACTACCGCCATTGGCGGTCTCGCCGGACTTTGCGTTGCCACGTCATTGGCGGCCATCAGGTATATCACGTCCATGGTCGGCTGCATCTTTATCCAATGCCAGTTTCAACCCGCGCGGGCTGTACCCCAGTTCTTTAGCGATGTCCTTAATCAACTTACCTTCATCGAGCATCAACTGGGCACGAGCGAGCTTTTGCTGGCGCCGAACCGTTGCATTTGGGACCGGCAGGCAACGCATTTCATGCCACCATTTGATTGCCTTCGCCACATTGAAATCATTTGTTTTCAACCGACGCGCGATCTCCAGGTTAGAAAGACCGGACTTCATTAACTCTACCACTTCGTTAGCGATCATTTTGTAAAGCGGCGTTTTCGACTGCTTTTTGTCGAGCCGTTTTCGTCGCGATTTGTTGTTGGGACGCTCCAGGCCACGAGTGTCATGCCAATGCTGAATCAGCTTGGTCACGTAAGGAGGAATGCAGCCCATCTGCTTGGCAATGTCCACGTGCAGCAGCCCCTGATCCCAAAGCCGCTTTGCTGTTTCAGATTGCTCATCAATCAACTTCGGTTTCTTGAAGTCGATCACGACGTCCCGAGCAGTTTTTGACTCGACGATCCGCAATCCCGTCGTACGTTCGACCGCAAACGCGACTGCATCGACCTGAAAGCGAGCTTGGAGGTGACCTTTGGATTTCGTTCTCTCACCCATTTGATGCAATGCGAGGATCCCGCCGGTGAGGTCGTCGACAACACGTCGACCATTGCGAAGTTTAGTTTCATCGGTAGTGGTCAGGCACAAGCGTAATTGCTCGCGCGTCGATTCGAGAAACTCGATGACCGTGTCGCGATTCGGAACTCGATCAGTGGCTGTCATCGCCGCTTCGACGGATCGCAGCCTTGCGAGCAACTCATGTTGGTCACAACGCAGATCCTTCAAAACCGCCTCCGTGCGAAATTGCTCCTCGGGAGTGATTCCGGGATTACGGCGGTTAAATTCAATCGTCGAACCCAATGTCTTCAATTGAGCTTGCATCACTTGCAGTGATTCAGGGTTTGCTTGATTTAAGGAAGTCGATTCCCGCTTGCAAGTGTCAATGATCGAACAGACCAAGTCCTCTGTCGGATCGAGCCACTCAATCAATGTCTCGCACGTGAGACGCAGTGCCAACTCTCGATTCAAATGAGTGAATAGCGGACGTTCATACGCCTCGACAAACCGACACGTGGGGCACAGCAAGACGCACCCTTTGGCTCCGCCGACAACAAGTTTGCGTTGATGAGCCGGGCATAGAAAAAGCTGTCGAAGGAAGTTCGGACTTGCCTTGCGTTCGCCCCGCTTTGGCTTTCTACCCGACTCCCCATGTTCATCATTGAGTCGCTTTTGCGCTGTGTACCAGCAGTCGTCAGGAACAATCCTCAACTCTTCAAACTGTCCCTCTTTTAATGCAGCATTTCGCGGGACTTGGACCGGGTAGTCCTTCTTGCTCAACCACTTCGTCTCCTTTGCCCCATATCGCCACCATCCGCGATACTCGGCATTCTCGAGATGCCTGATAACCGTCGCACGGGTCCAGAGACCGGTCGTGGACTTTTCCGGCGCAGGTGCATCTGGGTCGGCATTGAGCCGTCGCGCGATCGCGGGGATGCTCAATCCTTCAACCACATACCAGTAGTACATCCGAACGATCCACCGTGCAGTTTCCGGATCGATCACAATCTTGCGACGCGGGCGTTGCCGTCGAGTGAATTCTCCTTCCACGATCTCGCCGGTGAAGCCGAGCGAAAGCGAACCATGCACCATCCGCCTAACGAACAGACCTTCTTGCGAAGCTTGAATATGAGCAACCGACAGACGAACTTGTGCCTCATCATTGGAGGCAAGTGAATGCAAGAGTGTTCGCCACTGGTCACCTTCGTGCGTATCAATGCCTGACTTCACAAAGATTCCCCGAATGCCACGTTCCACCAGTTCCTCTTCGACGAATTGCAGAGTCCGGTAAGTTCGGCGATACAATCGCGACGTTGCAAACGCCATCACTGTCTGGACTTTGTTGTCCGCTACCAGTCTCTTTAAAGCGATCAACCCTGGACGACGTTCCTTGCAGCCACGCGTGGCGATATCGAAGCACACGTATTCTCTTGGAATGAAAATCTTTTTTCGGACCGCAACTTCCAGGATCACACGAATTTGGTCGATGATCGAATCCTGGAACCGCGATGAATGACGGGCATACAAGCCACCGATACTCACGGCGTCTTTTCGCTTCATCACTTCATAGTAGGCATCCAATAGCTGGTCGATCTCATCCAAATACTTCTGATACAACTCATCCTTCTCGCGACGCATGTCATCTTTTGTGCGAAGTCGTTTGGGTCGTTTAGGACGCCCCTCCGCCTTGGCCGAAGCCTGTTCGTCAAATTCCTGTTGCAAATTTTCAAGTGCCGAAGCAATCGGTTTGGACTGCATGTTCGTGCCTCCGTGATCTTCTTTATACACGGCCTGCTGCAGAATGCTCGCTAGCGTCCACAAGGCCGCAGCGTTGCAAGCCTAGGCCGGAGCGTAGAAGGCGCTTGTTGCATGTCAGTCGCGTCATGCGACAATTGCGAAATTGCACGGTTTCTCTATTTTGCCTTGGACGATATTTCATTCAGATTCCCGAATCCGTCGTCCTGCAAAAAGATCACGTTGCTTGGATCTAGCTGAAGCTTGTAGCCCAATTTTGTTGAGGTTTCGATGATCATGTCCAGCTGCGATCCCTCACCGAGCAATTGCGCAAGCCGATTTCGACGAGATCGAAAAGCTTTTTCTGAGCACTGCGACAGAACTTCGCGGTCAATCGCGTTCCCAGCGTTCTGTGCAAGTTTCAAAATCAGATCCCAGGATTTCGAGTGATTATCCCAAATTGCGTCACATGCCGGTTGGCCATTGAACCAAACTTCCCTTGGTTCTCGATCGACAAGCACAAGCTTAGCTCGAAGAACTGCATCAGCGATGATCTCGCGAGGGTCATCAATCACGTCAAAAAACTTGCTCATTTCTTGCAATGAGTACGCGATGTGGCGGATGACGGAGGGGTCGCAAAGAGATTCCTGAGCCGGTGGCGTCAACACGATAATGCCGCTCGGATCTCGTACTTGGTCTTGCACTGTGCCGCGACGCCTAACCCAACTACGAATGATAGTTCCACCGACATTCCACCAACTGTCGTCGCTACCAAGCCAATCGAGTCGTGGATTGGCTGAGTACGCGGAATAGACGAGCGTCAGTGCGGTCGCTGCCTCTCGTTGTCTTTGCTTCTCTGGAGGCTGGCAGACTGAAATGAGCTTCTCAACCGCCTGATCCAATTCGATCTGACGGCTCAAGACTCGGCTCAGCGTCTTAAAGCGTTCACTATTCCCAGGTCCAGACGGAACGATCGACGTCGCTGAACTAACGATCGGTTTTAGAGCCGAAACCCAGTAGTCCACTCGGTTGAGAAGTAGGCGAGTGACATAGTCGCCCAACGGAAGTTGAACATCCCTGCAACGAAAGGCCTTCGTGTGCGCGAAATTTAGCTTTGTCGTGTCGAGGTGCAGGTCTTGCGTTGGATGAAAAAAGTCCTGAGTGCAGACGAGATCAAACCACGGTTTATTGGCAATGTACTGAGCGGTTTCTCGGTGCAATTTCGCGAACTCAGATACCGTTTCATCGCCTTGAGGGGTCTCGTTCTCCGCGACATCAATCAGTGTCGCGATCCCAGCGGCCAAGTCGACCAACTTGCGTTCGACGTCAACGACCAACCTTCGCTCATCGGTCTTCGCGGAAGGGGAAAGGTGATTCACAGACCAAAGAACGGTCGATTGGAAACGCTTACTTTCGCCAAGCTGTTCAACCACCGGACACACCTCCGTCGTCAACCACTGCTCGACTCGACCAGACAGTTCAGCGTTCAGGTTTACGTTTAGTCCGGGGGCCAAGCTCTCAAATCCTTGGAGTGCAATATGCAACTGGTTCATGGGCGACTTAAAGCTTGTATTTAAGAAAATCTGATTTGTCGCATGACGCGACGGCCATGCGACAGGGGATCGCTAATTTGCCGCGAAACAGACCGACAAGGACGTTTCGACGGACAAATCCATGCCACCAGAACTACTCAGCACTCACGACGCGGCAGTGCGACTCGGCATCAGCCCGCTGACGCTTTACGACTGGCTTTCGCAATCGGACGCCGGCAACTTCGTTATCCGAGGTAAGGACACAACGATCCATTATTTCCAAGGCGGACGCAAAGGCCAAGGACGGATCAAGATCGCCGAGTCCGAGGTGCATCGCCTTTTGTCGTTAATGGCGGCCAGCCCGCGCAAGCCCCGTACCAAGAAAAATCCGCTGCCTAAGAGATCACTACAGCACATCACCGCCAAACCAGGACGACCAGAGGACTAAGCCACTCACAAACTTCCGGCCACCTTGGCGGCAGGGCCACTCGCGCGGCAACGCGACGCCCACCAAGCCCGATCCGGCAACCTCGCCGGGTCGGGATTTCCTCAACCCTGAAATGAGGCTCTTGAAATGAGCAACGAATTTGACACCCTTCGCCCACATGCAACCAAAGTCGTCTCCGTTGGCGACCAACAAGCCGAAATAGACGTCGAATTGGCTCCGTTGATCGAACAGATGTGGCGCGTGGGCATCAGCACCATGATGTGCTGTCAAGAAACCGATCCTGGCATTGCTTGGATCGAGTTCGACTCTGTTGAAGATCTGATGAAATTTCTGAATCTCGTTGTTCCGTACGACCCAAATCCCGAATCCCTCTACTCCCGAGTGAACTGGCAACGGACAGCAGTCGATCCCGCAGACTGCTGGGAGTTTCAATTCAACTTGCTTGACATTCTCAAAGACCAACAGGAACAAACCAAGGATGGATTCTCTCACTTCATGCCAACCGTCGGCGTGTACTTTCCCAGGTCCGACATCCGGGAAATCTACGAACGTCTCGAGACCTACTGGAACTACGAACGCCTGACGGGTCGGGCTGTGAAAGAGCAGGACGTATTCACAGGGGATGGCGAATAGCAACGGCGATTCTCGCCACTCGCGCGGCAGTGTTCGTGAATCGAGCACCTGCGCATTTCTTTTGCCGATGCAGTTGCGAGGGAGGCGAGTTCCCGCGTACATCATTCTTGACCTGCGTGTCTCGCAGGACATCGCATTCCCGAACATTTGCAAAGGCGATCTAGAATCGCAATCCCATGAAACCATCACAGTTTTGGCAAAGCATACGGCTCTCTGAAGAACTGGGGATATCCGGCCGGTTCATCTACAATGGGCTTCGCTCTCTTCACGAGATGGAAACTCTCTATCAAGACGATGAAATCTTCGAGATGCTCTACAACCTGTCGGTTGGACTTGAACGTCTCATGAAAATCGCGGTCGTTCTGATCGAGCATGATGACGCAGTCGATCAAGAGCAATTCGAGAAGGACTTAATCACCCACAATCATCTTGATTTGATGTCCCGTATTCGCAAGGTTCATCCGTTGAAGTTAGGGATCGCTCACAACGAGTTGCTGGGCCTCCTGGGGAAATTCTATAAGTCGTATCGTTACGGCAGGTACAGCATGGCTGCGATGAAGGCTAACGGCAAGGAAAAGGCGGAGTTGCACAAATACATCGAAAAGTACTTGGATATTGAAATTCGCGATAACTTCCCAATCGACATCTCGCCGAACTCTGAACGCATCCGCAAATTCGTCGGAACAAAGATTCTGAAGATTGCTCGAAGCGTCTATGAGGTCATCGGCACGGAAGCAGACAAGAAAAATGTTTACACATACGAGGTTCGGCAAGGTTCCAAGGCAGCAAAAGTGTTTTTGGACGATGAGTGGTCATTCGCGGGCGAAGATCATCTTTGCAAAGAGTTGGTGCTGTTCCTCGTCAAATCGAAAGTGAGAACTGGGCACTTGGGGCTACTGCATTCGTTGGAGCCGCTCGATTTTGATCCCGCGCTCATTTGCGATTACTTGCAGTGCCTCACATCGGACGAAAAGAAGTTGGAGGTGTTGTCGGAAATGGAGTCTCTTCAAGCCGACTTGCCAGACATTCATGATCGCCGCCAGTTGCTCGACGTCATTGGAAACTCGTCAGTCTTCTTTGATGATGAGGAAGAATGAGACATTGTGCTCATTTTTCTCCGTGCGAAGACTGTGTTCGAGGGACGCGAAAGCGAAATGTTACCTGCCCGCTCAGAACGAAAGTGAACTGATCGGGCGCTAATCGCTGCTGGTAAGAACTGTTGGTTTTCCCGGATTTCACGACGGACTTCCAGCTTTTTCTGGTCCAATCTGCGGTTCTGACAACTTTGGTATTGGCGTAGCTATAATCGAGCCCAAGACTACTGACGTTTCTTTCGGGGGCAGCTTCTTTTGGGGCTTGGGCTTGGCAACATCTTTTTGGAATACAGCATTAACGGAAAGGCAGCGTGTGTTGTTGCACGCGCAGCCGCTGATGTTGATGCGACACTATTGGTCGTCGCAAGGGGATGATGTTGCCTATGACCCATTGTGTCTAAGCTTGAAGCTGTTTGAAGTCGTGATTGACCAGAGTGGTTTCGGAAGAGATGTCACGCGTGAAGCCATCTCACGTGAACTTGTGCCACTCCTTCGCGCAATGGATGCTGCGAATTCCATTGCGATCGACAACACTCGACATCGCCGTATCCTCGATCGGTTGATTGGGAATCTGCTGAACGAATCCAACCGTGGAGAGTCGTTTTCGATCCCCTACACAGATTTTGACGGCGATGGAGTGGCGGTCGGAAAGCAACTTTCCTTCAAACTGTTGCGAGAAGTGCATGGCTACTCGGGCGATATCGCGATCGAGCTCTCATCGGTGGCGATCAACCTTTTTCTAAATGCTCTTGACCTTGACATCGAAAGCGAACAGATCGCCAGCGAGGCCGTCGTTAAGTTTCAGATGGCTCAGGGGCATTACGAAAAGGCCCGTACCAGCGCGGAAGCCGCCCGCGCCCGTTCGATTCAGTATGAACAACAACTGCACCGTTTTATCGACCAGGCCAAGCGGGATATCCACCGCGTGGACTGGCAGAGCGAAGTACATGACGCGGTCGTAGAGGCGAACACGCATGTCGATTTGCGATTGCGAATCGAGGAGGACATCATTCGTTGCGGTCGCGAGAAGCTCGATTTGCTTGTCGAGGACGACGGCTCCAGTGGTTCGGTCGCCGAAGTGGTTCGACTCATAGAAGATTGTCGGACACGTCACTTGCGACTCAATCGCAGGCTCATGACTGCTCGGGACGAGTTCATTCAGCAGCAAACGCGGCAGTGTTTCCTTGGCGGTGCGGCTGACATTACGGTCAATATGCGTGACGATTTGCTGGACGTTGTCCTTGCGATGTCGGTGGCTGACTCAACTGAGGTGATGGAACAAAGCGGGCATGCGTTGCTCGGGGCGGCTCCGCCCGAAGTCCTTAATCTTCGACAACTTGTCGCGTGGCAACTACAACCCAAGCGAGAGCAATCGGCCGGAAGTTCTCAGTGGGATGAAGTCGATTTGATTGAAATGGATGAGGAACCGTCCCCGTTTGACGAAGATGTGATGGCCGACTGCGAGAAAGTCTTTCATTCCATCGACCATGCGAGGAGGCTTTCCGATCTGTTGAGTGAACTGGAGGACGATGGTGTTCCGCTCGCCGTGCAAGACGTAGTGACACTTCGAGCCCTGGAGCAGTTCGGACCTGATGAAGACGATGATATGTCGGTCGGCGTCGAGCTGGCGGAAATCGGTGGACTGCGAACACCGCGATGCAGTGGAGACGATATGTGGTTGGAGCCAAACTTGGCAAGCGAGGATGAAAGATGAATGACGGTTTTGATGACCCAGCGTTGGCGGCCGGTCGGTTGATTCAGTGGGCACTGCGAGTCAAAGCGACTCCGTTCAACGAACCTGAATACCGCTCGCTGGTTGACCGCTACATCGACGATGTGGATTTTCGTCAACTCGTGAAGAGCTTTGCCGACGGGTTGGGGCTAGAGATTCTGCACCAAAGTGATCGAGGGCTGTTTGTCGGGACTCAAGACGGAAGTGTGTTCGCCCAGAGTCCAAGTGCGTTCCGTGGCTCGCGCGCGACGGCCGAAGACCGACTGCTGGATGGTTTGATCCAACTAGCGATCGCCGCCACGCTTTATCCTCGTCAACAGGACTTGGATGAGAACGCCGTCGATGCAAAGCAACCTGTGACGGTCTCAGAAGTCGATGAGCTTCTGCAAACGTTAAACGCAGAACATCGTCGCCGATCAACTGAATCTCCCGACGTTTCTAGCGACGAACTTGACCAAGGACTCCAAGAAGCGTGGCGAGTCTACGATAGCCGCCCCAACATCAAGATGACCAGCTCGGGGAATTTGTCTCAAAACTCAACGCAATCACAAATTCGCAAACACCTGCAACTGCTAGTCGAGCGCGGATGCTTTGTGATGCATCAGCGTGACAAGGTCGAGATGTATCGGCCGACCTTGCGATATCAATTCCAGGTGCGCGAACTGGCCGCGACAAAATTGTACCGTCAACTGCAGTCGCTCCGCACAGACGATGTCGATTCTGGTCAAGAAACGATTCAGGAGTCCGTCGATGCCTAAGCTTCGCAAGATGAGAATGGTTTCGATCGGCCATCGCAGCGCTCGCTTCGAGGACGTAACGCTGCCGCTGACCGATGATGATGACCAGCCGACGAACTCGGTCATTTGGCTGCGTAACGGTGGCGGGAAGACTTCTCTCCTGAGTCTGTTCTTCGCGGGCGTCTATCCTGGTCGGCGTGACTTCTTGGGAAAACGAGCAGGCGAGAAAGTTCGCACGCTAGAAAACTATGTGGGTACCAACGACCACAGTGCGGTTGTTTGCGAATGGAGTCTCGATGACGAGAACTCACTGTTCGATAACGCGACACGGTATCTCAGCGGCGTCTTCTATCAGCGCGGAAGCGGTTCATCCGGCGACGATGAATCCAAGGTGGTTCCGCTCTTTTTCGCGATGAAGGCAATCGACGACGAAAGTGAATTGACGCTCGATGGTCTGCCGCTTGTGACCAACGACACAGGCAAACCACAACGCCGTAGCTTGAGCGGATTTCGTTTGCGGATGGGGGAACTGCAAGACGAATATCCGCAAGCGGAAGTGTTTCTGTCGTCGCACCAAAACGAGTTTCGAGACGAATTGGAAAGCCGTGGCATTGATCCGCAGGTTTTCTACTATCAAATCCGCATGAACGAGCGTGAAGGCGGGGTGTCGGAACGGTTTTCATTCTCGGAAGACGAGGAGTTCGTTGATTTCTTGCTCGACATGGCGTTCAAGCAAGACCGTGCGCAGGAAGTCAAGGACCAGATCAGCACGTTTCGTGTGGCGCTTGTTCAACGTAACGAGCAACTCAAGCCAGAACTGGAGTGTTGTCGCGGATTGCAGACAAGAATGCAGAAGTTGATCGCTGTCCATGGCGAGCGTGACACCGTTTTTCTTTCTTCGATTCGTGTTCGCCAACTGATGCGTAATTCGGAGAGCTGGATTTCCGAGTCCCAGTCGATTGAGCAGTCGAAGCTTGAGCAACTTTCGACGCAGCACGAGGAAACGACGAGAGGACTTGCCGAAGCAACCGTTGCCGTGGATCAAGCGACTCGTCTTGCTGCTGTCTATCGGCTTGAAGGATGCCGCATCCAGCATGTCGCGGCAGAGGCGATCTATACTGACGCGAAAAAGCAATGGCAAGACCTGGAATACAAGAAGCGTGTTTGGGCGGCAGCCGGGCCGTTGTCACGCGCGATTGAAGCAGAACGTCTGGCCAATGAGTATCGTGAGACGCTCGCGCGAAAACAAACGCAATTTGCGCCTGACTTAGAGAAGTTAAAAGCCGACGCGGAGCAATATGCGATGGCTCTGAGGCATGAAGTCTCGCGAGTAACCTCCGCCGAAGCTGAGGAACAGCAAAACGCGAAGCGATTTGAGGAAGCGGCTGAAGAAGCCAGTGCGAAGGCGACCAGTTTTGCGCAACAGGCGTCCACACAAGAGACGTTTGCAGCCGGCCTTCAGGGAAAGATCGACAACGTCGCAACTGAGTTTGAAAGACTTCGGTCGCTACAGGCTGTGTTGCCTAGCGAGTCAGGTGCAGACGAATCCTTGGCACGTCTGAGCGAGAGATTCGATGGGTTGATCGAATCCGCCAGGCGGCATCAATCATCGCTGGATCGTGTCGATGGGGAGATCGTTGACGAGACGAAACGACAGGACATACGAATCGAAACCAAGGCTGTGCTTCAACGGGAGCGAGATGAGCTTCAACTACGACTCAACGATGCCAAACGTCGGCGGGGCGAGATTGAAGCCGACGAGCGACTAAGAAAGTTGCTAGACACGGAACAAGTCGATCTACTTGCAGCCATCCAACCGGCCATCAAGACTGCAACGGCGGAAACCAAGCGATTGCGAGACGAGATTATTCGCATTCGGTTGAGTGCCGTTGAGGATGAGCGCGCAATCGCTTGGTTGCGTGGCGACGGCGACTTGCTGCCCCCAACTCGCGATGTGGAAGCCGTGTTGAATTGGCTCCGATCGACTGGTGTGGTTGCTTGGTCGGGATGGCAATATCTTTCACAGCAAAACAAAGCCGAGCGCCGCCAACTCGTTGAACGCTATCCGCACATCGCAACCGGCATCGTCGTAGCAGACCAGGATTATGATGATGTCGTTGGGCGACTTGACGCGCCGGATTTACCGCAACTGACGAGCGCATTCGCGATTCTTCCCGCTGGTGCATTGCTCAGTGCTGACGAAGTTGATTGGGCTGTCATCGGCCCTACTAGCGATGCTCACTTTGACTCGGATGCGGCGGCGCTGGAATTGATTCGACTTGAACAAGGTGAATCTCAACGAAGTGATGAAACCTCACGACTCCAGACTTGGCTATCCGATTTCGATAGCCTTCTACAGACCCTCGAAAGTTTTCGCGCCGACTATCCTGCGGGCTGGTTTGATGCCCAGTCGCAGCGATTGGAAGTTGCAACTGCCAAGTTTGATGATGTACTGGACGCCATGTCGAAGGGTAGAGAGTCTCTCGAACAGCTTTCTGCTGACCGCAAAACGATCGCTGGCGAAGTCGCTGACTGTCTGCAAGCTCAGAAGGAGTGCGAGAAGGCTCTTGCACTTGTAACTGAGTTCAATCGCCAGCACGGTGACCATGAACAAGTCTGGCGAAAGCAAAAAGACGAAGCCGACAGGAGGGCCGAATCGTATCGCAAGAGTGAGGTTCGCGAGGGTGAGAAGGCCGATGACGCGAGAGGCAGCGTGAGAGCGTGTCTGGGTCGCCAACAAAACCTGACCGCTGAGAAACGCGATCGAGATCGTGAGTTAGCGGCGTTAAAGTACATCGACCGAGACTCTGCGGACTCTGCGCCCGGCTCGCTAGATCAACTCAAGGCAAACTACGATTTGAGAGTCGCAGAGTACGAGCAAAAAGTAAACGAAGACTATCTTGCTCACGCGGCCATCGACAAAGAGAAAGAGGCAAAAGAACAGTTTTCTGAGTTCGACCGAGTGCGTACAAAAGATGATCCGATTGACGAGGATGTGGTACGCCGCGAGCTTGCGGCTTTACCCGAGAACATTCCCGTCGCGATTCAATTGGAGCAAGTCGATGAAGCAGCAGCCCAGGCGTCGCGACGACTCGGCCCGCTAACGAACCAGCACCGACCAATTCACGAAGCGTTTGAGGCGGCTGTGGAAGAAGCGAAGCGATTGTCCGCCAGTTCGCCGCTTCCTGATGTCGAATTATCGAGTGATGCGGATGCTAATCTGAACTTCGCTGAGCAATATGATGCTCAGGTGAGCGAACAACGTGAACTCTGCAAATCCCATGAAGCAAAGTTGCAGTCGTTTGAAACTTCAAAACTGACACTTGAACACAGTATCCAAGACCTGTCGCGTGATTTGGAACGAATCAAAAATTGGCAATCAAGCTATGCCGACATCCTTGATCGAATTGTCCAGCGGCAGAACGAGGTCGGTCCAACTGTTGACGAATCGACATGCGATCTCCCCACGAATGCTCGTGCCGCGCTATTGAACTCGATTGAAAACGATCTAGCTAAGATTCGACAGTCTCATCGTGAACTTGACGCACGCCGCCACGACATCACCACTGGCGTGCATGGGTGGGCAAGACAAACAAGATTCACGGAATTGCCAAACTCCGTTGCGAGCAATTTTCTGCGGCTCGATGCGGCACAACTGGAACGCAAGGCACAGTTCCATTGTGAGTCGCTCGATAATCGAGTGACGGAAATCGAGCGAAAACTGGCTGAAGCCAATCAGCATCGCGACCGTGTGATCGACATTATTCTCTCCGCAGTCGACGAAGGTTTAGGGCTACTTCGCCGTGTGTCGAACATGTCCCGATTGCCAAGCACGCTTCCTCAGGCTGGAAAACAGTTCTTGCAGATCGAAACAAGTGCGCCGGAGAACCCGGACGAGAAGCGTGGTCGGATCGCGGGATTGATTGATGAGCTACTCGACACAGGCGATCTCGGCGAGGGACTCGGGCTAATCAAGAAGGCGGTCCGGCGCGTGGCGGGCCGCATTCGCGTCAGCATTCTGCACCCCGATCTCTACTCGGGAGCCAAGCGAATGAACATGGCGGAAATGCAGCGACTCAGTGACGGCGAGCGATTGACGTGTGCGATTCTCCTTTACTGTGCCCTCATGAAGCTGCGACAAGCCGACAACCATCGCAAAGGATCGAGTGTGCTGGTGCTGGATAATCCCATCGGTACCGCTTCCCGAGTCTCGTTCTTGAATTTGCAACGAGAAGTCGCAGGTGCGATGAAGGTTCAGTTGATCTATGCGACGGGAATCAAGGACTTGAACGCGATCGGCGCTTTGGAAAATGTCGTCCGTCTGCGAAACAGTCGCCAAGATCGACGGACTGGACGCAGGGTCGTTGAAATTGACGACGAATCAACCACGACAGGGCAGATCGACGTTGCCCGTATTGTATTCGATCGTCCGCCGAGTTTTTCGTAAAATGCAGATGAGGCGACGAAGATGCCCGCCTCGGTGAAAGAGAAAGTCGATGGCTCTAGCAACTCTTGACGAACAAACGAAGGCATTTGTACTGAGCGACGATCGAGTTTTCGCATTCCTAACTCAGCTTTCGACTCATCGCAGCAAGACCGTTAAGTCCGATGATTTGTGGCGGTATTTCACCTTGGCTTACCCCGACGGACCGCAAGGTGTCCAGCGTCGCCAATGGCTTTCGGTGTTGCTTGATGAACTCGATAGAAATGAAGACCTCAAGCTACCCAGCAGAAAAGGAAAACTCTGGGATACCAGCAGCAGTATTCCGCTGCCCCGACAGATTGTGGTCAATTCACAGGCCGACACACCGGCTGACCAATCGTCGTGGCGTTCGTTTCCTTGGCACCCGAGTCTTCAGTGGGTGCTCCAGCGCCGATGGCTGCGAACACAGCATGTCACTTTTCTCCAGCGTGTTCATCAGGGACTTTGTGAAGGCTGGTTTGAATCCGTCGAGTCGCTCAAATACCGATCGCTTCAGCTCACCGGCGACGAGAAGAAACTCGAAAAGCTACTCAGGACGAAATTGTTCGGTCCTGGCAAGCTCTCCATCGAGTTGCTCGCCTGTCAGCCTGAAATGTTGCCACTCGCAACACACCGAATTTCAGATGTACCCAGCCTGCTGATTTTTGAGAACGCGCAATCGTTCCTCTTGGCTCGCGACGTATCGCAAAGCATCAACAATCCAAGATACGGTCTGCTGGGATACGGTGCTGGGAAGCAGGTCATTAAGTCCCTTGATTACTTTTCAACGCTCGCGCCCCCAGTCACCGAAATTTTCTACATCGGCGATTTGGACGCAGAAGGAATTAGCGTGGCCGCAAAACTACAACGCCTCTCTAGCGTCATCCCCATATCGCCAGCGACCGCCTTCCATCAAGCCATGCTCCACTCAGCCAAACAGCTTGGCAGCCCCAACGGATGGCCAGCCAAAGACGGGCAAGCCAAGATCGGCACCACTTCAGCGTTAGCCTTCCTCGATGCAACAATAAGAACTCGGTGCAGGGCACTCATCGAACAACAACGCCGCATCCCTGAAGAAGCCATCACTCGATCCATGATGCGAGAGTTATTGACCATGTGGCAATAGCTAGTGATGCACTTTGCCTTCTCAAAGTGGAATGCTCCCCAAAACCTGATCCAGGGGTTATGAAAGTCTAGAG